>Ga0182027_10000584_pt1 | contig 62911 bp, 49 predicted proteins | sample 712E1DmetaG_FD_121300 | JGI IMG/M metagenome (GOLD analysis project Ga0182027, IMG submission 121300) | Permafrost microbial communities from Stordalen Mire, Sweden - 712E1D metaG (Illumina Assembly) | ecosystem: Environmental > Terrestrial > Soil > Wetlands > Permafrost | place: Sweden...
CTGCATCGCCTCCACGGAGCAGATACGGCGGGCCGTGTATCTTTTGATCTATATAAAACCGCTGGACGCCTTTACTTCCGGCGCCGAGCGGTTGCAATCAGAACTTGTTCAGACGTTCCTTAGTTGTTCTAATCAAGAGTCATAGTGTCAGCCTTAACAGTGATTTCACTTTTTGGAGGATTTAGTTATGCGCTTGAAATTCTGGTTTTCGACACTCTGTGTCGGGTTGGTGCTTGCACTTGGTTGCAACGCCGTGGCTCAAAGCGGAACTTTTACCACCACTGGAAGTCTCAACACACCGCGCGACTCCCAGACAGCAAACCTACTGGCAAATGGCATGGTCCTGATTGCGGGAGGTTACGATGCAGGTTACAGCCTTGCCACCGCGCAGCTATACAACCCCTCAACGGGGGTATTCACTTCCACCGGCAGCTTGAACCAACCGCGCTACGGGGCCACGGGGACTCTGCTCGCAAACGGCACGGTTTTGATCGCGGGAGGCCTGGACTGGACTGCTAGCGGCGGTGATGTAGGTCCCCTTGCGAGTGCGGAGCTGTACAACCCCTCGACAGGGAAGTTCACCCTGACCGGCAGTATGCATGTGGCGCGCTGGCAGCCCACGGCGACGCTGCTGCAAAACGGGTCGGTGCTAATCGCGGGCGGCGACAATAATAACGGCGAGATTGCGAGTGCGGAGCTGTACAACCCCTCGACGGGAAAGTTCACCCTGACCGGCAGCATGAGCACGGCGCGCACCCAACACACGGCAACGCTGCTGACAAACGGTGAGGTTCTGATCGCGGGAGGTTCCGGCAGCAGTGGCGGCATTGCCAGTGCGGAGCTGTACACTCCCTCAACAGGAAAGTTCGCCCTGACCGGCAGCATGACCACGGTTCGATACCAGCAAACGGCAACGCTGCTGGCAAACGGCTCGGTCCTAATCGCGGGGGGCTACAATGGTGGCGAGCTTGTCAGCGCGGAGCTGTACACGCCCTCTACAGGGAAATTCGCGTTGACCGGCAGCATGAACGCGGCGCGCGCCCTACACACGGCAACGCTGCTGGCAAGCGGCGAGGTCCTGATCGCGGGGGGTATCTCTACGGGGTTCACCGGCGAGCTTGCCAGCGCTGAGCTGTACAACTCCACGACAGGAAGATTCACCTTGACTGGCAGCATGGCTACGGCGCGCGACTCTCACACGGCAACGCTCCTGACAAACGGTGAGGTTCTCGTCGCAGGAGGTTTCAATAGCAGTGGCGACACTGCCAGTGCGGAGCTCTACCACCCGTAAGTGATCATTGCTTCATCGGCGAACCCGTAGACATACGGCTCACCGATGACGGTCACGGTCGGGTTGTCAGACGCGACTGAGGTGGTGACGTTCTTGGGCAAGAACGCGGTGCTGGCCTGCATCACTCACGAAGTTGAGACAAGAGAAGCCTCTTCTGCTACAAACATGTTGTTGAGACATTGTTTGCGATAGCAGAAGAGGCTTCTGCGTGTCTAATGAGCGAGAAGCTCGGTCGCGTCAGATCACGTTGATCGTCACCGGAGCGGTGTGCGCATCTCCCCCTCCGGCAGTGCCCGTGATGGTGAAGTTGTAGGGTCCAGCGCCTGTACCGGTGGTTGTGGTTGTGCTGCTGCTGGACGAACCACAGGCCGACTGCAGCAGGATCGCGCCGGCAATCATGGCGAGGATGACTCCGATCATCCAGCGGCGACGCTTGCGGCCGGCACCGATGCCGAGCCCCACCAGGCTTAGGCCGCCGATGGGGAGCCAAGTGACGTAGAACGAGCCGCGGCGGAGCAGGCTGCCAGTGTTCACGGGGCGAGCCACGGTTGCGATGCTCAGAGTCGTGTATCCGCAGCCGTTCCCGGCAAGAGTGACGGTGGTGGGGTTGAAGGTGGGACTGGGTGAGGTAACGATGGAAGGCGAACTGGTCTGGCTGGGGGTGATCGTGCCGCTATATCCGTACTGCAGATTCAGGGGACAAAACTTGACCACGATGGTGGCAGTCTTGCCAGCGTCGATGGTGGGGGTCTGGGCATAGGCGGTGATCCCGAAGTCGACGACTGGGTCGATCTGTTGATTGTTGGCTTGGACCGGGCCATTGTTTGCGCTAACGTTGACTGAAACACTGACTTGCGGAAGATTGCCGGTAACGGACGGGGTGGCGTCGACTTGAACGGTTGCCGGGGTGCAGGGAGTTGTCGAGCATACAACCAGAGTCGGAATGGTGCAGGTGATCGAACCTCCGACTGCGGTGTCGCAGTTTCCAGTGCCGCCTGTGACTGTGGCTTTGGGAGGTCCCGATAGCTGGCCGACGTTCGCGACTACGGCGTTGACAGTCACGTTGGACGCGGTGTCGGGTCCGTTGTTGACAATGTCAAAAGTAAACTCAGCTTGGTTTCCAAGGGCGACGGGCAAGGGCGTTGGACTGCTGGTGGAGTTGGTCAGCAGGAGTGTGCTCTTAGCTCCTAGCTGGCTTACGAACGCATTCGGCAAAGTACCATTCAAAGTTCCCTGGTAGGGCGGCGGGTAGGGTGTCGGGGAAGTGGGAAAATCCGTAGACACGGTTGTGCCGGCAACGTAAGTGGCGTTGAAGGTGTCGAGTGCGACTGCAGTGCCCTGATCCAACTGGCTGCCCCCCAAACAGGTCGCGTAGTTGCCGACGACCGTTCCCGAGGTTGCTATCAGCGCCACGAAGGCGTCTCCGGGAAGGGTGCAGGACTGTAGGGGCTCTGTTGTGGGGAAGTTGGTCGTGGATGTGGTGCTGCCCACCACGTGGACCGCCCCCGACGAGTCCACCAGGATGGCATTGCCGACGTCCGCGCCGGACCCACCCAAATAGGTGAAGTAGGTCAGCGGATACGTCGACCCGCTCTGTGTGCCGATCTTGGCGATGAAGGCGTCGCCCGCACCGCCATAACCTGTCGGCTGAAAGGAACTGGTGGTGTTGGGCCAGGCGTTTGAGAAGGTCGAGCCGGTGATGTAGGCGTTGCTGCTGGTGTCCACCGCGATGGCGAGACCGCTCTCGTTATCAGCACCGCCCAGATAAGTGGCGTAGATCAGGCTGGATTGGCCATCCACATTCGGGTTGAACTTGGCGACGATAGCGTCGGTACTGGTGGACGGAGTAGTGCTGCATCCAGTGGTTTGACCGGTTTGGTTGAGGCAGGCCTGCCAGGCATCGAGAAGAATCGGCACGCTGCCTGTCCCTGTCGTGGGAAGCATGTTGGTCGTGCCGGTGATGTACATGTTGACGGTGCTGCTGCTGTTCGGGTCCACGGCAATGCCGCCGCCCGCGGCAATTAAGCCAATGGGACTGCCGCTGCCGAAGTAGGTGGAATAGATCATGCTGGTGGTGCCGCTGCTGTTGGTGTTGATCTTGCTGGCGAAGAATTGGGGGTCTCCGGAACCGGCGGTTGCCTGCGAAAACAATTGATAGGCGTTGGGGTTCGCGGGGAAGTAGTGGCTGGCGGGGTCGGTGGAGGTGGTGTTGCCGGTGACGTAGGCGTTGCAGGCTTGTTGGTTGCATCCGCCGTCGATGGCGAGGCCGGTGACAAAATCAGCGCCATTGCCCGAGAGATAGGTGGAATAGGCGAGAGTGTAAACAAAGGTGATGGGGTTGCCCTGCGTCTGGGTCGCGACTATCTTACTGAAGAATCCGTGCGTCCCCACCTCCTCGGGCGAGGTTTGGAAGGCGTTGGCCGTGGTAGGAAAGGAAGAATCGGAGGAAGCGGTCGTACCGGCAACGTAGATATTGGCGTCGGCATCGACCGCGATTCCCGCCAGAAGGTCAGTTCCCGAACTGCCCAGGTACGTTGCATACACTAACTGTGACGTGCCCGTCGATGCCAGCGGATTGATTTTGGCAATAAATATGTTTCGCTGGCCTGAGAGCTGCGACTGATACGGCGGGTCGCTTGGATTGGGCGGGAAAAAGTATGTTGAGTCGGTCGAGCCCGCGAGATAAATATTCAGGGCGGGGTCGACCGCTACTTTTACCAGGGCCTGGGTGCCGGTGCCGCCGAGGTAGGTCGAATAGGCCAAGGCCGGATCGATAACGAGTTCACGGCTGTGGTCGTAGTCTCCGACGGTGAACCCGATTTTGTTGCCGGCGAGCTGGCGGAAACTTCCCGTGATCGTTTTCTCGGCATTTCCCGAGGGCGCGGCGGGCTGATAGATGTGAGGTGCGCGGAAGCGAACGTCTCCGTTGCCGGTGGAGAGGATGAGATCGCCGGAATCGCCCGAATCCCCCGAAACGATGCGCGCGGAAGCGCCCGTGAAGCTCAGCGCAATCTGGTTTGGGTCGGAGCCGGGAGCGACGCGGAAGTCGTATTCGAGTTGTCCCTGATTGCCGTAATAAACCAGGTCGACACCGGGATAAACCGACTGATACTCGACGCGGGCAAACTGCGGAATGTCACGATGCCACTTGGAAGGATCGTTGCCAATGAAGTAGCTGCTCTTGCCCGGCAGCGGCGAAGCGCCGGAAACACGGGGTGAAGCGTTCGCTCCCGCCAGACGCATGCGAATCACCGACGGGGATGCGGGCTGAGAACTGACAGCTGACGGCTGAGGGCTGACGGCTGGCGACTGAAGCTCCAGCACGGCTTCGTCGGCGGTCAGAAACAGGCCATAGCCGGAGCCGCGCGCGAGGAACTTGACTTGAGGAGCGGTCTGGCCCTGGTTGGGCTCGAAGAACATTGGCAGCGAGAACGACTTCGGAAGCGACTTCGACAATGACCTCGAAGACAGCGAATTTTGGGCGGCAGGCTGCGTCCCGCTGGCATTGGCGGCATGTACTGCGGTTCCGAAACAGAACACGACGCTTGCGGTGGCGAGCACGGCTGCCGCCAGAAACGCAACCCTCATCGAACTTCCTGCCTTTTTCACTGCCACCGAACATCTCACCGAACCTCCAACCGACACAGGGTAATTCCGATTCACGAAGCTCCTCCGATTTCCCAATTTTGCGGGGTGAGAACAAGAATGGCACACAAACACCGCTGCGGCTTGACACCCTTAGAAAGCAGATGCGCACCCGTCACCAAAACTGGGATTGAACCAAACAAATACTTTTACATTCAACAGATACGCTGTCAAGCGGGGCAGACAGCATGGGCCAGGTAGTGAGAAGCGGAAAGCGGGGCAAATGGTTGCAAAGAAAAAGGTCTCAGGTGTCAGATGTCAGGTCTCAGGAACAACCATCGCGACCTGAGACCCGCCGTTATGGTTTCCTGACACCTGACACCTGAGACCTGAGACCTGCCTCTTCGATCTCCCGCTTCAGGCGCGAGTAGCGCGAGACAATCGTTCCGAGATAAACGATGTGGATGATCCAGGTAATGGCGTAGGCCGCAAAAAGGTATCCGTTTCCGCTCATCGCACGCTCCCGCGGGGAGCCATCAACGATTCCAGGGCATGGGCCTGGTCAACGTCGCGCTGCAACTTTTCCAGGCGATAGCGCGACCAGCAAACCAGAAAAGCAAAGCAGGAAAAGGCCAGCCAGTTGATGAGCAGGACGTGCAACATGCGGGGATCGATGGAACCGCCTCCGCCCATGACTGGCTGTGGGTGCTGGGTGCGGAAGAACCAGATCGAGAAGTAAACGAAGGGCACGCACAGCGCGCCCAGAACCGCAAGAACGGCCGCCAGTGCGGGCGTCTGCCCGCTGGAGGAGAAGCGGCGCAGGAAAAGGTAGCTGACGTAGATGAGCCAGAGTACCAGGGTCGAGGTCAGACGCATGTCCCACGTCCACCAGATGCCCCAGACCGGACGCGCCCAGATGGGGCCCGTGACCAGCACGACGGTGCAGAAAACGACGCCAACCTCAGCGCTGACCAGCGCGACGATATCGGCGGCGGGCTTGCGCTTGATCAGATAGATAATCGAGGCTGCGAAGTTGACGAAGAAGAGAATGAACGCGGTCCATGCCGAAGGCACATGGTAGTAGAAAATCCGCTGCACGTCGCCCATGGTCCGCTCGGTGGGAGCCCACACCAGCGCCATGTAGAGCGCGTAGCTCAGCAGGATCGCGGTCAGGATGCCGAGGATGGGGAAAGCTTTTTTCATTGAGTCATTGAATGATTGAATCATTGAACCATTGAAAATCTCGAATGCCTTTAAATGATTCATGACGCAATCATTCAATGGCTCAATAGCTTCATTCCGCGTTCAACACCGTTTCAAACAAGAGCAGGCACACCGTAGTAAACACCAGATCGTAGGTTACAAGCAACACGATCCAGAAGCGCGCGCCTTCGCCGTTCAGTATAGCGGTGGTGGATTGCACCATGGCTAGGAGGGCCGGGATCGAGATCGGAAACAGCAGCAGCGGCAGCATGATCTCGCGGCTGCGCGTCCGCAGGGACATGGCGGCGAAGAAAGTTCCGTTCACAACCAGAGCCCAGGTTCCCAGCGCGGCGACGACCAGCAACTGCCATGCCGGACCGATCGACCGCAGCTGATAAAACACGATGAACAGCGGCGTCATGAGCGCTTCCAGCACGCTCACAAAAATAAAGTTGCCCAGCGTCTTGGCTATGAACAGCGAGTTCGCTGGCGCGGGCGAGACGCGGTAGGCGTCGAGCACCTGGTTGCGAATCTCGCGCGCCCAGGTCTGGTTGAGCGCTACCACCGCCGCGAACAGGAATGCCAACCAGATCAGGCCGCTGGCGATCCGGCGCGATTCTTCGGCGGTCGGATCGAACGAAAAACTGAACATGATCACCACCAGCAGAGAAAAGAACAGCATGGAGTTGATGGCGTCCTTCGATCTCCACTCGAGGCGCAGGTCTTTGAGCAGCGTGGCGCGGGTGATGCCAGTGGGCGCGCTCATTGGGCGTTCTCCGGCCGTTTTAGTTCGCGCGTGCGCCCAATAATCTTGCCGTATTCCATCCAGACGAACTCGTCGGCCACGTGCTCAAGCAACGACGCTTGATGAGTGACGACGAATATCGTTGTGCCTCGATCGCGGGTACCGGCCAACAGTCGGACCATAGCGGTCGCGGAATGAAGGTCCACATTCGAGAAGGGTTCGTCGAGCAAAAGGATTTTGGGGTCGTTTAATAAAGCCCGCGCCAAAGACATCCTCTGTCTCATGCCTTGCGAATACTGGCCGACGGGGCGCGTGAGATCGGGATCGAGACCAACCGAGCAGATGACCTCAGCACAGCGCGTGCGGCTCGTGATTCCGTACAACCGGGCAAAGTATTCCAAGTTCTCCATCCCGCTCATCTCGTCATAGAGCAAGGACGGATGCGCCATGTAGCCCACCTGCTGGCAGATGTCGCGAAACTTGCTGGCCCCGAGGATCGTGACCTCGCCGCTCGATGGTTGGGTGAGTCCTGCTAAAGTGCGCAGCAGGGTAGTTTTACCGGCGCCGTTGTCGCCGAGAATGGCGTAAAGTTTCCCGCCGGAAAATTCCGCGGTAACGCCGCGCAGAGCGGCAAAACGGCCAAACTGCTTGATCAGGTTCGAAACAGTGACGACGTTGACGGGGACGGGCGCGATTTCAGTCAATGGAATCTAAGGAATGAGAGTCAATTCGACATCCCGCTCGATGCGGAACTCTGAGCCTGCGAGTTCTGGTTCTGAGACATGCTTTTGCCGGGCTCAGGCGCCGGAGTCGCTCCGGGTTGCGGCGCGTATTTCGACGCGCACTTGGCCTGCAGTTGCTTGGCGTGGAAGACGCCATCGCGTCCGAAGCTGCCGTCGGCCAAGGCTTGCGAGTCGTCTTTAAAAGTGTCGGGAGGAGCTTCGGTCCCGGTATACGAAACGGGCAGCGTCAGGTCGTTTTCCTTTAGCATGAAATCGACGCGGGTTCCGGAGCGCTTGATCGATCCCGGCACCACGTTGCCAGCCACACGCAGACGCTTGGAATAGGCCTCGTTGCCCATGCCGTTCAATTCCTTGATGGTGACGTAATAGCTCTTGCTGTCCTGGACACCGGTGTAGGCCAGATAGCCTAGCGACAACAAAATCAGCACGGTGACGGAACCGAATTTCAGATACTTCCCAGCTTCGCTCGACATGAAAAACCCCACCCCTGATCAAAAACTCTACGCGCTGCCCTGTTACCGGTCAAGACACGGACCAAGCCACTCTCTCAACATTAAAGGATGGTTAAAAGTCCATAGACTTACTTGACATTATTCCTGGTGTCCGTTATGGTTTGAGTGTTCCCTCCTGGCTCGTACCGCTATTCGCCTGGCGGTACGGGCCCTCTTTTTCGGCTTAGTTTCCTTCCTTCGCCTTTTCCCGCTCGTAGGGCTTTTGCATGTACCGGCGGCACTCCTCGAGCGCGCCCTGGGTATTGTCGTTGGTCTGGATGGCCTGGCGATATTCATTGACGGCGCGTTCGCGCTGGCCGGTGACGTCGAAAATTTTGCCCAGCTGCAAGTGGCTCCAAACCTCGGTCCACCGCGGCTCACCGTCGCCATTCAGCGCTGAGCGGTAGGCGTTGGCCGACGCCTGATAATTTTTCTGCAGGAAAAACACCTCGGCGATCCGGTAGTGGGCGAGCGAACTGTTCTTATTGACCTCAAGCGCCTTGTTGAACTCGCTCAGCGCTCCCGCCAGATCGCCTTGCTGGGTCAGGCCCTGTCCGCGCAAGATTGAGGAACGCAGCTTGATGTCCTTGGAGTTGGTCAGCACGCGGTTCTCGGGATCGACCGTGATCCGTCGTGGGCGTCCAAAGGTCTCGACCGAAAACGGCGAATCGGTGCCCACCACATCAATACGTTTTTCTTCCGTTCGTCCGTCGGTATCGATTCGCAAACTTACCGGCATACGGAACAGATCCAGATCCTGCGTGATCGCGCCGACAATCCGGAAACCTTTGTTGCTGCCCAGCCGGTAGACCGTGTACTTGGCCTTGAACTCGGGAGCGCTGGTGGAATCCATCCACTGGGAATAGAACCAGGTGAGTCGTTCGCCATACACTTTTTCGCTGAGTTCGCGGAAATCGTCGGTGCTGGCGGATTTGCCCGCATACTTGGTGGCGAACTCGCGCATGATCTTCAGATAGTCTTTTTCGCCGACTACCCAGCGCAGCATGTGCAGGATCATGGCGCCCTTGTCGGTGACCAGAGACTGAAATTCCGGAGAAAAATATTCCAGCTTATACGCGCTCGAAAGCGGCACGCTGTCATAGGCGAGCGCGCCCACCGACATGTCTTTCACCATTTCCTCGAGCCCCGCTTCGCCTGCCGCGCTCTCTACGTAGCGGGCCTCGGAGTAGCGCGCGAAGCCATCGCTGATCCACCAGTCGTCTTTCGATGCCGGACTCACCGAGACGCCCCACCACTGATGGGCAATCGTATTGGCCAGCAACCGGTAGTTGGTCTTCTCCGTGATGGCGCGGCTCGAAAGGGCTGCGATTTCAGGCGCCCACGCCGAGGGCACCGTGTCGTCCGGGAGTTCAACGATTCTCAGGCGGGTCGAGGGTGCGACCCCATACTGGGTGACGAAGTACGTGAACGCCTTGACCGCCGTTGATGCGTACTCCGCGCCCATGGCCTGTTTATTGGGCTTGAAGAACACGTGCAGGTCGATGCCCGCTTCGTCGCTCTTGAATTCCTGGAACGTGCCGGCAATGATCGTGCCCGGGAAACTCGGCTTGTCCCAGGTGAAGGTGAAGGTCTTGGAGTTGGCAATCGCGGTCGCGGCCTTCTTCGCTACCGCCGCTGCGGACGGTTCCTTGCCGCTGCCGATCACCACCATGTGCGCCGGTACGGTGACGTTGATGGTCGAAGTAAAGCGGTTGACGCCGTATCCCGCGACCGGGAACCACAGGCCGGAGTAAAGCAGGTAGCTGGTTTCCGGACCGACGTAGGCGAGCTTTAACCCTTCCACCGGGCTGTCGTCGGCGGTTTCAAGCGTGCCTTCGTATTCGAAGGTGAAAGTAGTACTGGCACTTTTTGAGAGGCCGCTGTTGAGCGCGAAGCGCACGGTCGAATCCTGCGTGTTGCGTTCCGGAGCGAGTGGCTTATTGTTCGCGTCCGTGAGTTTCGTAATGCGCAGCGCGTTGTTCAACTGAAAGGTGGCCACGTTGATGTCTTCGAGCGCCGTGACCTTGACCGCGGCACGCGCGGTGAGCTTGTGCGTCTGCGGCAGGAGTTCGACGTCGATCTGGTAGTCGTCCACGCGCAGGCGCGATTTCTCGGCCGCCAGCGCCGGCCGGATCGCAGCCGAGGTAAGTAAAAAGACAGCGGCGAAACCGAGCGCTCGGCGCGCCGATGGAGAGAGGCAGAGCTTCAAGTAGAGTCTCCTGGCAGGACTACAATTCCTAAGATGTTGATTTTCCCGCAAAAGATGCTGTGAGGACAAGGGTCAGCAAAATTTGTTTGTCAACAATTTGTCCCAGAAGTGCGGCGCAAGCACTCTTACCCAAGGTCCGTCCTGCCCGGTGGATGAGTCTGAACTGCAATAGTACGAGTGAACACTAGGACCTACCCGATCATTTTCAGTATGATCTCCGCTGCCAATTCCGATGGATGTTCACCGCCGCCGCGCCCTTGCTTCAGTCTTGCCTTCACCATTGCCAAGCGCTCGATCATGCGGGTTCGCGGCTCGCCGTCCGGGATGATTCTGTTCATCTCCGCGACGATGTTTTCTGCCGTGAACTTGTGCTGCACCAGCTCCGGGACGACCTCTTCCTCGGCAATCAGATTGACCATGGCAAAGTAAGGAACTTTCACCCGCGGTTTGCCCAGCGCGTAGGTCAGCCGAGATACGCGATACACCATGACAAACGGAGTGCCCATGAGCGCCGCTTCGACCGTGGCCGTGCCGCTGGCCACGATCCCAGCCCGCGAATGGTAGAGCGCAGGGAGCGCCTCGGGGACGAGGTGGATATTTCCCTGTAGAGACGCGGTTTGACTCGTCTCAGTCGGCGCCGCGATCAACTCCGCGAGAAACGACGCGTCCAGCGTGCGCGCTACCGGCAGCAGAAATTCATACCCGTTGGCCACACGATCCTTTTCCAGACGGTCTTCTTCTTCTGGACAATTTTTCGGCAGTCGATCTTTCTGCAAACGATCTTTCTGCATACGATCGGCCGCCTCGAGGATCGTCGGCAGGTTCATGCCCACTTCTTTTCGGCGGCTGCCCGGCATCAGCGTAATCCAAGGCTTCGCGGCGTCGAGCCCGTTAGCGGCCGCATACGCTTCGCGACTAATCGCAGGCGCGGGCAGATCGGCCAGCGGATGGCCCACAAACGTCGCGTCCACTCCGCGATCGCGATAGAACTTTTCTTCGAAGGGAAAAATTACCAGCGCTTTGTTGACGTACTTGCGCAGCAACTTGACGCGCCCCTGCCGCCACGCCCAGAACTGCGGGCAGACGTAGTAAACCACCGGAATGCCGCGCTTGCGCATCTGCCGCGCCACGCGCCAGTTGAAGGCCGGAGCGTCGATGACGATGGCCATCGCTGGGCGCTGCTCATCGACCGCGCGAAGCAATTTCCGATACAGCCCAAGAATCTTCGGCAGACGGCTAAGAACCTCAGTGATGCCGACGACGGCAAGGTCTTTCGCATCAACAACGATCTCGCATCCCGCCGCCCGCATGCGCTCCCCGCCCGCGCCGAAAAATTCAAGTTGCAATGCTTGCGTGGTGGCGGGGCCGAGCCCTGTCACCACACGAGCAGGAATGGCCGCCCGCCGCCGCAGCGCTTCAATCAGTTGCGCGCCATACATTTCGCCCGAGGCTTCGCCGGCGGAGATCAAAATTCGCACGGGAGCATTGTAACGGGACGGAGGAAGCAGTGTTCCATGGGGTCAGCGTTCGCGGGCGCCGACGCCACACGGGCAGATGCTGGACGCCAGCGAAAGGGCTTGCGGAAGACGAAGAGACGTGGACATCGGCACGTCTCCCCCAGGCTTCAAGCCGCTTGCAGGCATCTCCCACCGAGAGATCTTGGAAGTAACTCTTGCTCGTGTTTACTGCTTGACCGCGAAGGTCACATTCACGTGCGTGCCGTCCGCCTCGGTTCCGAAGGTCACCACGACGGTGCGCTTGGTGGCTTTGTCTTCACCGCTCACCATGCCTCCAACCTTTCCATCGGAGCTGCTGGACATATTCGATACGGCAAAACCGCCCGATTTCAAAGCGTCCCCATAAAATGAGATGAGCTTGTCAGCTGGGTCCGCAGTAATGAACGTGTAAGAACCGGTCTGCTCCCCGCCATTGCTGGAGGAGAACGTACTTTTCGGTGTGGACCCGGGATACGACGGCACCCAATCCGGCGCTTTGTCCGAAGTGTCGCCGATCTTTACCGTGCCATCGGGGCTTTTTACCTCCAGGCTGGCGGATGTGCCCTCGCCGCTAGTCGTCAAGGTGGACGTTTTGCCGTTCTCGTCGGTAATTTCCATGGCCTTCTTGTGCGGGTCGAACTTCATGGTTACGATCTTGCCGGTTTTCTTGTTGCGCACCACGATCGTTCCGGCACTGTCGTCGCTCGATACGATCTCGACATCGGGATTCATGGCCACGGCCATCTTTGCGCCAGCGTATCCGGGGTTCTTTTTCATTAATTCCGAATCGAACCCGGCCTGCTTCATTTTATGCATGGCGTAGAAACCGATGACGGCGCAACTGCCGAAAGAAAGCAGGATCAATCCCACAATGATCCCGAAAACCCACAGAAGGATTTTGACTCCCGAACTTGTCTGGGGCGCGGGGGCAGCTACGGGGGTTGGTGATACTCCCCCGGGTGGTGGCGGACTTGGCGGTGTGGTGGACATGGAATTCTCCTCTTTCTAGATTTCTAGAAGATAGGGTGAGTGTTGCGACGGACGAGCGACCCTGCTAGTCCAATCCGCAAGTCCGAAGAACGCGCCATTATAGGTGGATTGTCAAACCGCGCCAATCGGAAAGCGAAGCCCCGCAGCCCGCCACACGATTGAATCAGTTGCGCGCTGTACACTTCGCCGGCTGAGATCAGAATTCGTGCGGGAGCATCGTAAAGCCGCGACGTTTGTCACCGATAGGACCAGGGGCGCCGGAACAAGTCCGGCGCCTCCGGTGTCCAATTGGGTATGGGATCATTCCGCCGTCCTGTGCGGCTGGCGATTGCTTCTTTGCTTGCGCTTAGCGCACTTGCAATTGCCCAAGAGACGTACTTCCCTAAGAAGACCTTTGCTGACGATCCCCAGAGCGATCAATTCAAGATAGATTGGTACTCCCAAGAATTGAAGGTTCTGGATGAACCTTCGCTATTTGAACTGGCGAAGAAGCCGTCCTGCGAATCGTACCGCTTCCTCTGGCTGCGCACGTTCCATCATCCGGTGGCTATACGCCTCGACGTTAGGGCAGACGGAACTGGAGTCATAACATCGAAGGTCGCGAGTGGAACCGGCGGATTCAGGCCGGGGCATCTTGCCGAGAACAGCTCCCGTCCTCTCCTCCGGGCGCAAACCCAGGCTTTTCTGGCTGTGTTTAACAACGTCGAGTTCTGGTCCCTCCCGAGCCGCCTCAATGACCAACCGGGACCCGATGGTTCCCAGTGGGTCATCGAAGGAGTGAAAGCGGGCAAATATCACATTGTCGACAGCTGGATGCCGCAGCAGGGACCCGTCCGTGAACTGGGCCTCTACCTTGCGATCGAGTTGGCACTGCTGAGAATTCCCAAGAACGAACTGTACTAAAGGTCAACATGAGCCGCGTAAAGGGCATGACATCAGATCCCTTCACCGATGGATCTGATTGATGCCGCGCTTGAATTGCGTCTAGTCGTCCGCGCTGACGATGGAGTGCGCGTTCGCGGGCGAGGGCGCCCGCGCCACACTGATCTCCTGATCTTTGTACTGCAGCTGATAGAGCTTCCAGTAAATCCCGCGCTGGGCCAGCAGCTGCTGGTGCGATCCCATTTCGCGGACCTGGCCTTTGTGCATCACGATAATCTTGTCGGCGCGCTGGATGGTCGAGAGCCGGTGCGCGATGATCAGCGCCGTCCGCCCTTCCACCATGCGGTTGAGCGCGTCGCGCACACGGAATTCGGTCTCCGTATCCACGCTGGAAGTCGCTTCATCGAGAATCAGAATCTTCGGATTGTGCGCCAGCGCTCGCGCAAAACTGATGAGCTGCTTCTGTCCGGTCGAGAGCGTCGAGCCGCGTTCGCGCACCTCTTCTTTGAATCCTCCGGGCAAGGTTCGGATAAAGTCGGCGAGGTTGACGTCCTCCGCCGCCTGCTCCACGTCCGCGTCTTGAATGCGCGCCGTCCCCAGCCTAATGTTGCCCGCAACCGTGCCGCTGAATAGAAACGGATCCTGCAAGACGACGCCGAAGCGGCCGCGCAGGTCGTCGAGGTTCATCTCCTTGATATCGACGCCGTCGAGGCGAATCGCTCCCCGCTGCACGTCGTAGAAGCGCATGAGCAGCGAGATCAGCGTGGTTTTGCCCGCCCCGGTGTGTCCGACGACGGCGATGGTCTCGCCCGGCTCGAGCGCAAAGCTAACGTCGCGCAAAACCCAGTCGGGCTCACCAGTTTGTGTGGGGACGGGCGCCCCCGCCCGTCCAAGCCGACTCGAAGAGTCGGCAGGCTTTTCTGCCGCCGGCTTGTTCCCGTACGCAAACCACACATGATCGAATTCAATCCGCCCGGGCCCTTGCGGACGTTTCGCGACGGCCGGCGAAGTCACTTCAATCTTCGTATCCAGCAGCTTGAACACGCGCTCGCCCGCCGCCATCGCCGACTGCAGGATGTTGTATTTCTCGCTCAGGTCTTGAATCGGACGGAAGAACCGCTGCGCGTACTGCATGAACGCGACCAGGACGCCAATCGTTGCCACGCCCCGGATCACATCATTCCCGCCAAACCAGATAATGCTCGCAATGGCAATTGCCGACAGGATTTCGACCACCGGGTAGTACACCGAGTACGCCATGATGGCGTCTTTGAACGCCTCCATGTGCGAGGCGTTGATGTCGGAAAATTTATTGAAGGCGCGCTTCTCACGATTGAAAAGCTGCAGCACCAGCATTCCTGAAACCGCTTCCTGCAGGTAGGAATTGATTCGGGCAATGGCGGTGCGGATGCGACGGTAGGAATCGCGCACCTTATCGCGAAAAATCTTGGTCGCATACACGATCAGTGGAAGCACGGCAAAGGTGATGAGCGCCAGCTTCCAGTTCATCTTCATCATGATGGCGATAATGCCGGCCAGTACGAAAACGTCTTCAAAAATGGAGACCACGCCCGCCGTGAACATTTCATTCAGCGCATCGACGTCGGTGGTTACGCGCGTCACCAGCCGGCCCACCGGATGCTTGTCGAAAAACGCGACGTGGATGTGCTGCAAGTGGCGGAAAATCTGCCGGCGCAGATCGAACATGACTTTCTGGCCCGTCCACTGCATCAAGTACGTTTGGATAAACTCCAGCGTGAAAGTGAAGACGAGAATTCCGACGTAAAGCCCGCCAATCTGCGCGATACCGGTCAGCGGAGCGCTGCTCAGCCGGTCGCCAATCCAGGAGTGCGAGTCCGGCGACTTCGCCAGATATTTATCGATGGCGATCTTGGTGAGGAACGGCCCCAGCACGTCCAGCCCCGACTTCAGGATGATGGCCGCGAGCGCCACCACCACGTGCCATTTGTAGGGACGCAGATACGTCAGCAGCCGCCGCATCAGCCGGCCGTCGTATGCTTTGCCTAATACTTCTTCTTCCTGATTGGAGGCCATCGGTGGCGCGAGAAAACAAGATTCGGGATGGATCCCAGCTGAGGATCTTCCCAGTAGAGATTATCCCAAAAACGCTTACTCCAACTAGATGACGGAACCGGCGCGCCGGATAGAAAAGGTTGGGCCGATCTAAACCGTCTTCTTAGCGGAGTGTGCCCTTGCAACCGGCTTGACAGTCTTCGGAGGCTTGCAGTCACCGCTTCCGCCGCAATTCGGGCACACGACCTTGGCGTTCTTTTCTGCCATTTCGTGCAGGAAGGCGGAAAACGTCTGACCACAGTGCTCACATAAAAGATCAGTCTGCCCAGCGCTCATAGTTGTTCTCGTCACCATGCCTCATGTGATTTGTGGGGCCCCTCAGCAGGGAGTCCCTATCTCTCTATATTAGGCCACTGCCATGCAACACGTCCCACGCGCGTCCCATAGAATAAACAACAGCATGCCCCTTGGCCTCTACATTTCGATCCCGTTTTGCCGGACCAAGTGCAGCTACTGCAACTTCGCCTCCGGCGTGTTTTCGAAGTCGGCCTACGAAAACTACGTTGGCCATGTGCTCGAAGATATCGCTAACTCGCGCCAGCTTGCGGCGGAGCTGGGATGTGCGCTCGACACAAGTGCAGACTCCGTTTATCTCGGCGGAGGAACTCCATCGATCCTCGATGCCGCGCAGATGCTGCGCATCTTCGCCGCCGTGCGCGGTCAATTTGCGATAACGCCCGATGCCGAGATTACCGTCGAATGCGCTCCGGGCACGCTTACCCCCGCGCTCATCGAAACCCTGCTGCAATGCGGTGTGAACCGGGTAAGCCTGGGCGTGCAGTCTTTCGTCGATCAGGAAGCGCAGTCTGTGGGGCGACTGCACAAACGCTCGACCGTTCTCGAAGAGATTGCGCGTCTGCGGGAAGCTGGCCTCCACAACATCAACATCGACCTGATCGCCGGGCTGCCGCACCAGACGGCCGAAAGCTGGGCTTTCTCGCTGTCGGAGACGATTGCGACGGGCACTCCACACGTGAGCGTTTACATGCTGGAAGTGGACGAAGATTCCCGCCTGGGCCGGGAGCTGATCGCCGGAGGCGCCCGCTACCACGCCCACTTCGTCCCCAATGACGATGCGACCGCGGATTTCTACCAGCAGGCATGTGAGATGCTAGCTGGCGCCGGCATAGCGCAGTACGAGATTTCCAATTTTGCCCGCTCCGAAGCGGAATCGCGAGACAACGAGTTACACAGCAATGAGTCACTCCATAACTTGAAATACTGGACGCGCCAGCCCTACCTCGGCTTCGGCGTCGACGCCCACTCGATGCTTGTTGTCGACCATTACGAGGCCGGCCGTCCAATGGCCGTCCGCTTCGCCACCCCCGATTCGCTCGACGCCTATATGAATCGCGCGCCGCACGCGGTGACGCCGGTCTCTGCGCAAGCAGCGATAGAGGAAAGCTTCTTCCTTGGCTTACGGCTCAATCGCGGTGTCGATCTGGAAAGCCTGTGCAGAGATTTCAGACTGCAACAGAATTTCAGTCGAGACGCCGTCGCCGTTTGGAAATCCGCCGTGGAACAGTCCGTGCAGGACGGCCTGCTCGAACAGCAAGGCACGACCGTGCGACTTACGGCTCGCGGCCGTCTCCTGTCCAATGAAGTTTTTGCCAGATTTCTTGCCGAAGAAAAAGTGGGAACCGGCACGTGAATCCACGTTAGTTGGCCGATCAGTGCCGTTCGGCGTTTGGCCTATCCGGTTCCCACCATTTCACAAACTTGGGGAGGCCGATCCCCAAGATGGGAGGCTCAAATGCCAGAGCCTGTATCCCGGCCTCTCCCGTAAAATTCATCCACACAACGCGAAACTGCGCTCGTGACGCGCCAAGCTGTACGTCCAGCACTTCTCCGGTCTGGACCTTCGAGCGCACGCCCGTCAGAACTGCTCCATGATCGCTGACGTTCCGCACCCGAACCATCTCCGCGAATGGACGCGCCATCCTGTCCACTCCCCAGATGCGTACCGGCAACTCCAGGTTCAGTCTGCGCTCTTTTCGCCGGTCCATTTTTACTCCGGGTTCCGCTCCGAGTTCCGCTCAACGATTCAATCGGATCATAACCAGAACCGACCAAAAGCGAAACGTCACATCAGTTACGCGCAAACGGTTCCTGAAGTTACGTTGCATGACAAGGGGATGGTCGAGAGAATAATTGTGGATTGTCTATATCGTGCGGATGTTGCAAATCGCAGCTATATTTCACGTGGAACACTTTTGATCGCAAACAAAGGACTTAGTCGAAGTCTTTCATCGAGCAGGCCCCTGGCCCGCGAGGGTCGCCGCACGAACCACAGGGTCCTGCGGGGATAGACGGCCGGCTGGTCGATCCACTCTTTGCCGAGACGGAGAATACGGAGAGCTGCGGCTCCAGTTTCTTACTCTGGCACTTCGGGCACTCGGCTTCTTGTTTGCCGAAGACCAGGGCCTCGAACTCGTGCTGGCATTCCTTGCAGACGTACTCGAAGATGGGCATGAAGAAAACTCCGGGAAGAAAATTGCTGTCTTCTATTTAAAATCAAAGGGTGGATACTTCGCAAACCCACGAGGAGACGCGTCCCTTCACGCCACGCCGCTGGTTGCGCGGCGGACACGTGCAAACGGTTGCCAGCTTTCTAATCCAGCGGCGTTTTCATTTGCCCGCGCCCGAGGAGCGACTGATCGAAGTCGCACCCGGCGTCCAGGTACTTTGCCACTGCCATTGGCAAGCGGATAGGGGGCGCGCGCTGGCCGTCATTATCGTGCATGGGCTTGAAGGGTCGAGCGATTCGCAGTACGTGCTCGGCATCACCGAGAAAGCGCTGGCCTTAGGGATGAATGTGATCCGCTACAACCAGCGTAATTGCGGCGGCACGGACGCGCTCGCCCCCGTGCTCTATCACTCGGGATTGTCGAATGATGTTGCCGTGGTGGCGCGGGAGGTCGTTGCGCGCGACGGTGTGTCGCGCCTAGCGCTGGTCGGCTTCTCGATGGGCGGCAACCTTGTGCTGAAATTGGCGGGGGAGTGGGGATCGCAGGCTCCGCTGCAGTTTTGCGCGGTCGCCGCCTGTTGTCCAGCGATTGATCTGGCTGCGTCGGCGGATGCGCTGCATCTCCCTTCGAACAGAATCTACGAAACATACTTCTTGTGGGCGCTTCACCGGCGGATGCTGCAGAAGGCGCGGTTGTTTCCCGATCACTTCGACGTCAGCCGGCTGAGTGGTATCCGAAGTTTGCGCGAGTTCGACGACAAGGTGACGGCTTACTACTGCGGCTTCGCGGGCGTTGACGACTACTATGACCGCGCTTCGGCGGCGCACACGATCGAGCGGATCGCGGCGCCGGCGCTGATCTTGTACGCGGCGAATGATCCGTTCGTGCGCATCACGGCGGAGACGCGGCGGAAAATTTCGTTGAACCAGAACATCACGTTCGTTGAGACGAGCGATGGCGGGCACTGCGCGTTTGTGGGGGCGCCCGCAAGAGTGCCCGCTGGGGTGGAGACTGGGAACGATGGTCGCTACGATCAGTATGACGACGGTTATTGGGCGGAGAATGAGATCGTGAATTTCCTGCGCCGCTTCTAATGGATGCGTTTGGGGGGTGGGGTTCCGATGGATGTCGACTTCTCAATCGAGTTGGGGCGCGATGATCCGGTGCTGGATTTTCCGTGGACTGACACGGCGGGCAGGCTTGCTTATGTCGACTTGAAGCGGCGTCCGGAACTGATGGCGCGAATCGAGGAGGCGAAGAAGTATCCCGAGCTGGGAGAATTTCTTCGGACCGTGAACTCGGCGCGGAGCATGGTGGAGACGGCGAAATGCGATGCCTGGGCGACGATGGAGCTGAGCGCGGAAGAAGAAATCCACGATGTGTCGCATAAGTTTGCCAGTTATGTGGACGTAGTGTTTTCTAACATCGATATGCGTTCGTCTGTGTCCGCTCACGAACAGTTTGCTCGAAAGCTGGTTGAGTTGCTGCGGCGGACACCGGAGATTCCGTCGTCGGTGGAGGTGTGCGTGCGGCGGTGTTACTTCGGGGATGAGGGCGGCGTCCGGGAAGGTTTTTACTGCACCCTGTATGTGAGCGGCTACGGAAACGACGAGCCCAGCGCGCGTCAGAATTGGGCAGTGGGGCTGAAACTGGTGGGGAACGCGATGGTGCAGTTGTCGGCCGCCGCGTCTACCTTTTCCTGATTACAGCCCAGGGCGCACCTCCCGGTCGCCCAGACCCCCGCAGCGCCGAACACGTTGGTAACTTGGAACGATTCGGCCTGTTAGCGGACAATATTGATAGACGCCGCAACCCCTCTTCTCTCGCGACCCCCAAGGGAGGGCGGCGCATAGGGTTATGTCCTCACATCGGGGGTAATTAATGCCGACAACTAAGATCGAAAGAGCAGGGGTTGGTTTTGGCGTTGGCCGGCAGGGTGGGTCGATCGTAATTGAAATTCGCCCCCACCATGACACCATTGCCGCGCTCCGGGGCGTTCAGGTTAGCTTCGAACTGCTCAACGGAACCACGCTCGAGCAAGCGAAGAAAATCCTGGATGTGCTGAATGAGACCGTAATTGGCGTGCTGGTTACCAGCGCATCGACCGACAAGACGGAAGCGGCAGCGGGCTGACCCGGCCGAAACAAAACTCGGAGACGCTGAAACTCGAAACCGCAGGTGGCACCTATGGATGATCGCAGAAGCGAACGCTTTGGGCGATACGAGATCCTGGCCGAGTTGGGCCGGGGCGCCATGGGCGTTGTCTACAAAGCGCGCGATCCCAAGATCAATCGAGTGGTTGCGGTAAAGACTATTTCTTTGGCTGGCCAGCCGCCGGAAGAGGAACGCGAGTATCGCGAGCGTTTCTTTCGCGAAGCGGAAGCGGCGGGGCGGCTGTCGCATCCGGGAATCGTAACCATCTTCGACGTGGGCGAGGAACCAGAGACGCGCGCTCCATACATCGTAATGGAATTTGTTGGGGGGCAGTCCCTCGATAAGCTGCTGTCGCAAAACGACCATAAGTTGCCGCTGGAAACAGCGCTACAGCTGACGCTCGAACTGGCGGAAGCTCTGGATTGCGCCCACGGTCAAGGCGTGATTCACCGGGATCTGAAGCCCGCGAATATATTGTTGACCGAAGATGGCCATGCCAAAATCGCCGACTTCGGAGTGGCCAAGCTGAACCTTGCCAACCACACTCTGGCGGGACGTGCGTTAGGCACTCCCGCTTATATGTCGCCCGAACAATTGAATGACGAGGCGGTGGACGGACGGTCGGACCTGTTTTCTCTGGGTGTCGTGCTGTACACGATCCTGACAGGTTACAAGCCGTTTCAGGGCAATAGCGCCATAACGGTCTCGTTCAAAGTGGTCAACCACGAACCGATAGCGGCGACCGTTCTCGATACTGAGTTGCCGCAGGGACTCGATTACATCATTGCGCGAGCCATGGCGAAGGATCCAGCCGAACGTTATCAACGTGGCATGGAGATGGTGCTGGATATCCAGCACCTGCAGCAAGGACGAGAGCCGTGGACCAAGGCAAAGCTGCCAGTTTCGCCTGCGGGCAAAGGCACAGCTCAAACGCCGAATGAAAGAGGTAAGTCGTCGCTGGGCCAACTGGGGATTGCAGCTAAACTCGGGTCGAGCTGGCGCGCGCTGCCTCCGGGACACGGTACAACAGAGGATCTGTTAGACAAGATGCGCAAGAGGTCTTTAGTCGGCGTCTTTCTTTTGGCGGGAATCATCCTTGGAATTCAAGTAATTTCGAATCGCGGCCACCAAGTGCCACCTCGCGCCGACGGGCCGGTGACAACGGCCAAGCGAATAACAGCCGCTGAGGCGATAGCAGCCGCCGAGGCGACGACAGCCGACGAGCGAGTGACTCCCGTCCAGTCGATTGCCGCTGCTCCGCCAAGCCAAATCACTCCGCGGCCGAGTGCGCCACGCCCGAGGGCGATCGCCTCGGTTGCCAAAGTTGCGACACCTACAGGGAAATCTGTGGGAGTGGAGAGCGCAAGTTCCCCGGCGGTTTCTCCGGCAACGCCTCCAGCAATGTTGGAAATCGAGGTCGAGCATAAGTTTGCGGCGGCTCAGCTCTCGATCTGGGTGGATGATCACCTGGCTTATCAGCATGCGCTGGAAGGAACGGACACAAAACATCTGGTCGTGTTCCACCACGTCCAGGGTCATGAATTGCACGCTATGCAGCTGCCTCCGGGGAAACATCGTCTTCGGGTGCAGGTGACCTCTGCGGGCACCATTTTTGACCAGTCGGCGACGGTGGCGGGCGAGTTTGCCAGCGGGCAGGCGAATGTTCTGCGGATCAACTTCAACAAGCATGGCGAGATGAAACTGAGCCTGCAACAGTAATAGTTGGGGCGAACCGGGCACGGGCATCGTGCGGAGTTCGTCCGACTGACATCGCGCCTTACCTGAGATCCCCGAACGTACACCCACACCCTACGCGGGCTGGACTCGGCGGATCGTGTTTTTCCAGTTCGTCAACTTATTCTTCCAGTCGATTCGTGTACGGAGCAGGGAGAGTGCCAGCATGAACAGGACAATCTCCAGCAATCCTCGCGAGGCGGTGAAGATGGTTTGGGCTCGTTTGGGGAGCAGGGAAAAGCGTCCATAGACGAATTCTATGTGGACCCAGTAGACGAGTAAGGACGTCTGGCCCAGTTGGATTAGTGGGCTGAAGCCGCGAGTCGCCAGGCCCCAGCGGCACCAGGCATAAGTCAGGAAGGCGATCATTAACAGGAGTCCTATGCGCATCATCAAGAAGTTAGGGCTGGTGTGCCAGTAGTCATAAGTGGAGTAGAGATGGAAGGAAGAGTGGTCGAATAGGTAGGCTGCGCCGATTGCGATTGCGCCGATGCAGGCTAACATCGCCAGAGTCTGGGCGGCATGGGCGCGGGCTGGATCGCTGAAGAGGATGAATCCGGCGGCCAGGCCTGCGAAAGCGAAGGCGGCCCAGGGAAAGACGGAGAAAAGCCATGACTGGGGGGCGCCCAGGTTGTGGCATCCGTCGATGTAGGACTCGATCGGCCAGGGCAGCCATGTGGGACGCCAGGTGGTGAAGAGGGGCGGAGTGAGCAGGGCGATTAAAGACGCGGTGGCGATGGCGGCGGCGACCATCGCGAATCCGGAGTGGCTGTGGTCACAGGCGACTGCCGAGCTACGCTCGGCTTGGCCGCGCGAACGTCCCCACACGTGCAGGACCATGCCACAGAGTAGCGCCATCAGGATCATCGAAAGACCGATGATGTTCAGTACGTCAACGCGGAGTAAGTCGGACCACGGGGCCCATCCCCAGGCGATGACAAATTCTTGCAGGCGGAACAGAAGTCCGAAGGCGAAAATTTCGGCTCCGCGGCGGGCCATGAACAGCGTGATTTCGGCGGGGCTCAGGTTCTTGCGAATGAGTTTGCCGGTGACGAGGGCGAAGGAAACCCCGGCCAGAAAAAGAAAAAGGGGCGCGGGCAGAGTGCCGAGGAGTTGTGATCCTTGGAGAAACCTGGTGTTGCGGGCATCGCCACCCAGCCAAGCGTCGTAACAGTGAGTCTGGAACATAAGGACGCAAGCCAGACCGCGCATCCAGTCGATCCAGGCGAGACGGGAAGAAGGCGCCGAGGTCACGGACGAGAGTGTAACGTGCAGGCCGGGGTGGGGCCAAGGTAAAAGGCGGTCTTATTCTGCCAGCAAGATTCTGCCAATGAACCGAGGCGTGCTAGCATTTCATGGAGCCCCGTCAGGCCGCCATGGGACGCCGCTATTCAGTTGCGATCGTGAGGTTCGCCGCTCGGGGCGTCGCGCTGCTGACTCTTCTGAGTCTTGTCTTGCCGCACCCCGGATTTGCCAAGGATGAGCCCAAGTGGATTGAAGTGCATTCCACGCATTTTTCGGTGCTCACGGACGGGAGCGAAAAGCGCGGACGGGAAGTTGCTTTGCGGATGGAGCAGATGCGGTCCGTTTTCGGACAACTGATACTGAAAGACAAGTTGAAGATGCCGGTGCCGATCACCGTCGTCGCGCTCAAAAGCGACAAGCAGTATGGCTTGATTGCTCCGGCGAAACAGAGCATGGCGGCTGGGTTTTATGTGCCGGGCTCGGATCGGGTCTATATCGTCTTGAATTTGTTTGAAGCGGATCCATGGCAAGCGGTGGCGCATCCGCTGGCGCATTATCTTTTGAATTTCAACTACCCCCCGGCGCAGGGGTGGTTCGACGAAGGGCTGGCCGAATATTTTGGGTCGATACACATCGGCAAACAAGTGGAGATTGGAGGCGATCCGGAGCTTCAGCCGGAGTGGCATGAGGACATCTTCGATGAAATGCGGCGGGACTCGAAGAAGCCACAGTCGCTGACGCAGCTGTTGAGTTCGCCGGTGTGGCTCTCGATGGCAGACCTGTTCACGATGAAGCATGACAGTTCAGGGATGCGCGAGGGCACGCACAATACTCTGTACTACGCGCAGTCGTGGATGGTCGTCCACTATCTTGCGAATAAGAATAAGATGCCCGAGGTGGGGACTTACTTCGATCTAGCGTTGAACCAGAAAGTGCCTGTAGAGAAGGCAGTGGTGCAGGCGTTTGATATGTCGCCGGAGCAGATGGAACAGGCGGTGAAGACTTACTTCAACACGCTGAGCGCGTTAGGCATTGCGCTCGATCAGTCGAAGAAGCCGGTTGGGAATCCAGTGGACATTCAGCAGCCGGATCATTTCGCGATTCCGTTTGACGCGGACGATATCGGGATCGCGGTTAGTCCGGTTAAGGATGAGGAAGCGAGAGCGGTGATTGACGATGTGATGGCGCGCGTTCCAGAGCATCGCGATCAGGCGCTGCACGATTTGCGGCAGTTGACGGAGGATCCAAAAGACAATGAAGCGGCGCATCGCGGGTTGGCCTGGGATGATATTCGCCAGAAACGGTTCGATGTGGCCGCTGACGAACTGGACAAGGCGACGGAACTGAATCCGCGCGACCCATGGATTTGGTATTACCGTTCGGCGTTGAAGTATCAGAAGGCACAGGCGACGCGGCAGGAGATGCAAGGGCTGGCTAACATGATGCAGGATCTGCGGGCCGTGGCGGATTGGTATCCGGAGTTAGCCGACGCTTATAACATGCTGGCAGTGGCGCGAGTAGAGGGGGGCGGATTCGCCTCGGCGCTGGAGGCGCAGCGGATGGCGACTGCTTTGGCGCCGCGGAATTTGGAGTACCAGTTCAACCTGGGACAGATTTATGTTGCGGGGAAGAAGTGGGATCTGGCGCGGGATGTGTTTACGCGGCTGAAGGCGGGCCCGGATCGGGCGGCGGCAGCGGCGGCGAAGCAGCAATTGGACGACTTAGAGACGCTCCAGAAATATGGAGTGCGTCCGCAACGAGCCGGGGAAAGCGCAGCACCGGCGGGCGCGGCCAGCACTCCTTCGGCAGGGACGAGCGCGCCTGCGGTGGCTGCGAGTTCCGCGGAAGATGAGGATGCGGATGCGGCGCCAAAGCCCGCGCCCTCCAAGCCCGGGTCGACTGGGCCGGTGCAATTCCTCAAGGGCAAGATTGTAAGTAGCGACTGCTCAAAGACACCCGAGGCTACGGTTACTATCTTGAATGGTATGACGACTTATAAGATGCATGCCTCGGATTATAAGTCGCTGCTGGTGATTGGCGAGGATCAGTTTTCCTGCGATTGGAAGAATCGGGTCGTGTCGGTGAACTATCGCGCGGTGGGGAAGCACGAAGGGGAATTGGTGTCGATTGAAACGCACTGAGTGATTTCACGGCACTTGTGGATTGAGGCGCGCGACGGTGTGCGAAGATGGAATCGGGAGAGAAAGCGGATGGAAAATCCACTCAAACTGAAACGCATTCACCACGTCGAATTCTGGGTCGGTAACGCCCGGCAGTCAGCTTACTTCTATCGCCAGGGATTTGGCTTTTCGCAGGTTGCATACAGCGGACTGGAAACCGGCCAGCGTCAGCGGGCTTCTTACGCGCTGAGTCAGGGCAAGGCGAATTTCATTCTGACTACGCCCATGACGCCGGACGATCTCGCCGCGGATCACATCCGAAAGCATGGCGATGGCGTGCGGGACATCGCGCTGGAAGTGGAGGACGCGGATCAGGCGTTTGCCGAAGCGGTCCGTCGAGGAGCGCAGGCAGCCGAAGAGCCGCATGATGTAAGGGATGAACACGGCGCCATTCGCCGGGCCGCGGTCCACACTTATGGCGACACGATCCATTCGCTGATTTCATATAAGGATTACGAGGGGCCGTTTCTGCCGGGGTTTGTGGCGGCGCCTCTGGCGGGCGACGACTGCGGCATTCTACGCGTTGACCACATCGTGGGGAATGTGGAGCTCGGCAAAATGCAGTACTGGGCGGACTACTACACGCGCGTTTTCGGATTTCATCGTTACATTACTTTTGACGATAAGGATATTTCGACCGAGTACAGCGCGTTGATGAGCATTGTTATGTCGGACGATTCGCACTCGGTGAAATTTCCAATCAATGAACCTGCCGCGGCGCGCAACAAGAGCCAGATTCAGGAGTATATCGAAGCCTACGGAGGAGCGGGGGCACAGCACATCGCGCTGCAGTGCAAGGACGTTCTGTACACGGTGCGCAAACTGCAGCGTAACGGGCTCGATTTTCTTCGCGTTCCCGACGCATATTATGACGCGCTGCCGTCGCGGGTTGGACCGGTGGAGGAATCGCTAGCGGAGTTGCGCTCGCTGGGTATACTTGTGGACCGCGACGAGGAAGGCTACCTTTTGCAGATTTTCTCTAAGCCGGTAGAGGATCGGCCGACCGTGTTTTTCGAAGTCATCCAACGGAAGGGCAGCCGCGGATTTGGCAAAGGGAATTTCAAGGCGCTGTTTGAATCGATTGAAATGGAGCAGGCGCGACGAGGGAATCTGTAGGCGATGGCTAAAGCGCGAACGACGAACGGAAAAACGACTGGCGCAAGAGCGAAGCACGCGAAGGGGGAGGCCGAGTTGCGTTACCAGTCGGGATTCGGCAACGAGTTTGCCAGCGAGGCGGTGGACGGCATATTGCCGCGCGGGCAGAATTCTCCTCAGAAGGTGGCGCACGGGTTGTACGCGGAGCAACTGAGTGGCACGGCATTCACGGCGCCGCGCGGCGTCAATCGGCGGACTTGGCTCTATCGGATACGTCCGTCGGTGGCGCACAAGCCGTTTGAACTTATCAGTCCGGGAAGGCTGCGCAGCGCGCCGTTTGACGAGGTGCCGACACCGCCAAATCAGTTGCGTTGGGCGCCGATTCCGATTCCGGCTCCTTCACAGCGTACCGACTTCATCGACGGGCTGATCACTATGGCCGGCAACGGCAACACGCATACGCACGCGGGCGTCGCGATTCATATCTACGTTGCCAACGCCTCGATGACGGATCGCTTCTTCTACAACGCCGACGGAGAGATGTTGATCGTGCCGCAAACGGGACGACTGCTATTGCGCACGGAGATGGGCGTTCTCGAAGCCGGTCCCGGGGAGATTGCGGTGATTCAACGGGGAATTCGTTTCCGCGTTGAACTTCTGGAGAAAGAAGCGCGCGGTTACATTTGCGAAAACTACGGCGCGCTGCTTCGTCTGCCGGATCTGGGGCCGATTGGCGCGAACGGGCTGGCGAATCCGCGCGATTTTCTGTCTCCGGTGGCGGCGTTTGAAGATCGAGAAGGCGGTTTTAAGATCGTAGCCAAGTTTCAGGGAAGACTCTGGGCGGCGGCGATCGATCACTCACCGCTGAACGTCGTCGCCTGGCACGGGAACTACGTGCCCTATAAGTATGATCTGGCGAACTTCAATTGCATCAACACCGTGAGTTTTGACCATCCGGACCCGTCGATTTACACGGTGCTGACTTCGCCCTCGGAGATTCCGGGAACCGCCAATGTTGATTTCGTAATTTTTCCGCCGCGATGGATGGTATCGGAGCACACGTTTCGTCCGCCGTGGTTTCATCGCAACTTCATGAACGAATTCATGGGGCTGATTCGCGGCGAATATGACGCCAAGGCGGAAGGATTCGTGACGGGCGGCGCCAGCCTGCACAATTGCATGGCGGGTCATGGGCCCGACGCCGAAACTTATGAGAAAGCGAGCAATGCCGAATTGAAGCCGGTCTATCTCGGCGACACTATGGCGTTCATGTTCGAGACTCGCTTTGTGTGCCAGCCGACGAAGTTTGCGCTGGAGACTTCGCAACTCGATCATCAGTACTTCGAGTGCTGGCAGGGATTGCGGAAGAAGTTCAAGGGGACGGGCAGCTAGGGCAGGGCAGTTGACAAAATCGACGTTGCGGCGGCAACCCCTAAAAGGGCGACTGGTATGGAACACATTTGGCATCGCTAAAGCGATGCCTTGATACGAAGAATCTGCGATGAGACCCGTTCTCGACGAGACCCACGATTCCAAAGCGCAGAGTTGGGTTGAATCCGCCAACGATGCGGGCTCGGATTTCCCCATTCAGAATTTGCCCTTCGGAATTTTTTGGCGGCGCAATACTGGCGCCGAAGCGAGAGTGGGAGTTGCCATCGGGGACCGCATCCTTGACCTCGACGGAATGCAGAGCGAAGGCTTGCTTGCGGAGGAGAGTGTGCGGCTGGCGGCGAACGCTTGCGCACACGATTCGCTGAATCCCCTGATGGCGCTCGGGGGCGAACCTCGGCGGGCGTTGCGCCGGCGGCTTCACAGTGTTTTGCGTCAGGACGCTTCCGCCTCCGATCGGCAGGCCGTTGCGCGCCATCTCGTCGCGCAGGCGGATGTCGACATGCTTCTGCCCGCGGTGGTCGGCGACTATACGGATTTCTACGCGTCGATCTTCCACGCCACTAACGTCGGAAAGTTGTTTCGGCCCAACCATCCGTTGCTGCCAAATTACAAATACATTCCGATTGGCTATCACGGGCGAGCGTCGTCACTGGTTCCGTCGGGAACGCCGGTCCGGCGGCCATCCGGCCAGACGCGAGATGGCGAGGCCGATCCGAAATTTGGTCCGACGAAGGCGCTGGATTACGAAGCGGAATTAGGGTTTTTTGTGGGCGCGGGAAATTGGTTGGGAGAAACCATTCCCATCGATGAAGCGGAAGAACATATTTTCGGAATCTGCCTGGTCAATGACTGGTCGGCGCGCGACATTCAGGCTTGGGAGTATCAACCGCTGGGGCCATTTTTGGCGAAGAGCTTTGCGACTTCACTTTCACCATGGGTGGTGACGATGGAAGCGCTCGCTCCGTTTCGTCCGGCTGCCTTTGCGCGTGCAGAGGGAGATCCGGCGCCGTTGCCTTACCTTTTCAGTCGAAGCGAACGGGAAAACGGCGGTCTCGACTTGTGGCTAGAAGTTTCGCTGTTGTCGGTGCGGATGCGCGAGGCTGGCATCGATCCTGTGGTTTTGGGCCGAAGCAATTTTCGCGACATGTACTGGACCATGGCGCAGATGCTGACGCATCACGCGAGCAATGGCTGCAATCTGCGCCCTGGTGATTTGCTGGCCAGCGGAACGGTTTCGGGCGCGGGCAAAACGGCGCGCGGATGCCTGTTGGAACTCACCTCGCGGGGCAAGGATCCAGTCACGCTGCCGACGGGAGAGCAGCGGAAATTTCTGGAAGATGGAGACGAAGTCATCCTCCGAGGCTTCTGCGAGCGAGACGGATTCCGCCGCATCGGGCTGGGCAGTTGCCGGGGGACGATTCTGCCCGCGTCCGTGACCTGACACGGGCCGTGCTCACCATTGCCGTCGACCACTTCGGCGTTGTTTTGTTGCGGAGGTCCCGTAGAGAGGCGGCTTCACCGCGGAAAAAAGGAGGGAACTTGAGCGCCACAGGGGATGCGAGCGTGCCGGAAGACGATGCGATTCTGCCAAGCACTCCGCCGGTCCCTTCCCTGACCAAAGACGGCCACGGTCCGGCCGTACTTGCCGGCTTCCTCGGGTGGACGCTTGATGCCTTCGATTTTTTCTTAGTCGTCCTCTCGCTGACGGCCATCGCAAAGGAGTTTCACCGGTCCGACGCAGAGATCGCTCTCTCCATCACGCTTACCCTCGTGTTCCGTCCGGTAGGCGCGTTCATCTTTGGACTGATGGCCGATCGCTACGGGCGCCGTCTCCCCTTGATGATCGACCTTGTCTTCTACTCCGTGGTTGAGGTGGCAACTGGCTTCGCGCATAGTTTCACTACGTTCATGGTGCTGCGAGCGCTGTTCGGCATCGGCATGGGCGGAGAGTGGGGCGTGGGCGCGTCTCTCGCCATGGAAAAAGTTCCACCCAGACTGCGCGGGCTTCTTTCCGGGATGCTGCAGCAGGGATACGCTCTGGGTTATCTGCTGGCGGCTGGTTGTTTCTACTTTGTCTTCCCTCGCTGGGGCTGGCGGCCGATGTTTTTTATCGGAGGACTGCCCGCCCTGCTTGGGGTTTTCGTACGTTTCCGGGTGAAAGAATCGGAGGTATGGCAGAAGACTCGCCACACGAACTGGAGCAGTCTGGGCCGCGCTATTTGCTCCCACTGGAAATTGTTTCTCTATTTGACCCTCTTGATGATGATGATGAACTTTACCTCGCATGGTACGCAGGATATGTTCCCAACCTTCCTGCAGCGCCAGTGGGGCATGAGGCCGACCGAACGCGCGGTGATCACGGCGGTCTCCATGATGGGAGCGATTCTCGGAGGCACGCTATTTGGCTCGTTGTCCGACCGCCTCGGACGGCGCCGGGCGATGATTACCGCACTGGTTTCTGCGATTGCGTGTGTTCCTCTGTGGGCCTACGCTCCGTCCCTGACGTTGCTCGTCGCCGGAGCGTTCCTGATCCAGTTCATGGTGCAGGGAGCGTGGGGCATCATTCCGGCGCACCTCTCGGAGTTATCGCCCGACTCGGTGCGCGGGTTTCTTCCTGGATTCGCTTACCAGTGCGGCGTGCTTCTGGCTGGTTCGGTCGCCTACGTGGAGGCGATTCTCGCGGAGCATACCAGCTACGCCAACGCCATGGCTCTGACGGCATTTGTGGTGTTCACGCTGGCGGCAGTAGTGGTGGCGCTGGGACGCGAGCAGAAGGGCATTCAATTCGGCTCGTGAGGCATCGTAAATCAATCGTTCAATAGAAAATGGAAATGGTCGAAAAACTGCGATGACTCCCGCTTCCAGGCGAGCCGCTGAGTGCGTGAAGTGGCGGCCGTCACATTCGCTTGTGATTTACATCACAGGTCCGACTATTTCTTAGAGTTTAGTAGTTTCGTACTACTGATTGATTGCTCGCAGCTGGGTAGAATTTCCTGTGCATCTCATGAACCCTAAGTGGAATGGCCAGTTTTCGTGCTTCGATCTCGTCGCCAAAACCGCGGATAGCGTGCGCAGTATCGTTCGCGCCGGCAATGTCGAAATTGGCGGCGACGATTTCGTCGTGATGGCTGGGCCATGCGCGGTCGAATCGGAGCGGCAGTTGCTGCAGACGGCGGAAGCCGTCGCCGCTGCGGGCGCGTGCATGCTGCGCGGGGGCGCCTACAAACCGCGCTCTTCGCCTTATGCATTTCAGGGCCTGGGTGTCGAAGGTCTGAAGATTCTGCGCAAAGCGCGGGAAGAGACTGGGCTCGCGATTGTCACCGAAGTGATGAGCGAGGAAGACGTCGACCTGATCGCGGAGTACGCCGACCTCATGCAGGTGGGCACACGCAGCATGGAGAACTATGCGTTGCTGGAAAAACTGGGCGGATGCGGGCGGCCAGTGCTGCTGAAGCGGGGGATGACCGCGACGCTCGAGGAGTTGCTGCAGTCCGCGCAAGTGATCGCAATCAATGGGAACCGGCAGATCGTTCTCTGCGAGCGCGGTATCCGGACGTTTGAGACTGCCACCCGCAACACTCTGGACATCGCCGCAGTGCCGGTGCTCAAGACAGTTTCGCACCTGCCCGTGATTGTCGATCCAAGTCACGCCGCTGGAGTGCGCAGCCTGGTGCCGGTGCTGGCGCGGGCCGCCGCGGTTGTGGGAGCGGATGGTTTGCTGGTCGAAGTGCACCCGTCGCCCGATCAGGCAATGAGCGACGGACCGCAGTCGCTCACCTTTCGCCAGTTCCGCGACATGATGGACGATCTACAACCCTATCTGGCGATCCGGGATGCTGCCCGGCAGCTTGGTCCGCAGTTAGTCGGGGCGCGGGGAGCCGATTAGTGCCGGTGCGTCCCATCATGCTCGGCTGGCTTTTGTTGATGGCAGTAGGATTTGTCCATACCGATTTCGGGTCGCCTCCGCCTTGGGATTCGCCTCCGCTCCTGTACACCGTTGCCAAACGGTACGAAGCGCTCGCATGGATCCGTGGCGCGGATCGCTTCAGCTCCAACGCAATCATATTTTTTCAAGACGCGAGCGGCCGGCATCCTTTGATCCCAAGTTTTGCGGCTTCTGCCGATTCCACCGTTTCGTTCGACGGGAAGAGCGTGTTGTTCGCCGGCAAGCAGAAGGCGCAGGATCACTGGCAAATCTGGGAAGTTGAGTTGGCCGCGGCCCGGGACGTAGGGACGGCTGGTGTCGTGCCGCGGCGGGTCACGTCGTGCGCGGAGGATTGCGTTCGTCCCTTCTACCTGCCGGACGACCGCGTTGTATATGCGAAGAAGACTGACGGCCATTTCGTCATCGAAGCCGCCAGCCTGGCGGAGGGCAACTCCGTCCAGTTGACCTATGGCCCGGGAAACTCGCTGCCGACCGATGTTCTGCGCGACGGCCGCATATTGGCTGAAGCGACGTATCCGCTCGGAAGCAATCGCACGCCGGAACTCTATACCGTGTATTCAGACGGCAGCGGCGTGGAGTCGTATCGCTGTGATCATGGCAAAGCGCGCTACTCCGGCAGGGAAGTCGCGTCGGGCGACATCGTCTTCACCTCTGGCTTTGGCCCCGGTGCTTCGGGCTTGGGCCGGTTCACGTCAGCACGGGCACAGGAAGTTCGCATCGCCGCGCCCGCTGGAGAATACGCCGGGGACACGGCTGAGACTGCGTCGGGCGATTGGTTGCTCGCCTGGAGGCCGGATGCAAAGACTTATTTTCAAGTGAAACGCTGGAAGCCGGGCAGCGGCAGTTTGCTGTCGGTGGTCGCAGAACCAAACGCCAACGTGATCCAGCCAACGCCAATTGTGGAACGCCCGGTGCCGAAGCGGCATCCCTCGGGCTTGCATGACTGGCCGAATGCCAACCTTCTTTGTCTGAATGCTTACACCTCGAAATACAAGTTTGCGCCCGGATCAATCCGCTCTGTTCGGCTGTACACTCGGGATAGCGTGGGGACCACAAAGCTGCTGGGGTCGGCGCCGGTGGAGCGCGATGGATCGTTCTTTGTTCAAGTCCCGACGGAGCATCCGTTGCAGATCGAATTGCTCGATAGCTCCGGCAAGACATTGAAGCGGCAAGCTGGCTGGTTTTGGATGCGCCGCGGCGAGCAACGAGCATGCGTGGGATGCCACGCCGGCCCGGAAACGGCGCCTGAGAATGCAGTGCCTATGGTTCTGCTGAGGTCCACTACTCCGGCCGACATGACGGGCGCGAGCACGCATGCCTCTTCAGGAGGACATTAAATTGATCGCTCGATTATCCGCATTCCTCCTAATCCCTTTCGCTCTGCTGGCGCAATCGCCACCGGCGAGCCCTCCGGGCGCGATTCGTTTTGACGATGTGACGGCAAAGTCAGGCATTCAATTCACGCACAGCTTCGGCGCACAGGAACTGGGATCGCTGCTCGAAAGCACCGGCGCGGGCTGCGTCTGGTTCGACTATAACAACGATGGACTGCCCGATCTTTACGTGGTCAGCGGGAAGCCGCTCGAAGAGGGAATGCATCCTTACCCGCTGAAGCAGCCCCCGGCAGTTGCGCCGCACAATCATCTCTACAGAAATAACGGCGACGGCACATTTACCGATGTTACCGACCAGGCTGGCGTTGCCGCCAACAGCTATGGCATGGCCGCGATTGCCGCCGACTTCGACAATGACGGCTTCGTCGATCTGTTCGTAACCGGCTATGGAAGAGCGATCCTGTATCACAACAACGGCAACGGCACGTTCACGGATGTGACCGAGAAGGCCGGTATCAAGGTGGACGGCTGGTCGATCGGCGCCGCGTGGCTCGACTACGATCGTGACGGCTGCGTCGACTTATTCGTTGGCCGGTATGTGAAGTTCGATCCTAAGTATCGTAACTATTATGCTGCCGATAACTATCCCGGCCCGCTCGACTATGCCGCGGACACGAATCGTCTCTTTCACAATAACTGTAACGGCACCTTCACCGACGTGACCGATAAGTCGGGAATCGGTGCCTACAAAGGCCGTACCATGGGAGTTACGGCTGCGGATTTTGACGGCGACGGTTATCCCGACATCTATGTTGCCAACGACAAGACGGAGAACTTTCTCTTCCGCAACAAGCGTGACGGCACGTTCGAGGAGGTCGCCAACGATCTCGGAGTCGCATACGGTCAGAACGGGGAGAACACTTCCTCGATGGGACCGGTGTTTGCCGACATCGAGGGCGACGGCCGCGTGGATCTCTGGGTGACCGACTCGAAGTACAACCGGCTAATGCGCAGCAACGGGCAAAACGGATTCGAGGATATCGGGCCGAGTTCGGGAATTTCGCAGGCCACGGCGCAATATACCAGTTGGGGCACAGGCGTTTACGACTTCGATAATGATGGCTGGCCGGACATCATGATTTTCCACGGCGGCTTGATCCATCTGGTTCCGCAGGAGCAGTCGCTGTTTCGCGGCCTCGGAGGCGGCAAGTTTGCCGACGTTTCGCATGACGCGGGTCCGGCGCTCGACGTAAAGACGGTGTCGCGCGGCGCCTGCTTTGCCGACTACGATAATGACGGAAAGGTCGATGCATTCGTCGTGAATTTGGGTGCGCCCGGTACGCTGCTGCACAACGTCACCCAGAACAGCAATCATTGGCTGACCGTGAAGTTGAAAGGGAAGAAGAGCAATCGCGATGGAATCGGCGCCCACCTGGAGTTACTCTCCGGCGGACGGAAGCAGATCGCCGAGCGCTTCGCAGGATCGGGCTATCTCTCGCAGGACGACGGCCGCATTCATTTTGGCTTGGGCAGCGCAGCGAAGGTCGATAAGCTTACCATCCACTGGCCCAGCGGCAAGGATCAGATTCTCGAGAATCTGGCGGTGGATCGTGTGCTCACGGTGGAGGAGCCGTAGATGCAAGTTGCGACTACATGGCGCAGCAAGGCAAAGGTGATCGCAAGTGCCGGTCCTGCGCTGGCACTAACTCTCGCCGTAACTCTTGCACTGCTGTTGCTTGCGCCCGCTGCTAAACCAGCGGCGCGGTCAGACGCTGAAGCCAACGAGCGTTACTTGTCGCCAATCGAGATGGCGTTGTCGCCGGATGGCCGCCTACTCTATGTCGTGTGCCAGGGCAGCGACGAACTGCGGGTTGTGGATATTCAATCGGGCAAGGTCGTGAGCGCGGTTCCCGTGGGCCACGTGCCGCGCGGAATCGCGTTGTCGCGCGATGGCCGGCAGATTTACGTGACGAATGCGTGGTCAGACACGGTATCGGTGATCGATGCCGCGACGCTGAAGGTCGTGCGTGCGCTGGCCACAGGCTTCGAACCGACCGGCATCGTTTCCGACCAGAGCGGCGAGACGCTGTACGTTGCGAATCGCCTTAGTAACGACATTTCCGTGATCGATGTCAATAGCGGGCAGGAAATCAAACGACTGCTGGCCGGGCGGGGTGCGAGCTATCTCGCTCTGTCCGCCGATGGAAGGAGGATCTATGGCACGCACATCTATCCGAATGCCGGAGCCTTCCGGACGCCACCGAATTCGGAAATCACTGTTATCGACACCGCGCGTCGGACTGTAGTCGACCGCAAGCAACTGCACAACGTCGCCGGCGTTTTTCATGTGGCGCTTTCTGCCGACGGCAAGCTGGGAGTAGCGGCCCAACTCCGTCCCAAGAACCTGATTCCGCTGGCGCACGTCGAGCATGGCTGGGCTTTCGGCGACTCGCTGACGTTGTTCGGCGATGACGTCGGGGGAACGGTTCAGGTGCCGATTGATGAGCTCGACCGCTACTATGCTCTGCCTTGGGCCGTGGCCATTACTCCGGACAAGTCCAAAATATTCGTGACCACGGCCGGGTCCGAGAACGTGACGGTCATCGACGTGCGTCAGTTACTGCGCTTTGCTGCAAACTCGGCACGCATCCGGCAATCGTCCGCGAATGGTCTTGTGAATGATCTCTCCGCGGCGGCGAATTACGTGACCGCGAGAATTCCAGTCGGCCGCAATCCACGCGGCGCTTTGTTGTCGCAGGATGGCAAGCGGTTGTATGTGGCGAACCGGCTCGATGACAATATTTCCGTCATCGACACATCCTCCGAAAAGGTAGTCTCGACGATCGACCTCGGCGGACCGAAGACCATCAGCGCGCTCCGCCATGGAGAACAGCTTTTCTTCACCGCCGACTACGCATTTCAAGGCCAGTTCGGCTGCGCGAACTGCCATCTGGATGCGACCATTGACGGGCTGCAATGGGACCTCGAGCCCGACGGCTTTGGCAAAGATATCGTGGACAATCGATCGCTGGAGGACCTGGCCGGCACCGAGCCGTTCAAGTGGAACGGCGGCAACCCCGACATGCCGACCGAGTGCGGGCCGCGCACAGAGAAGTTTTTCTATCGCTCCCAGAGTTTCACCGCGCAGGAACTCACCGACATCGTGAAGTTTGTTTACTCGCTTCCGTATCGTCCCAATCGCTATCGCCTGCCGAATGGAGAGCTGACGCCGGCGCAGGAGCGCGGCAAGGCGATCTTTGAGAGAACGAAATACAAGAATGGCAATCCGATTCCAGAAAAAAACCAGTGTGCGTATTGCCACAGCGGGCCGAAGTACACCAACCAGCAGCAGGTCGACGTTGGCACCGGCAAGTCCACCGATCGTTCGCCGGTGATCGATGTGCCGCAGCTTCCCAACGTGGTCTATTCCGCGCCCTATCTGCACGATGGCTCGGCGCAATCACTGGAAGAAATCTGGACTGTGTTCAACCCAAAAGATACGCACGGAGTGAGCAACGATCTCAGGAAAGAAGAACTGAACGATCTCGTGGAATATCTGAAAACGTTATGAAGATAAAACCGAGAATGTTGTTTGCGAGACTGGCTGCGCTCGTTGTGGTTGCGATCGGGATTCCGATCGCGACTGCACAAAATATTGATATGCCCCGCTTCCGGTGGGAGAACTTCACCACCGCCAACGGCCTCCCCGACAATCACGTCTTCTGCGTTCTGGTGGACGGAACTCGCATCTGGGCGGGCACGGAGAACGGGCTTGGCCGGTACGAAAACGGCGCATGGAAGATCTACCGTCCCGTTGACGGTCTGGCGCACCAGGCCGTTCTGTCGCTTGCGCTCGACAAACGTACCGGCGATCTGTGGGTGGGCACGATGGGCGGGTTGAGCCGCGTCTCCGCTGGACGCATTGATAACTTCACCCAGCTCAATTCCGGTTTGAGCAACGACATCGTCTACGGAGTCGGCGTGCAGGGAGATTTCCTATGGGTCGCGACCGCTGCCGGGGCCAGCCGCCTCAACACGCGTAGCGGTCAATGGGCACTCTTCAACGAGCGCAATACCCCCATGTATGAGATCTGGACTTATGCCGTTAGTCCAGCGGAAGACAAGGTTTACTACGCGGTGTGGGGCGGCGGAGTGCTCGAATATGACGTCAAGACCGAGCGTTGGAAACAATACGACGATCCTGACGGCGAAACCCAACTGGTGTTGATGAAGGACCAGGGATTGATTCACGAAATTACGACATCGGTCAGCTATGTCGACAAGATTCTCTGGGTCGCGACTTACTTCGGCGCCAGCCGTTACGACGGCCGCTACTGGCACAACTTCCTGCAGAAAGACAGCGGCTTGCCGAGCAACTTCCTGAGCCAGATCAAAGCCGTCGACGGTAATCGCGCCTGGTTCTCCACCGATAAAGGCTTGGCTTATTACGATGGCACGAACTGGGCGGTCTATCGGCCCGCGCTCGACACGCACAAACCGGAAATGCTGGTGCGAGATGCGGCTGGCGCCGTCAAGAATATAGCGGTGCAAAGCGCGCCGGCGCATAACTACATTCTCGGCGTTGACTTCCAGGGAGATGACCTATGGGTAGCGACCGCGAAGGGCCTGAGTCACGGTATTCGGCAACATGGTTCTACAGAAAGTGGTTCGACAGGAAGCGCACAAGTTTCTCAAGTACAGAGGTCAATACCGAAAAAGTAGCTTTTCAAGGAGTCTTACCCATGAACGTTCAAGAGTTACTCGCGGAGATAACAACGGCGCCCGTGGTCAAGCGCGCCATCACCAACCACTCAGTGCTGAATGAGGCCTACGCTTACGGCAGCGCGTTCTCGCGCGGCATGAGGATCGATTTGAACGGGCTTGTCATTCTGCTGATCTCAGGCACGGCCAGCATCGACGACGAGGGCCGAACGGTGCACGTGGGCGACCTTCGCGCCCAGACGCGCCGCACCTTCGACAACATCACCGCGCTTCTAGCTTCCGAGGGTGCAACTTGGCATGACGTTGTGCGCACAACCTGCTATCTCCGCGATATCGAGCGCGACTACAAGGAGTTCAACGAAGAGCGGACCGCATTCTACCAGGAGCAGAAGCTCGATCCGCTGCCGGCTTCGACCGGCATACAGGTGATTCTCTGCCGCCCCGACTTATTGGTTGAAATCGAAGCGATTGCCATGTTCCGCCGCGAATCGCCCAAGGAGTAACAAGCAAGGAGTAGCGCTATGCGTCGTGTGCTGGTGTGTTTCGTTGCGGCCGCTGCAGTGCTCGTGTCCACGGCGCGGACCCAGACGTCCTCGCCGTGTTCTTGTGGCAGCAATCCCCCGGGCCGGCCCGCGGCCCGCTCGCTGAAGCCATACACCGGCGCGCCTGAGGACCTGCAGCCATTCTCCAAGTTCACCACTCCTTACTTCGAGTACTATCAGGACCTAGTCGAATACAACGGCGCCGCTCGCGACATCCCCGATCCCGACCTCAAGGACTTGAACGAGATTCGTATTGGCTTTCTGGCGCCGCTCTACGACCACCCCGACCAGATGCTCGGGAATCGCATGCTGAATGGCGCAAGAATGGCGATTGACGAGGCCAATGCTGCTGGGGGTTACTGTGGCAAACCCTTCCGCCTCGTGCTCCACAACGACTATAACAATTGGCAGAACAGCAACGCTGCCGCTGCCGGCGTTGCAAAAGATTCCGCCATCTGGGGCGCTGCCTCGAACGATGCTGTCAGGATGATCTATGACGACAAAGTTTGGGCTATGTTCGGCTCCATTAGCTCGGAATCCACGCACATCGCCCTTCGCCTGACGCTGAAAGCCGAAACTCCGCTGGTCATCAGCGCCTCGACCGATCCGACTATTCCCGAGACCATTATCCCGTGGTCTTTCATTACTATTCAGGACGACCGTGAACAGGGCTACACACTGGCGCGCCATATTTACAGCGAACTCGGCCTGAAGCGGGTAGCGCTGCTGCGCGTGAATGACCGCTACGGCCGCTTTGGAGTCATCAAGTTTCGCGACGCGTCGCGCCGTCTGGGCCACCCAGTAGTCATCGAGCAGAAGTTCCGCCCCGGCGATACCGATTTCCGCCACCAACTGCAGGTGATCGAGGATTCCCGCGTTGACGGGATCGTTCTTTGGACCGACGTTGGCTACGCCGCCGCCATCCTGAAGCAGATGCAAGAGCTCGGCATGAAGCAGCGCGTGTTCGGCAGTCATCGCACGATCAGTGGAACTGGCGACGACGATCTCGTCAAGCTGGCCGGGCCGGCTGCCGAAGGCTTCGAGGCTGTTTTTCCGTACGATCCGACCCGCACCGACCCGCGCTGGCTTGACTTCAACGCCCACTACGAGGCGCGCTTCAACGAGAAGCCGGACCACTTCGCATCGCTGGCTTACGATGCGATGCAGGTCCTTCTGAATGCGATCTGCCGCGCCGGCCTCAACCGCGGACGTATCCGCGACGCACTCACCGGCGTCGAGAACTATAAGGGCGTGACCGGCGACATGGTGTTCGATCCGAACTGCAAGAACATCGCTCCACTGTTTCTCGCGCGCGTACACAATGGAAAAGTGGAGTACCGCCGCATCACCATGGAGAAGCCGTATGCTCGCGTGGGAGAGAACGGAGTGCAGTATTCAGGACCGCCGCTGGCCGATGAAAAGACTGACGCGCTACAAATCGGGGTTTTCGGGCCGCGCGCCGATGAAATCGTCCACTCCCCTGAGGTGATAAGTTTGCTTCGCGCGATTAACGGCCAAGGCCAACCGATATCTCTGATCGGGATTCCCTCGCAGCTTTCCTGGGGAAAAGCTTCCGACGAACTCGTAAAGGCGGTCTATCAAGGTCATGCTCTGGCCTTGATCGCACTCGACCGCGCTTCCAGCCACCTGGCGGAACAAATCGGCGTGAAGGCGTTCATTCCCGTGGTTGCCATCTCTTCCGACCGCACGCTGACCACGACCAACATTCCCTGGATCTTCCGCTTGCCGGAAGGCACGCCGGTCGAGCAGGCGCTGCGCAGCCTGGCGGAGGCTATCAACCGCGCCGGCCCTAACCGCGAGAAGATTCGTAACCTCCTGGCATCGGGTAGCCCTGTGGCTGGAGCGAGTTTTGAATCCACCGGCGAGCCGCGTCAATCGGCTCGATGACCGGGTTGCGCCTTGCAATTGCCCTTCGACAAATTGGCCCTTCGACTTGCCAAAGGTCAGCGGTCATCTTTATCATAACGGGCAACTCGAAAGGATCCCTATGAAGGCTTTTTCGGTTGTTTTCCTGACTCTAGTCGTGGCTGCGCTTTTTGCGGCTGCCGCGGATCAACCTCAGCCGCCGACCGCGGGCAATCAGGCTCCCGCTTTCAGCTTGCCCAATCAGGAAGGGGCGCAGGTGTCACTTGATCAGTTCAAGGGTAAGTGGGTTGTGCTGTACTTCTATCCCAAGGATTTCACCTCAGGTTGCACCGTTGAAGCTCACAATTTCCAGCGCGACATCGACAAATACACGCAGAAGAACGCGGTGATCCTGGGCGTCAGCGTGGACAATGTTGATTCTCATAAGAGCTTCTGCACGAAAGAAGGCTTGAACTTCAAGCTGCTCGCCGATTCCACCCACGCGGTCGTGAAAAAATATGGCTCAGTCATGGAATACAACGGGATGACTCTTGCCGCGCGCAACACCTTCTTGATCGATCCCGCGGGCGTAATCCGAAAGGTGTACCTCAAGGTCAATCCGCAGGGTCACAGCGAGGAAGTACTGGCCGATCTGCAACAGTTGCAGTCCGCGAAGTGAGGGCAATTTCGGCAACGCTGGTACGGATGGACCCTCTTGTCAGTTGTGAACGACCCTGCCCGCCTCCAGCAATCGTTGGAACCGCGCATCGGAACGCAGAACGGCAAACTTCGGATCTTCATGTGCGAATACGAACCAACTGCAGTGTTCTGCGTTTGCAGTTTCCAACCACTTCAAGGCTTCCAGAGGGTCATTGAGAGCGGTGTGGATGACTGCGATCCAATATGGGCTGAAGTAATGTTTTCGCCGCAGCACCAGCAACGAATCTAGAATCTCAGCCGCTCCCCCTTTATCGCCCCGGCAGGCCAGACCGTATGCCAGATGTGCCCTCGTCAGGGAACTATGATCCGAATGTTCGACCGCGAGAGTGAATTCCGCGATGGCCTCGTCTGTCCTCCCCATTTGCTCCAGAACCATGCCCGTGCCTACGTGGCCGACCCACAGCGAGTCGTCCAATTCCATGGCATGCTTGAGCTGGGAAAGAGCCGCTTTGCTGTCCCCGGCGTAGTACAAGGCCCATCCCAACATGATTGCGATATAACCGGAAAAAGGGGCCAAGTCGCATGCGCGCCGCATCATGGCGACAGCATCCTGGTGCTTGCCGACGGCAGCCAGAAGTTGAGCATAGGCCCCAAACGCGGACGGGCATCCAGGATCCATCGCCAACGCCCGCACCAGAGACTGTTCCGCGGCATGCCAATCATGTTCGTAGAGCAGATGGTAGTAGGCGAGCGCAGTTCTGGTTTCGGGCAAATCTTCAATTTCGGACGCCTTTTCCGCACAACTTTTGATTTCAGGAAATGCTCTCTGCGACGGGACCATTCCCATTCGCGCCTGCACACAGTGGGCATTCGCCAGCGCGGCCCATGCCAACGCGAACTGTGGACATTCGCGAACCGCGTCTTCGAAGAGCGGAATGCTTCTCTCGATCGCTCCCTCAGTGAGACGCGCGAGGAAATGCGCCCCCTGGGCATAGTTTTCATGCGCGTTTGGAAAAACGAGTTGCAACTGTGAAGCACGCAACGGAAACGGGATCGACCGCACCACCGATGCGGCGATCTGGCGGCTGGTTTCCTCCTGGTCAGCGAATAGAACATCGGCGGCCATGGTGTAGCTCTCCGCCCACACACAGGCCTGCGCGTGGCAGTTCAGCAGTCTTACGGTCACCCGCGCTTGTCCGCCAGCTCCCCAGATTGCCCCCACCAGCACATAATCGGCCGAGACCTTGCGGCAAAGAGTCATGGTGCTCTTCCCCTTCGACGAGCGCTCGGTGGTGAATTCAGGAGTGATGATGACGAACGGTGGATCGATCCGCCGCAGTTCAGTGATCACCTGCTCAGTCATCGACGGAGGCAGGGAATCCGCTTGAAGTTCCATCAAACATTTCAATGGAAACACGGCAAGTCTGGGCCGGCCCCCGCTGGCTGAAGCCGGTTCCGATGCGGGCGACCCGTGCACGGCTGCGATGAAACGGTATCCGTGGCTCCCCACGGTCTCCACAAAGCGCGGGTGAGCCGTGTCGTCCTGCAAGGCAGAGCGTAACCTGCGGATGGCGACGTTGAGGCACAAGTCGCCCTCGATGAAAAGGCCCGGCCAGACCGTCCGGATGATCTCGCTTCTTGATATCAACTGTTTCGGCCGCCGAAGCAGAAGCGCGAGTATTTGGAAAGGCTTATCTTGAAGGGGAACTCTTACGCCATGGCTGAATAGTTCTCCGGTAGCGAGGTCGACTACGAACCCTCCAAACCGAAGACGACTCGAGCTTTCCGGACCTGCCATGGGTCCTCCCGCCTTAACGGGAACTCTCTGTCTGCAGAAGTTTAACTCCGTTGCGAGGCAACGGCGACTGAAATCCTCGCCAGGTGTTCTGGTTGGCAAGGACGGGGATGAGCGTCATCTCTGGGTAGTCGAAATGTAAGCAACAGATAATCCTTGGGTTATTGCGACAGGCCGATACTGCAAGCGGAAATATTGCTGCTCCGGTTTGATAGCGCGAATCGGCCGTCGCGATTGGATGGAGTTTTCCTGTCACGTCCGACGCGGACGCAGTCAGGAGTTGGCGGAATGCACCTGCGACTGCCGTCCCATTGTGCTGTGAAAGATTCCTCCGCCCGCCGCGATATTGCCGTTGGACCGGAACGGTCCCCAATGTCGGGAGGTGGCAGATGCTGCGCGAAGCACATGCAATTTGGAAGGACGGACCTTACACCGGCGGAGGCGCGATTTCCACTCCGAGCGGTGTGTTGAACAATTGTAAGTACAATTTCGGGTCGCTCACCGGGCTGTCGGCCTGCACTTCACCCGCCGAAATGCTGGCGGCGGCCATCGCCTCCAGCATGTCCAGAATGGTCGCGGTGGAAATGGCCAAGGCGGGAATCAGACCTCTCCAGGTTGAAACCGACGCCGCTTTGACCGTGGACTTCGTGGGCGAGGTGCTGCGAATTGTTGGGGCACAACTGAATATAACGGCGCGAACCGGCGATTCCGAATTCGGCCGGTTCGAAGAGGCTGTGGAATCGGCTCGCCGCGAGTGTCCGGTTTCCGGCATCTTGAATATCGACATGCGATGCGAAGCGAAGTTGGTTTCGGCGGCCGCGCCCGCTTTTGTCTGAGATTTGCGGGGAGAACGAGGTTCAGCATGGAACTGAAACGCACTGTCAAGTTCGAAGCAGACCGCGATCCGGAATTTGCGCGCTGGATCAGCCATACGGTTGGCGGCGAACGAATTCGTCATTGCCTGCAATGCGGATTGTGCAGCGGGAAATGCCCGCTCTCGCTGTACATGGACTACACGCCGCGGCGTCTCATGCACCTTTCGCGGGAGGGCTTCAAGGAGGAGGTGCTGGGAAGCAGCTCCATCTGGCTGTGCACCGCCTGCTATGCCTGCATGGTGAATTGCCCCAAGAGCATCAATGTGACCCACCTGCTCTATGCCTTGAAACAGCGCGCCATCGAAGAAAGACGTTATCCGCGCCGGTTTGCCATTCCTGTGATGGCCAGGCAATTCTCCGACATGGTGCGCGGTTCGGGGCGTATCACCGAAAGCTGGCTCATCTTGAGGGTTTTTCTGCGCACCTCGATTTGGCGTCTGTTGGGAATGAGCGGGCTCGGCCTCAAGCTGTTGCGCACCGGCCGCATGCCAATAAAGAGAGAAAGAATCCAGCGCCGAGCGGAAATGGAGAAGCTGTTGGATTCGGTCGCGGCCACGCGCAAGGAGCTGGCGATATGAAGTACGCCTACTATCCCGGCTGCTCGCTGCGCGGAACCGGGCGCGCTTACGAGGAGTCACTGCTGGCGGTTTTCCGTGCTCTCGAGGTCGAGGTCGAGGAGATCGACGACTGGAACTGCTGCGGAGCGACCACCTACATGTCGGTGGACGAACTGACATCGTACGCACTGGCGAGCAGAAACCTGGCGCTGGCGGAGCGCGACCACAGCGAGATTATTGCGCCGTGCGCCGCCTGTTATCTGGTCCTCAACAAGACCCAGCATTACATCCGCGATTATCCGGACATCAAGCTGGTGGTCACCCGCGCTTTAGACGCGATTGGACTCAAGTATCACGATAAGGTCCGGGTGCGGCACCCGCTTGATGTTCTCCTCAACGACGTCGGGCCCAAGGCCATCGCCGCCAAAGTGAAGGTGCCACTGAATGGCCTGAAGATCGCGCCCTACTATGGTTGCCAGATCGTTCGACCGTACTCCACTTTTGACGACCAAGGCGACCCGACCTCGATGGAGCGGCTGCTCGAAGCGTGTGGGGCAAAGACGGTCCACTACCCGCTCAAGACTACCTGTTGCGGCGGCAGCCAAAAAGGGACACTTCCGGAAGTCGGGCTAGACCTTATTCACTACTTACTAAGTGAAGCGCAGAAGAATGGCGCGGAGGTGATTACGACCGTTTGCCCACTCTGCCAGTTCAACCTCGAATCGTTCCAAAAGGAAGCGGGGGACCGCCATCACCCAACCGCGGTTCCGGTGCTGTACTTCAGCCAACTTCTGGCATTGGCCCTGGGCGCGCCGGCAGACGCCATTGGCCTGCAGCGCGGTTTTGTCCCGATCGGGCCGGTGTTTGCCAATAAGGAGATCGCCTATGCCTGAGATTTCGCTGCTCTCAGGTCCCGAAGCGGTGCGGGTCGGATTCTATGTCTGCCACTGCGGCACCAATATTGGCGGTACCGTGGATGTGAAGGCCCTTGCCGGTTATGCGGCGAGTTTGCCGCGAGTCGCGGTTTCCCGCGACTACAAGTACATGTGCTCGGACCCCGGCCAGGCATTGATCGAACAAGACATCGCCGACCACAAACTGAATCGCGTGGTCGTGGCCTCTTGTTCGCCGCTGTTGCACGAGGCCACCTTCCGCCGCGCTCTTGGGCGCGCCGGCCTGAATCCGTTCTTCTTACAGATGGTCAACATTCGCGAGCACGTCTCGTGGGTCCATCTAGACAAAAAGGCGGCGACGGAAAAGGCCCAGGATCTTGTGCGCGCCGCCGTGCGACGTGTTGCCTTGCACAAACCATTGCAGAAGAGACGAGTTGACATCAATCCGAGCGTGCTGGTGGTGGGCGGGGGCATCGCCGGCATTCACGCTGCTCTGACGCTGGCGGATGCCGGCAAGCAAGTCTACCTGGTCGAGCGTGAGCCCACGATCGGCGGGCACATGGCGATGTTCGATAAGACGTTTCCTACGCTGGACTGTGCCGCCTGCATCCTCACGCCGAAAATGACAGCCGTGGGCTCCCACCCCAATATCAAGCTGTGGACTTACTCCGAAGTAGTCAAGGTTGACGGATACGTCGGCAACTACAAAGTACAGGTCAAACACAAGCCGCGTTATGTTATCGACGATCTCTGCATTGGTTGCCAGGAGTGTATTGCCGCCTGTGTGTACAAAGAAGGCAAAACTCCCGACGAGTTCAATCTTGGATTGAGCAAGCGAAAACCAGTTTATTTACCATTCCCGCAGGCTGTGCCCCAGAAAGTGGTGATCGACCGGGACACGTGCATCGAGTTTAAGTCGGGCAAGTGCAAGAAGACCTGCATTGAAGCTTGTGGAGATCGCCTGGCGATCGACTTCAAGCAGAAAGAGACCTTTGACGAGATAGAAATTGGAGCCATCATTCTAACCACCGGCTTCAAGACTTTTGCGCCCGAGCGCAATCCATACAGCGGGTATGGCCGATACCCGAATGTCTATACCTCCCTCGAGGTGGAACGGCTGATCAACGCTTCCGGCCCAACTGGAGGCGAGGTAATTCTTCGCGACGGCAAGAAGCCCGCATCGGTGGGCATTATCCATTGCGTCGGCTCTCGCGATGCCAACACCAACCGTTGGTGCTCCAAGGTTTGCTGCATGTATTCCCTCAAACTCGCCCACCTTATTAAGGAGCACACGGGGGCGGAAGTCTTCAATTTCTATATCGACATGCGAACGCCGGGAAAAGGTTACGAGGAATTCTATGACCGGCTGCTCGATGAAGGAGTGCACTTTGTCCGTGGACGCGTTGCCGAGGTCAGCGACTGGGCTGTCCACCCTTCGGAAGAAGGCAAGTTGGTGATCCGCGCCGAGGACACGCTGGCCGGTTTTGTCCGCCGCATTCCGGTGGATATGGTCGTTCTCTCGGTTGGGCTGGAGCCCCAGGCCGATGCGCAGGATGTGCGCCGGCTCTTCAATATCAGTTGTGCTTCCGAGGGCTGGTTCCTGGAGCGTCATCCCAAACTCGCGCCGGTCAGCACATTCACCGAGGGCATCTACATCGCGGGCGCGTGCCAGGGGCCGAAGGATATTCCGGATTCGGTGGCCCAGGCGGGCGCGGCCGCGGCCGAAGCTTTGGCATTGATCGACGCCAAATCGGTTGAACTGGAGCCTTACACTGCCTCGATCCTGGAAGAAGAGTGCTCCGGTTGCAAGAGCTGCATTTCACTCTGCCCGTATCAAGCCATTGCCTTTGTGGAGGAAAAGAAAAGGGCGTATATCAACGAGGTCCTTTGTAAAGGCTGTGGAACCTGTGTTGCGGGTTGCCCATCGGGTTCGATAAAGCAGAACTTCTTCGAGGATGAAGAGATCTTTGAAGAAATTGAGGGGGTGCTGGCCTATGCTTAGTCGCCGACCCAGCGCACCGGGGACTTCCCAGTCTAAGTTCGAGCCCCGGATCGTGGCGTTCTTTTGTAACTGGTGCACCTATCTGGCGGCCGACTTAGCCGGCACCTCGCGCATGAAATACGCGCCCAACGTGCGAGTGGTTCGCCTGATGTGCTCCGGCCGCGTGGATCCACAGTTCGTTCTGGACGCTTTTGCGCACGGCGCCGACGGCGTCTTTATTGGCGGCTGCCATCCCGGCGACTGCCATTATCAGGAAGGCAATTACAAGACCCTTAAGCGCTACCACCTGTTAAAACGCGTGCTCAAGGAAATGGGAATCGAGGAAGATCGTTTTCGCCTGGAGTGGATTTCGGCGGCAGAGGCGGACAGAGTGCGGACCGCCATCAATCAAATGGTCGAAAAGGTGCGGGACTTAGGACCGCTTAATCTAGAGTTAAAAGACGTAGAGAAGGCCGATGCCGAGGAGGTGCTGGTCTAATGTCTGACAGATCTCCCGACAAACCGAAAGTGGCGTTCTATTGGTGCGCTTCCTGTGGCGGCTGCGAAGAAGCAGTGGTCGACTTAGCCGAGGCTATCTTAGATGTAGTCGCCAAGGTGGACATCGTCTTTTGGCCGGTGGCGATGGACTTCAAGCGCAAGGATGTTGAGTCCATGGCGGACGGTTCGATCACGGCCACATTTCTGAACGGAGCTATTCGTACTTCCGAGCAGGAGTCCATGGCGCAGTTGTTGCGAAGCAAATCGCAGTTGCTGGTCGCGCTGGGAGCGTGCTCACATCTCGGCGGCATTCCCGGCCTTGCCAATCTGTTCGATCGCGCAAGCCTTATGCAGGAAGTCTATGTTCAGCCACCGAGCACGATCAATGCCGAAGGAACACTTCCACAAACGCATTATCAGGATAACGGATACAGTGTAGAACTCCCCGTTTTCCAAGAGACGGTGCGCCCGCTCGATCAGGTGGTGGATGTCGACTACTACATTCCCGGGTGCCCACCCACGCCAAAAACATTTCTCGCCGCAGTGCAAATCCTGCTGGGCAGTGAACTGCCAGTCAAAGGTACCGTGCTTGCCCCGGACTGCGCTCTCTGCGACGAGTGCCCACGCAAGGACACGAAGCCGGAAAAGCCGGTCTTTAACGAGTTTAAGCGTCCGCAGCAGATGCTGGTCGACGAACAGAAATGCCTGTTGGCCCAAGGCCTCCTGTGCATGGGGCCGGGCACGCGCTCCGGCTGCGAGGCGCTCTGCGTCCGGGGAAACATGCCCTGCTCGGGATGCTATGGCCCAACCAGCCGAGTAAGGGATCAGGGTGCAAAGATCCTGTCCTGCCTGGCATCATTGGTTGAGAGTAAGGACGAGACAGAGATTGACCGCGTCCTGAGCACGATCCCCGACCCAGTGGGAACTTTCTATCGCTACGGTCTGCCAGGGTCGTTGTTGCAGCGAAAGAGGCCCGATGGCGTCCGGCAAGCTCCGTTACCGTCCCGATGAGGTGGCTTATGGCCGACCAGAACCAACCAGCACCACCCAGTACCAGTCAAAAAGGAATTGCGGACACAAGCACAGTCTTCGTGCGCAGCCGTATCACCATCGATCCCATAACTCGTCTTGAAGGACATGGCAAGATCGACATTTTCCTGGACGACTCGGGAGCGGTCGAACGAGCCTTCTTCCAAGTGCCCGAACTGCGCGGGTTTGAGAAGTTCGTGCAAGGACGTCCGGTCGAAGAGATGCCGCAGATTACTTCGCGTATCTGCGGCGTATGTCCTACCGCTCACCACATGGCAGCGACCAAAGCTCTCGACAACGTTTATAAGGTCGAACCGCCACCTGCGGCCAAGAAGATTCGCGAGCTGATCTACAGCACCTTTATTACTGAGGACCACGCGCTTCATTTCTATTTCCTGGGCGGCCCCGATTTTGTGGTGGGGCCGGACGCCCCTGCTGCTGAGCGGAATGTGCTGGGAGTCATCGCGAAAGTTGGGATTGAGACGGGCAAGAAAGTGATTGCCATGCGGCGGCGCTTGCGAGAGTTGATGGCGCTGGCTGGCGGGAAGGCTGCGCATCCCGTGTTCGGTTTGCCAGGGGGAGTGGCTAAGCACATAACATCGGAAGCACAGAAGCAATTCCAGGAAGTCGCGGCCGAGGCTGTCGATTTCGCTCAGTTCACACTTGCGTTGTTCGACAACGTTGTGCTCAAGAACACCGGCTATGTCGATCTGATTCTCTCCGACGCCTACACCCATCGCACCTACTACATGGGAATGGTGGACAGTCAAAATCGAGTCAACTTCTATGATGGCCCGCTGCGCGTAGTAACTCCTGGAGGCAGAGAGTGGAAGAAGTTTGCTCCCGACAAGTATCTGGAAAACATAGCGGAGCATGTTGAGCCTTGGAGCTACGTCAAGTTCTGTTACCTGAAGCCGGTGGGATGGAATGGTTTCACCGAAGGCGAAGACAGCGGCGTTTACAGCGTAGCCCCCATGGCGCGCCTGAATGTCAGCGACGGGATGGCCACTCCTCTGGCGCAAAAGGCTTATGAAACTTTCTTTTCGACCCTGGGCGGCAAGCCGGTGCACCACACGCTCGCCAACCACTGGGCGCGTCTGGTGGAGTTACTTTACGCCGCCGAACGAATGAAAGAGCTCGCTGCGGATCCCGTACTGACCGACGATAACATTCGCGTCTTGCCCACAGAGACACCGAAGGAAGGTATCGGCATTGTGGAGGCCCCACGAGGGACACTCATCCATCACTACTGGACCGATGCGAATGGCATGGTTGAGAAAGCGAATCTCATCGTCGCCACACAGAACAATGCCGCGCGCATCGCGATGAGCGTAGAGAAGGCTGCCAAGAAGCTGATCTCGGGGGCCAATGTTCCCGAAGGCGTTCTCAATCAGATTGAGATGGCTTTCCGGGCTTACGATCCCTGCCACGGATGCGCAACCCATTCGCTGCCGGGCAGCATGCCTCTGCTGGTGCGGGTACGAAATCGAGGCGGCAACACTCTGACTACGTTGCGGCGCGGCTTCAACGGGAGTGTGCATCGTGAGTAACGTAACCGGCGATTCGCATTTACCCTGCGCTGAAGGCGTAACTCCTCTGCGCGTGCTGTGCCTGGGCAACGAACTGCTGGGTGACGATGCCCTGGGCTGCGTGGTCGCTGACCGTCTTCGGCCGTTTGCGTCCGAAGACGTGGATATTTTCTGCACCCCGGAAAGTGGACTCCATCTGCTCGATTGCGTGTTGGGTGTGCGCCGCCTGGTTGTGGTGGACACAGTGCAGACCGGTAACGCGCCCCCGGGCACGATCTATCAATTCCGCGATTCCGAGCTTGCGTCGGTTCCTGGAGGATCGCCTCACTACGTAGGATTGTGCGAGGCGCTGGCTCTGGCGAGAGAACTGGGTCTCCCTGCGGCGGAAGAAGTGATCATCCTCGCGGTTGAAGCGGGGGATTGCCTGACCGTGGGCGCGGAGATGTCTCCCCAGGCGCGAACGGCGTTGCCGGTATTGCTGAGCATGATTCGGGGCATGATGCTCGCCGCGACGGCATTATCAACAGGCTAGGATGATGGCTTATCCGTCCGCCCTGTCCTGATTTCCATCGGCCAAGGTCGCTGTCTAGGCGCTTCCCGACTTCTGGAACTGCCGAGCAACGAATTCCGGAAGCATCTCCTCCAGCTTTTGTGACAGCCAGTCCTGCAGTTCAGATTTCTGGTCCCCCGAAAGAGACACAAAGCGAATACCCAGATGGCCCGTTTTCAACCAGCAGATTGTCGATTCTGCCAAGAATGGCACTTTGTGATCCGGTAAGGTGAACTGAAGCTGCACCTCTTCTCCGGCGTTGAGTGGAACAAACGTACTGACGGCCATGCCCCCTTCGCTGATGTTCAGGGTATAGCAGCAAACTTCCGGCATGTTCCGTCTAAGGATGGTGACGGGAATGGCGACCGGATAGCGGAAATAGCGCCGCCGTTCTCTCAGTATCAGTCCATAGGCGGGCTTCAATGTGCCGCGGATGGACTGCGTGGAAAGAGGCCTGTCGAAGACAAAACAGGACCTCTTGCGGAAGGCTGCTGTAGCCGCCGCATCACTGCCGCTGATGGAAAACGTCACCGCCATCTGGTTTGATGGGGAGTGACGAACTTCGTCGAGAATCACTCCGGATTGCGCCCCGAGCTGGAGATCAATGATAACGGCATCGAACTTCCGGCAGTTCAGCAGGCGAATCGACGCCGGCACCTCCTGACAGACCTCGGGCGAAATAGACAGTTCTTCCAGGGCGCAGCTGAGCTGCTGAATGGTAACCGGATCGGGTGAAACCAAAAGTGCAAGTGCGATTGACATAAACACCTCATTAATACGAATTCGTTAAGACCGCAAATACGGCAGTTCTTTTGCCCGCCTCGGTCACGCCCGCTGGTTTGCAGATAAGGCGTGCCCCGCGGCGCCTCGCAGCCTGTCGGCTGCGGCATCGACCGTTAAAGGCCTGCTGAAGTAATAGCCTTGAATCTCGTCACAATGATGCGTCCGCAGGAATGACATTTGCGCTTCGTTTTCCACGCCTTCGGCAATCACCAGGAGATTCAAGCTTTTTGCCATGCTGATGATGGCGGTTGTGATCGCTGCGTCATCGGGATTCACGGCGACATCCCGAATAAACGAACGGTCGATTTTGAGCTTGCCCACCGGAAAATGTTTCAAGTAGCTGAGGCTGGAATAGCCCGTCCCAAAGTCGTCAATCGCCAGCTTCAACCCCATGACCTTTAATTCCTGAAGAACCGAGAATGTCACGTCTGCATTCGACAGCAGGAGGCTTTCTGTGAGCTCCAGGTCGAGATATTGCGGAGCGAGGCTGGTCTCGTGGAGCACCCTCTTAATGAGTTCGCAGAAGCCTTCTTGGCGAAACTGAACTGCCGATACATTTAGTGCTACCGGCACCGCGAGAAGCCCTTCGTCCTGCCATTTCCGAGCCTGACGGCAGGCCGTCCGGAGTACCCATTCACCGATGGGCATGATCAGGCCGCTGTTCTCCGCAATTCGTATGAACTTATCGGGTGGTATAAGGCCCAATTCCGGGTGCTGCCAGCGGAGGAGCGCTTCCAAACCGGTGATCCTCCCCGTGGCAATATTCATCTGCGGTTGATACACCAGGAAAAATTCTTCTTTCTCCAGTGCCAGTCGCAAGCTGCTCTCCAGAGTCAATCGCTCCACGACTTGGACGTTCATATCTTGTGTGAAGAACCCGAATGTGTGGCGTCCATTCTCTTGGGCGCAATGGAGGGCTGCATCGGCATTTTTAATCAGGGTCTCACTGTCCGTACCGTGTTCCGGGAAGATGCTGATGCCAACGCTGCAGTCGATATTGAGTGCGCGATCCTGGACGACGAATTCACGGGTTACAGAATTCACGAATCGTTGGGCAGCGACCGCTGCATCGGCGACGTCTTTTACGGCATTCAACACGATGAGGAATTCGTCGCCACCTACCCGGGCCACGGTGTCCTGTTCCCGCGCGCATTTCTTGAGCCGTTCTGCAATTTCCTGCAGCAGAAGGTCGCCGGCCGAGTGCCCGAGCGAGTCGTTGACGATTTTAAAGCGGTCGAGGTCGAGGAACAGAAGCGCAACTTTGTCCTTTCGCCGGCGAGCGCTGGCGAGCGCCTTGGTCAATCGATCCTGCAGAAGAGTCCGATTGGGCAGTCCCGTAAGAGCATCGTAATAGGCTAAGTACTGGGCCCGTTCCTCGGCGACTTTACGCTCGGTGATGTCGATGAGCGTGCCCTCAATAATCCCGCCCACGCCTGAATGGTCGTCGACGAGACTTATATTTCCGATCACCCAGGTGGAATCACCGTTCTTGCGCCGAAACCTCATCTCGTGGTTTGTAAGGCTTTTCCCAGATTTGAGTTTTCTCAGGAACGCTTCCCGATCAGAAGCCGTGTGATACAAACTTGTCACCGGGACGGCCAGGACTTCCTCGGGCGAGTCATAGCCAAACAGGCGAGCGGCGGCGTGATTGCACTCCAGAACGCGCCCTTCCAATGTGGTGCGAAAGACCCCCGCCATGTTGCGTTCGAATAGAAGACGATAGCGTTTTTCCGAGGTTCGCAGGGCCTGCTCTGCTTGCTTTCGCTCGGTGATGTCTTCGTAGGTTCCAATGACGCCGGTCACTTTGCCTTCCTGATCCCGCCGGGGCAACTTGCTGGTCCGGAGCCACACCCGGCTTCCGTCGGGCCGGTCCTGTATTTCTTCATAGCCGAGCTTTGCCGATCCTTGTTCCATGACCAGGTGGTCATCGGCGCGATACACTTCAGCCGTCTCACTCCAGGCGAGGTCGAAATCGCTTTTGCCGACGATCTCCGCCGGATTGTCTAAACCCGCATCGGTCGCAAAAATCCGATTGCAGCCCTGGTAGGTGCAGTTCCGGTCCTTCCAAAAAACGCGTTGAGGAATGGTGTCCAGGATGGTCTGAAGCATCTGGTGTGCCCGGTACAGTTCCTCCTGGGCCCGCTTGCGTTCGGTAATGTCTTGCTTGATGGCAATGAAGTACCGATTGGCTGGATTGCGGAGGTCTCGGGTCACAGGCGTAATCGTCATCTCTTCGGTGTAGGTTGTTCCATCTTTCCGCCGGTTGACAATCTCGCCTTGCCATACCTTACCCGAGGAGATGGTTGACCAGAGCTTGGCATAGTAGCCTTCGGGTTGCTCTTCGGATTTCAGGAGCCGAGGGTTGTTGCCCAGCGCTTCTGCTTTGCTGTAGCCAGTCATCTTCGTGAACGCATAATTCACCCACATGATCGTGCCCTGGAAATCTGTGATCACGATGGCATTGGCAGCCGCTTCCAGGGCTGCGGACTGCAATCGCAATTGCTCCTCAGCGCGTTTTCGAGGAGTAATGTCGCGAGCAATTGCCGAAGCCCCCGTAACTCGCCCGCTTCCGTCTTTGATCGGGGAGATGGACAATGACACGTCCAGTACCGAGCCCCATTTGGTGACTCGTTGGGTCTCAATGCACTCCACTACATTCCCCGTTTGTACGCGCTCAAGTAGGGCCCGTATTTCATCTTGCCTCTCTGGGGTCACCAGAAAGGATAGGTTTCGCCCCAGCGCTTCCGTCTTCGTGTAGCCATACATGTTTTCCGCTGCCCGGTTCCAACTGGTGATTACCCCTTCCGTTGTTTCCGAAATGATGGCGTCTTCCGAGAACTCCACGATCGATGCCAGCCTCACCAGCGTTTCTTCTGCCTGCTTACGCTCCGTAATGTCGGAAAGAAGACCCGTCGCAACCCGACGACCATTCCTGTCGCTAGTGGCGACAGCCCGATCGTGTGCCCAAAACCACTCCCCGTTTTTTCTCTGGGCCCGGTACTCGACGTCGTATGGTCTTCCACCGTCGAACAGAGCTTCAAGCGCCAGCTTCACTCGCTGCCTATCATCTACGTGGATGGAGTCAAACCAGATAGGCGCTTGCTTTCGGCCAACTTCAGCCACAGAGTATCCAAGGAGGCTTTCCGCTTGCGGACTCACGAAGGCTACATTCCCTTCTCGATCGACCTCCCAGACTACTTCTGGGATGCTGGCGACCAACGTCTGATACTGCTCGCCATTAGCCTGTAAGTTTTTCTCCACCTGCCTTGTTTTCCTGAGGTCGACGGCGATTCCAGGGACGATTGTGTCTGCGGCCGCGATCTCCGCAATCTCTCTAGCAGTGCAGCCAGGCGCCGCTTCACAATTAGAGTTTCGCTCTCTGAGTCTTCCCACATCGTCGAAAATGCAGGCAATCTCGGGGAGCCCCTCCAGCATGTATTCAGAGAAACTCGCCTCCGCTTTCAAGAGATTGGGGTGAAGTTGGTTTCGGCACAGCAACCCGAAATTCAGCAGGAAAACAATCGAGGCACAGAGCACGATGGCGGCAACGTGCGACTGCCAAGCGGAAGGATTGGAAGGGATAAGTTCTTTAAATCCCTCAACGCATGCCGCGAGAAACAACGCGACGGTTGCGCATCGGAGTGCCCGAATGAGACGGTATTGCGTGGACATATTCAAAAACCAAAAGTACAAGATTGCGGATATTAAGCGCCTTATGATGAGCACAACAAGTTGAGACTCGCACTTCCTTTCGGGCCGCCGAAGGTGCGGAAATTGTATTCCTGAGCGCACCAGATCCCGGACTCCAGCACGGGGAGAGTGAATAAGCGCGCATTTGATGAATAACCCACTAAAGACGCCCCCACGGCAGTTGTTTGCGCGGTCCAACTAGACGAGCGAATGGGGAATTGCGTGGGCCGAGAGTGCGATGCGGTTTTGCACTCCTGCTTTGCGCATCATTTTCGCAACGTGAACGGGCAAATCGCCGAGTCGAACCTGCTCTTTACATAAAGCCGCTCTTGATCGAGTTGCATGTCACAGTCCAAACTCGATCATGAGACGCAACTACAGGGCTATGTCCTACTTGCCGGAAGCTGATTCATCCGTGGAGAACAGAAGCGCCGTCTGAATTCTGGATCGGTGTCTGCCCCGCGGACACTTCGATTTAAAGAAAGGAGGCATGCCGAGGCATCTTGACGTGAGACCATCTTGCGGGGCGTGGGTCCCGATGGTCCAACACGTACTCATTGAGGACTGGAAGACTCTGTCCCCACATGATGCCGCTTCTCACGACAGGCTAGCAGCCATCGTGTCAGAAACTCTCGCAGACCTTCTGGCGGTCTGATCCACAGGGCAGCCGCAGTTTGGCGCCATTTGGGGCGAACCAGTATGCTCAGGCCCATGGCACCAAGAGCGAGGAAAGCCCGCTCGTCCGTCAAATCATCCCCCAGGTAGGCGACGGGGACCTTCGGGCCGACTTCGTCCAGGATGCTGCGGACTGCATCCCCTTTGTCGCGACCCGGCATGCGCATTTCAATGCCGCCATCGAACTCCAGCAGTTCCATTGGCGTGGCTTGCGCAATGGGGAACCAACCCAGCAAGACCTGGCTGCGGATTTCGGCCGCTGCCGCTTCGTTCAATCCGCGCCAATGGAGGGCGACGGCCCCGGTCTTGAATTCAGCCCGGTTGTGCAGCCCCTGATCCCTCAACCAACGATCTGCATCAGCCAATGCCTGCAGCACAGGCTCTTCCACGCGTGGCGTCTCGCGGGTTCCATCCGGCCTCAATCGCTCCAACCCATGGCATCCCCAGATCTCGGGAGTGGGGTGAAGCGCAAGCAGCGGGATCACTTCGTGGGCGTTCCGGCCTGTGATGATGACCACACGGGTGCGGCCGTTGACGATAATCTCCTGCAGGAGTTCGGTCATTCCCGCATAAGGCAGCGCCTGGCGGCGATCGAGGCAGAAGGGCGAGAGAGTACCGTCATAGTCGAGCAGAAGCGTGGAAAGCGGCGACTGTGCCACTGCATTCATGAACTGCTCGACTTCGATTGGATTGACGTTTCGCGACAACCACACGCTCCTCATCCCTGGGCAGCAGTGCTGGCCCGGGGCTTCTCCTTGCTTTCGTCCGACGCGTCCAGGCGCAATTCACAGAGTGCCGCGATGAGGCTTCCTGCCCAGCGGTAAACGTTGTGTTCCCTGACCGTCTTCCGCATACGTCGCATACGCAGTTCCTTTTCCTCCGGCTCCATGGCCAGAGCGCAACGAATCGCCTCCGCCGTCTGATCGATGTCGTAGGGGTTTATCTGCAAGGCATCGGGCAACTCCTGGGCGGCGCCGGTGAAACAACTCAGGATTAGAACACCCCTTTCGTCATGCCGGGAGGCCACGAATTCTTTTGCCACCAGATTCATGCCATCGTGCAGCGACGTAACCAGGCATAAGTCCGCGGCGCGGTAATAGCTTTGAATCTCCCGGTGGCTATGCTGCCGATTCAGAAAGACGATGGGCTTCCACTTGTCCGTCTGGAACCGCCAGTTGATGCGATCGGCTTCCGCTTCCACCTCCGCCATCAGATCGTGATAGCGCTTGAGGTGGCTGCGGCTGGGAGCGCCAATCTGCACAAACGTGAACTGGCCCTGATAGGAGGGATATTTCTCCAGAAAACGCTCGATAGCCAGAAAGCGCTCCAGAATGCCTTTGGTGTAGTCGACCCGGTCCACGCCCACACCCATGTAGGTAGCCTCAACCCCGAGGGCCTTGAACAAAGTGGAGCGTTCGGTATAAGAATCCTGCGTCGACTCCGGCTGCTGTACATCCGTGAAGTCCACACTGATGGGGAAGGGGCGCACCAGGGTCAGATGATCCCTGCGTCTCACCGAAAAGTGTTCCCAATCGACGCGTGATTCCACTACTCGGTCTACCGTCTGCAGGAAGTTATTGCAGTGCGACTGGATATGAAACCCGATCAGATCGGCGCCGAGCAAACCATCGATCAGTTCGCGCCGCCACGGGGAGATGTCAAATGCCTCCGGGGTGGGCCACGGGATGTGCCAGAAGATTGCCACCCTGGCCTCCGGTCTTTTTTCCTTGATCAGCCGGGGCAGCAGCGCGAAGTGGTAATCCTGCACCAGCACGATGGGCCTCTTTACGTCCTTCATCTCTTCGAGCAGCGCATCGGCGAACTTCAGGTTTACGGACTGATAGTATTTCCAGTCCTCCGCGCGAAAGATGGGGCGGGTGTGCGCGATATGACAGAGAGGCCAGATTCCCTCGTTGGCAAATCCGTAGTAATAGCCTTCTTCTTCCGCCTTGCTCAGCCAGACCCGGCGCAAGCTGTAGTGAGGATCTTCGGGAGGCACGCGCAGCCGGCTGTGCTCATCGACCGTTTCGAGGTCGGCATCGCCATTGCCATGGGCAATCCAGGTTCCGTCACAGGCGCGCAGTATGGGCTCGATTGCCGTGACCACCCCGCTGGGCGGCACAATCACTTCCACTGATTTGCCGCGCCGCATGTGCACGTACGGCTCGCGATTCGACACGACAAAAAGACGTCCATCGTCGAGCCGTGTGCGCACGTGCACGGCCAACCGGTCGGCTGTCCACAGAGATTCACCCGTCTCCCGCAGACGGGCTTCCGTCTCGGCCGCTGACCGCGCCCGCGTAAGGCTTTCGGCGAAGGCGGCGACCTCACGCACCAGGGGACGAAAAAGATCCAGATCGGTGGCGCTCTGGCGTGAAGAGACTCGCCCTGTCCGCAAAGCGCGCATCCACTGCGCCGTGCGTGCGATGGGTCCGGCAATGCTCCAGCGAACAATCAACAGCGTGATCAGCACGATGAGAAACACATGGGCCAGCGCGCGCAGGAATGTTTCGCGCCAGATGTGAAGGCTCTCCGCCCGAATATAGCCGGCATCGTGAACGATCGCGAGGCCACCGATGACTTGGTCGTGCTGGTGAAGAGGCAGAGCGTAGATGTGCAGCGAGGCGTCGCCCACTCGTTGAAACGCGCCGACTCCATGGTTCTCGCTCAAGGCTTGAGACATTACGGAGGGAACGGCAGCCAGCGTGGATTTGAGCTCCGGTGTAACTGCCAGCAAATCGCCCTGCGGGCCGTAGATAGCCAGGCCCGAAAGATGCTCCCGGTTCCCGAAGTGCTCTACAATGCGCTGCAAGTCCTGTAGCGAATCTTTCTCCAGGTCGCTTTCGACATTTCCCGCGAGGCTTTCGCCCAATACCTCGGCGCGCCGCTCCAAGTCCCGGCGCAGGCCACGCTTCTCACCCAGCGCCTCGTAATACGAGGAAGAGAGCGAGACCAGCGTGATGCCCACGATGAGGGAAACAATGAGCCGGATGCTGAGTAGTCGCATGGCAGTCGCCCCAAACAGAGTAACAACGAGATTTCATCCTACCGCAATGGAAGGTTAGTTGCATTTTCTGCCCGATTTTACGGACTAGAGCGGTGACAGTTCGTCTTCATTCTCCTCTTTCTTTCCGCGAACGAACTTCCTCTCCAGAAAACGCCGGGCCAAGTCTCGGCCCCCCATGCCGAACGCGATGGCCAAGCCGAGCATCAGGGCCCCGAAGGCAATCCCGAAGGCAACCAGCATGGTCTGCTCCGCCAGACCCAGTTCTTCAAAGACGATCGACAATACGAAAACAATGATGATGGTGCGGAGAGCGAGGCTCAAAACCCGGGGTGATGGTACATTCGCATTGACTGCCGCCAATAAAGCGGCGCGAGAAAAGAAGCTGGCCGCCAGCAGTCCGAAAAACAGGATGAAGATGGCGACGAATAGACGCGGCAGGAAAACAAAGAATTTCGCGATTTGCTCCTGCAGTCCCAGGATCCCGAGCGCGCGCACACCCAGCAGAATGAAGCCGACCAAGGTGACCCAGAAGACAAAGCGGCTCAACACTTCCGTCGCCGAAGGCAATGCGGCCTTGGCGAGCAGTTGAGAAGCGCCCGCGTTTTCTGAAAGTTTGTCGAACTTAATCAGCCTCAGAATACTGCGCAGAATCGCCTTTACAGCGTAGGCGATCGCCCAGCCCGCAAGTACGAGGATCAGCATCACGATGAGACGAGGAAGGAAGTGGGCGAAATCTCTGGCAATCTCGTGCAGCGCCTGACTCAGTTCGCTGATAATCATTTCCCGCATAGTTGCCTCACTCTCTATTATTTCCACAGCTGCAGCAGATACGGTTTCAATCGCTCGAACTCAAGGCATAGACCTTCAATATTATTTTCGACCTCGTCGGCGGAAGCGTTGCGGTTCTCCATCAGGAACGTGAACACTCTACCGCGGAAAAGCGGCGCTAAAGCCTGGATGATATGATCCCGGCTGATTACGGACTTCCTGTACGAGGCGGCAAACTCGTAAACCGTCCTGACCCACAATTCCGCTGGGTAATGAAACTCCTCGTCTCCCAGGCGAGCGATGCGCTGGAGTTCTGCCAGCGTGGAGGGGGAAAGAATGGACTGAAAGACCGACTCCAATTCAGCGACTCCGGTCGCGAACATCTCTCGCAATCGTTTCCGGTTTACTCGCAGCGGGTCCAGAAGCATTTCATGGTCGGCCCCGGTAGTAGGGGGCAACTGGGAACCGGCCACGGCACTCCAGACGGGGAAGTCTGCCTCCAATGCGGAGAACAGGGCGCCAACCGTTTGTCGCAGCACCGGCACCAGTTCAGCGGCGCTGCGCTCGATGTGATCTTTTTCTCCAAGGAAGGACTGGCCGATAAGGTATCGTCCCGTGATCGCAGCCAGGGTGAAGCGGAGCTCGACACCGGACCCCTCGGTTCCATCATTCCAGACATTTTGTTCAAGGAAGTGACTTCCGAAACGGCCGGAGAATCCGAACTCAGGCGCGTATGCCTCCCGGATTCTTAACCCGTAAAGTGCACGGGTCATCGGGTACAGAAAATTCGTGATGAGCAGCCCTTCAAACTTATGTCTGCGATAGGTGGGGGTCACCAGATCGAAGCCGTCGTTATAAATGGGGCGCAGAAGCTTGGAGAGCCATTCGGGTTCGATGCTCACGGACTCGGGTGACATCATCAAACAGGCCTTGGCGCGGAGCAGTTCGGCGGCAGCCAGAATGGTCCGCAACGCAACTCCACTCGCCGGGCTGCTCGCATACTTGGTGCTGATGGAGTGCAGCGTGCGGAGCGCGCGCAAGTTGGAGGCGGGACGCACGTCATCGATAGAGACGCCTGTGACTAGCTTGGGAGTACCATCACGCGACCCCCCGTCGGCGTTGATGATCACGGCTCGCTCCCGGGGAAACCCGCGCAGGATGCCGCTCTGAATGGTGTGGACGATCGGCCCGACAGTTTTGGCGTTATTGTGAGTGGGCAGGCCCACAATGATGTCCACTTCGCCGACGTTGATCAGTTGGCGAAGAAAATCGTCCGTAAGAAAGCTCTCCTCTGCCAATTTCATCTCCGTTCGAAGTACTGCCGCGTGCCCAGGCCTGGACGCGCGTCAATGTGACATCGTCTTCACGAGCTACACTTTGCTCAGATTCGTCGCAGCCGAAACCAGTAAAACTGGTAGGGCCCCATGGTTAGCAGATAGGGCAGATCGCCCACACGCGGAAACATATTCTTGCCTGACATCTCGATCAGAATGTTTCCTTTGTAGCGCCGAAGATCCAGTTCGACAGCTTGCGCGGTGCTCGAAAGATTGTTGACCACCAGGACCGCTTCGTTTCCCAGCCGCCGCACATAGGCCAGTATTCTGTGATTGGCGGGATAGAGAAACTCAATCGATCCCCGGCCAAACACGCCGGTCGATCCGCGAACCGCTATGATGCTTCGCATCCAATTGAGAAGCAAATGTTCGCTCTCGTTTTGCCGCAACACGTTCACCGCCGGATAACCATAGACCGGATCCTGGATAAGGGGGGCGCACAGATGCTCTGGGGCGGCGGTAGAAAAGCCGCCGTTCGTTCCCCCGTTCCACTGCATCGGAGTCCTTACTCCGTTACGGTCGCCTAGGTTGATGTTATCGCCCATTCCAATTTCATCGCCGTAATAAATGATAGGAGTGCCCGGCAACGACATCAGCATCCCATTCATTAACTCTATGCGCCGGCGGTCGTTGTCCAACAAAGGAGCAAGCCGCCTCCGAATTCCGAGGTTCAGCCGCATCGTCTTGCTTTCGGCGTAGGTGTCGTACATGTAGTCGCGTTCCACGTCGGTGACCATTTCCAGGGTCAGCTCGTCATGGTTGCGCAGGAACAGGCACCACTGGCATGAGGGCGGGATCTCCGGCGTCTGCTGCAGGATTTCAGTGATGGGCTTGCGGTCTTCCAACTTCAGCCCCATGAACATCCGGGGCATCAACGGAAAATGAAACGCCATGTGGAATTCATCTCCGTCACCGAAATATGGGCGAAGATCCGCGGGCCACTGATTGGCCTCCGCCAGAAGCATCCTGCCGGGGAATTGTTCATCGAGTCTTCGCCGTAACTCCTTCAGGACGGCGTGGGTCTCCGGCAAGTTCTCGCAATTTGTGCCCTCCCGTTCCACCAGGTACGGCACCGCGTCGAGCCGGAAGCCGTCAACACCCATCTCCAGCCAGAACTTCATCACATTCCACATCTGTTCCCGAACCGCAGGATTGTCGTAGTTGAGATCGGGCTGGTGACTAAAGAAGCGATGCCAATAGAAGGATTTCGAAATCGGGTCCCACGCCCAGTTGGACTTTTCAGTGTCCAAAAAAATGATGCGCGCTCCCTTGTACCCGGTGTCGGTATCGCTCCAGACGTACCAATCGCGGTGTGGATTATCCCGCGAACTTCGCGACTCTTGAAACCACGGATGCTGATCGGAGGTGTGATTCAACACCATTTCGATAATGACGCGGATTCCTCGGTCATGGGCCGACTCCAGGAACTTCCGGAAATTTTCCAATGTTCCATAGCTGGAATTGACGGCGTTGTAATCCGAGATGTCGTAGCCATCGTCGCGCAGAGGGGAAGGGAAGAACGGCATGAGCCAGATCGCGTTGATCCCCAGTTCCTGGAGGTAGTCGAGCTTCTCCTCAAGCCCTTGAAAATCGCCGATGCCATCCCCATTGCTATCGCGGAAAGTACGGACGTGGACCTGGTAGATGATCGCGTCCTTGTACCAAAGCGCATCCCGGTTGAGTGGCAAACCGCTTCCTCCTCGACTAATTCCAGGAACTCCCTGCAAGCAGGGCAAAACGCAAGTTTATCCCAGAGTCCCTAGGGAACGTCTGAACAAGTTCTGATTGCAACCGCTCGGCGCCGGAAGTAAAGGCGTCCAGCGGTTTTATATAGATCAAAAGATACACGGCCCGCCGTATCTGCTCCGTGGAGGCGATGC
>Ga0182027_10000585_pt1 | contig 62847 bp, 44 predicted proteins | sample 712E1DmetaG_FD_121300 | JGI IMG/M metagenome (GOLD analysis project Ga0182027, IMG submission 121300) | Permafrost microbial communities from Stordalen Mire, Sweden - 712E1D metaG (Illumina Assembly) | ecosystem: Environmental > Terrestrial > Soil > Wetlands > Permafrost | place: Sweden...
GCAGGCGGGCTGGGCTCACGATGGACGGAATGTGCCACTGCATGCCTATTCGCTTAACGGAAGAGATTTGAAAATGTCTTCCGAAATCCCGGCAGGATATCGGCCCACCGCAATCCAGTTGCGGAAACAGTCGGGTAACGGGCCCTCAGGTTTGGTGGTCTGGCATTAACCCGGATTATGCATTGGCGAACTTGCACATTCATTGAAATAGTACCCGGAAGGTGTCTACGTAGAAGGCCTTTACCCTGACGTCAGGTTTTTTTCAAAAAGCCAAAAAAGGGAAGGTCGCGGCGACGCTTCGCAGTACGGTAAACGCAAACGCCCACTGGTCAAAATTGATACTATTCGCTTGACAATGATTGTCTAAAGAAAACACGTTGTTATGAACCGGTTTTCATATTGATTTTGATTATTTGCTTTTTTAATTTGTCTTTTGTCTTGAATGTTAATTCTATTTCAAATATTGATTTGTTTTCGGGCAATTCAGGATGCTCTCTCTTTAACCGCTGTTCTCTGGGATATTGTATTGTTTCAACTACTTTTATTATAATTTCGAATTGATTTTTCGGCGCAAGAAGACCGGGAGGGCTAAACTTGTCTAAGATTACCCAAGCCGGTTTGCTGGGGATAGCGAACACAGAAAGGGGTTCAGATGATTGATTAAATATTGTCACTTGTTTTGAAACTGAATATTTTAATTTATCTTCAATCTTGCTCTGAGAAGATGAATAGTCCGCAAATCCAATATTCAAATACGGTTTTCTTCTGAATAATTTTAGTAATGATGTTGAAACACCGATTAAGCCTGCAACGATTAGGCCTGTTGCGATTGCAAAAAACCAGGGATTGTTTAAAAATGATAGTTTCATGTTCTATATCTCTTCATATTGTGTTCATAACGCTCGGCTTAATTTGCCGGTGATAATGGCTATACCCCAATAACTTTCTCAGCTGAATTGGGAGTTTTTCCTTTGAATTGACCTCTGAATTCTTCCGGTGTTTTCCCCTTTAGTGAACCGTGTGGACGTATCCGGTTATAAATATTCTTCCACTCTTCTATGATTGTTTCCGCGTCCTCCAATGAGATGAACCAGTTTTCGTTCAGGCATTGGTCTCTAAATATCGAGTTGAATGATTCTACAAAGGCATTCTGGCTGGGCTTGCCGGGCTGAATGAATTCCAGTCGTACCTGGTTTCGTATTGCCCAGAGCGTGAGTTCTTTGCTCCGGAACTCCGGGCCGTTATCAGTCAACAGAGCCTCTGGCTTTTCGTACCTGGCCACCAAGCGGTCTAGAACTTGACAGACTCCCAATGCCGGAATAGAACGTGCTACCTTGATGGCAAGAGCTTCACGGGTGCAGTCATCAACAACGTTCAGGCATTTCAGCTTGCGCTTGTCTGAAGTGCTGTCGAATATGAAATCCAGAGACCAACGACGGCTTGGACGATCCGGCGGCGTCAACGGCATCCGTTGGCTATTGCGTTTCTGACGCCTCCTGCGTTTGCTTTTCTGAAGAGATTCTTCCTTGTAGAGCCGATGCACACGTTTGTGATTTACTATGTACCCAAGGTTGCGTAGATACCAATAAAGCGTCGGAAAGCCCCATGAGCGAAACGATGAAATTGTTTCATGCATTTTTGTTTTTATCTCGTTGTTCAAAGCCGATTCTTGTGGTCGATAGCGGTAGCCTGCCAATGTTATGCCCACAAGTCCACATGCCTTTCGTTGACTCAGGCCTTGCCGCATTAAAGCGTCCACAGTCAGCCTCCGCTGCGGACGTTTCACTATTTTCTTTGCAGGACCTCTTTCATTGCATCGATCTGCAGTGCCTGGTCCGCAACAATCCGCTTTAGCCGGCTGTTTTCGCCCTCGATCTCTTTCATCCGTTTCAAATCAGAAAGTTCCAGGCCGCTGTATTTGCTCTTCCAGCGGAAGTAGGTGTTCTCTGAAACGCCATATTGACGGCAGAGTTCAGCGACTTTGGCTCCTCGGTCGCCTTCTTGCAGGATCCGAAAAATCTGTTCTTCACTGTAGCGCTTGCCTTTCATGAGTCCTCCTAGTTAGTTTAAAATAACTCGGAAAACTCCCTTCTCAAATGAGCAAGTTTTCGGGGGTATAGCCAGTCAACCGGCTTATCAATAATCTTGATGATGTCTACAAGTTGATGGCGGGGACCATGTGGGGAAGCGGGTTGCGGGTGATGGAATGTGTGCGGCTGCGCGTTAAGGATATTGATTTTGAAGCAGGCCAGATCATTGTTCGCGACGGGAAAGGCGCAAAGGATCGAGTAACCATGCTGGCTCAGCGCTATGTTGCGCCGATGAAAGAACAAATACGAGCGGCACGGTTGATCTATGACGATGACATGGCGCATGATACGGCTGGAGTTTACCTTTGGCCGGCATTTGAAAGAAATCACTCTTCCGCCAGCAAGGAATGGATATGGCAGTACGTTTTTCCCTCGCAGCGACTATCGGTTGATCCCCGTTCAAGACTTATTAGGCGTCATTATCTTGATCCAAACGTGCTGCAGCGTCGGATCAAGGATGCTGCTTTTGCGGCAGGAATTGCGAAGCGGGTGAGCTGCCACACGCTGCGGCATTCGTTTGCAACGGAATTGCTGCGCAGCGGCGCGGATATCCGCACGGTGCAGGAGCTACTCGGCCATTCTGATGTGTCGACAACCATGATTTACACGCACGTGCTCAACAGGCCCGGCGTTGTTGCAAAGAGTCCCGCGGATATGTAAAAAAAGTCCCTCATTTCCTGGACAGGAAATGAGGGACTTTTCAAAACCAACGTAGAACAATTATTGTCTACTTCTTCTTGCCCTTTGTTCCCGCCTCTTCCTGAATAAGCTTATTGGTCGGGTCGAGCTTGACCGCCTTATCCAAGTGAGCCTGATACTGGGCCATATCTTTCTGGCTTTTTGAGAGTTTGGCCAGCCCAAGCTCTGCGAGCGCATAATTCGGATCAGCCTTGAGCGCGCGCTCGTAAAAGGTCCGCGCCCACTGGATCTTCGCCTGCATTGAATACACTTCTGCGCGTTCGTACAGGGCCGGTGCGAAGTTGGGATTGATATAGGATATTTCCTTATAGGTCTCCAGCGCATCGTCCCACTTGCCCTGAACCGACTGGATCTTGCCGTAGACCATGAGCGCGTCGATGTTCTCAGGCTCGGTGGCCGTGATGTCCTTGATCGTGCTCTCGGCAGTGGCATACACACCCGCCATATAAAGCGCCTCTGCGTATTTGAGCAGGGTCTTGGAATCGTGTTTCTTCTCGGCCAGCGGCTTGATCGCGCTCAGGGCCTTTTGCGGCTGGTTGGTTTCCTTATACAGTTCAAAGAGCATGGACTTGATATTGTCGTCATCCGGTTTGGCCTTGTCCGCTTTTTCAAGCAGGTCAAGCGCGTCCTTGGACCGGTCGGTCATCAGATATCCCTGAGCAAGCAGGACCATGAATTTCGGGTCATTGGCCTTGAGGGCATTGGCCATTTCGAGGAACACCATGGCGTCGTTGACCTTGTGCTTGGCAAGCAGGATCTCGCCGATCTTCCCGCAGGCGTCCGCGTTCTCCGGATCAAGCTGGATGAACTTGCGGTACGCGTCAAGTTCTTCCTTGTCCTTGCCGAGCTTGCCGTACACCTGACCCATCTCAAGCCACAAGGACGGAATCGAATCCGCCAGCACCGCGCATTTCTTCATCATAGCCAGCGCCTTGTCCAGTGACGCCTTCTGTTTCGCATAGTACAGACCGGCATACAGGAAGTTGCGGTAATCCTTGGGAAAGGCGATCGTGTTCTCCTCATAGATTTTTGCCGCTGCGGCCGGGCTTGTCGCTTCGGTCAATTGAGCCCTGCGGAAGTTGGCTTCGGCATCCTTGGCGCCCGCGCCCTTGGTGTACACGCCGTAGAGCTCCAGGGCCTTTGCGCTGTTGCCGGATTTGTCGTACGAATCCGCGAGCAGTTTGACGACCGTGTACGCGCCCGTGTGTTTCGTGACGAGTTTGGTGTTTACCGTGCGGTACCGCTCGAACAGTTCAATCGCCTTTTTGTAGTCCTTGGCATAATAACAGGACTGGCCGTAGACAAAAAGGAAGTCGATGCTGTTGGCCGCCGAACCCTGCACCATGGCAAGGTACTTGACCGCTTCGTCGTATTTCTTGGCGCCAAACGCCGCCTCGCCGACCGAGTTGGCCACGTCCATATCCTTCGGGTTCTTTTCAAGGTATTTCTTATACATGGCCAGCGCCTGCGTGGCTTTGTTCTGTTTCGAATACAGGTCACCGAGCATTTTGTATTCGTTCACCGCGTCGGGATTCATTGCCGTTGCCTGCTCATAGGAAATCACCGCGTCGTTAGTGTTGCCTGCCTTGAGCTGGCAGAACGCAAGCGACGACAGCACGGCAACGTTCCTCGGATCGAGCGACAGCGCCTTCTGGTACGCAGCGATCGCCTTTTCCCACGCCGCCTGTTTCTGGTAAATGCCGCCCAGAGTCTGGTACATGGCGCCATCCGCCTCGCCGCTGGCTGCCGCTCCGGCGAGCGCCTTGGAGATCTCCTCCTGCGTGCCGTGACCCGTGACAAGCTCGACATACCGTTTGTAGAATCCCTTGATCGACGGATCAGCCTTGAGCGCAGCCCGGTATGCGGTAAGCGCGCCGGTCATTTCCTTCTGATCGTAGAGCAGGTCGCCGAGGTCCTTCTGCGCCGCTGCGTCGGCCGGCTTGAGCGCCACATACTTCTTGAGGTAGATGGCCTCGTCGCCGGCATTGCCCGCCTTGACCGCAAGGTCATACAATGTCTTGACAACTTCGGAATTGGTCGGGGTGAGCACGAGCAGTTCCTTGTAGATTTCGGGCGCTTTTCCGCAGGACTTGCTCTTAACGCAGGCGGAACCGTAGGAGAGCAAAAACGACGCGGTTTTGGCCTCGGGGCCGGCCACCATGCCGTAATACTTCACCGCATTGTCATAGTCCTTGATCTTGAGCTCGTAATCGCCGATGGCAATCGCGGTCTTGTAGTCGGCCGCGTTTTTCTCAAGGCATTTCTTGTACATGCTCATGGCCTGGTCGATCTTGTTCTGTTTCATGTACAGGTCGGCGAGGGTGCGGTATTCATTGATGTCCGAAGGATTCATGGCCACGACCTGTTCGTAGGTGATCGTGGCTTCTTTGAGATTGCCGGCCTTTGCCTGGCAGAATGCAAGTGCGGACAGCGCCTTCACGTTCTGGGGATCGGCCTGCAGCGCCTTTGTAAACATCTCGATTGCCTTGGGATAATTCGCCGCTTTCTGATACACGGTGCCAAGGCTGGCGAACATCGGGGCGTCGGCTTCGCCGGCGGTTATCGCGCCTTTGAGCGCCTTGACCGTCGCTTCCGGCATGCCCTTTGCCATGACCAGCTCCACATAATGCTTGTAGAAACCCTTGATCGTAGGATCGGCAACAAGGGCGGCATTGTACGCTGCCAGCGCGCCGTCCGCGTTCTTTTCGTCATACAGAAGATCGCCCAGATCTCTCTGCGCTTCCGCATCCGTAGGCTTGAGCTTGGCATATTTGCGCAAGTATACGCTTGCGTCCTTCTTCATCTGCGGGTCTTTTGACGTGATGTCGTACAGCATCTTGAACACGTCCGCGTTGAGCGGGGTCAGCGTCGCCAGTTGCGTCAGAAGTTCCACCGCCTTCTTGTTATTCTTGGAATTGTAGCAGGCCTGTGCGTATTTCAGCAGGAAGCTTGCTTTCCTGGAATCCTCGCCGGCGACCATGGCGTAATATTTCGCTGCGTCCTCGTAATTTTTCTGGCCATAGGAAAAATCGCCCACCGCTTCCGCGACCTTGTAATTGGCGGGTTTCTTTTCCAGGTATTTTTTGTACATGGACATGGCCTGCGACTGCTTGTTCTGCTTCGAATACAGGTCGCCGAGAATCCGGTATTCCTCGGTCGCGTCGGAATTCATGGCAACCGCCTGCTCGTAGGAGATGACCGCGTCATTGGTGTTTCCGCTCTTTGCCTGGCACAGCGCCAGCGCGGACAGCACCTTGACGTTGCGCGGATCCAGCTGCAGGGATTTCTGGTAATACTCGATCGCCTTTGCAAAGGCGCCGGACTTCTGTTCGATGCCGCCGATGGTCTCGTACATCGAGGCGTCGGCTTCTCCGGCGGTCACCGCGCCTTTCATGGCCTTGATGATGTCGATCTGGATTCCCTTGAGCGTAACCAGTTCGACGTACTTCTTGTAAAATCCCTTGATCGCCGGGTCTGCCGCCAGGGCCGCGTGATATGCGGCAAGCGCGGCGTCCTGGTTCTTGGCCTCGTATTGCAAATCGCCGAGGTCCTTCTGGGCTTCCGCGTCGCCGGGCTTGACGGAAACATATTTCCGGAGGTAGGTAATCTGTTCGGTCTTGGATCCGTTACTCTTCTCCGAGATATCGTACAGGGTCTTGTAAATGTCCGCGTTGAGGGGCGTGAGCGCGGAGAGCTGGTTCAGCAGCTCTGCCGCCTTTTTATAGTTCTTCGCCAGATAACAGGACTGCCCGTACTTGAAAAGAAAATCCGCGTTCTTCGAATCAGAGCCCGTGACCATGGAATAGTACTTGATCGCCTCGTCGTAATTTTTCTGATTGTAGGAGAAATCGCCGACAGCCTTTGCCGTGTGAAAGTCGCCGGGTTTCTTCTCCAGGTATTTCTTATACATGGCGATGGCCTGGCTCATCTTATTCTGCTTGGCATACAGGTCCCCGAGCTCCCGCGTTTCTTCAGCCGCGTCCGGGTTCATGGCAACGACCTGTTCGTAGGAGATCACGGCCTCGTTCACGTTGCCGCTTTTTGCCTGGCAATGGGCCAGACTCGACAGGACCGCCGTGTTGCGCGGGTCTGCCTGAATCGCTTTCTGGTACATATCGACGGCTTTGGCCCATGCCCCCTCCTTTTGGTACACGGCGCCGAGCGATGCATACATGGCCGCGTCTGCTTCGCCGGCCTTGATCGCGCCGGTCATGGCCTTGACAAGCTCCTCGGGCGTTCCCTTTGTCATGACCAGTTCGACGTACCGTTTGTGAATTCCCTTGATGGTCGGGTCTGCGGCAAGCGCGGCGCGATACGCAACGAGCGCGCCGGAAAGGTTCTTTGCGTCGTACAGCATGTCGCCCAGGTCTTTCTGCGCTTCGGCATCGCCGGGTTTGAGCGCGACGAATTTCTGCAAATAGACCGGCGCGTCGGCCTTCATAGAAGGGTCTTTGGACGCGATGTCGTAGAGAACCTTGAACACCTCGGCGTTCCTCGGCGTGAGCGTGGCGAGCGTTAGGAAGATGTCCTTGGCCTTCTTGTAGTCCTTGACATTGTAGCAAGCCTGTCCGTATTGGAACAGCAGGTCCGTATTCTGTGCATCGGGGCCCGTGACCATGGCAAAGTACTTGATAGCCTCATCGTAATTCTTCTGGGCGTATTCGCTTTCTGCAACCGCTTTCGCAACGCGCACGTCGCCCGGCTTCTTGGCCAGGTATTTCTTGTACATGGCAGCTGCCTGGGCCGGTTTTTTCTGCTGGGCATACAAATCGCCCAAAGCCTTGAGTTCGTCGACCGCCTTGTCGTTCATGGCAACGGTCTGCTCGTAGGAAATCACCGCCTCGCTTATGTTGCCCGTCTTGGCCTGGCAGGCGGCCAAACTGGCAAGGGCCGAAGTGTTGCGCGGGTCAAGCTGAATGGATTTCTGATACATGTCGATGGCCTTGGCGCAATTGCCTTGCTTCTGGTACACGGAACCGAGCGAACCGTACATGGCCGCGTCCGCTTCCTGCGCGTTTATCGCGCCGGTCAATGCCTTGACAAGTTCGTCCGGCGTTCCCTTGAGAAGCACGAGCTCAACATACCGTTTGTAAAATCCTTTGATCGCAGGGTCGGCAGCGATCGCGGCGCGATATGCCACGAGGGCGCCTGCGGAATTCTTGAGCTCATAGAGCATGTCGCCGAGGTCCTTCTGCGCCTCGGCGTCGCCGGGCTTGAGCGCGACGTATTTCTGCAAATACGAGGCCGCCTCGGTCTTGAGCGAGCTGTCCTTGGACACGATGTCGAACAGCGTCTTGAACACCTCGGCGTTTCTCGGCGTTATGGCGGACAGCTGGAGAAAGATTTCCTTTGCCTTTTTGTTGTCCTTGACGGCGTAGCACGCGGAACCGTACTTGAACAGGAGCTCGGCGCCGCGGGCCGCCTCTCCCGACACCTTGGCGAAATACGCGATCGCCTCGTCGTAATTTTTCTGGGAGTATTCGTACTCGGCGACATATTTGGCGATGTGCGAATCGCCGGGTTTCTTCGAAAGGTATTTCTTGTACGTGGCCACCGCCTGGCCTGCCTTGTTCTGCTGGACGTACAGGTCGCCTAAGGCCTTGAGTTCGTCAACGGCCTTGTCGTTCATGGCAATCGCCTGTTCGTAGGAAATGACGGCTTCTTTGGCGTTGCCCGTTTTCGCCTGGCATTGCGCAAGGCTGGACAGCACCGCGGTATTGCGCGGGTCAAGCTGTATGGACTTCTGGTACATGTCGATTGCTTTGGGGAAGAATCCCTGTTTCTGGTAAATGGCGCCGAGCGAGGCATACGCGACCGCATCGGCCTCGCCGGCCGCGACCGCACCGTTCAGCACCGCGGCGAACTCGACAGGGTCCGCGCTCGCGCCGAGCAGCTCGATATATCTCTTGTAAACACCCTTGATGGTCGGATCGATCCTCACCGCGGAGCGATAGGCTGCCAGGGCGCCGGCCGTTTCCTTCTTGTCATACAAGAGGTCGCCGAGGTTCTTCTGCGCCGTCGCGTCATTGGGCTTGAGCGCGACATAGGAATGGAGATAAAGGGCGGCGTCCGTGCTGTTGCCGCTTTTCACGGAAAGATCGTAGAGGGTTTTGAGCACCTCCGGATCCTTGGGCGAGAGCAGCGCGAGCTCCTTGTACTGGTCGATGGCCGCCTTTGCATCGCCCTGGGTCAGCGAGTACTTGGCGAGCCGGTTGTGCGAGGCGACATTCTTCGGGTCCATGGCAATAATTTTCTTGTCGGTTTCGGCAAGCTTTGCTGCGTCGCCCAGCTGCTCGTAACACGTGGCCAGATGCAGCAGGTATTCCTTGTTGGTGGGCTGTTTGCCCGCCATGTACTCGAACTGGTCGCGCGCTTCCTTGTAGTTCTTGTCTTTCATGTAAATCTTGGACAGCACGACGCGGGTATCCCATAGGGCCGGATTGAGGTGCAAGGCGGATTCGGCGGCATCTCGCGCCATGTCGATCTGGTCAAGGGCGAAGGCGGACAGGGCCATGCCCTGCGCCGCGGGCGCGCTGCGCTCCAGCGTATAACTTTTCTGGAAATACTTGAGCGCTTCCTGGAACTTTTTCGCCTTCAGATAAAAATCGCCGAGCGCCATCTGGATTTTCGGGTTGTTCGGGTTGAGCGCCAGCATCTTTTCATACACGGATTTGGCTTTTTCGGGATAGCCCGTTTTTTCGTACAGGTCGCCGAGCATGGCATAAGCGCCGACGTTCTGGGGATTGGACACAAGCTCGCGCTCGAGGTAAACGATCGCTTTTTTCGACTGGTCCAGGCCGGCATAGCACAGGGCGAGCGATGAATTGATGTCGGGCACGAGTTTGCCTGTCGAGTCCGCGGCGTAAATCGCCTGGAAATGCGTAACCGCGGACTGGTAATTCTTTTTGTCAAGATAGTACGAACCGAGGGCGGCGTGGGATTCCAGCGCTTCCTTTGACTTCGATGTACCGAATTTGTCAAGCGCCAGCTGGAACGTCTTGGAAATCTTCTCCGGGTTGGCGTTGGACTTCGACAGCGCGGTGGCCCACGCCCAAAGGTCGAGGCCGCTCAGCTGGATCTTTCCGGACGCGGACTCGAATTCGGTTGCCGCCTTTTCGAACTGCTGGGTGTTGAAATAGATTTTCGCCAGCTCGAAACTCGCCTCCGATTCGGTCGGCTTCTTGTCTTTGGCCATTTTCAGGTAGACAAGCGCGGAGTCCGGGACGTTGGTCTCTTTGTAGGCCGCGCCGATCTTCAGGGCAAGCGTGCCGTCCGGCTGCTTGGCGTTGGACGCTTTGAGCAGGTCGATTGCTTTGGGATAATTCTTCTCGTTGTAATAGATGAGGCCGAGTTCCTTGACCGCGGACAAATTCGACGCGTCCGCCTCCACGACTTTTTCCAGGGCCTTCTTCGCCTCAGCGGGCTTACTCTCCGCAATGCAGGCGCGGGCGAATTCCCAGCTGGCCTCGGCCGTGAAATTCAGGTCCAGGGCTTTTTTCGCGGACACCGCGGCATTGGCCGGCTGGTTCAGGGAGTTGTACACCTTGGCGCTGCCGAGCAGGGCGTTGTAATTCTTGGCGTCCATGCGGTTTGCCACGAGGTAGCACGCGAGCGCCTTTTCCGTGAGACCCAGTTCCAGGTTTGCGGCGCCGAGCTTCACCCATATCGTCGCGTCGCGGCTTGCGGTCGGGATTTTCTTGTCAGCGTAATTGAGCGCTTCCGTGTAATTCTTCGAATCGATGAGCTTGTCAAATGTGTCGTCGGAAAAAGCCGGCAAAGACATTGAAAAGAGAAACAGTGCCGGAACAAAATAACGGAACGGGAAGCGGCTCCTAAGCATAACAGGACTCCTTCTGCGTTGGATGGCGATGTATCGACTAATATTTGTTGTTATTCAGGGCTATGAAACGAATATAATAATATATTATGAAGATGTATGATAGTACAAGGGTTTAAGATCAGTTGTGAGGACGTCAAATTTTTATCTTTCCTTTATGCGCCGCCAATAATACTATTGGCGGCTTTCGGGCGGCTTGGCGCCGGCGGGACTGAACTTCGATTCGAAATTTGCGGCTGGCTCGTCAACACCTGCAAAAGCAATTTCACTCCCGCCGAGAATTGTGGTCATGGGCGCCGCTTGCCCCTGATTTCAGAGGCGTAATCGGACGGAAAAATTTCCGTGTCCCGTGTAATGCCAAAAACGGATTCTGCTACGCTGGCTATACGTTTGCGCTTTTCAAGCAATTCAGCCGTTGTGCGCAATGCAAAATCAACAACTGCGCGCTGGCTTTTCAAGCTGGTACGTGAGGAAATTCGACGGACAAGATTGGTGTCGATATGAACGTTTGTGCGTGTTTGCGCATTTCGTTTGTGCGATTTTCTTAATGAAGCTTTCCCGCGCGTTCGGAGCATATTCATTCCTCCTCGATTGCAAGGTCCGATACCGTACTGATTTTGAAAAAATCCCCCATGTTGCTGCTGAGAATATTCTGAGAATTATCGATTGCCGTTTGTGCGATCATAACGTCCAAAAGGCCGTTTTGGAAACCTTTAAGCGTGATTCCTTTATCGCGAAGCCTTCGGATAATATTCACCGCCGATAACCTGTTCTCCAATTCAAGAATTTCAAAAGAATCTAAAAATGATTTTACCTGCTCAAACTTTTTTTGGTGGCTGAGGCGAAATCCCGACAAGATTTCCAGGTAAATGATATCACAAATGAACACCTCTTCGGATTCGTCGCGCAACGCAGCCTGTAACCGATCGGTTTGCGCGGTTTTGTTGCCGTTGAAATAATCTATCCACACACATGTGTCGACAATCATAATTATACACCAATTAATCCAAATAATACATCATTCTATTACGCCGGGCAATAGTCGTGTGTTTTATTATTCCTGACAAAAAAAGCCCGCGCGAAATAGCGCGCGGGTGGCGATATTTCCATCCCAGGTATTATATTTAAAACAGGATTTTCTACCATTCCTTGTATCAGTCATGTTTTCATGCTACAATATATAAGGTCATGAATAAAACCTCAGTTCCAGTCTACGACGAAAAGACGATCAAGACCCTTAGTTCGCTTGAACACATCCGCCTGCGCCCCGGCATGTATATCGGCCGTCTCGGCGACGGTACGAACCCGGACGACGGGATTTACATTCTCATCAAGGAAGTCATTGACAACTCGATCGACGAGTTCATCATGGGATTCGGCAAGAAGATCGAGGTCGCGATTGCCGAAGGCATTATCACGGTGCGCGATTTCGGCCGCGGCATACCGCTGGGCAAGGTGATCGAATGCGTGTCCGTGATCAACACGGGCGCAAAATACAACGACGACGTGTTCCAGTTCTCCGTCGGATTGAACGGCGTGGGCACCAAGGCGGTCAACGGCATGTCGTCCCATTTCCGGGTCGCGTCCTTCCGGGACAACGAGTTTTTCGAGGCGACGTTCTCAAAAGGAAAGCTCCTTGGCAAACGCAATGGCCCGGTGAAGAAGGAGCCGAACGGCACGCTCATCGAGTTCAAACCGGACGAGGAATTGTTCGGGGAATCCACGTTTAATTACGAATACGTGGAACGCAGGATGTGGAACTACGCCTGCCTCAACACGGGCCTCAAGCTCATCTTCAACGGAACGACGTTCGAATCCAAGAACGGGCTTCTTGACCTCCTGTCCGAGGAGGTGGGCGAGAGCACGGTATACCCCATCGGCCATTACAAGACAAAGTTCCTCGAGTTTTCCTTCACCCATACCGCCACCTACGGTGAGACGTATTTTTCTTTTGTAAACGGCCAGCTCACCAGCGACGGCGGCACGCACCTGTCCGCGTTTCGCGAAGGCATCCTTAAGGGTATCAACGAGTTCTACAAGAAAGATTATTCCGGCCTTGACGTGCGCGAAGGGATCGCGGGTGCGATCGCCGTGAAGCTCAAGACCCCGGTGTTCGAGTCGCAGACGAAAAACAAGCTCGGCAACACCGAAATCCGCGGCTGGGTGATCTCCGAAGTCAAGAGCGGCGTGGTGGATTTCCTGCACAAGAACCCGGAAAGCGCCAAGGCGCTGGAAAGCAAGATCGTGCAGAACGAGCACTTGCGCAAGGAACTCAACGCGGTCAAGAAAGAGGCCAAGGAGGCGGCCAAGCGCATCGAGATCAAGATCCCGTGCCTCAAGGACTGCAAGAACCATCTGGGCGACGCCAAGCACGGCGAGGAGAGTACGATATTCCTCACCGAGGGGCAGTCTGCCGCGGGCTCGATCGTGTCCGCGCGCGACGTGATGAACCAGGCGATTTTCACGCTCAAGGGCAAGCCGGAAAATGTTTTCAGCAGGAACAAGGCGGCAATCTACCAGAATGAAGAACTCTATAACCTGATGATGGCCCTGGGCATCGAGGAGACCGTCGAGACCCTGCGGTACAACCGCATCGTGATCGCGACCGACGCGGACGTTGACGGCTTCCACATCCGCTACCTCCTGATGACCTTTTTCCTCACCTTTTTCGAAGACCTCGTGGTGGCGAATCATCTTTACATACTGGAAACGCCGCTCTTCAGGGTCCGCAATAAGAAAGAGACGAGGTACTGCTACAGCGAAAAGGAGCGAGACGCGGCGCTCAAGGCAATCCGTGACGCCGAGGTCACGCGCTTCAAGGGATTGGGCGAGATTTCTCCCAACGAATTCGGCCAGTTCATCGGCGACGACATACGGCTGGTGGAGGTCAACGTGAAATCCATCAAGAACATTCCGGAGACGCTCGAGTTTTACATGGGCAAAAACACGCCGCAGCGCAAGGACTTCATCATGGAGAACCTTATTTAATGGCGTTCGTTCCCAACCTCTATAAAAGCTATTTCATCGAGTACGCGAGTTACGTGATCAAGGACCGCGCGATCCCGGACATTTCGGACGGCCTCAAGCCGGTGCAGCGCCGAATCCTGCACACGCTGTACGAAATGGACGACGGCAAGTTCCACAAGGTCGCCAATGCGGTCGGCCAGTGCATGAAATACCATCCGCACGGCGACCAGTCGATTTTCTCCGCGCTGGTGGGTTTGGCCAACAAGGACCTCTTTCTTGACAAGCAGGGAAACTTCGGCAACGTGCTCACCGGCGACGAGGCGAGCGCCATGCGGTACATCGAATGCCGGCTCGGTCCGCTGGCCAGGGAGACGCTGTTCAATCCCGAGATCACGGAGTTTTCGGATTCCTACGACGGCCGCAACAAGGAACCGGTCGCGCTGCCGGCGAAAGTGCCGGTGCTGCTGGCGCAAGGCGCCGAAGGCATCGCGGTGGGCATGGCCACCAAGATCCTGCCGCACAATTTCGTGGAGCTTGTGCAGGCGCAGATCGCGATACTCAACAAGGAGCCGTTCTCCCTCAACCCGGATTTTCCGTCCGGCGGCATGCTCGACGTATCGGAATACAACGACGGCAACGGCAAGGTTCGCATCCGGGCCCGTCTTGACACAAGCGACGACAAGCGCATCGTGGTGCGCGAGATACCCTACGGCACGACCACGGAAAGCCTCATCGGAAGCGTCGAGGCCGCGGCGCGCAAGAACAAGATCAAGATCGCGGGCATTTCGGATTTTACTTCCGAACAGGTGGAAATCGAGATCCGGCTCGCGCGCGGCGTGCACACGCAGGACACGGTCGACGCGCTGTATGCCTTTACCGATTGCGAAGTGTCCACCACCGTCAATCTCCTGGTCATCAAGGAAGGCAAGCCCGTGACCATGAGCGTGTCGGACGTGCTCCGTCACAACACCGAACGGCTCGTGGATCTGCTCAAGCGCGAGCTCAAGATCGAGGACGGACACTTGCGGGACAAGCTCCACGCAAAGACTCTTGAACAGATTTTCATCGAGAACCGCGTGTACAAGAAAATCGAGGACAAGAAGACGGCCGAGGGCGTGACCCGTGCGGTCATCGACGGGCTCGAACCGTTCAAGAGCGTCATCAAGCGCGACGTCACGGAAGACGACGTCGAAACCCTGCTCAAGATACCGATACGTAGGATCTCGGCGTACGATATCAACAAGGCGCAGCATGAGATGGACGAGATCAAGATCAGGCTGAAGGAAATCCGGCATTCGCTCGACACCATCGTCGATTACTCCATAGGATTTTTGCAGGACCTTATCCTCAAATACGGCAAGTTCTATCCGCGCCGCACCGAGGCACTGTCGTTTGAGAAAGTCGACGTGCGGGAAGTCGCGCAACGCAACCTCAAGCTGCGCTACGACCGCGACAACGGGTACCTCGGCTACGAGGTCAACGGCTCGGCATTGTTCGACGTGTCGCTGTACGACCGTGTCCTGGTCATCAGGAAAAACGGCGTGTATTCGGTGATCAACGCGCCGGACAAGCTCTTCGTTGACAAAGGCATGCTGTTCTGCGGGTTTGTGGACAAGGAGACCGTGTATTCGCTTGTCTACAAGCACCCGGAAAATCTGAACCCCTATGTCAAGCGCTGCACCATCGAGCAGTTCATCATGCAGAAAGCCTACCTGCTCGTGCCCGAGGGTGGAACAGTCCAGATGTTCACCACGGATAAAGAGGGCGCCATCGAGGTTGAATACAAGCCCCGCGCCTACCTGCGCCTGCTCGAGGAGACGTTCAATCTCGCGGACTATCTTGTCAAGGGCGTGAAGGCCCAGGGCGTGCGGCTCTCCAACAAGGAAGCCAAGACCGTCAAGTTCGTTCCCACGTTGAAACTGACGAATTGACCGGTCCGGATTATCCAAAGTACCTGGTCGTTTCTCCCAACATGAATGTGTTTTCCAACTGGTTTCTATTATTTTTCCATAAACACGTCTTGCCTATACCAATCAAGACAGGTTCATTGTGTTGGGGCCAACATTGGGATTTGGGGAAAGATTATGGACAGAAATGAAGTTCTCGATGTTCTGCGCAATTATAAACATGACTTTGCAAAACAATATGGCATTTTAGCGTTGGGTATTTTCGGATCAGTCGCAAGGGATCAAAGTCGTGACGACAGCGATGTCGACGTTTGCATCAAAACCGTTACCCCGGATCCTTTTGCGCTTGTGCACATCAAAGAGGATATCGAACAACGTGTACGTCACCGCGTCGATTTAGTCCGTGTCCGTGAAAAGATGAATCCATTTCTCAAGGAACGCATTGATAAGGACGGAATCTATGTATGATAGGGACCTTGTACATGCAATTCTTGGACAAATCGCGGAGGCTATTGACAAAATAGTATCCCGCACAAAGAACGTGAAGAATGCATCCTTTTACACTGATTCTTCTGAGGGGATAGAAAAACTTGATGGTATTTGCATGCTTTTTATCGCGATTGGAGAGAGTCTGAAGAACCTGGATAAAATTACCGGCGGGACTCTATTGGCAACGCACCCGGAAATCGATTGGGCGGGGGCAAAAGGGTTCCGAGATATTATCGCTCATCATTATTTTGACGTTGACGCTGAGCAGGTCTTCTGGATTTGCACGCATCAATTACCCTCGCTATCGGAAGCGGTCAGGAAAATGATACTGGAATTGAAATAATCGCTTTCAATGGTCTCCATAGTTTTCTCCCTGCACCAAATTCCTTTGATCCATCTTCTCGTGAATCCGTTGTATCGATTTCATCTTCTCCGCGCTCCACAGCGGCGCGACGAGGCCGCATTTTTCCGTCGAATCCGCCATGATCCGATGAATGAGCTGGTCGGGACGAAGGTGAGACAAGAAATCGCACACGACGTCTGCGTATTCGTCAAGTGACAGCGGCGCGACCTCACCCTTTTCATACCATTGGTGCATGATCGTGCCGCGGATGATCATGAGCTGGTGGATCTTGACGCCGCTCAACGGAAGCGAGGCGAGCAGACGGGCGGTCGCGACCGCGTCTGCACCGATGGTGTTGCTTCCTGATGAAGAGGACGGAAGCCCGATCATGACATGCGCCACGGTCTCGATCCCGCGGCCAGAGAGTTCGGTAACGGCCTTTGCAAATGCACGGACATCGTGGCCGCGTTTGTTGAACGACAGCGCCGCGTCATTGCCGCTCTGCAGCCCGATTTCGATTGACAGATAGGTCCGTTTCGAAACCGCTTCGAGGTAGTCGTAAATGTCGGTGTCGAAGCAGTCGGGCCTGGTTCCGATTGCAAGCCCCACCACGCCGGGAACAGCGATCAGCGGTTCGTAAATTGCTTCGAGCCGTTTTCGCGGTCCATAGGTATTCGAAAACGGCTGTAGATAGGCGATGAAGGCCTTGTGCCTGCCGCGGTCCCTTTCGATGGCGGTTCTCAATTGGTCAAGAAGCGATGCTGTGGTGATTGCCACCGGAGAAAACGATCGGTTATCGCAGAACGAACACCCGTCCGAACTTATGGCGCCGTCACGGTTGGGGCACGAGAAACCCGCGTTGAGCGGTATTTTCAAAACAGGAGTGCCGAATCGGTTCTTTAAGGAGCTACGGTAGGAGAGATAATGGGGCAATCAATCGAGCCTTTGATGGTCTTTGTTGTCCTCGCCCCTTTTCCCCTCTCTTCGTGGGAGAGGGGAAAAGGGGAAGGGGGAAAAGAGGAGAGGTCAATCAGGAACCTCTTACTGCGCTTCCTTCTTCGCCTCTGCTTTTTTCTTCGCTTCTTTGCGGAGGTCGAGGGTGGCCGTCGTATCCTTGGTGTTAAGATCCGAGCCGATGTCCACCGGCTGCGTCTCGAGCCGCTTGGCCTCGGGCTTATTGTCGTTGCGAAGCTCGCTTTTCAATGCTTTCGTGCGCTCTGAGTTTTCCTGGGAGGATTGCTCGCGCGCAGCCTTGGAATCCGCCTTCTGAGTACCGACCGTGGTCTCGCCGCGTTCTAATCTATCAATGTGGCCCTGGACTTCTTCCTTCTTGATCGCCTCGTTGAGGTAGATCAGGTATTTTTTCCATGTGGCGATGGCGTCGTCTTTCTTGCCCATCTCTTCCTGCAGCTTGGCGAGGTTCTCGTAGAACACCTGCGAGTTTGGATCGAGCCGGACCGAAATTTCATATTCCTTGAGCGCCTCGGCCTGCTTGTTTTCCTTTTTCCAGGATATGTTCCCAAGGAGCCAGTGCGCCTCGGCATTGTTCGCGTCGTGCCCGATTGCCTCGGTCAGGTACTTTTTCGCGCCCACAATGTTGCCCTTGTCCGTCATGCATCGCGCCACACCGCAGTATGCATCTCCACGAGAGCCGTCGGTCCTAATCGCGGCCTCGTACTGGGCGATCGCCTTGTCCCATGCGTTCGCGTTTTCGTACATGCCGGCGAGGTTTATGCGAGCCTCGACATTGTTCGGATTGAGTTCAACGGAGCGCGCAATCGCGTCGGCGGCCATACTTGTCTTGCCCTGGCGCTCGTATACAAAACCGATATTGGCCCAGCATTCCGCGTTCCTCGGTTCCATTCCCAGGGCTTTCTTGAATTCCGTGATTGCCTTATCGTAGCGCTCCGCCTGCATGTAGGCAAAGGCGAGATTGTACTGGGCTTCGAAATTCCTCGGCTCCATTCCCAGGACTTTCTTGAACGTGCCGATCGCCTCGGTGTATGCGCCGTTCTTGAGCAGAGCTGCGCCAGAATTCATGAGCTCTTCGACCGAACCCTCGCCGAGTGCGGGCATGGCCAGCGCGAAAGTGAATACAAGGGCGGATATGATGCTGACGAGTGTGACTTTCTTCATACGGCTTCTCCCTCCGAGGGAAAGTGTTATATAGTCATAGTCAATATAATATTGTAAAATAGCAATACTATCACTCTGCATCAAGTTTAATCTCATTTTAAAATTATTTTCCGATTCGCAGTATCCGGACCCTTCGGTTCAATAAACTATATTTCATGAATTGCCTTCCGCATGCAATTCAAAGGATCCTATGGCCATGAGGAAACAACAGACCGACGTGTACGCCAACCCCCTTCTCGAGCGCTATTCGAGCGCGGAGATGTCTTTCGTTTTCTCCCCTGATTTCAAGTTCGGCACCTGGCGCAAACTGTGGGTCGCGCTTGCAGAATGCGAAATGGATTTGGGGCTCCCGGTCTCACTTTCGCAGGTGAAGGAGATGAAAGAGCATCTGACCGACATCGATTATGACGCTGCGCGCTCCTACGAGGCCAGTACACGACACGACGTCATGGCGCATATCCTCACCTTTGGCGACAAGTGTCCCGCGGCCCGGCCGATCATTCATTTGGGCGCGACCAGCGCGTACGTCGGGGACAACACCGACCTGATCCAGATGAAAGGGGCGATCCTCATCCTGATCAGGCGATGCGCGGGCGTGATCGCTGCGCTGCGCTCCTTTGCCCTTGAGCACAAGAACCGCGCCACGCTCGGGTTCACGCATTTCCAGCCCGCGCAGCTCACCACCGTGGGAAAGCGCGCCTGCCTGTGGCTGTACGATTTCGCCATGGATTTCGAGGAGCTCGAACGCGCGTATGCCGAAATGCCGTTTCTGGGCGTCAAGGGAACCACCGGCACTCAGGCGAGTTACATGAGCCTGTTCTCCGGGGACGCGGACAAGGTCAAATTGCTTGACAAAGCAGTAGCGCAGAAAATGGGGTTTACAAAATCCGTCCCCGTTTCCGGCCAGACCTACTCGCGCAAGATCGACAACCGGGTGATTTCCGTGGTTTCCGGGCTCGCCCAGTCGTGCCACAAGATGGCAAACGATATCAGGCTTCTTTCGAACCTGCGGGAGATCGAGGAGCCCTTCGAGACCGGCCAGGTCGGCTCGTCGGCCATGGCCTACAAACGCAATCCGATGCGGTCCGAGCGCATGACCTCGCTATCGCGCTACATACTGTCCCTGTCCTCGTCGCCGGCAATGACCGCGGCCGAACAGTGGTTTGAGCGAACCCTTGACGATTCGGCAAACAAGCGGTTGTCAATTCCCGAGGCGTTTCTCGCCGCGGACGCGGTGCTGGTCATCGCGTACAACATCGCCAGCGGTCTGGTCGTGTATCCCAAGGTCGTGGAAAAGCACGTGGCAGAGGAGCTTCCGTTCATGGCGACGGAAAACATTCTCATGGAAGCGGTAAAGAAGGGCGGGGACCGGCAGTCGCTGCACGAGCGCATCCGCAGGTATTCCATGGAAGCGGCCAAAGCCATCAAGCTCGAGGGAAAGGAAAATGATCTCTTGAGCCGCATCGCGGCAGACCCGGCGTTCAATCTGTCCACTGCCGACATATCGCGCATCCTCGATGTAAAGGCATTCGTCGGTCGCGCCCCGCAGCAGGTGGACGAATTCATCAGCGAGGTGGTGGATCCGTTGCTTGCGAGAAGCAAACAGTACGGCAGTATTGACAAAAAAGAATTGTCGGTGTAAATGATCGCAGATTACCACGTCCACACTCCCTATTGCGGTCATGCGCAGGGAAAAACCATAGACTACATCGAAAGTGCGTTGCGCGCCGGGATTTCCGAAATCGGTTTCTCGGACCATCTGGGCCGCTATTACCTCAGCCGTGTCCAGAAAAAGAGGTATTGGGACTGGGGCATGCGGGAGCGGGACATCGCGCGGTATTTTTCCGAAATCCTTGATTTGCGCGAAGCGTATGAAGGCAGAATAACGATACGCATCGGCCTGGAGGTCGACTACATCGAGGGCGCCGAGCACCTGCTCGACGAGATCGTGTCGCACTATCCGTTCGATTTCCTGCTCGGCTCCATCCACTGCCTTCCCTCGATCGGCTGGCGTCATGTCTCAGATTACGGCAAGGCAAATCCGGCCCACGTTTATGCCGCATATTTCGAGGCAGCAGAATCCGCGATCAAGTCAGGCATGTTCCAATCGCTGGCGCATCTCGATTTCATCTGGCGCTACGTTGAGTGGCCCGACGCGCCCATCGAAGTCCTGGAGGAATACATCTCCGAGGCCGTCAGGGTGTCGTCGAAAACCGCAACCAACATCGAAGTCAATGCCAACGGATATCTGTGGTCACAGCTCAACGACGACCGGCAGTGCGACCTGTTCGGACTCTTTCTCGATTCCATAGAACAGCACAATGCCGCAATCACCATCGGGTCGGATGCGCACACCCCGGACTTGGTCGGCAAGGCCTTTCCGCAGATCATCACCCTGCTTAAGAAAAGGGGCATCGATACCTTTTCCCTGTTCGAGCAAAAACAACAGAAAAAGGCAAAATTCGACTGATTTTAGTCATTCGGCTCCTTAGCAAAAACCCTTCCAATTATTATTTATTTCGATAAACTCCACTATTGACTAGACCCCCCATATATTGTATCTTAATTTGATTAAGCGACAATCTATGGTAGCCCTTATACAATGAAAAGACCCCTTAGAATTTCAACAACTTGCTAGCAAGGGAAGCACAACCAATGGTTTTGCGCAAACTTTCCATTTTCGGGTTCAAATCATTTGCAGACAAGACCGAAGTCGAGTTCGGCGAAGGCGTGACCGCCGTGATAGGGCCGAACGGCTGCGGCAAAAGCAATGTCATTGACGCGGTTCGGTGGGTATTCGGCGAGCAGCGGCCTACGGTGCTGCGAAGTTCGAATATGCAGGACGTGATTTTCTCCGGATCGCAGCGCCGCGCAGCCCTGAACATGGCGGAAGTGACGCTGACAATAGAAAACAACAAAAAGCTCCTTCCAACTGATTATCACGACATAGCGATCACGCGCAGGATTTACCGTAGCGGCGAAAGCGAATACCTTATTAATAAGGTACCGTGCAGGCTGCGCGATATCCACACCATGTTCCTGGACACGGGCGTGGGCAACTCGGCGTATACGACTATAGAAAACTCCATGATCAACACCATACTCTCGGATAAAGCCGAAGAGCGGCGCGTCCTTTTCGAAGAGGCGGCGGGCATCGGCAAATACAAGGAACGACGCAAGGAAAGCCTGCGGCAGCTTGACAAAACGCGACAGGACCTCCTCAGGATCAACGACACCGTGCAGGAGGCGGACCGCCAGGTGCGCATGCTGGCGCGCCACGTTGACAAGGCCAACCGCTATAAGCGGTATTTCACGGACCTCAAGTCCCTGGAAGTCGGGTTCGAGAACAGGCGTTACGTGACGCTTTCCGAGGCCATGACCGGCCGTTCAAAGGAAATGAACGAATGCGAAGAAAAACGCCAGACCATCAGGGCAGCGGTGGCCTCAGCCGAGGCGACCATTGAGTCCAGGCAGCTTTCCGCCCTTGAGCAGGAAAAAGAGCTCGAGGTGGCATCGCGCGAAGTGAGCGAGGCGAATGAGAAAATCATCGCCATCGACCGCGACAGCTCCGTGGCCCGTGAGCGGCTTGCGTTCCAGCGCGAAAACGTGGTTCGTTGCGAACGCGAGCAGACAAGCCTCATGGAACGGATCAGGAGCGGCGCCGAGCTCAAGATGCAGGTGGAAAAAGGCATCATTGAGCACGGGACCGAAATCGACCTGTGCAGGGAGAAGGTCGGCCGCGCAAAAGACGCCCTGACAGCCGTTGACGTCAAAGTCGGCGCGATACGGCAGGAGGCGGACAGGCTTTCCACGGAACAGATTACGCTCATCAATTCCATCGCTGAACAGAGAAACGCGATCGCGTCGCTCCGGTCCAATCTCGCCAACAGCATTGAGCGCAGCGAGCGGGACGAAAAGGAACTCGGGATTCTTCAGGCCAGGCTTGACGAATACAACGACTCGATGGACCGGTGCCGCACGCAGCTGGCGTCCGCGCACGAGGCGCACAGAAACCTGTCCGCATCGCGGGAGGTCCTGCTCGGCAGGATCGAAAAAGAGGACGCAAACTACCAGGACCTCATCGAAAAGGAAAAACGGCTCGAAGCCCAGATTGACTCATGCAAGTCCCAGCGGACGTTCCTCGAAGGCCTGGACGCGTCGTTCGAAGGCTACGAAGCAGGCGTCAAGGCGCTGATCGCGGATAGATCGTCGGGCGCGGTCGGCATCGTGGCAGACCTGGTGCGGGTGCCCGATGAATCCGTTGTCGGGCTCGTGGAACGCGTTCTGGGCCAGTCGGTGCAAACCGTGGTGTTCAAAACGGACGCCGACTTGAAAAACGCGGTCGCCTGCCTTACCAGGGAAAAAGCCGGTTCTGCGCGCATGGTTTCCCTGGAACATCTCGCACGGCTTTCGTTTTCGGCGGTGCCGCTTCCGGGCGCCCAGCAGCTCAGGACCTTTGTGCAGACCGCCGACGATCACGCGTGCCTGGCGGATTACCTTTTCAGCAACGTATTTCTGACGGAAAGCGCGGACGAAGCGCTCGCCCACTCGCTTGACAATTCGCGATGCGTGTTCGCGTCCCGGGACGGGGTCGTGTGCCTGGAGAACGGGTGCGTGCTTGCCGGCACGCCGAAAAAACAGCAGGCTGGACTCCTCCAGCGCAAACAGCAGATCGAGAAACTCGCCGCTGACGTCGAGCGCTTCGAAAAAGACTATGCCCGTATTGTTCACGAAAAAGAGATCTGCATCATCAACAGGGACGAGGCGAAGTTCGCGCTTGTCGAGGTGGACCAGAAGCTCAATGCCGGCCGCCAGCTGCAGCAGGAGCAGGAGACCACGATCAAGCATTACGAGAACGAGAGCAGGACCATCGACTCCACCATGGAGCACCTCCGATCCGAACTGACCGTGACGGCTGCCAGGATCACGGACTGCGAGGCAAAGATCAAGGACGGGGACGCCTCCTGCGAGGAATTGAGCGTAAAGCGCCAGAGCGTGGAGGCTGAAGGCGAGCAGTCCAGGACCGGGCTAGCCGCGACTCAGGAAGAGCGCAACGGTATGGCCGAACACCTCAAGAACATCGAACTCGAAATGATGGCCTTGACAAACAGGATAAACCAGGAGCGCCACGACGTCGAGCGGCTGACCCGCGACATCGTGGAATACAACATGAAAAAGGAATCGGTGGTCGAGGAGAAACGCAACGCGGAAGCCGAAATCATGTCCCTGGAATCGGGAATCGCGGCCTTTGAGCAGGATCTTGCCACACAAACCGCGCGACGGGGCGAACTCGAACAGGTCCGCGACACGCAACGCGAGAAATACAATTCGGTGCTGCTTGATATCGACGAGATCCGAAAGGCACTGAAGACCGAAGCTTCGGACGTTGAGGAACTTTCCAACCGCATCCACGGCCTGGAACTTGACCAGACGCGTGATGACCAGGAAAAGCGCCGGATCCGTGAACGGATCTGGCAGGCGTACGAAGTTGACCTCGAATCGCCGCCCGAAGACCTGATGGCCGTGGAACAGGAAGACGCCGAGGTCGCGGAAAACATCAACATGTTCAAGGAACGCCTGCGCCGCCTGGGTGATGTGAACATGGCTGCGTTGTCGGATTTCGAGACCGAAAGTGCACGACTCAAGGACATGACGATCCAGCGCGACGACCTGCAGACCGCGGTCGACGATTTGGAAAAGGCGATCAAGAAGCTGGACAAGGAGGCGCGTACCCAGTTCATCGCGACATTCGAACAGGTGCAGAAGAATTTCGTCACCATGTTCACGACACTGTTCGAAGGCGGCGAGGCGTGCCTGTCGCTCGAGGAAAACGTGGACCCGCTCGAGGCCGCGATCACGATCAACGTTCGGCCCGCAGGAAAAAAGATGCGTGGCGTGAGCCTGCTCTCAGGCGGCGAGCGCGCCCTAACCGCGATTTCCCTGCTGTTCTCGCTCTATCTTGTTAAGCCGTCCGCGTATTGCATCCTGGACGAGCTCGACGCGCCGCTGGACGACGCGAACATCGGCAGGTTCGTGAACATCCTCAAAAAGTTCTCGGAAGAAACCCAGTTCATCGTGGTGACGCACAACAAGCGAACCATGGAAGCCGCGGATTTACTGTACGGCGTGACCCAGCAGGAGCGCGGCGTTTCCACAATCGTTGGCGTGAAATTCGAAGAGGTTGCGCGGGCGGCCGCGTAAAGGCCGGGAGAATCTTGTGCGCATCCTTGGACTTGTCATCGGAATCGCCCTGATCGCGTTTTTCGGGCTGTCGTACTATGCGGGCGTATTTGACAAAGTGGAAGTGACGCTCGCCGACGTGGGCCCCTACGCCGCAATCTACCGCGAGCACACCGGACCGTATCGCGAGGTGCGGTTCGTGATCCGCGATGTCTATGCCTACCTGACGGAAAAACGGTCGATTTCTCCGCAAAAAGGGTTTGCGATCTTCTATGACAATCCCCGGAAAACAAAACAGCAGGATTTACGCAGTATCGGAGGCTACATCACCGACAGCCTGCTTCCGGCAGTACCCGTGCCCTACGCAACGAAGATATTTCCCAAGACCCAATGCATGGTCGGCACGTTTCCGCTCCGCACGTTCATGTCCGCAATGACAGGCCCCATGAAATTTTACCCGGAAATGATGAAACAGCTCACGGACCGTAAACGAGAAATGGCAGGTCCGGTCATGGAAATCTACGACGCTCCCTCGCGCAAGATCATGTACGTGGCACCGCTGAAATAACGCCGCACGCGATTGCAGTTATAAGAGTATATTATTTCATAGATACCGATAGACAAGTCGATTTGGACTCGCCATTTCACAAGGGGAACTATCAATGCGTAAGATGTTCATGTCGTCCGCACTTTTCGCGGCACTCAGCTTTTCATCCTCCTTTTGTGCCACCATCCCCTTTTACACCGCGGCGCTCGATTCGGCAAAGAGCCAGCTCAATCGCCTGACGACATCGATGGGCACAAACTACACCCTGTTTCCCCGCACGATCAACACCAACGGAACAGTCTCGTCGGTCACGTACAGCGACTGGACAAGCGGGTTTTTTCCCGGTTGTTTGTGGCTCATGTTCAAGTACACCGGCGACACCCAGTGGAAGACCAAAGCCAGGAGCTGGACGGACAACTTGCAAAATGCGTCGACCGTGAACGATCACGATGTGGGATTTCGGATCATGAGCAGTTACGGCAAGGGTTTGGAATTCCAGACTGCGACGCAGACGAAATCCGACACTGCCGTGATGATGCGTGCAGCGCGGACTTTGATCGGCCGCTACAACAGCACGGTAAAGGCCATCAAATCATGGGACACCTATACGAAGAACGGCGTCACCTATACGTATCCGGTCATTATCGACAACATGATGAACCTGGAATTATTGTGCTGGGCAACGGCCAACAGCAAGGACAGCAGCTTTTACAAGATAGCGGTGAGCCATTCGAATACGACAAAGAAGAATCATTTCCGCACCAACTACAGCAGCTATCATCTGGTCGCCTACGATGCGGCATCGGGCGCGGTCATCAAGAAGATGACGGTGCAGGGCTATGCGGACGAATCGTCCTGGGCCCGGGGCCAGGCATGGGGATTGTACGGGTATACGATGATGTATCGCTATTCCAAGGACACCGCATATCTGAACCAGGCATGCCATATCGCTGACTATGTCATTTCGCGATTGCCTGCAGATCTGGTCCCATACTGGGATTTTGACGCGCCTATGACCCCGACGCCGTCGCGCGACGCCTCTGCGGCAGCGATCTACGCTTCGGCACTCATAGAACTGAGCGGCTTCACCGCGGGCGCCACGAGCCAGGGATATTATCAGAAAGCAAAGGCGATTCTCCAGACCCTTGCCTCGTCCTCCTATACCGCGGCGCCGAATACAAATGGCAATTTCATCCTTATGCACAGCACGGGCAATCATCCGTCCGGTACCGAAATCGACGTTCCAATCAATTACACGGATTATTACTATCTCGAGGCCTTGCTGCGTCTAAAGACAATCGAGGAAAGCACGGCAATCGTTTCCGGCACAAACGGAAGTACATTGACAGAACGGAACGACGGGCTCCGGATCGTGACTGCGGCCGGCGCCGGAATCGTTCACGTTTGTGCGGGCGGGACGCCGCAATCACCCGCCATGATCCGGGTGTGCGACATCCGCGGCCGCACCGTCATGACATCGGTTTCCCAAGAATCCGGCACAACGCTCGATTTTTCCGGATTGCCGAATGGTTGCTACGCGATACAGGCAACAGCCAACGGCCAAACATTTGGCGCCGCGCGGTATGTAAGACAATAAGACCACAACGTATTTTCAATAAATGCCTCACACTGCGGTTTCCACGAAACGGGCGATTTCGTTTCTGTTCTCATACGTAAAGAAGCATGCGTGGTCCATCATCAGCGGTATGCTGTTGCTGGTTGCCGTTGACCTGTGCCAGCTCCTCATTCCCCGCATCGTGCAGCGCACCATCGACGTGCTTGGCGACGAGCACTTTTCCCAAAGAGTGATCCTTGTTGATTCGATAAAAATCGTGGGGCTTGCCGCCGCCATGGTCGTGCTGCGGTTCTTCTGGCGCCTGTGCATCGTGGGCCCGTCCCGGCGCATCGAAAGGCAGATCCGCCAGGACATGTTCACTCACCTGATGACCCTGTCGTTCTCCTATTTCAACAAGACCAAGACCGGCGATCTCATGGCGCTGGCCATCAACGACCTTAACGCCATACGCATGGCCTCGGGCATGGGGCTCATCGGCCTGACCGACGCTGTGTTCATGGGCTCAATGTCCGTCATTTTCATGCTGACGACAAACGTGAAACTTACCCTTTGTACCGTGCTGCCACTGCCGGTCATCGTGTTCGTCATGCTCCGGTTCGGCGGGACGATCCAGTCCCGGTTCAAGGACGTACAGGAATCGTTTGGCGTAATCTCTTCGCGCGCGCAGGAGGCGTTTTCCGGGATCAGGGTGATCAAGGGCTTTGTGCAGGAGGCGCAGGAACTCGAGGGGTTTGTCAAGGCCTGCGACGCGTATGTCGACACGAACATGAACCTGGTGCGGATTTGGGGATTCTTTTTTCCCATCATAACTTTTCTCGCGTCCTTGTCTCTTTCGCTTCTGTACCTGTTCGGAGGACGTTTCGTGATCGAAGGAACGCTGAGCTTGGGCCAGTTCCTGTCGTTTGCCTTTTATATCGGCCTCCTGGTGTGGCCCATGATGGCAGTGGGCTGGGTCTTCAACATGATGCAGCGCGGAATCGCGTCTTCAAAACGCATCATGGATCTCATGGACACCCGTTCAGACGTTCCACCCGTGGATGCGGCCGCCGTGACGATTCCGCAAATCCAGAGGCGGCAAATACGGGGCGCCATAACGCTTCGGGACCTGAGCTTCCGTTACCAGCCGGATAAGAAAGACATGCTCAAGCGGCTGACGCTGGACATCCCGGCCGGAACGTCGCTTGGCATCATGGGAAAACCCGGGTCAGGCAAAACGACCCTTATTTCGCTTTTGTTCCATCTTTTTCCCGTCGGCCGCGGGAAGATCCTGATCGACGGCGTTGACATAAACGATATTCCGCTTCCTGCCTTGCGGTCCGCAATCGGCTACGTGCCGCAGGACTCGTTTCTCTTTTCCGATACCGTTGAAAACAACATCGCGTTCGGCATCGAGCACGATGCGTTCGAAAAGACTGCGGTGGAGCGCGTCGCGCGCCAGGCAGCGATCCATGACGAAATCATGGCGCTTCACCAGGGATTCGAAACAAAAATAGGCGAGCGCGGGGTTACGCTGTCCGGCGGCCAGAAGCAGCGGCTGGCCATTGCCCGCGCCCTGTTGGTCGACCCGAAGATCCTGATCCTCGACGACGCGCTTTCGTCGGTGGACGCGGCCACCGAGCACGCCATTCTGGGCTCGATTGCGGCAACGATCAGGGGGCGGACGTCGATCGTCATCGCGCACCGGGTTTCCACGGTTATGCAATGCGACACCATCGTGGTTCTTTCCGAAGGAGAAATCGTGGAGCGCGGCAGGCATGACGAATTGCTCGCGCGTGACGGGTTTTACGCCAGGCTGTATCACCTGCAGAAACTTTCGGCCGCAAAAACGAACGAAAAGGTCGGCTGATGGACCAGTACTTCGAAGAGGAACCGGCGGGCGGCGCGTTGTTCAACAAAGAGATCATGCGCATCCTGATCGGCTATGTCCTGCGGTACAAGCAACAGCTTTTCTTTTCCCTGTTCTGCGTGGTCATCATCACGGGCGCCACCCTGACCATACCCTATTGCGCAAAGACGATCTTCGACCGGTACATCATCAAGCAGGGATACAGCGTGGACGCGACGCTGCTTTCGCGCATCAACAACCCTGACCTTGTCAAACGCGTCAAGGCGGCGAAAAGCCTGGGTGACGGCAGGTATTTCCTGTTCCAGTCAAAACTCTCCTTTTTCTCCAAGCACCAGATTCAGTCTTTCGTGGACGCGGGTGTTTTTTCAAAGGAGAAATATACGCTTGTGGAGTCGCCCCGGATCAAAGCGGGCTCCGCGGTTGAACGGAAATTCAGCCATGCACTGGCAACGGGAGCGGCGATCCCGTGCGCGGATTTTGCCTACCTCTTCAGGCAAGGCGGGTTTGCGGAGTTTTCGAACAGGGAACTCTTGCAGGTGAGAAGCAATGATGTGACAAACATCATGCGCTACGTCATCATCATGCTTCTCATCTTCACGGTCCAGTTCGTGGCCACCTACCTGCAGATCGTGTCGCTGATGCGGCTGTCCCAGCATTCCATGCGCGACCTGCGGCGCGACCTGTTCGGCCACGTGCTGTCACTCGAGGTTGCATATTTCGACAAGAACCCGATCGGCAGGCTTGTTAACCGGGTGTCCAACGACATCGAGGTTCTCAACGACATGTTCTCGTCCGTGCTCATCACGCTGTTCCAGGACATCCTGATCCTTCTGGGCATAACGGTCATCATGTTCTTCGCCAATGTCTATCTGGCCTGTGCCGTGGCCGTTACATTCCCGCTTTTGTTTGCCATCACGTTTGTATTCAGGATCCAGTCGCGCAAGGCCTACCGCATCATCCGCACGAAAATCGCTGACCTCAACGCGTTTCTCAACGAGAACATCTCGGGCATCAGGATCGTACAGATCTTCGTGCAGGAGGCAAAGCAGGTCGCAAAATTCATAAAAATCAATAACGACGTGTACCGGGCGAACATCCGCCAGCTGTACATTTACGCCGTGTTCAGGCCGCTCATCGACTTTTTCAGGTGGCTGGCCATCGCCACGGTCATGTACCTGGGAAGCAGGTTCATCCTTGACGACAGGATATCGTACGGCATGGTCCTGATGTTCATCGCCTATATCGGCGCGTTCTTCGAACCTATTGGTGATCTGTCGGAAAAGTTCGATATCATGCAGAGCGCAACCGCGGCGGGCGAAAAAATCCTGTCCGTATTCAACGCGGACGCGAAGAAGGAAATAGTCGCGCCAGCCTACGTCGCGCACCCTCATCGGCTGGTGGAGGCCGCGGCAGCGGAACAAATCCTGAGCGGGGAAATCGCGTTCAACGACGTGTGGTTCTCCTACCTGCCCGACGAGTGGGTGCTGCGCGGCGTTTCATTTTCCGTCAAGCCCCGGGAAACGCTCGCCATCGTGGGGGAAACCGGGTCGGGCAAGACCACGATCATAAGTCTTTTGTCAAGGTTGTACGCGGTGCAGAAGGGCACGATCACCCTCGACGGCACGGACATTGCCGACCTTCCCTATGGCGTGGTGCGCAGAAATATCGCCACGGTCATGCAGGACGTGTTTCTCTTCTCCAGGACGCTGCGGGACAATGTGATCCTGAATTCCCCGTTCGACGAAGAGCGGTTCAAAGCCGTCAGCCGGATTACGCATATCGACAAGTTCATCAGGGCTTTGCAAAACGGGGAAAACGAGCAGGTCATGGAGCGGGGCGCGACGTTTTCCGCAGGCGAGCGCCAGCTCCTTGCGTTCGCGCGCGCCCTGTACGCGGATCCGTCAATCCTCGTCCTTGACGAGGCGACCTCCAACATAGACACGGAGACCGAGCGGCTCATCCAGGACGCCATTGCCCATTTGATCCAGGGACGGACATCCATTATCATCGCCCACCGCCTGTCAACCATCAGAAACGCCAACCGCATCTTGGTGCTGGAAAAAGGCCTGATCGTTGAGCAGGGAAATCACGAATCCCTGCTTGCAAAACGCGGAATGTACTACGATCTATACCAGATGCAGTTCTCCGAGGTCTGAGGATGGCCGTTTACCCACTACGCAGAAGGATTTTTTTGGGGCCGCCCACCGTGGAGGACTTTACCCTACGAGTACTTCGCCAAGGGTCGCCGACTCCGGTCGGCGGGGCTCTACCGGGCGATCATCAGCTTCTGTGTCGACACGCCGCTTATGCTTGCCAGCCGTGCAATGACAAAGCCGGTTTCAAGCCCGCCGCGCAACGCGGCCGGGTCGATCGCGAGCGTCCCCGCGGCCTGTTGATTGACTTCCACAAGACGCCTCCCCGAGAGGTCGAACAGCGTGCACCCGGTGATGCCGGGTGCGAAGAACCGGATCGATTCCGGTGTAATCACGGTCCTGGGTTGTGAAAAACGCAGTGCCCTCGCCGATGAAACCGCGAGGGTCGGATCAAAAACCTTGAGCTCCCAGATCGAATAGCCGAACGTTGTCGTGCGGGAATAGCCCCGGACACGGACTTGATGCGCGACCGCAGGGGCAAAGGTGATGGTCCGTGTTTCGCCGCTTGTGCCGTCGGTAACCTCCGCGACCGTTGTCCAGGCTGTATCCGTGGCAAGAAAGGCCAGCGTGTCCGCGGACAAGGGGTCGCTGAAATTCGCCACCTGAATCGCATAATGGAGCGCGCCTGCGGTTTCCCAAATGATACTCACGCTGTCGATGGTATGCTCGCCTTGAAGATCCATATAGATCCAGCCCGAGTCTCTGTTTACATCGTTGTTCCAATCGGTAGCCCAGCGCGTGCCGGGGTCGCCGTCATTGGCCAAAGATCCTGCCAAACCTTTTCCGTTTGCGCCGAATCCGACCGAATCCCAGCTGCTGACCATGGTAGGTTTACCTAATGCGACATTGGTCTGCCCTTGCGCAGAAATTCCGAACAGAAAAACCATGCACAGCATTCCGCACATTGCGATTGTCGATTTTCCGCGAACCATATTTTTCCCCTTGAAAATGTGTTGGTTTCCTGCCTGAACTACGCAAGAGAATATATGAATTCGTATGCAGCGATGTCAAGAATGGAACTGTTGAAGAGGCAAGTACTTAAAAAGTTTCGATGTATCAACAGCAGTTTCCACAGAAAACGAGGAAGCAACGGAATTGCGAGGCAAGACGCGTCTTAGTCAATCACTGTGCGTCACTCCACGTACTTGTTTTCCCCTGCCGCAATGACCCCGAGGAATTTCTCAGCGTCGTCTGATTCGATCAGGCTGTTCCTGATTTCCTCGTACGACATGACGCGCGACAATGACGAGAGAATGTGGGTATACTGGCTTGAGGCATTTGCAGGCGACAGCATCATGAAGATCAGATGAACGGGCTGCTCGTCGATGGAATTGAAGTCGATCCCTTTCACCGAACGTCCGGCTATCATGTAGAGCTTGTCGATGCCCTCGATCCGCGCATGGGGAATGGCGATGCTGTAGCCGATTCCCGTGGACATCTCAGCCTCGCGATCCAGCACCTTGCGCACAATATGCTCCTGGTCCTTGATGTCGTAAAGCGAGGCGAGGTACTTGCCCATCTGGGTCAGGATCTCGGTCTTGTCCGTTGATTCCAGGTTGGTCAGAATACCGTTCTTCTGCAGAATGTCTTGAATTTTCAAAGAGGATCCTTGCTTTTAAGCCGTGCTCTGTTTTCCAGAAAAACACCTATCCTGCCGATGGCAAACACAACGATACCCGCGAAAGTAGCATAATACGAGAACATGCGAAGACCGGGATTCGCGTGACGGTAAATACATCCCAAAAACAACGCGAGAAAAAGGAACGAAAGCGCAAACCCGACCATGACAAGCATGGATCCGCGACGCCGTAAAAAGGTCAGTATGGTTTGCAGCATACGCCGATTGTCCTGGAACGTGATTCAGTTACGAGACAGAAAAGAGGAAATCGTTTGGAAAACGGTTGCGAAAAAACCGGACGGTTTCATTATTTCACGCAACGGCAAGACTCCTGTGCTGTTTATCTTGAAAGAGTCGTTCAAAGGTGCAACCCAAAACAGGATCTAATATAAATAATTCCATGAGCCGGTACTATTTCAATGGATCGATCAATGAGGCCCATGTGCTTTCGGTCACTTGTGCCAATTTTCCAAAAACCTCACGCGCGTTTATACCTGCGGAAACGGTTACCCGCACTTCCAGCCTGCTCTTTTCAAAGTAGGGGTTTGGCACGACCGCAACCCTGTTCATGTTGGCGAAGGTTTTGTTGGCAACATCGTGCCAATGCAGGAGCGCGGCATCATATCGTGGAAAACGCAGGCTGTGAATATGGTCCCTGATCTTTTGGATTTTCTGTGGAGCGTTCAAGAGCGCATCGTTTTTGACTTTTTGGATTTCATCCGAGCCCAGGATGTCCGCGATGCTCTTTTTTCCGGCATAGGCGATTTCGGGCAGCCATTCGAGAAATTCCCGTTCAGTCTGAAACGAAAGCTGCAAACCAGCTGACAGCGAAAGAAAGGCGTGCCTGTCGTTTCCGACAAGTGCGTTGAAGTTCATTGCATTTTCTTCATGAATCTTTCCTTCAAACACAGCTTCACGGACCTGCGATCCGCAAAGTGCCAGCGCCTGGACTACCTTCAGGTCTCTTGAATCAAGACCGACACATGCTGCCAGGATATCCAGGTCCTGCCCAGGCAAATCGCTTTTCTTGAACCATTGCACGAGACAATACTGCTCCTGCAGGTCAAACGGACGTGACCGGTTAATGAGCACCCTGAAAATCGCCTTCTGTAGTTCGGAAAGCTCGTTGGTCAGGATTCCGCATACGCATTGTGTGTTGTTGTGTTCCTTGTATGAAGCAAACCGTTTGCATCCGTCCAGAATCATGTGCTTGCCTGACGCCTTGGGGCAGACGATCAGCGGCATGAGACCGGGCAGCGGTGTCAAGGCAGCGTTTGATTCGCAGAAGAGTCCATCAGGCAGTGCCAGCTGCGACAGGAGCATTGGGGCAAAGGTCATCGTCGATGAACGTGCCAGGAGGTCACGTTCCCATTCCGAAATCCGTTGCGATGCGTCTGAACCGTTCATACTCCTCCGTCCTTCCGCGTTTTGCAAAGCCATTGGCTACGATCAGGGATTTTTTCGCAAGTTCTTTTCGCGCGCAATCGTTCTGGTCCGCGGACAATGTTTCTGAATTCAGCAGGTCGATGATGCTCCTGATGCGGAACCGGTCCAGGGCCGCGACGGTCGCCGAGAGCTGGTCTGCGTGGCCGCCGTGGCGCGTGAGCAGAAATTCGTCGACAAGGCCCACTCGACAGATGCTGGTTATCTTCAGCCACAGGTCGTAGTCCTCGCATGCGGGGAGTGATTCGTTGAACCCGCCCACTTGCGTAAAAAGACTTTTCTCCATCATGACCGACGACGGCGTGATCATGCACCGCCGGAGGCTCTGCTCAAAAATATATCCCTGCTTCTTTTCGTGGGTCAGCGGCGGATTGACCCTGCGGCCGTGCCGAATCCAGATTTCCTTTGTCTGCGATATGCGGAATTCCGGGTGATCGTGGTGCCATGAAACCTGCCTGGCGAGTTTGGCAGGAGACCATTCGTCATCCGAATCCAAAAACGCTATCCATTTTCCCGTTGACTCCATGACGCCCCGGTTCCGTGCAGCGGAAACGCCGCGATGGGTTTCGAGACAAACATACCTCAGCGGCATCACGGCTGATTGACGTGTGAGTACGTCAAGCTGCCGCGTAGCATCGTTGGACGCGTCGTCCACGACAATGATTTCAACGCTGCCGCAGGTCTGGCGCAGGACCGATTCGATGGCTCGGCCGAGAAAGCCGGCTCGATTGAACGTGGGGATTATGACGGAAACGTGGGGCATAAAGGAGACACGGCGGACATGTGGTTCCGCCGTGTGTAAAGCGCGTACCAGCCTTGGCAAGGGTTACTTCTTCTTTTTCTTTCCGGTCGTGCTGATGATGCGGTAGGTCTGGGAAACGGACAAGTCAAATTTCTTGGAAATGTCGGTCCCGGTCTTTCCGCTTTTGTAAAAGGCAATGATCTTCTTGTTCCGTTCGTCGTTGGCCGCAATAAGCGACTCGACGCCGAATTTGTTGCGAAGCTGGTGGATCGCCTGGCGCGTGACGCCGACTTTGTCGCCGATCGCCTGGTCGGTCCCGAGTTTCTTCTGAAGCGCGATAAGCTGCTGCTTAGTGATTTTGGCCATGATAGGACTCTCCTTCCGAAAATGGTTTAAAATGAATATAAAACCGGTACAGCACTACAGGACAAGACAAAAACGCCGGGCGATCCGTATGGCGCACATGGTAACCTGGACAGGGGCCGGGAACTGCGGTCTACCGTCCGCCAACGGACGTGACGGTATCGTGGTCCAGGCACAGAAACTGGCTCCCGTACAGCCACTGCTCATCGCACAGCTGCTTGGCCGCGTCGGTCGTGACTCGCTGGGGCTGGCCCCAGCTCACCCGCACCTGTTCCTTGCTCATGCCACTGACGATGGTGTGGCTGTTGATCGCTTTCCAAATCGAACTGTCCCACGAATAAATCTCCATCGGGTTCTTTTCGAACAGATCCTCGTCCCAGGGATTCCCGTCGGCGTTGACTTTGTCAAGCATCACGTTGGTCCATGTCTGACAGATCGGTACGATCCCCGTTTCCTTCTCGTTTGTCGAGACGCAGAGCCACACCGGCTTGGGCGGCAGCGGCGTCGTGCCCCAGCGAACGCCGGTTACCGTGAGGCGGTCCTGGATATTGACCTTGACCGTGCCGAAAGTGCCGACGACCGAATCATACGTGTCGATAAACCTGCGCCGCGAGTACACGACGCGGCCGGTCCACTGGGCTGCGGCTTTGTCAAGATCGTCGATGCAGGCGATTCCTTCAATGGCCCCCTTATGCGTCTTCCCAAACATGCTGAGATTGGTCCGATTCTGGGAAAAACTGACAAGCCACTCGTCCGCGACTTTTTCCACGGCCACGACCGTCAGAAGCGTACCGCAGCATTTGTCGTACCGCAGATGATGCTTGTCAACCTCGAAGCTTGTGTCAATATGCTTCACGGAGGTCGACAAATCCTTGGTCAGATACAGCTCGTAGCCGAATTTCCTGAAGAGTTTCGGTTTGTCCAGGACCATGAATTTCTTGCCCGTCCAGCGATTCACCGGAACCATTCGCGACGAATCGGACGATGCCGGGGCGGCCCGAGCCTTTTTCGCGCCTGACGCGGACGGCGTCGAAACTCCGGCCCCCGTCGGGGACTTCGAAGCGTCGCCGGAATGGGAATACCATGTCATGGAAATGGTCGCAAGGGCTGCCACCGCACACGTGACGTAAGCGCGTCGTTTGACCTTCGGCGGTTTTTGCTGTTGACGTAGGTTTGACATAGGCGATTTCGAACGGAAACAAGTATAAAATTAAAAAACGCACACTGAAAAGGAAATAGATATTACGTAGTTATTACATTTTTCGCGAGGCGGCTGCCGGTTCATTTCGTAAACCGCGCGCGGAGGCGTTTGCCAAGAAGTTCGCGAAGGTCCATGATGCGAAAAAGATGAAGGCCCGCGGCGCACAGCAAAAGGGCGGGTGTGCCGGCACCGGCGGCGGTCAGGAGCTGGTGCACCATAGTGGGGTGCGGAAATACCGGCGCAATCGCGGTGCGCAGCGCGGTGGACACGCAAAACCCTGCCGCGGCGATCGCAATGGTTGTGGCAATCAGCCGCGCAGTGCGGAAAAGGTCGGGAAGGTGGTGGTGCCGTTTTTCCCAGGTCCAGAACAGGACGACAAACTGGAGCGACATGGTCGTGCTTGACGCGAGCGCAATGCCCATGGCGCCGAACGCCTTGCTGAAGAAGAAATAACAGGGAATGCTGATGCAGGCGATGACGGTGCTGACGGCCATGGGGAAAACCATCTTCTGCTCCGCGTAGAAGCTCCGCATGACGATGGTGCTGGCGGCGAACGGAAACGCGCCGACAAGGTACACGGCAAGCACGGGAGCGGTGGCCGCGGTCGACGTGGCTGTAAACCTGCCGTGCTGGTACAGGACGGCAATGACCTGGGCCGACAGCGGGATCAAAACGCCGCAGCAGGGAATGAGAAACGCGGCGATCTTTCCGGTGATCGAGTTGAGCAGGCCGTTCATTTCCGCGTACCGTCTTTCCGCCGCGAGCCTTGACAAGAACGGGTAGGACGCGACGCCCGCGGCCTGGCCGAACACGCCCACGAAGATCATCATTGTCCGAAGGGAGTAATTGATGCTTGCGAGCGCGCCTTTTTGCAGGAACGACCCGAAATAGCGGAAAAAAATCTCGTTTGAAAACGTCATGCCCAAGCCGAGAATAAGCGGTAGCGTGAGAAGAACGTAGTGCTTGAGGTTTGGGTCTTTCAGGTCCACAACCGGCGAAAAACGCATGCCGACCCTGAGGGCGCCCGGGATCTGCGCCAGCACGTTGCCCGCGATGGAGCCGAACAGCACGCCCCAGGCAAAGCCCTCGACGCCCATGTGGAAGAACCGGTGGCATACCATACCCGTCACGATGATGCCGAGGTTGTAACATAAGGGCAAAAGCGCGGGCAGGAAGAATCGGTTGTTCGCATATTGCACGGCGATGAGGAATGCGCCCCAGTAAAACAGGAGCTGGGCCGGCATGATGATTCGGGTGAGCTTGATGGTGAGTTCAGGAGGAGCGCCATGGCCCATCAGGCCGACAATCCTGCCTGTAAATACCATGCACAGGACGATGAGCACGGCAAGAGCGATGCTGCCGGTGGTCAGGAGGTTGGAAAACACGCGCCAGGACTTTTCATGCTCGCCCTTGACGAGGTACTTCTGGAATATCGGGATAAAGGTTATGGAAAGAAATCCTCCGGCCAGGACGTGGTTGAGGATTTCGGGAATGAGAAACGACGCGACGTACGCGTTCATTTCCACGGAAGTGCCGAAATAACTCGCCAGCACCTGCTCCCTGACGAGCCCCATGATCCTTGACAACAGCACCGACGTCATCATGATGACCGATGCGATTGCGATGGAGCGCTTGAGCGACGGCTCGGCCGCCTGATTGTGCGGGACGTCTGACATGGCTCGCCCTTACATGAAAAAAAGAAGGCTCATGATGCGATCATGAGCCTCGTGTAAAAATATAGTTTCGGACGCGGCGTTATTTTCTTTTCTTTGCCGCTTTTTTTCCCGCTTTTTTCACTTCGTTGATGACGCGATAGGTTTGGGAAACGGAAAGATCGAACTTCTTTGCAACCGCGGTACCGGATGATCCGGTCTTGTAAGCCTTGACGATTTTCGCGTTGCGTTCGTCGTTCTTGGCGATGACTGAATCGATGTCGTATTTCTTCCTGAGCTGGTGCACGGCCTGACGGGTGATTCCGAATTTCTTGCCTATTGCGTCGTCGGTCTTTAGCTTTTTTTGAAGCTTGACAAGATCGGTTTTGCTGATTCGTGCCATGATGGATAGGCTCCTCTCGTGAAAATGATAAATGTATACGTTTACGTAAATTAATATAACAACGTGTCAATTGCGGCGCAACACTTTTTTATATGATGTGTAAATTCGACAGGTGTAGCCGTTTCAGGAGCAGGGGCCCAAAAGTTGCGGACAATCGGCCGAGGAGGTAATTTTCATCCATATCCCCCGCAATTGCGGGGGCAACGAAAGGAACGGAAACGCGTGCATGAAGAAATGATAGCCTATGTAAAGGAACACGACGGGGTGACGTCCTCGGAGCTCGCGCAGCTGTTTCTCAAGTTCAAGAACCCGGACGAAACCCTGGCGCACGTGGCGATCCGCGCAATCCTGGCGAACGACAAGCGCTGCGTTTTCGGGGACGACAAGGTGTGGCGCACGCCGCCGGATGTTGCCGGAAGTCCTGTCTTTGGCCAGGCGCTGTCCGAGCGGCGGTATGTCGCGGTGTACCTTTTGTCGCTTCCCGGCGTGCGCAACGCGATGCCGTTTCACCTGTCGGTCTGGACCGTGGACGAAACCCCGGAGCTTCTGTACGACGAATGGCTCGAAGATCCGGACCAGCTGCCGCATGATGAACAGGAAATGCTCAGAAGCGTGCGCGACAGGCCGTACGGCCCCGACAACAGGGAACAACTGTATTCGATGTTCACAACCGCAATTCCGGTATTCCTGTCTTCGCGGCACATGGTTTATTTCAGCGAAAGCGTAGCCCCGTCCGGGATTTCCTCCCTCGACGACGGCCTGGTCCTGCCGGTCCTGCTCCGGTGCGCCGGGGTTTCCGCGCCGCGCCCCTTGTCAATCGACTCGTGTTACGAAGCCCTGTTTCGTAACGCGCCAACGCTTACCTACGCTTACAAATACGGCGAGTGTTTCGCACGAATCGTCCAGGACCTGTTCGACAGGCTGTCGGCCTCGGGCGTGGTTCACGTAGAAGACCTGTATGCGTCGGACAGGGACGACATCGCGTCATTCGACTTCTCGAACAAGGGATTCGGTCTCGCGGATATTGTCAATGCGCCCTCCCTGCCCGGCGTGTACGGATTCAAGACAAAAGAAGACAGGTATCTCTACATAGGGAAGGCCGTCAACCTCAGGCGGCGGTTATCGGGGTATTTCCGCAGGACCGACGAGTCGCCGGAAAAGATCGACCGTATCAGGTCCGAGGCGAACGGGCTGGTGACGTCCGTGTGCGGCTCGGAGCTCGAAAGCCTCATTTATGAATACCGTCTCATACGGAAGCATTCGCCGGCGCTGAACACGCAGCGCGCGATCAACGAGCGCACCGGAAATTTCCAGCCCCTTGACGATTGCGTCATCATGCTGCCGCATGCGGAGGCGGACAAAGGCATGGCGTTTCTTTTCAGGAAGAACCAGAAGATCGTTCTACGGCCGTTCTTTTCCGACTTCAGGGACGCGCCTGCCCTGACCGTGGACCTGGCCGGGTTCTTTTTCGGCGCAAGCCTGAAACCCGGCCCGGAGGATTTTCCGGAGGCTGAGATCGCCACTCGATGGGTCAAAGAGCGTCAGGACGAGCTCGCTGTCGTCTCTATCAACCGCGTCGCCACGGCGAAGGAAGCGTGCGATACGATGCGAAGCCTGTGGAAGGATCTTTGTGAGAACCGGGAGCAGGTTTCCGAATCCGGTAGGGGCGAATAATCATTCGCCCCTACAAACGCGAATCCGTTTTCCTCGGCGCGCCCGTCTTCCTCGCAAATTTCTGGTCTTTCCACGCAAACCGTCCGAAAACCCCTGAAAGAACCGCCACGATGACCATTGGCAATTGGATCAGGGACGCGACGAGGAGATATTTTCGCAGCGAGGTCTGCCCCATCACCTTTGTCCCGGGGATCATGAGCACCGCTTCTCCTGCCATTTTGACAAGCATCATAATTCCCGCTGCCGCAAGACACGCCGGGCAAAAAAAACCGGCGCTGAACAACGCGACGATCGCGCAGTAAAACGCAAACACCCCGGACAGCATCGCGACCTGAAAAATCCCGTAATGCACTGTTTTCGACCCCCAGCGCTTTCGCTGCTCGAACACTGCGGCAAGGGTTGGCGAAGCTTGTGTGGTAACCGCCCCGGCCGGATCTGCCATGAACCTGATCTTCCACGTTCCCTTTTTCCACACCCGCTGCAGCAGCATGTCGTCGTCGCCGGAAACGATTGCCGCGTCCGACCCGTACCCTGCCGCTTCGTCAAACGCTTTCTTCCTGAACGCAAGGTTGTTGGCATTGGAATTTATCGGCACGCCCACGCCGATGGCCGCGGCGGAAACCACGGCATGGGAGCAGAAGTCAAGGGCCTGCAGGCCGAAGAACACCCTGTTCATCCCCGGGATATATTCATAGGACGTGATTCCCTGCACAAGCCCGGTTTGCGGTTCAAACGAGCGGTCAAGTGTTTCAAGCCAGGTCGGCAACACGCGGCAATCGGCATCTGTGAAAACAATGATTTCGTTGTGCGCCTGATTGATTCCCTGCTGAACCGCGTACTTTTTCGGCGAGATTCCCGCAGGGGTTTCGGACACCGCAAGCACACGGCAATTCGGAACGCGCTGTGCCACGGAATTCGCGATGTCAACGGTTTTGTCAATCGACCGGTCGCTGACGCACAGCACCTCGAAGCGGTCAAGGGCAATCGTCTGGTCAAGCACCGAGGCAAGGCATGCCCCGATGTTCTTCTCCTCGTTGCGCGCCGCGATTACCACGGAAAACGTCAGGCCGCCGCTGCCTTCCTTCCCCATGGTTGCCTGAAGGCCGCGGCGCAGAAAAAGAATGATGCCGATATAGACAAGAGAGAGTGCTACGGAAACGGCGGCGAACATGGTTCTAGAAACCGTACCGCGCCGCGAGCGGAAAGCGGCGGCCCGAACCGAACGCCTTGGGCGTGATCCGAAGCCCGGGTGCGGCCTGGCGGCGCTTGTACTCGCTCTTGGAAATCGCGTTGACGACCCAGGTAACGGTGCGCTCGTCGAAACCCTGGTCACAGATGAAGCGGGCCGATCTGCCCTCTTCGACAAAGAGCTCGATGATGGGATCCAGAACATCGTACGGCGGCAAGGTGTCCTGGTCTTTCTGGTCCGGACGCAGTTCCGCGGACGGCGGCTTGGTGATGCTGCTTTTGGGGATAATTTCCCTCTCGCGGTTGAGAAACCGTGCTACCTTGTAAACCATGGTCTTTGGAAGGTCCGAGATGACGCCGAGTCCGCCGTTCATGTCGCCGTACAGTGTGCAATACCCAACGGCAAGTTCGCTTTTGTTGCCGGTTGACAGAAGCAGGTGACCGAACTTGTTGGACAGCGCCATGAGGATCGTGCCTCTGATCCGCGCCTGGATGTTCTCCTCGGTCAGGTCGGGCTCATGACCTTCGAACACCGGTTCGAGCGTGTGCAAATAAGCGCCGAACGCCTCCTCGATCGGCACCACGGAAAACCGTATGCCGAGGTTTGAGGCCAACGCGTGCGAGTCGTCGACGCTGCCGCCGGACGAATACCGGGACGGCATGGTCACGCCCCATACGTTGCTGGGACCGAGCGCCCGCGCGGCGAGCGCGGCCGTGACTGCGGAGTCGATGCCGCCGGACAGGCCGATCAGAGCTTTTGCAAACCCGCATTTGCGCACGTAGTCGGACAAACCCGTGGTGAGCGCGAGACAGGCGCTTTCCTCGGGTGCGCACACGGGCGGATCTACTTCGGGCCCGAGCGACGCGGTGTCCACGACGCGGACGATTTCCACAAACGACGGCAGCACCTGCCGCAACCGTCCGTCTTTGTCAACCGCGATGCTCGCGCCGTCGAAGATGAGTTCGTCGTTGCCGCCGGTCTGGTTGACAAGGATAAACGGGCGACCGTGGCGCCGCGCGTGGTTCTGGGCGAGCGTCACCCGGGTGCGCTCTTTGCCGAGGTGGAAAGGCGACGCCGAAAGGTTGACAAACAAGGTCGCGCCTTTGGCCGCAAGTTCTTCCACCGGGTCGAAATCGTAGGGAGGCCGAAGGTCCCATAGCCCCCGATCGTTCCAGGCATCTTCACAGATGGTAATGCCGAGGCGCTCGCCCCTGAAATCGACGGGCAGGCGCACCTGGGCTGGATCGAAGTATCGCGATTCGTCGAACACGTCATAGGTGGGAAGCAAAGACTTGTCGTGCTGGGAAACGATAGCGCCGTCGCACACCAGGAGCGCGGCATTGGACAGGCCCTTCCCGAAAGGCTGTTTGTTGGGCATGGCGAACCCGAAAAGGATCCCCTTGTCCGGATGCTTTCGGGACTCGTCACGAATCGTGGCCAGCGCCAAAGCGCCAAGGTCAAGAAACCATGGTTGTTCCAGAAGATCACGCGGCGGATAGCCCTGAACGAACAATTCAGGAAATACCAGAAGGTCCGCGTCCCGGACATCGTCTGACGAAAGAACGTCAACCAGCTTCCGCGTGTTGCCGGCGATGTCACCCATAACCGGATTGCACTGGCACAAGGCAATTTTCATTGCAGCCCGCTTTGCTTGTCGGACTGGAGCGCCACTGAGGCAGAAAGCGTGTCGAGGCAGGTGTTATGGGATTTCTTCATTTTTTAATGCCTATAAATATAGCAAATATCATATATTAAATAGCAATATATATTAGGTCCACTTGATAGGATGTAAAGCCTTATGACACGCGAAATACGCGAAAGATCCCAAATCGACTCGTTCGGTGTCTCGTTCGGCCCCGCTCCCAAGCAGGCCGCGTCCGCGTCCCAAAAACAACTCGAGAAATGGAATATCCTGGTGTGCTCGGACCTTGGATATATTTCACAAAAACCTTGTGCAGTGGGCATTGCGGAGTGGAACGAGTTTGTGGCGGCTCAGGGTGCCGTGGTGTCAGGGACCGTGGACGCCGCATCCTGCGGAGAGGCCAAGCCCCTTTTTGTGGAAATTCCGGTGAAATCCATGAAGGACTTGACCTCCGAAAGTATTGCTGCGTCGGTCGCGCCCCTGTCAGGCCTTTCCAAAACACTGTTCGGTTTGGAACAGCTTCTGGACGGCAAGGCGGGCCGAAACGACGTCCTGGCCCTGATTCGCAAAGCGGGTTTGTCTGCCGCTGAAGAAGCCAGGGTCGCCTCGCTGCTCGATGTGCGTCCGAACTCTTTGCCTAAAAAGCCCGAGGCAAGACCTCGGAACTCATCCATAGATAACATTTTGTCAATGGTCGATGGTACATCCTCGGCAGGGGACGGCGACGCGCCACAGGGCGGGCACACGGCCACGGATGCGTTGTTCAAATCAGTCGCAGGTTCGGAAGAGAGTCCGTTGGACAAGGCAGCGATCGATGCGTATGTCCGTGAGTGCCGGGCGAGGCTGCAGCGCATGACGGATGCCGTCGTTTCGCAGCCTTTTTTCGCGTCGCGCAAAGCATCATGGAACTGCCTGATGACGCTTGCAAAAGTCATCGGACGGAAAAAAGAGGTTTGTTTGCATGTCTTTTCCGGGCCGCAAGCCCATGCGGAGGACAGCCTCACAAGCGTCCTGTCGTCATGCATGGAGGCCAGCGTCGCAGCAGACATGATCGTGTGGGACTACGACGTCACATTCACAAATGCGAGCGTGGACGCAATGGCGCAGGCCGCCTCGGCCGCGGACCAGTACAAGTGCGTGATGATCGCCCCGCTCTCCATGAGTGATCCGCTCATGCGGGACCTTGCCTGCCGGGAAAGCGTCATGCATTTTTTCGACGAGGTCAGGTTCCTGCCGTTTAAGAAACTCAGGACAGGGTCGTCGGCGCGCTGCTTGTGTCTGTGCGGCCCGACGCTTTCTCCCCTGGAAGGGTATGCTTCGTCGGCCGGGCGTTGCCCGTGGTTTGTCGCGACGCGGTGGGTCGAGATGCTTCTTGTCGACAACAACCCCTTCGGGGCCTGCGACGTGCGGCCTCCCCTCGACGGCGTTTTTCCTCAGGACGCGGTGTTCTCCTGTACCGTCGCGCCGTCCGTTGCCCTTGAGGCACGCGCCATGGGTCTCACGCTGTTCGAACAGTCCCTGCGGCAGGCGTCCCTTGACAAAGCCGTCACCCTCATTGCCGGCGAAGCTGCCATGGCAAGTTATGCGTCCGTGCTTTTCAATCTGGTCGTGAACAGAGCGGTCAGGCTTTCGGGTATAAAGACTCTGGCCCAGGGCGCCGGCGTAGGCAGGGTTGAGGTCACAAGCGTGCTCGAAAAACTTCTGCGTACCGAACTTTCCGCCTACGGCGTCATTTCCGCAGACCAGCAGGTTGCGATAGCGGCCGTCAATGATGGTACAATCAACGTCGTCGTCGATTCGGACGCCACGGTTGCCGGGTACAAGGTCAATTTCACGTTTTCATTTTAAAGGGGAGAATTTCTTCATGAGAATCCGCGAAACAATCGTGTGTTTGTCCATGCTTCTGTGGTGCGGCGCGTATGCGGCGGCAAAAATCGACCCGGCCGAACAGTTCTTCCAGTACACGGTGAAAAAAGGCGAGACGGTCAGCCTCATCTGCATCGACTATTACGGACGCTACACCGCGATGATGGGAAAATCGCTCACAAAAGAAAATTCTTCTGTCAAGGACATCAATCTGATTTTTCCGGGCCAGATCCTCAAGCTGTACAATCCTGATTTCAAGCCGCAAAAAGCAAGCGCTGCCGAACCACTGTTTGAAAAGAAGGTGGACGCGACCCAGGGCGTGGTGACCTATGTGGAGGGCGAGGTGATCGTGACTCCCAAGGCAGCCAAACAGAAACAGAAATGCGTGGCAAACACGGTCGTGTACCCCGGAGACGTGATCCAGACCGCGGCCACCGGCAGGGTGGAGCTCATCATCAACCGGGAGACGGTCGTCCGAATCAGAGAAAACACCAGGCTTACCGTTGATGCGTTTCGGGACATGGAAAAAAACGAGGGAAAAACGCGCATGGGCTTTTCACTCGGCTCCGTATGGGCAAAAATGAAAAAGTTCAAGGATAAAATGAGCCGCTTCGAACTCGAGCTGCCCACCGCGATCGCCGGAGTCCACGGCACCGTGTACCAGGCCTCGGTCGACAAGGACAGTTCCGCGGAAGTGAAGGTTTACACAGGAGAGGTTGCGGTGAAAAATAACCCCTCGATGTCCTCTGCGGAAAAGGGCGCGGGCGTGGGCGAAGTGAGCGGCCCGGGTGAAGTCGGCGGCCCCAGCGAAGTCAGCATGGATCAATGGGTTTCCATCGTGCATGATATGCAGAAAATCAGGATCGACAAAAAAGGCAAACCACGGGCGATCGAAGCATTCAAGAAAAACGATGCCGACTCGTGGGAACAATGGAACACGGAGCGGGACAAGCGCATCGATGAGCTGTTCGAGGAGACCGGCGAATGAATGTGAAAAAAATCGCCCTTCTCAGTTGTGGCGCCGTTCTCTTGCTGGCGGTCGTCTTCTTCAAGCCGCTCGGGTTTTTGCAAAACGCGTTGTACGATTTCAATTTCTCGTTTTCCAAGGCTGCCCCTGGCTGTGATTCCGTGGCCATCGTGGGTATCGACGCCGAGAGCATCAGCGGCGTGAGCGGCTGGCCGTGGCCGCGCAGCACCATCGCCGGGCTCATTGACAAACTCAACTCCTATTCTCCTCGGGTCGTGGCGCTCGACGTTCTGTTCCCTCCCAAGCCCGAGGACCCGCTTGGTAACGACAGTCTCGCTCGGGTGTTCAAAAGGACAAATGGCCTCATTCTGCCGTTCCGCGCGATCTCGATTAGAGAAGGCGAGGGCGGCAGCGCGTCCGTCATTTCCGCGGACGTGGCGCGCCAGCGGTTCCTGATGGTGACAAACGCCGCAAAGCTTGACAATGTCACACTCTTCAGGGCGAACAAGATCGACGCGTCCGACGGAATGTTCACCTCGTCATCCTCGCAGAGCGGCGTCATCAACGTGACCACGAGCAAGACAGACCAGAAACTCAGGGAAATCGTTCACGTCATCAGGGTTGGGGACGATTTTTTCCCGTCCTTCGGCCTGTGTGCGGTTGCTGCATATCTCAAATTGAAACCCGAAGATTTCGTTCTGGACGGGCATCCGGCGGTCCGGTTGGGCGGGATCACCATGCCGATCACTTCCTATGCCGGCAGTTCACTCTTGCATTTTCGGGGAAGGGCCGGCACACTGGCGACCATTCCCGCGATTCAGGTGCTTAACGGATCGGCAAACCCCGAGTCCCTCAAGGACAAGCTCGTATTCGTGGGTGTTACTGATCCGGGCGCCGGAGCGGATTTTTTCATAACGCCGGTCGGATCGCAGTTTCCCGGCGTGGAGCTGTGGGCGACGTCGGCCATTGACGTGCTTCAGAAATCCTGGGTCCGGGAAGCATCCGGATTCTGGACATTTGCGAGTGTGCTGCTTGCGCTGTGGCTGTTCCCCGGGCTGGCGCTTGCCTTCGGGCCGGGGAAGAAAGTCCTTTCGATCGGGATTGGCGTGGCGGGCCTGGCCATAAGTTTTATCGTCGGGTTATGCCTATTCAAGGCGAGTCATTGTTTCTGGGACCCATCGCCGCACTTATTCGCATGGGTCCTTTCGGTGCTTTTCATCGCCGCCCAGAAAGGCGTTCCCGGACTTGCGCAGCCTGCCGCGTTTACGTTCGATATTCCGGCCCCGGACGACAGGGACTCGCTGCCTGCGCCCAAGGAAGAGGATTTCTTAAGAGAGTTTCCGCAATCGGCTACGGGGTCCCACATAGCGCAGAAGCTCACCGTTACGAGCGCGACAGGGGCAAAAAAACCAGCCGAAACATTTTCCGGCACCATGATCGAGGAACACGGTTACGGTACGCCGGGCAATAGTTTGGGCACGGAAACGGCTCTTTCTGCGGGAGAAAGTAATCCTATGTCTCCGGAGCAAGCGGCGAAATTCGGCGAATTATGCGGTGGCCGTATCGTCAGCCTCCTCGGCAGCGGCGGCATGGCGGACGTGTACCTTGTCTGGAACCCCAGGATCGAGATGTATCGCGCGGTCAAGGTGATCAAACCGGGCCAGCCGTCCAACCTCCTGGCCCGCTTCGAGACCGAAATAAGGATATTGTCAAAGTTGTCAAACCCGCATATCGTCCAGTTCTACAATGTCGGCGAATGGTACTCTCTTCCGTACATTGAAATGGAATTCGTCCCCGGCTCGTCGACCGAAGACGTTCTTGAGAAATGCCGCACGTTCTCCCCGCAGGAGGCCGCGGCGATCGGCATTATCGTGTGCCGAGCGCTTGACTATGCGCACAAGAAAGTCACGACGATTTACGGCAACACCTATAAGGGACTTATTCACCGGGACCTCAAACCCGCCAACATCATGCTGTCGAAAAGCGGGAGGATCAAGCTGACGGATTTCGGCATCGCGCGCCCGCAGAACGTGAGCCTCCACACCATGGATACGGGCGCCGTGGTCGGCACACTGCCGTATCTGGCGCCCGAGCAGCTTGCAAGCGGCCAGGAATTGAGCGCGCAGGTTGACATTTACGCGCTCGGTGCAACGCTGTACGAATATCTCACGGGCGTGCGGGCCTTTCCGCAGATCGAAATTCCGGCCCTCCTGTCGGCAAAATCATCCGGCCAGTACAAGGCGCTTGCGTCTTCGGTTCCAAGACAGTTTTCCGCGATCATCCAGAAGGCGCTGGCGATCAAACCGCAGGACCGGTACGAGTCGGCTGCGGCCATGGAGAAAGACCTGGACAGGGTGCTGCGGGACCTTCGTCCCGCGTCGGGACATGCGGTGATGTCCCAGCTTGTCAAGCGGTTTTCGGCCTAACCCACCTGCTTCGCTGGTGGATTGCTTTGGCTGAGATTATTATCTACGCAAAAAGCGTAGATAATTCTTATATATGTAGCTGCTAACCATTATTTACGGAACGGTATACTGACAGCGTATGAGCTTTTACTACCTCGAAATCGTCCAGGGAATCGAAATGGGCAGGCGCTATCTTCTGCCCGACGGCGCAATCAGCATCGGGCGCAGCTCCCAGAACACCCTGCCGCTCAACCCGTCCGAGAAGAGCGTGTCCGGCCATCATGCGATCATTTATAAGTCGCTTGACCGGCTGACGCTGCAGGACCTTGAAAGCACCAACGGCACCTATTGCAACAACGAAAAAATTAACGAACGCGAACTTGCCCCCGGCGATATTCTCGGGTTCGGCAAGGCCGGTCCGCGGCTGCGGCTGGTCGTATCCGACACCGAGCTCTCGACGACCGCGTCGTCCGCAAAGATCGCCTCGGGCGACTCGACAAGCATGAGAACGGTCGAAGACGACGTGCGGCGCCTTTCATCCGCAAAACCCACGGAGGCGACAGGCAAGGAAGACCTCGAGGTCATCACTCAGGTCAGGCTCAAAATGCCTTCTCACAATCCGTTTGAGGCCTCGTCCAAGACTATGGAGATGGAAAAAAAGATCCTGGAGAACAAGCTCGGCGCCAGCGACATGCACATGCTGATGAAAGACGGCAAGCGCCTGGAGAAGATCATCGATCGCGGCAACATAAACCAGGGCCAGGCGTCGATGTTGCGTTCCGTTCATACGGCGCACAGCAAATCCAACAAGCAATGGCTCGTCATCCTGGGCTGCGTTGTTGCCGTCTCGATCATCACGATTTCCTTTTTCGCAATCAGGACGTTTCAGTACAAAGCGCTTTTGTCCAAGGGCCTTACCCTCAAGGCCAAGATGGATTCCTACGAAGAGCAGATATCGGCGGCGAACAAAGACCCGGACGCCAACAAGCGGAAATTGGATTCACTTATCGCAGAGCTTGACAAGGCAAAATCGCAGCTCTCGTCCGTGAAGAACAACGTTCATTCCAACGACTTCGGCAAGTTCTACTCCGACCCGCTCGAAAAGACGATCGACGAGGTTTTAATGCGGTTCGGCGAAACGAACTACCATATTCCGGCGGAGATGGTCTCGCGTGTCAAATACCACATTTCGGTGTACTCCGGCAGCCTGAAACCGACCATCGGCAGGTATATCGGCCGCAAGGAAAAGTACTTTCCCATGATCAGGAACGTTTTCCGCAACGCCAATTTGCCGGAAGACCTCGCCTACGTCTCGATGCTCGAGAGCGGGTTCAACCCGCGCGCGCTGTCCCCGGTCGGGGCGCGCGGCATGTGGCAGTTCATGCCCGAGACCGGCAGGCGGTACGGTTTGCGCGTGGACAACCAGACCGACGAGCGTTGCGACCCGGAAAAGGCGACGCATGCGGCGGCGAAATATTTCAAGGAGCTCATCGGCATCTTCGGCGGCCAGAGTTCGCTCATGCTGTGCATGGCAGCCTACAACGCGGGCGAAGGCCGGGTCATGGGTGCACTGCGCAAGATCGACAATCCCATGCGTAACCGGGACTTCTGGTACATTTACAGAATGGGATATCTTGCCGAGGAAACCAACGAATACATCCCCCGTGTCATGGCGCTGCTCATCATTTCCGAGCACCTGCAGCAGTATCGTTTCAACTCGATCCCTGCTGCTCCGAACGAACAATTCGACAGTGAAAAAGACTTCATCCCTCTTGACAATACGGTAAAAGACCGGTAGGTCAGTTTCTGCCATGTCCGGGTTTTGCAGGCAGCCCCGGATCTATTTTCCAAGATCCATGAACCATGCCGCTTCGTACACATTCCTAACTGGTACCGAATGGGATGAGCGCTTCGCGCTTGCCGAAGCGCTCGCGTCACCGTGCATGCTGTGCCCGCGCAAATGCGGGGCGGACCGACTCGGCGGCGAAAAAGGGTATTGCGGTGCGGGCGGTACGCTTGACATTTCGAGCATTTTCCCGCATCACGGCGAGGAACCTCCGATTTCCGGAACAAATGGCTCCGGCACGGTGTTCTTCTCCCATTGCTCCCTGCGCTGCTGCTTCTGCCAGAATTTTCAGATTTCCCAGGAAAACGAAGGCGAACCCCATAGGGAAAGTCGTTTCGCGGACAGGCTGATCGACCTTCAAACGAAAAAAGTCCACAATATCAACCTGGTCACGGCAACGCATTTCCTGCCTTGGGTTCTAAAAGGCCTCAAACTGGCATCGGAAAAGGGGCTGTACATACCCGTGGTATGGAACTCGAGCGGCTACGAAAGCGTTGAGGCGCTTTCGCTTCTCAGGGGCATTGTCGATATCTTCCTGCCGGATATGAAATACGGGTCGAACGATTCCTCAAAGCGATATTGCGATGCGCCGGATTATGTCGAGGTCAATCAGGCAGCAGTCAGGGAAATGTTCCGTATGGCAGGTCCGTTGAAATGTGACGAAGACGGGATCGCGTACCGCGGACTATGCATCCGGCATCTGGTGCTGCCCCACGGTCGCTCAGGTACCCGGGAAATCATGAATTTTATCAGCAATACCTTTGATCCTTCGGATATCACCGTTAGCCTCATGGCGCAATACCGGCCGATGTACAAAGCGGAAACCTTTGAAGAACTGCGCCGCGGCATTACGCGGGACGAGTACGAAAGCGCTCGGAATGAATGCGAGAAAGCAGGGGTAAACGCGTTTTGTCAAGAGATAAGCGAACTCGACGGCCGATTCTGCATCGATTTTGCGACAAGGAAAGAAGAGGAACTAAAGTAGTTGAGAGGTCGAGTAGTTGAGAAGTCGAGAGGATGACTCGTCGAGAAGTTTAGAAGTCGAGTGGTTGAGAAGAATTTTTTCTTAAACTCCTAGACTCCTCAACTTCTGAACTTCTCGACTCTTCTTCACACAAACAATTCTTCCCAGCCGCCGCTCGACGACTTGTTCCCCTGTTTCGGTGTCTTGACCTTTGACTCTTTGTCCACGGCATGCAGGAAGAACCGGGAGATGCTGTACAAGAATCCCGCGAAGACTAAAGCCCACGCCGCCAGCAGATACCATGAACGGGGTTTCTTGGAATAAAACATTATGCGTCCAGTGCGTAGAAGTTTATTTTTTCCTGGGATCGCTTGCCTCGATACACTCCCGTCGTTCCCCGAGAGGCCGTCTGGCTGTATCGAGGGGAACGGCGGGAGCACTCGGCCAGCGATGTTTCAATCATAATAATATAATTGATGCTTCCATTTGTGAAGAGGGATCGTATGGAATATGAAATAGGAAAGACCGGCCGCGTGGTAGTAATGCGCCTGCATGAGAAAGACCCGATCTACGCGTCGATCGAAGGCGTCGCGGCTGCGGAGCGCATCGCGAGCGCGGCGGTATGGATCGTGGGCGGCGTTCAAAACGCCACGGTCGTTGCGGGGCCGAGAAAACAGGACGTATTCCCGCTTGAAACAATGGATCGGCACATCGACGACGCTCATGAAATCGTGGGCTTCGGAACGATCTTTACAGACGATAGCGGAAGGCCGAAACTCCACCTGCACGCGGCCATGGGCAGGGGAGATACGGTCATCGCCGGCTGCCCGCGCAAAGGCGCAGACTGCTGGCTCGTGGACGAAGTGATCATGCTGGAGATCACCGACACTAAAGCCCGTCGAGCCAAAGACGGGCAGACCGGACTGGACCTGCTCACCGTCAAGTACCCGTGACTCCCGCAAAGATTTCTGCAATGATTGTTTGCAGTTGCTCGGGCATTTTGATATTTTATTTTATCGAGAGATACTACAGTCATCAAGAGGGAGGATGATTTATGATAAGGAAAGTTCTTGTTGTTTGTTCAATTTGTTGCGTGGCGTGCATGCTTGTTGTGGGATGCGCGAAGAAAACGACAAAGGTTGAGGGACCGCTTTCGAAACCGGAACCCGCACCAAAAGCAGAAGTACAGGCCCCGGCACCGGCGCCGGCGCCGAGTGATTCGTTCAAGGTTGAGGACCTGGACAGCAAGACTCGCGAAATCCTTCTCCCCATCTATTTCAACTACGACAAATATGACTTGCTGCCTGAATCGGTCAACAAGCTCGAAAAGATCGCGCCCTTCCTGCAGAGCAAGACATCGCTGCGCGTCCTGATCGAGGGCAACGCGGACGAACGCGGCTCATCGGAATACAACATGGGCCTTGGCGAGAGCCGTGCGCGAACAGTGAAAAACTATCTGACGACCTATGGCGTTGCGGACAGCAGGCTTGAGATAACCTCATACGGCAAAGAACGCCCGGCGTTTCCAAACTGTGGTGCAGACGACGCCTGCCATGCAAAAAACCGCCGCGTTGAATGGAAAATTCTCGCAAAATAATTTGAAGTGGCCCTTTTTCGGTTCTGAAAGAGCCCTGCAGTTCAGCGCAGGGCTTTTTTTTATGCTGCGGCCCAGCCGGGCGCACCGCAGAATGGATCCGATATCGTAGACTTTCGTTTCCTGGTTTTGCTTGAAATGGGTCGGTTGCGGATGTATTTTAACAAGTCTTTTTCGAATCTATCCTTCACCTGCTTATATACACACTAACCCCGGAGGCTTTCATGGCAAAATACGTATACTTTTTTGGCGGCGGCAAGGCGGACGGCAATGAATCGATGAAGAATCTTCTTGGCGGCAAAGGCGCAAACCTCGCCGAAATGGCCGGTCATCCTGATCTGAAGCTGCCGGTCCCTCCCGGATTCACCTGCACAACCGAAGTCTGCACCTACTATTATGAAAATAAGAAAACCTATCCCAAAGAACTCAAAGACCAGGTCAACAAGGCTATGAGCCAGGTCGAAAAAATCATGGGAAAGAAATTCGGCGACCCCAAAGACCCGCTTCTGATGTCGGTACGATCCGGCGCACGCCGTTCCATGCCCGGTATGATGGACACGGTGCTCAACGTTGGTCTCAACGACACTACCATTAAGGGCCTTATCGAAAAGACCAATAATCCCAGATTCGCCTATGACGCGTACCGCCGTCTCGTTATGATGTATGCGGACGTTGTCATGGAAAAAGCTGCTGGTATCGAGCTCCCGGGCGGCAAGGGAATACGCAAACTGATGGACGAGAGACTCGGCGAAGTGAAGAAGCAGAAGGGCTGCTCCTCCGACACCGACCTGACCGCCGACGATCTCAAGGCGCTTGTTGCTGAATTCAAGCAGATGGTAAAGGAGCATCTCGGCCAGGCTTTCCCCGAAACTCCTCAGGAACAGCTCTGGGGCGGTATAGGCGCAGTGTTCATGAGCTGGAATGGCAAACGCGCCGTGGACTATCGTCGCATCGAGAAGATACCGGATGAGTGGGGCACGGCGGTAAACGTCCAGAGCATGGTGTTCGGAAACATGGGCGAAGATTCCGCAACCGGCGTGGCGTTCACCCGCAACCCGGGCAACGGGGACAATCACTTCTACGGCGAGTACCTTGTCAACGCACAGGGTGAAGACGTTGTCGCGGGCATCCGTACCCCTGCTCCTATCAACGCAAATTCGGCCAACGACCAGAGCAGGCATCTGCCCACGCTCGAAAGCGCGTTCCCGGCATGTTACAAGCAGCTTTTCGGCTACCAGAAGGGGCTCGAGAAGCATTACAAGGACATGCAGGATATCGAGTTTACAATTGAAAAAGGCAAACTGTTCATGCTGCAGTGCCGTGTTGGAAAGAGAAACGGCGTTGCCGCAGTCAAAATGGCAGTCGACATGTACAAGGAAAAATCAATCGACGCCAATACGGCAATCATGCGCGTTGGTCCCAACCAGCTTGTGGAACTGCTTCTGCCTATGATTGATCCCAAGGCCGAGAGCGCAACATCGCCGATCGCCAAGGGTTTGCCGGCAGGTCCGGGCGGCGCCAAGGGCCGCGCGGTGTTCACATCCAAAGACGCGGTTGCATGGGCCGAACGCGGCGAAAAGGTTATTCTTGTCCGTGAAGAAACCTCTCCCGAAGACGTTGACGGCATGCACAAGGCGCAGGCCATTCTTACCGCCAAGGGCGGCATGACCTCCCACGCGGCGCTCGTTGCACGCGGCTGGGGAAAATGCTGCATCGTCGGTTGCTCGGACATCGAAATGGCCAATGACAACAAGTCGTTCACGACGAGGAAAGGTCACACGGTTCGCGAAGGCGACTGGATCACGCTCAACGGCACGAAGGGTTTGGTATACGAGGGAAGCCTCGCTCTCGTTGAAATCGACATCGCCAAAAACGATTCATTCACCGATCTCATGAAGCTTGTCGACAAGGCACGCAAGCTCAATGTCCGCACCAATGCCGACACGCCGAAAGACGCGAAGAAAGCCATCGAATTCGGCGCAGAAGGTATCGGCCTGTTCAGGACCGAGCACATGTTCTACGGCGAAGGGTCGGATACTCCGCTGTTCCTGCTCCGCAAGATGATCATGAGCAAGACACTCGACGAACGCAAAGCCGCTCTTGCCGAACTGTCCGTGTTTGTCAAAAAGGACATCAAGGCGACCATGGAAGCCATGAATGGTCTGCCGGTGACCATCCGTCTGCTCGACCCGCCGCTGCACGAGTTCGTGCCGCACGCCGCCGACAAGCTCGAAGCTCTCGGTAAGGCGCTTGGTGTTGACGCTGCGGAACTGCGCAAGCGCGCAGAAGGCCTGAAGGAAAACAATCCCATGCTCGGGCATCGTGGAGTCCGTCTCGGAATCACGTATCCTGAAATCACCGAGATGCAGGTGCGCGCCATTCTCGAGGCTGCGGGCGAACTGATCAAAGAGGGCAAAAAGGCGCTTCCGGAAATCATGATCCCGGTCACCTGCACGGTCAACGAAATCAATGACCAAAAGGTGCTTGTGGACAAGGTTTACAAAGAAGTATGCGCAAAGCTCGGCGTCAAGAAAATCGCATACATGTACGGTACCATGATCGAGATTCCCCGTGCAGCGCTGACGGCGAATAAGATGGCGCAGACAGCAGAGTTCTTCTCGTTCGGTACCAACGATCTTACGCAGATGGGCTTCGGATTTTCCCGTGACGATATCGGCAGCTTCCTGCCTGATTATCTCACGAAGAAAACCCTGCCTGCTGATCCGTTCCAGACCATTGACCAGGAAGGTATCGGCGAGCTCATAAAGATCGGAATCGAGCGCGGACGTTCGGTGCGCGAAAACCTGAAAGTGGGTATTTGCGGTGAACATGGTGGTGATGCTGATTCGGTCAAGTTCTGCCACCGGGTCGGAATGAACTATGTGTCATGCTCTCCCTTCCGCGTGCCGATCGCGCGGCTCGCCGCAGCACAGGCTGCTGTTGAGGAGACCATGGCTGCCAAAGGGAAGAAACCTGTTTCTAAGAAAAAAGGGAAGAAATAGGTTCACTATTGGCTATTAACAAGAAAAAAGCAAGATCTTGCGATCTTGCTTTTTTCAATCATCTTAATCAATAGAAAAGAGACAAGGTCGTGAAAAACTCAATAATCGCAATAGCGCTTTCGACGTTCTTTCTGACGATGTTCGGTTGCTCGGCGCGAGCAAAGGTGACAGAATTGAAAACCCAAGACCAGAAAATAAGCTACATGCTGGGTCAAGACATGGGAGCGTACTTGAAGAAGATGGGTATCACTATCGACAAAGCCTCACTATTTCAGGGCATTGACGATACTTTGTCCGGTAACAAGCCGCTCATGACGTTAGAGCAGGTCACGACCCTGAAGCAGGAGTTCGGCAAGAAAATGCAGGACGAACAAATGGCAAAATCAAAAGTCGCAGGAGACAAGAACGTCAAGGAAGGGTCTGATTTTCTGGCAAAAAACAAGAGCGAAAAGGGTGTCATTACCACCGCCTCAGGCCTTCAGTATACAATCATAACGCAGGGAACGGGCGCCAAGCCAAAGGCGACCGACGTGGTGACCGTCAATTACCGCGGAACGACTTTGGATGGCAAAGAATTCGACAGCTCCTACAAGCGCGGGCAGCCTGCCACGTTTCCGGTCAACGGCGTGATTCCGGGCTGGACCGAAGCGCTGCAGATTCTCAACGTCGGGTCAAAGGCAAAGCTTTTTATTCCCTCGTCACTGGCCTACGGCGAACGCGGCGCAGGGCCTGACATCGGTCCCAACGCAACTCTTATTTTCGAAATCGAATTGGTGTCGATTAACGCGAACCCGAATGCGGCAACGCCGCCTCCGGCTGCAAGCCACAAGTAATCGTTTTTCTGTTGGGAGATCCTTTGCAAACGGGCGGCCCCTCGGTCGCCCGTTTCTTTTTGAATGCTGTTCCGAAATTGCGGATATCGGAGTGCCTGCAGGATACAGAAGAGTGAGTCCTTTGCCGCAACTATCTTACTGCAGATTCTGGCTTGACGAAATACAAACCAACCGGCATGGTGCGCCCAGAAATTGAATTTGCCACGCGCATGCCCAAAGCATTAAAAACGGCGTTGGACCTGAAAAAAGTTTGGTTCCCGATGCTAGGCTTGGGAACCAGAGAAGCAGAATTTGGGACACGTCTTAATTCAGATGAGGAATTTCCTGGGGCAATATTCGTCGGATTGGTTGCCCCTAGAACCGTCAGCGAATAAAAATGGACTTCGCTGACCGTTGTGCTGGAGCTGCTGGTTTGCAGATAGTTGCCTGCCTTGAAATAATAGCCGTCTGTCGTGCCGTAGTACTGAGTTGTGTAGGTTTCGGACCCCGCTTTTCCGTTGACGGTTACGGTCAGTGTGCCGCCCTTCATTTTCAGCTCATAGGTGACCAGACTGCCGAGGGAAAGGCCGGTTGCGAGGTCAACGAAATAATTGCTTCCCGCAGAGTTGTTCGTCTGGAACATGGCGGAAACCTTGCAATTGCCCGCGGAATTACCCATCCATTCGAGTTCGACCAATTCCGAATTGTTGTTTGAACCATGGACTTGCCCTATAACGACCGTTGCAGGAGCCTTGGTAACCTTGCAGGAAGCAGTCATAATCTTTGTCGTAGTATCGGTGAGTTTCCAATTCGCACCTGCGCTGGTCTGTCGAAGTTCGTTTCGCGGATAATTGGATCCACTCGTTGTGCCGCCATTTTCCGGCGTAGAAAAAACCATTGATCCGTCGGTCGTGTCAGTATAGAACCATTTGCTTGTATAGCCGTTGACTAGGGAATCCGATGCCATTTCGAAAAATGCCAGGTTTTGATTCAAGGTTTGAAGCTTGAAGGGGGATAGGTTAAAATTCTTTCCCGGTGGAAGCTTTGGATTAAGACTTAGGGCAGGAAAAGAAACAACAAACACAAACAAGACGGCTGAGAATCGCTTGTGCATCATTTTTTGCTCCGATTTTGCCAAAAGCCTAATTTAACCGTTAAAATTGCTTGTTACAAATAGTCCTATTTATTTACAAATGTACTGGATTGTTGGAAAAAAGCTATTTACAATACCACTTGTTTTATGTATAAATCACATAAATAGAAAAACAGGTGAAGTGAACTTTATGACTATCTTGCATAGCAGCGCGTTGTTGCAGTAGCTGCCCGTCTCTCCTGCATTTACTTTTCGGAGAATTTGACGTAAAGTATTCCGGCCGGCAACGTTGCGCTGATTTTTTTCCGCACCGCTTTTGCGTCACCGGCAATGGTTCCGATCTTTTTTCCGTTCAAACCATATATTTCCACCACTCCTGTTTTCCCTTCAGGAAACCGGTCGGATATGTGCGTTTGAGCGTTGACCAGAAAACCCTTCGATACGCACTTGCTTTGAGATATTTGAGGTCGTGACGTCGTGGTTCCGACGCCGGACACGTTCCATGTCGTGGTTCCCGCCAAAATGAGTTTCGTGACCGAAAGATTTGCCTCCCTGACAATAACCGAGAGCTTGAACGGCGCGTTCGTTGTGATTGTCAAAACAGGATTATCGGAAAGGTTTGCCCGGTCGGCGGCCAGCAAAGATACGATAGCATTTCCAAAATGAAGGTTGCTGATCCCATTCCGTTTAAGATGGGTGATTTTCCAGGTTACGGCGGTGTCCGGTGCATCAATGCCGATGCCGATGACGTTTTCGATTAAAAGCGCGATCGGACCTACGCCTCCCCAACCGACAAAATCGGACACGGCCGGGTTGCCCTGGGAGACATTGACCGCCGAATAATTTTCCCAGATCGTACCGGTATTCTGAAATACTTTGTACTCGTGCGTCAGGAAATTTTCCGTTGCCAGGTGCGCGATGCTGTCACTATAAATTTCAAGGCCCTTGATCGTAGCGTAGCTGGTGGGAGACCATACTGCACCGAGCCAGTAGTTCCCGGTAGGGGCAAAATTTGGATCGCTTTTAGCTATGCTCGGAAACGGGCATAGCGTCCAGAATTGCGCCGGATCCACCAGCATTTTGATGACGCCTTGGGCCTTGGCCGAATCCGGTATCATTGCCACCAGAGGCCATGCCGATGCGATGGTCTTTATCCTTGAAAAACTTCCATTGATGTAGGTATCATAATAGAATTTGTCCTGCGTGTCCCACATCAGCGTATTAACCAGATTCTTGATTTTAGGGTATACCTTGTTGGTAAACGAATCGGCCGCCACCGTATTTCCCGCCACAGCCGCAATTTTCCCAATATAATAGGCATCCAGGGCCATCTGCGCCGATATGCAAATCCAGTTGTCCCCTGTTCTCGTGGTATTGTCCATGCCGGAACCACCACTGTTGATCCAGTAAAGCCCTGTCTGGGGGACCCTGCGCCCATGTGTGGCAGACCCGGGCGGCGTGGCGGAATCCAGGCAATCGAAGTAAAGAATAAGACGGTCGAGGACCGATTTGCTGCTGCCGTCTCTGTCGCTTGCTATCTGTTTTGTAAATCTTGATTTGTCGTTGCTGACCAGGTAATGGCACCATTCCGCCCATGAATAAAGCGGCGGGTTGATATCGCTCTGCATGCCTTTCCAGGCATAATCCTTTCCATTGTTTTCCTCAATCACCCGGCAAATGTATCCGTTCGAATTCTGCTTCCGGTAAAAATTTTCGAGCGTCGCAATGGACGGCCAGCAGTAAAAAGCGTATCGGCCGAACATCATCATGAAATCAGAGTCCCACTGGTAAATGAGCGGAGGCTGTTGTACGACGAAACACTCGTCCATCCAATAGGGGACAAAACCATTGGCCGCAGTGCCTCTATAAATATGCGGCAATGCGATTTCCCACGCCTTCCAGTACATATCAACCCATCCCGGATGGTCGTCAACGATGGGCGTGGGCAGGAGCGTTCGCAGCTGATCGTTGGTATAATTATAGGGCGGCTGCGCAAAGAGCGCAGAAACAAAGCAAACCACCCCTGTCGCGGCCAGTAGACCATAGCGCTTTAATCCGATTATGACCATCTTTATCTCCTGTAAACTGCCCCCGCTCTTCGCGGCGGGATTGTTGTAGATGTGATTTTATCTATGTAAACCCAGCGCAGAGCTTTGACTATTTTGCAGTAGTATCTACTCCGCTATTTCCCCCCCCCATCTCTGATAGGACGACCTTGGAGTGGTCGCAGGACCAGAGGCGGGCAGGGGGTGAGGTCATTGCACAATCTGGAAGATTCCGGACGCCATGATTGCCTTATCCGCCTGTTCCATTTTGATCCTGTACGTGTAGACACCTGTTGAGACTAATGTGCTCCCATTGCTCTTCATGTTCCACCTGACAATATTGCCATTTGAGACTACCTCACTGACCAGCGTGCCGTTCAGCGAGTAAACGTCGACCGTCATTTTCTTGGCTTCGCCAGAGGTCGTTGACGCGGAAAACGTTATTACCCTGTCCCGGCCGCGGTCGAAAAGCTTCTTCGCAATCGAACACGATGCTTTTGTCTGCAACGACTGGGGATTGTTCGCAACGCCAACGGGAACGCCCGCCGGGGTGCCCATTCTGTTCAAAATATCCCAAAGGGACGTCCCGTTGACCGCCAGATGAATCGTTTCGTTGACCGATGTATTGAGGGTGATCACCTTGCCGGAAGCGGTCCCGGAATCTATTCCATTCCGGTAAACGCGCACGGTCTGGCCGGGCCAGGGATTATAGAAAGTAAAGTTTCTTCCCTTACTGCTGATGACACGTGCATACTGCACGACATTGTTTTCCATGTCGCTGGAAATCAGAAACCCCCCATAGGCCATCAAATCCCCGAATTTGGCGTACGTATTGGCCGGCCAGTCGTCAAACAGCCGTATCGTGTCCTGGAACGTCTGCATGAACATTTCGCACAATGTTGAAGTTGACACATTCAAATCTTCGATCCCGCTGCCGCTATGCATATTAGGGCCTTGACTTGAAAGCCAGGAACTCACTTGGTTCAAAATTGTGGTCGGATTATATCCCACCCGCACTGCCGCGGGATCAAACGTGTTATTGCCGAAACCCCAACGTTGCATCTGATCGATCATGTTCTTGCCGATAGCAAGCAACGCCGAATCGCTCCCGAGCCCTATTTGACTAGCGGGATAGATATGCTGGGCCCCGATATCATTACCGTCAACCCACTGATTTCCAACTTCGGTCCACCTGAAAACCGTGACGCCATTTCTGACAAATGTTGGGAAGGCGCTCAGATGCGTCAACCTGTCCTGCCAGATTGCTCTCGATGCGGTATCCAGATTCAGATCGGTACTCAGGTCGATGGCCGCCTTAAGTAAGAAACGAATCAGTCCGAGTGACATGACGCCGTTCACTTGCGGGTTGGCGTCGTCTTCCTGCTGGGCGTCATTATTGTCCACGTACCTTTTTCCGTCCCACGTCAGGTAGTTCTGCCAGAATACCGCCATTTGCTGCAGGGTGGGATAAACCTTTTGAGCATACGTCAAATCTCGCGTATAGTAATAGCGCATGATCATGTCCGTCGCGGCCCAGGCCCCGATGGATTTCTGGTTATGTTCGCTTTTGTCAGCACTCCCGTTCGGCAATGGTCCGATATGACAGCAATAGTATGCCCCGGTCCAACCGCGGGCTTTTGCAAGCGCCTGTGCATTCGGGAGCCAGTCTATTACGGCCTTGTCGTAGCAATCCGCTAGGTCGGTATGGTTGGTGGGGCAGGCAAAATAAAACGGCGTTTCGTGATTGTAATTCAAGGTGTAATCGCCATACCAATAGGCATTTTGCATGATCCAATTTGCATATAACCCCGGGGCCGCTTCACCGGTCCTCGAACAGCATGCCAGGAGATACAGCTGCATGTAAAATCCCTTTTCAATGGTCTTGTTCGGTATTTCTACGAAAGACCTGCCATAGAGGTTGCTCCACCAAGTGTGATGCGCATTAAGCAGGGTATTGACATCCGCTGGCGTTTCCGCGCTGATGCCGACAATTGCTTCGGTCTTATACGCCAAACTGTCGTAATTACTCATAATACAAGTGACGAGAGAACAAGTGTCTCCGGACGATAACGTAAAATTGAGCTTATTGTTACTGATGGTACCTGTCGTCCCAATCACCCGTGTTGCAACTCGCACCTTGCACGTTGCATACCCGCCAACGGCATCGACATTGTCCCCCGCAACGTCGATATAAAGCACATCGCCGGATGAACCGACGCTATTGGGAAAAGTATTTTGATTGCCCACGCTAAGACCAACTGCAACGCTCTTTGTCCCGCTTCCCGCGTAGGTAAATTTGGTTATGAACCTGTTGACAACGGAGTTGTCCGCCTGTACCCAGCTCTTTGTCGTGACGGTGTTGCCGCTCAGGCCAAACGTTCCGTTCACTTCTCCCTTGCTTATATCCTGCGTCATGGAATATGAAGCGCCCGCCATACCCTGGACCGCAAGCGACAACCTGGCCATGGCCTTCACCTGTCCTTCATTCAGAGACCAGAACTCGTTCTTTGCTAAAATAAAGGTCATTGCATCGATATTGTTTGCGACTATGACGCCCACGTCCCCGTTGCCGAGCAGCGGCGCATCGGTCGGCGCGGCCCCCGTATTTGTGTTGGAAGGTACTTTGGTAAAGGTCCCTTTGTATTGGCCCACAACACGAAGGGCATGGGTTGAGGTCATCGCATCGGCATTGACAGTACTTACTATAAAAGAACTATTCATAAGACTGATACCAAAAACCATTGCAGCGAACCGTCTCCTAATCATTTTGTTTCTCCTTTTCATTGCACTATTTGAAAAATCCCGGTCGCCAAATCGGCCGAAGGCGCCTTGTCGGTCCGGTCCAGTTTTATCCTGTAGGCATACACGCCTGTCGAGGCAAAAGCGTTTCCATTGGATTTCATGTCCCATTTCGCAACATTACCGTTTGACACAATGTGCTTGACAAGAGTACCATTTACGGAGTAAACGTCGATCGTCATTCTCTTCGTATCGTTATACACATTTATCGCGGAAAACGTTATTACCCTGTCGCGGCCGCGGTCGAAAAGTTTCTTCGCAATCGAACACGATGCTTTTGTCTGCAACGACAAAGGATTGTTCGCAACGCCAACAGGGACGCCGCCCGGGGTGCCCATTCTGTTCAAAATGTCCCAAAGCGACGTCCCATTCGTCGCGATATGTATCGTTTCATTGACCGACGTCCTTAACGTGACCACCTTGCCGGCCACAGTCCCGGAATCGATTCCATTCCGGTAAACGCGCAATGTCTGGCCCGGCCACGGATTATAGAAAGTAAAGTTCCTTCCCTTGTTGCTGACGACACGCATATATTGCACGCCGCCGGTTTCCATATCGCTGGAAACAAGGAACCCTCCATAGGCCATCAGATCGCCGAATTTGGCATACGTATTGGAAGGCCAGTCGTCAAACAACCGTATCGTGTCCTGGAACGTCTGCATGAACATTTCGCACAATGTTGCGGGTACCGTATTGAAATTTTCGATGCCTCCGCCGCCTTCATGAGTATGCAGATTAGGAAAGGTATTGTTCGAGA
>Ga0182027_10000586_pt1 | contig 62794 bp, 61 predicted proteins | sample 712E1DmetaG_FD_121300 | JGI IMG/M metagenome (GOLD analysis project Ga0182027, IMG submission 121300) | Permafrost microbial communities from Stordalen Mire, Sweden - 712E1D metaG (Illumina Assembly) | ecosystem: Environmental > Terrestrial > Soil > Wetlands > Permafrost | place: Sweden...
CCGACCTACGTTCACAACGGCTGGGTTCAGTCGCCGGACAGCCCGTACATGACCCTGGTCAAGGAGGTCAGCTACCTCGTCGGGATCCCGATCAACTACTACGCCGTCATGGACCTCGACGGGTTCGTCAAGATGATCGACGCCGTCGGCGGGATCGACGTCGTCAACCCGAGCCCGATCAACGATCCGAGCTACGCCACGCCTGCCGGCCAGGTCATCGGCTTCAAGCTCGCGGCCGGTCCGCAGCACCTGGACGGGGATCAAGCCCTGGCCTACGTGAGGTCGCGCCACGGGGCCGACAACAGCGACTGGGCTAGGTCGTCGCGTCAGCAGCAGGTGCTGGTCGCGCTGCTCCACAAGATGGCCCAGCCGAGCGAGATCCTCGCCCTGCCGGGCCTGATCTCGACGCTCGGCTCGAGCGTCACCACCACCTTCCCGGCGAACCAGGTAGCCGACTACGTGGCCATCGGCCAGAACGTCCCGAGTCAGAACATCCACGAGGTCGTCCTGGGGCCGCCGTACACGATCACCGGCACCAGCACGGTCAACGCCGCTAGCTGCCTTGTCAACGCCAAGGTCGCCGCGCTTTCGATCCAGCTGTTCGGGGCGGACAGCCTCTGGTACGGCAAGAAGGCTCCCGCCAACACCTGCCCGTAGCCCGACGCCAAGTCCCAGGACGCCTGTAGCGGCGCCCTCGCGTCTCGATCCCCGGCCCGCGCACGTCAAGGTCCGCGAAACCGGGTCTACCGCGCCCGCACGCCCCCACGCCGACCGCGCCGACCTGCTTGGAATCGGCCGTAGCGGGGCCGGTTCAGTCGGTCGCGGATCCCGAGACCTGGAACGCCAGGAGTCGGCCTGAGTGGCCCACAGTGGGCGCTCGACCAGGGAAAGTGGCTCCGGCGGTAGGATTCGAACCTACGACCAAGCGGTTAACAGCCGCCCGCTCTACCACTGAGCTACGCCGGAGCGAGTCGATCGCCTGAAGCGATCCGGGCACCGTCGCGGCGCCGCGCGTCAGAATATCACGGGCCGATCGTCGAGTTGGGCGAACTGCCGCGCCATCCCCGAGACGGAACCGGGACCAGGCAGCAGAGGGCGCTCCGCGCCCTCTGCCCTACTCCAGGTAATCCTTGAGCTTGCGGGACCGCGACGGGTGGCGGAGCTTGCGGAGGGCCTTAGCCTCGATCTGGCGGATCCGCTCGCGGGTGACGTTGAACTCCTTGCCGACCTCTTCGAGCGTTCGCGCACGGCCGTCTTCAAGGCCGAACCGGAGCTGCAGGACGCGGCGCTCACGCCCGGTGAGCGAGTCGAGCACCGCCTCCACCTGCTCCTTGAGCAGCTGATGCGACGCGGCCTCGGCCGGCGCCAGCGCGCCGCGATCCTCGATGAAGTCGCCGAGGTGCGAATCCTCCTCCTCGCCGATCGGCGTTTCGAGGCTCACCGGCTCCTGTGACACCTTGATGATCTCGCGAACCTTCTCGGGCGTGACCACCTGCTCCTGGCCCTTGGACATCGCCTCGGCGATCTCCTCGACCGTCGGCTCGCGCCCGAGTTCCTGCAACAAGGTGCGGCTCACCCGGATGAGGCGGTTGATCGTCTCGACCATGTGGACCGGGATGCGGATCGTGCGGGCCTGGTCCGCGATTGCCCGCGTGATGGCCTGCCGGATCCACCACGTCGCGTAGGTGGAGAACTTGTAGCCCTTCTCGTAGTCGAACTTCTCGACCGCGCGGATCAGGCCGATGTTGCCTTCCTGGATCAGGTCGAGGAACGACATGCCGCGGCCGATGTACTTCTTCGCGATCGAGACGACGAGCCGGAGGTTGGCCGACGTCAGCTGCTCGCGCGCGTCGCGCCCGATCCGAACCAGCTCGCCGCGTCGATGAGCCAGCTTCGTGTTGGCAGGGACTTCCGGGTCGGTGCCGAGTCGCTTCAGCAACTCGGCGTCATGGCCGCTCTCGATCCAGCGCTTCAGAGCGGGGTGCGCTACCGCGTCGCGCGTCCAGTCGTAGATGGCGCGCAGGCCCACGTTGTCGCGCGAGTCCAGGTCGCCGTTGTGCACGGCGAAGTAGGCCCAGTCGAGGAGGATCAGGAACGACTCTGGCGTGAGAGTGTCGTTGTAGACCTGAACATGATGGCGGGCCTCCTTTAGCAGATTCCTGGTCCCATCGGTCGTGGCGTCCTTCCCGGCCTTGATCAGGTGGAAATCGATCGTGGGGACCAGCAGGTCCGCCGCTTCCTCCGCCGACACGGCGTCCGCGACCATTTGGGCGGCCTCCGGTCCGAAGGGCAGCTTGTACTGGGGCTTGATGGTGCGGGTCTTGCGCTCGGTGTCGTGATGAGTCCACTCGTGGAGCGACAGGATGCCCTTCCACGGCTCGTCGACCATCTGCTCGCCCAGCTCGATGGCCTTGGCCAGAACGACCTCTTCCTCGGCGGTCAGAAGGGCGACCTTGCCAATCTCCTTCAGGTACATCCGAACCGGGTCGTCGATCCCGATCATGTCGGCCGAGAGGGCCTCGAGCTCCTCCGGCGTGGGCTCCTCGAGAGCCTCCACGTCGAGCTTGGCCGGGGCTTCGCCGGGTACGCGAGACTCGGCCAGGACGTCCTCCTCGACGATCTCAACCCCAAGGTCGACCGTGTCCTCGTCCAGGGCGTCGGGCGGCGTCACCTCATCTTCGTCCGCCAGCAAGTCCTCGTCCTCGAGCGACTCTTCATCGAGTGCCCGCCGCGTCCGCACGCCGGCGAGCTTCGCCTCTTCGAGGTCTGCCTTGCGGCGGCTGCCGCCGGAAAGGGCGACCTCGACGAGCTGCTTGTCAAGGGGATCGGTCATCGGTGTCCTCCAGGGGATGCGAGAAGGCTGGTGTCCTGCCGCCGTCGGTCGAGCGATCGGCGAGCTTCGTTCAGGTGGCGCTGCAATTCGAGTAACCGGGCGACAGCCCCGGAGTCGGCGGCGGCCTGTGCCTCCACCAGCTCGCCGGCATTGAAACGGACCTCGTCTTCCAGCCGGTCCGCCTCGAGGGCAAGCAAGCACTGGTCCACACCAATACGAACGCGGTTGCCGTCGAGTTCGTTCGGGTCGGGGCTGCGCTCGGCGTAGAGGGCGATCGCCAGGCCGTTGAGCTCCGGCGGCAGGGCCTCGAGGAATCGGCCACGTTCGAACCGCCCGGGGCCACCGGCCTCGCGGTCTCGCTCGCGGTCTGCCAGCATCGCCGCAAGGAGCTCCCGCGCCGGGGTGCTCGGAAGCTGCAACTTCTGCGCCGCCAGAATCTCGGCAACGCGCTGCTGTTGATCCGGAACGATCAGCAGCAACCTCAGGAGCCGGCTCTCCTCCAGCGAAAGCGCCTTCAACTCGGCCTTCGTGTCGATCGAGTCGGGAGCCGAGATGATGGCGTCGGCGGTGAAACGGCCGGACGAACCAGGCGCCGCGTCACCGCCGCGGCCCCGGCCCGCGCCCTGAGAAACCGGCTCCGGCGCTCGGAGCGCCTCGAGCAGGACCCGTTCCTCGACGCCGGTGCGGCGCGCCAGCGCCTGGAGATAGCCGTCGCGTACGACGGGATCCCGAATCTCGCGGAGCAGCGGCACGAGCGCCGCCACGGCGTGGCGGCGACCCTCCGGCCGCCTGACGTCGTAGGCAGTCGCGTAGTAGTCGATCAGGAACTCGATGATCGGTTGGGCCGTCCGAATCGACTCCCGCCACAGGTCGGGAGACTCGCGAATCACCTCGTCGGGGTCCTTGCCCTCGGGCAGACGCGCCACTCGAACGCGCGTGACCTCGACTCCCGTCTCCTCTGCGGCCAGGGCCCCGATCAGCCGGAACAACTCCGCGCCACCGATGGAGCCGGCATGCTGACCGGCCGGATCGACGTCGTAGGCCAGGACGATCTCGCGGGCGTAGCGCGCGATCAGCGCAACCTGCGCCGGCGTCAGGGCTGTACCGAGGCTCGCGACGACGTTCTCGAAACCGGCCTGGTGAGCCATCAACGCGTCGGTGTAGCCCTCCACGAGAACGGCCTCGTCGGTCCGGCGCATCTCGCCGCGGGCGCGCTCGATGAGGTAGAGCGTTCGGCTCTTGTCGAAGAGCGACGTAGCCGGCGAGTTGAGGTACTTGGGCGCGTTCGAGTCCGTCGCCGCCGACGTGCCCGGCAGCGTCCGTCCACCGATGCCTACCGGCGCCCCGGCCGCGTCGCGGATGGGAAAGATGACACGCGAGCGGAACCTGTCGTATGCGCCACGCCCGTTCGGTCGCGCGCTTGTGAGCCCGATCTCGGCCAGATCGGCAACGTCGACGTTGCGGCGCGCCTGGAGCATCTTGATCATCTGGTCCCAGCCGTCGGGCGCCCAGCCGAGCTGGAACTTCTCGATCGTGCCGTCTGTAAAGCCGCGGCCGTGCAGGTATTCGAGCGCCGGCGCGCCGGTCTTCGACTGCGTCAGGACGACGTGATAGAACGCGATAGCCTGCTCGAGGACTTCGCGCAGTCGGGCCTTTCGGGCGTCCTCGCGGCTCGTGCGTTCATCGATCTCGATGCCGGCCCTTGCCGCAAGCCGCTTGAGCGCCTCCGGGAAGGTAACCGAGTCGCGGCGCATGACGAAGCTGAAGATGTCGCCGCCCTCGCCGCAGCCGAAGCAATGCCAGCTCTCGCGGGCCGGAGTAACCACGAAACTGGGGGTCTTCTCGCCGTGGAACGGGCAAAGCCCCTTGTACGTGGTGCCGGCCTTGCGCAGCTGAACCTGCTCGCCGACGACATCGACGATCGACAGCTTGCTCTTGACTTCCGCGGCTACTCCAGATGCCAAACCGATCTCCTGCCCGCTAGACGGCCGACGAGCCCTCGGCGTTCGCTCTTGCAGACCTCGACAGACCTGAGGGCCCGGTCGGCCCAACCGCTCAGCTCGTGGGCGCGGCAGCCCCCGGCCGGGCCGCGCGACTCAGCTGTGGCCCGGGCGCCGCTCGGCCGAACTGCCGAGCGCTGAACCCCCGAAACCGACCGCTCGAACCTTCGCCCGGCCACCCGCCCGGACCACCCTGACATGACTAACGGCCTGTCAAGACTTGACAGGCCTTTGCTGACAGATTCATACAACATTTCGACGCGTTTGTATACCCCTGGGGGGTATTGACATGTCAAGAGGCGGCGGGCGCGCATACCCCCGACCGAGGTGCGCCCGATGACCTGCAGGGCTTCGGCATCGTTCCGCGCGGGAGACTCCTTGGGCCAGCGCAGGGTGCCCTCGCTCGCAGCGCTCGGTTCTCGAGTTCGGTCGGCCCGAAACACGATCTGGCCGGTCTCGTCAAGCCGGGGAGCATGGCTCAGCGGCGCTTCGGACAATCGGACTTGTTCGGCAGCCTGGCAACCGCGCCGAAGCGGCGACCCTGTCAGTCCCTGAGCCAGCTTGCCCGGGCCTCCCCCGGCGACAGCTGCGCCAGCAACCTGAGCACCGGGATCGACGCCGCAAACGTTGAAGCCAGCACTTCCGGCAGGGCCGGCGATAGCACGTCATCGTCCGACAGGCGGCGGCTGAAAGTGACGTCCTTGAGCCTCAACAGCTCCGCTTCCGGATGGTCCGGGGCGAAGCCGGGCGGGACGCGCTTGAGACTGTCGCCACCTACCCGGCCGAAAGTCGAGACAAAGTCGGGGCTCTTCAGCGCGGCCATGACCATCGCGAGGTCGCCGTCCACCGCGCGGCGCCAGGCCTCCAGCTGGGCCCGGTCGGGGTGCCACATGCCGCCGCCGGCGAACATCTCGCCCGGCTGGAAGTGGAAGTAGGCCCCGACGCCGCCGCCTTCGCCGGTCCAGGGGAAGCTGGCCGATACCTGAGTCTTGTAGGGCGACTTGTCGGCCGAGAAGCGGACGTCGCGGTAGATCCGGAATGGCGACCGGGAGGGGTCCGCGCGGAGCGGCAATCCGCTCGCCTCGAAGCGCTCCGCCAGGGCGGTGCACAACGCCTCGAGCGGCTCCTTGAGCAGGCGCTCGTAACCGCTCTTGCGCGGCTGGAACCACGACCGTTCGTTGTGCACTGCCAGATCTGCGAGGAACTGGATGGCCTCGCGTGAAAACCCCTGGAATGACGCTGCCACGGCGATCGACCTCCCGTCAGAACTGCAGGTGGGGCGAACGACATGTTCTCATCCTGGCGACCGAGTCCGGGTGTGACGGCTCGCGTGTCTCGCCGCGCATCGGGAACGGTTCGGACGACTCGCCCAACGACTCAGGGCCGCCCCAGGACATCAGCACGGACGAGTCTCGTGTTCGAAGCAGAGCGCTGATGCCCCCGGACCCGGCCGGCTTTGCCCCTTTCACGACTTCACGTGAATGAACCCAGGAAGGCAGTGCCCCTTGCCTCATCACCGGCGGCGAGGATCGCTTGGAGAGTGTACAGGCGGACGCCGACGATGAACGCCCTGGTTTGCGCGGAGCCGCCGCTGAACTTCAGCGTCCAGGCGCGACCCGGGTGCCCGTCCGACAGGATCTGGCTCTGGTCGACGATCGTGGCATTCGTGATCCGCGCAACCTGAGTGGCCTGGCCGTGGACGAGGATCGTGTCGGGCGACTTGCCGGTCAGGGCCGAGGGCTTGTAGTCGATCCAGCCGACGGTGAACCCGGTCTTGCCTCCCGGATTCAGGACCATCGCTTCGGTATAGGGAGAGGCCCAGTCGGCGGACGTGAGGCTCGTCGACAATGTCGTGGGCTGCGCCGGCATCCTGATCTCGAACGAACCATCGGGCGCCTGGTACACGAACCAGCCGGACGTGTCGAAGGCACCGGCCGTCGGGATCCGGCGGCCGAGGAGGTCGGGCGCGTGTGCAGGCCTGGCTCCGGTGGCGGCGAGGCAGCACGTGAGAAGGCTGGCGGCCGCGTATGCAGCCAACCCGACAACCTGGTGGTCATCGGCAATGCTCCTCGGGACGCTCGTCTCCCACCACAAGGACCCGAATCGTTGCTCGGCAGCGGAGATTCTCTCACGCTGAGGAACCCCGTCACGCCATCGACCGACCTCAACGACACGTGCGGCCACGGCGATCGTCATCGGGCCGCAAGATCGGTCGCTCCGGCCCACCCGGGCCGCCCTCCGATACCGTCGGGTCAGATTCGTTGCCACCGGGTCACTGCCGCCCACCATCGGTCCGAGGTGGGTCGTCCGAACGGCCCCGACGGCTACTTCGAGTACGTGATCCCGGTCACCTGACGGCGCGATCGCGCGTAGGACTGCGGTACCGAAGCCGGAGATGGCGGCGCGAAGCGATGCCATGGCGTGGGCTCAGAGCGGCCATCTTCAGTGGCGGAACGAGACGGCCAGCTCCGCCTCCATCGGCTCCGTCTGGCGCTCGAGCTCGGGCAGAAGACGCTCAAGGTCGGACAGGAAGAGGCCGGCGAGATCGTGGGACAGGCCGTTTCTGACGACGATTCGCAGCACGGCCATGTCTTCGCGATCTCTGGGGAACGCGTAGGCCGGAACCTGCCAGCCACGTTCGCGCAACCGCCTCGAGACGTCGAAGACCGTGAAGTTGTCGATTCCATCCTTGACCCGGAAGGCGACGACGGGCAACTGGCTGCCATCAGTTATGAGCTCAAAGGGGCCCATCTCGGCCATTGTGGCGGCGATGCTGCCGGCGACATCCCGGCAGACTTGATGGACCAGCCGATACCCTTCTCGACCGAGCCGCAGGAACATGTAGTACTGGGCCACGATCTGGGCGCCCGGCCGCGAGAAGTTGAGGGCGAACGTCGGCATGTCGCCGCCCAGGTAGTTGACGTGGTAGATCAGCTCCTCGGGCAGCGACGGCTGGTCGCGCCACACCACCCAGCCGACGCCCGGGAAGACCAGGCCGTACTTGTGGCCCGAGGTGTTGATGCTGGCCACTCTCGGGACCCGGAAGTCCCACCGCAGATCCGGGTCGAGGAATGGGGCGATCATCCCCCCGGAGGCCCCGTCGACGTGGATCGGCACGTTCAGGCCGGTGCGCTCCTCCAGGGCGTCCAGGGCGGCGGCGATCTCGGCGACGGGCTCGTAGCTGCCGTCGAACGTGGAGCCCAAGACTGCGACGACGCCGATCGTGTTCTCGTCAACGAGCTTCACCGCTTCCTCGCCGGTCAGGTGGAACCGGTCGCCTTCCATGGGCACCAGCCGCGGCACCACCTCGAAGTAGTTGGCGAACTTTTCCCAGCAGACCTGGACGTTGATACCCATGACGATGTTCGGCTTGTCGATAGGCTTCCCGGCCGCGCGTCTGGCGAGCTGCCAGCGGCGCTTCATCGCCAGTCCGCCGAGCATGCACGCTTCCGACGAGCCGACAGTCGAGCAACCGGGCGCCCCCGACGGATCCGGCGCGTTCCAGAGGTCCGCCAGCATGGAGACGCAGCGGTGCTCGATCTCTGCCGTCTGCGGGTATTCGTCCTTGTCGATCATGTTCTTGGGCAGGCACTCGGCCATCAGCCGGCCGACTTCGGGCTCCATCCATGTCGTCACGAAGGTGGCCAGGTTCTGGCGGGCATTGCCGTCGAGCATCAGCTCGTCGTGGATGATCTGGTAGGCCGCCGCCGAGGACATCTCACCGGCGGGGAGACGCTTCGACGGGATCGGCGCGAGCACCGAACCCTGGGCGAACAGCGGGTTGACCGAGATGTGCTCGGCCGAATGCCGGCGGCGATGGCTCGAACCCAACATCGACTGACCTCCCATGTCTCCCGACAACCTGGCTGGCGACCGAACGGCCTGCCCTGCCGAAACTCTAGCGGCTGTCCCGCCGCGCACTCGGCTGGCTGCGCTGGGCGAGACCCTGCCCGCATCTGGTGAACAGCCGGCTCCTCTTTGCGTGCGCCATTGCGTGCGCCCCGATTGGCCCCGCTCGACGCGGATAACATGACGCCCATGCCCGAACGCGTCGACCCAGTCTCGGATCGCACCGGGGCCGTCCCCAGCCCGATCGCGGCGGGCTTCGCTGTGGCGCAGCGCGGACTACCTCAAGATCTGGAGCGCGGCCACAGTCAGCTTGATGGGGTCGCAGGTCAGCCAGCTCGCCCTGCCCTTCATCGCGGCCGTCATCCTGCGCGCGTCGGCATTCGAGGTCGCGCTCCTGGGCACGGTCGAGATGCTGCCGTTCATCCTCTTCACCCTGCCGGCTGGGGCGTGGCTCGACCGTGTGCGACGGCGGCCGGTGCTGGTGACTGGCGACTTCGGCCGGGCAGTCGCCCTCGTCACGATCCCGATCGCCTACGCCGCCGGCGCTCTCACGATCTGGCAGCTCTACGCCGTCGGCTTCGTGGCCGGCTCCCTGACCGTCCTCTTCGACGTGGCCGACCAGTCCTACCTGCCGGTCCTGCTCGAGGCCGACGATCTGGTCGAAGGCAACGCCAAGCTGCAGATATCCGCTGCGGCCGCCCAGATCGTGGGCCCGGGCCTCGGCGGCGGGATCATGGGTCTCGTGGCCGCTCCGTTTGCGGTGCTGGTCGACGCTTTGAGCTTCCTTGCTTCGGGTGGCCTCATCTCACTCATCCGCAAGCACGAGCCAAAGCCGGTGCGCAAAGTCGGGACCGACGGCCTGCAAACGAGCCTCAGACAGGAGATCGGCGAAGGCCTGCGCTACGTGATCGGGAATCGCTACCTGCGGATGATCGCCGGCTCGACGGGCACGTCAAACCTGGGGTCCAGCATGGGCTTCTCGATCTTCGCGATCTACGCCTACGTTGAACTCGGGCTGACGCCGCAGCTGGTCGGACTGGCTCTCGGACTTGGCAGCATCGGTGTCGTGATCGGTGCCTTGACCGCCGCCCCGCTGGCCAGGCGCTTCGGTGTCGGGCCGGTCATCGTGGGCTCGATGTTCGCGAATGGCCCGGCCTTCTTTCTGATGGTCTTCCTGCCGACCTCGGCCCTCGTCGCCGGCGCGATGCTGCTGGCGGCGCAGTTCGTGATGGGCTTCTCCGCGGTCGTGTACAACGTGAACCAGGTCAGTTTCCGCCAGGCCATCACGCCGCTCGAGATGCAGGGCCGGATGAATGCAACGATGCGGTTCATCGTCTGGGGGACGATGCCGATCGGATCGGTGGCAGGCGGAATCCTGGCCTCGTTCATTCCGCTGCGGGCGACCGTCCTGGTCGCCGCCTTGATCACCTCCTCCGCTTTCCTGTGGGTCCTCCTTTCGCCGGTCCGGTCGCTGCGAGAGATCCCGAAAGCCGTCAGGTCAGAGGCGGGCCGGAACTAGGCAGGGGTGTCGGCTCGCGGACCGTCCATCGAACGGCGATACTTTCCTGCGACCCGCGCAATATCCGGCCGAGCGGAACGATTACACAGTGCCAGTCGGGGGCCCAACGGCGCGGGCCCACGGGAGGCGCTGGCCGGGCCCTGGACGCCGTCAAGGGAGTCGAACCCATCGTCGACGAAGTGCCGATCGAGGCCACTGCCACACACGATGCGGATGGACGCCCCACCAGGCCGCTACCGCTGTCCCACCTGATCCGCATCTCGATGTACTGGCTGGGCATCTCGACCGTCTGGGGCGGCATCCTCGACATCGTCAACAACCGGCTCCAGTACACGGGCCTGGTTCCGAAGGGCAGCGAAGGCCTCGGTGCGTTCCAGATCGCCCTGGTCGGCACGTTCATCGCCATTCTGGTCCAGCCAACGGTCGGCACGATCAGCGACTACACGATTACGCGATGGGGGCGTCGCAAGCCGTACATCTTCATCGGGGCCACCCTCGACGTCCTCTTCCTATGGGGAGTGGCCACGTCCAACACTCTGCCGGCCATCGCCGCCTTCGTCAGCCTGCTCCAATTCAGCTCGAACTTCGCCCAGGGCCCATTCCAGGGATACGTTCCCGATCTGGTCCCGGCGAAACAGGTGGGCCTGGCCTCGGGGCTGATGGGCCTGTTCGCCGCCCTCGGCAACGTCGTTGGCTACGGCATCTCCGCGGTCGCCCTCACGATGGCCAGCACGAACCCCAACGCCTTCTTCTACGGGACGATGGCGATCGGTGTAGTGGAGTTCCTGACGATGCTCAGCGTCGTCCTCCACGTCGACGAAGGGAGCCGCGTCAAGCTTCGGAAGGGCCGGTCCTGGTTCTCGATCGCGCGTGAAGCCTGGGGCATGGACATACTCCGGGAGCGCAGCTTCCTGTGGTTGGTAGCGTCCCGGCTCTGCATCCTTACCGGCGCCGCCCTCTACCCGATCATGGCCACGTTCTATCTTGCTCAGGTCTTCGGCCTCGATGAGAAGGCTGCCGGCGACACCAAGCTGATCCTGATCGGGATAGTCGGCGTGTGCGTCACGCTGTCGGTCGTGCCGGCCAGCCGGTTGTCGGACCGGGTCGGCCGCAAGAAGGTCATCTACGCCTCATGCCTCGCCGGGGGCGTTGGGCTGGGAATGGGCGCAGTCGCGCCGGTTCTACCGATGGCTCTCGCCGGCGTCGGCATCTTTGCCATCGCCGCCGGCGCGTTCCTGGCGGTGGACTGGGCTCTGATGAGCGACATCGTCCCGAAGGCTTCGACGGGCCGCTACATGGGCATCTCCAATGTAGCCACGGCATCGGCGGGGACCATCGCGCTGGCCCTGGGCGGAGCCGGGGTGATGGACACGGTCAATCACATCTTCGGCTACGGAACGGGGCCGCGCGCCGCACTGATGCTCGGCGTGGTCCTCTACATCCTGGGGGCGGTCTTCCTCCGGCCCGTCGTGGAAAGGCGCAGAGAGGACGGCGTCGTCCAGGCCTGAGCCACTTCGGTCGAATCTGTCCGGGTGAGCCGGGCACTGGACCTCCGGGCGCCTGCGCATCCCCGGTCGGCGTCGTTGTACCCTTCGGGGAACCAGCATCGAGGAGCCGTGAGTCCGCTCGAACAGTGTCTGCTACCGCTCGAGCCCCAGTACCGCGAACGCGTCTGGGGCGGCCAGAGGCTTCGAACGGCAACCCCACCGATCGGCGAGGCGTGGATCGCCCATGGTCCGAGCCGCATCGCGGGCGGGCCACTTGCCGGCCGGACGCTCGACGAGCTGATTACCGGTGCAGGGCCGGGGTTGCTGGGAACCGAGGTCGCCAGTCGGTTCGCAATGCGTTTCCCGCTGCTGGTGAAGCTCCTCGACCCTGCATCCTGGCTATCCGCCAGGTCCACCCGAACGACGAGCAGGCCCGCCGGCTGGTCGGGGCCGGGGAGTTCGGCAAGACGGAGGCGTGGTACTTCATCGCCGCGGAGGCCGGTGCGCAGATCATGGCCGGCGTGAAGCGGGCGTGGACGGCACTCGGCTCGCTGCCGCAATTCGAGAGGGTCGCATCCTGGACGTCGCGAACCGACTCTCCGTCCACGACGGTGAGGCGATCCTGATCCCCGCAGGCACGGTCCATGCTCTGGGCCCGGGGTTGCTCCTGTACGAGATCCAGCAGGCGAGCGACACGACGTACCGGATCTACGATTGGGATCGAACCCAATCGACCGGTCGGCGGCTTCACCTCCAGGAATCGGCCGAAGTCGCCCTGCCTGTCGGGCCGACCGAGACCCGCCATCCCGAGATCCACGCCGAGACCGGCTCGGCACCGGCGATCGCCTGCGACTACTTCGATCTCGATCTCGTTCGGGTATCGCCTGCCGGCGGGCCGCTGGCGGACGACACGTCAGGCCGGAGGTTCCACATCCTGACCGTAATCGAGGGCGGGGCTGAGGTCCGTCGCGAGGGTGAGCGGATCGCTCTTGGTCGTTTCGAGACCGCCCTGGTGGCCGGTTCGGCCGGTCCGTACGAGGTACGGGCAGTCGACGGACCGGCCTCGCTGCTGCGGGCGGCAGTGCCGGACCGGGAAGGCCTGACCAGTGCAAGCGCTTGAGTGTTGAGGAGACGGATGCGGGTCGGATCGATCGGAGGACTGCCGCGCGGCCGGCGTCGAACTGTCGGCCTGAGCCGCGCCGGGGGAGACGGCGCAGCCTGCTCCGGCCCCTGCGTCGACCGACCGGCGCGGAATGCCGCAAGACCATACGCTTGAGTCGATGGCACGTACAAGCGCCGGCATCCTGCTCTATCGCCGTCGAGGAGGAATCCTCGAGGTCCTGCTCGTTCACCCGGGCGGTCCGTTCTTCGGCAACAAGGACCTGGGCAACTGGTCGATTCCGAAGGGCGAGGTCGACGAGACCGACGCCGACTACGAGGAGACCGCTCGTCGCGAGTTCCTCGAGGAGGTGGGTCATCCCGTCCCCCCCGGTCGACCGATCGAGCTCGGCTCGATCCGGCAGAAGAGCGGCAAGACCGTCTACGCGTGGGCAGTCGAGGGCGACATCGACCCGGCAACGATGAGCAGCAACTTCATCGAGCTGAACTGGCCGCCTTTCACGGGTCGGAAGAAGCGTTTCCCGGAGGTCGACCAGTGGGCCTACTTCGGTCCCGAGGATGCGCGCCGGCACATGAAGGAGACCCAGATCCCGCTGCTGGAACGCCTGGAGATTGCGCTCTCGGCGGGCAGCCCGACCGAGCGCCCATCTCGATGACGGAGCCGACCGACGAAGTCGTCGGCCTACACGGCGTGTCGGTCGTCAGGTCCGGCAACACGCTGCTCGACGGCATCGAGTGGCACGTCCGCACCGGCGAGCGTTGGGTCCTTCTGGGACCCAACGGCAGCGGCAAGACAACCCTTATGTCGGTCGCCGCGACATACATCTGGCCGTCGCGCGGGACCGTGTCGGTCCTGGGCCGGGCGGTCGGGACGGTGGACGTGCGCGAGCTACGGAAGAGGATCGGCCTCGTCAGCGCCTCCCTCGAAGGGCGAATCCCGCCGAGCCTCCGTGCCGTGGACGTCGTCGCAGCCGGTGCCACGGGTGCCATCGCGCCGTGGTGGGATGGCCATGCCGGGGCAACTCGGGACCGGGCAGCCGAGCTGCTCGACCTGGTCGGCTGCGCCTCGCTGCACGACCGCCGCTTCGAGCTCCTGTCGTCGGGCGAACGGTAGCGCGTCCAGATCGCTCGTGCGTTGATGCTCGAGCCGGCCCTGCTCCTGCTCGATGAGCCGGCCGCGGGCTTGGACCTCGGCGCTCGCGAACGGCTGGCCCTCCTCATCGCGCAGTTGAACGCCGAGCCCGGCCTGGCCGCTACGGTCATCGTCACTCACCACGTTGAAGAGATCGCGCCGAGCACCACCCACGCCCTGGTTCTCCGGTCGGGCCGGGCCCTCGCCTCAGGACCGACAGACGCCACGTTGACCGGCCCCGTCCTGACAGAGGCCTTCGGTCTCCCCCTTGCCGTAGAACGAACCGCCGGTCGGTTCACAGCCCGGGCCGTGGAGCCGGCGATGACTGCCAGGCAGGGTCGTTGGGGCGGGTGACCCGCGAGCCCCAGCCTACGGCCCGGTAATGGGGCAACCCTAGGGGCGCAGCCAGGAGATGGTCGGGCCGTACTCCCCGAACGGAGCCTCAGTCCCGGGCTCTGCAACCACGGTCGCGGGCAGTGGCGCCGAGACTCGGGCGAGCAGCGAGGCGGGCAGAGGCGCGACCGTTTGTGCCTGCAGAGAGAGGCCACCGGCGCCGCTGCGCAGCCTTCGCTGGCGCGACGAGTGTGCTCCAGCTCTAACCCTGCGCAACGCCACATCGCGGGCGAGGAGTCGGCCTGCGGCTTCGACGGCGTCGATTGGCAACGGCGCCGAGAAGAGCCACGACACCGCCGGCTCGGGTTCGGCACCAGTCGGAGGTTCGAGCTCCGCCGGTCCGGGCGGGGGCGCAGGCGCGCTGAGCTCGGTATCGTCGGCCGGCTCGGGCAGGGCGAGCTCCATGCCTTCGGACGCCGGAGTCTGTGACGCACCGGGGTCCACCGGTTCGCCCTCCAGCGCAGCCGGCTGAGCTTCGTCCGAGATGACCCCGCTGGCCGTATGTCCATTCGGTGGGATAGTCATGGCCCGCAAGGCATCCAGTCGCTGAACCAGCTGCAGGGCTCCGTCGACCTCGTTCTTGTGGATGTCGCCGGCGGCGACTGCGAGGTCGAGGCGCTGACGGCGCTCTTCTGGAGCAATATCGAGCAACTCGTCAATGACTCTCTGACGCCGCTCTTCGCGGCGGGCACGCGTCCAGAACACGGTCGGCTCCTACCCTGCCGGCAGAACGACGGTCCGCGACCGTCAAGCGAATCGGCCCGACCCAACACTTCGATCGAGCAGTCCGGCGTCCCGATCATAGGTCTCGCCCAGTCGAATCAAACCGGTACCATCGGTCACGCGATAGGACCGTACGGCAGGGCGCAGCGGGGATTCCGGCCGGCGAGTCTGCCCTGCGGCACCGCTTGAGTTCGAAGCCTCTCTCGGTAGGCGCGTGCTGCCGACCGAGCCAGGATGCGACGGGCCGCGAGTCTGAGCACTCGAGAGCAGCGCCCTGGCGCGCGATCCCCGAATGCGGCACTCTGATGTCATGCCACCGCTCACTCTGGATGACGCCAGGCAGAACCCTCACGATCCAGGATCGGACGCCGCCGGAGAACGTGCCACCGCAGTGGAGCGAGCCGCAACCGAGCCGCTGATCGCCCCAGGCGGCGCCACGATCCGCATCGGTACTGCATCGTGGACGGATCCGACCATGACCGCGCCGGGCGTCTTCTATCCGCGCGGCTTCGTCGGCGCAGAGGAGCGCCTCACTTACTACGCCGACACGTTCCCAATCGTCGAGGTGGACGCGACCTACTACGCTCTGCCATCTGCCCGGGTCGCCGCGGCGTGGGTGGATCGGACGCCGCCCGACTTCGTCTTCGATGCCAAGGCTCATGCCCTGATGACAGGGCAGCCTACGGAGACGAAGCGGCTGCCGAAGGATCTGCGAGCCGCCCTGCCGGCCGACCTCGCGGCCAGGCCTCGCATGTACGCCCGCGATCTGCCGGCCGAGCTGCGCGACGAACTCTGGCGGCTGTACCGGGCGGGCCTCGAGCCACTGCGCGCGAGCGGCCAGGTGGGCTCGGTGCTGCTCCAGTTCCCGAAGTGGTTCTTCCCGACGGGCGAGAGCCGCGACCTGATTCTCGAAGCGCGGCAGCGCCTCGAGGGGATCATGTCAGCCGTCGAGTTCCGAAGCCCAGCGTGGTTCAACGAGAAGAACCTCGAGCGCACGCTCAGCTTCCTGGCTGACCACTCGATACCGTTGGTCATGGTCGATGGGCCGCAGGGCCTTCGGAGCAGCGTACCGCCGTTGACCGTCGTGACCTCGTCGCAACTCGCCGTCATCCGCTTCCATGGGGCAGGGTCGAGACCTGGGAGGCAGCCGGGATTCCTACGGTCGAGCGGTTCCGCTATCTCTACAGCGAGGCCGAGATGCAAGAGTGGGTGCCGCGCATCCGTGAGGCGGCCGCAGAGGCTCGGGAGATGCATATCCTGATGAACAACTGCTACGCCAACTACGGCTCCACCAACGCCCGCGAGTTGGCGGCTATGCTCGCGGCCGAACTGGGAGCGGAGCCCGAGCGGCCACTCAATGGGCCTGCCGAACTTGAGGCTGGCCAACACGGCTGACATGCCGCCAGGACACGGCAAACGGCCCGGGGAGGGGGGCCCGAGCCGTTTGCGGAAGAGCGCGCCGTCACTCGCGCCCGAGGAAGATTGGCGCGATCGTAGGTCGGGCCCGTCTTGCCGTCGTCGTGACACCGGCCCGTCCCACCACGCGATCCAACCCTCAGGGCGGTCACTGGCCCCGAGCCGGAGACGCCGGCACGACGGTCTGGAGCGCCCACCTTGCCGGCGGAGGGACGGGCGGACGCCTGCGCAGGCGGTGGCGCCGGTCCCGACTCGCCTGCCCCACCCCGGCCGGCCTCACCGACAGACATAGGTGACCAAAAAGAACGCCCGGCGGACTACCGCCGGGCGTTCTCGTTCCGATCGAACGGACGGCTACTTGTCGCGCTCCGCCGCATCCGCCAGGGCCGCCTGCGCCGCCGCAAGGCGGGCCACGGGAACCCGGAACGGCGAGCAGGAGACGTAGTTGAGGCCGATGCCGTGGCAGAACCCGATCGACATCGGGTCGCCGCCGTGCTCGCCGCAGATGCCGACTTCGAGGGCGGGCCGGGTCTTCCGCCCAAGCTCGACGGCCAGCCTCATCTCCTTGACGATGACCGGGTCGAGCGACTGGAACGGGTTGTACGGCAGGATCTTCTCTTCGACGTACTTGAGGAGGAACCCGCCCTCGGCGTCGTCGCGGCTGTAGCCGAACGTCATCTGGGTCAGGTCGTTGGTGCCGAAGCTGAAGAACTCGGCGTATTGCGCGATCTCGTCCGCGACCCAGCAGGCACGCGGGATCTCGATCATGGTGCCGAACTTGAAGTAGATCTCCTCGCCAGCGGCCCGGACGACGGATGCGGCCTCCGCGTCGAGCAGCTTGCGCGTCTCGATGAGCTCGTTCACGTGGCCGACCAGCGGGATCATGATCTCGGGGCGCGGATCCTTGCCGGAGCGCTTCACGGCGATGGCCGCGTTGAGGATGGCCCGGGTCTGGATCTTGACGAAGTCGGGGATCATCAGGCCAAGGCGGCAGCCGCGCAGACCGAGCATCGGGTTCTGCTCGTGCATCGACTTGATCGTCGCGAGCAGTTCCTTGTCCTCGGCCGTGGCCGCCTCGCCGGCCTTAGTCACCTTGACGAGCTGATCCTCAAGGTTCGGGAGGAACTCGTGGAGCGGCGGGTCGATCAGGCGGATGACCACCGGCAGACCAGACATCGCGGCCAGGATGCCCTCGAAGTCGCCCTGCTGGAGCTTCTCGAGCTTCCCCATGGCAGCGTCGAACTGGGCCAGGTCGGCCTTCTCAACGTCGGTGAGCTGTTCGCCGACGGCAATCTTGGTCTTTGCCCTGGTCGCGACGTTGGCGACGAGGATCGCTTCGCGCACGATCTCCAGGCGCGGGCCCTCGCGGAACATGTGCTCCGTACGGCACAGGCCGATGCCCTGGGCGCCGTAGGAGCGGGCCTGGGCGGCCTCTTCCGGCTTGTCGGCGTTGGTCCAGATCATCAGCCTGCGTATCTTGTCGGCGTAGCCGAGAACCGTCTGGAGTTCCGGCTGATCCTCGAAGCGAGCCGAGACGGTCGGCAGCGCGCCGACGAAGACCTCGCCGGTGGACCCGTCGAGGCTGATCGAGTCGCCCTGCTTGAAGGTAACGCCGTTGGCCGACGCGGTGTTGGAGCCGTAATCGACCGAGAGTTCGGCGCAGCCGGAGACGCACGGCTTGCCGATCTGGCGAGCGACGACCGCCGCATGGGAGGTAGCGCCGCCGCGGGCGGTCAGGATGCCCTGGGCAACGGCCATGCCGTGGAAGTCGTCGGGCGAGGTCTCGACGCGGACGAGAACGACCTTCTCGCCCTTCTCGACCCACTCGACTGCGGTGTCGGCGTTGAAGACGGCCTTGCCGACCGCCGCGCCGGGCGAGGCGTTGAGGCCCTTGGCGACGCGAACGGCAGCCTTTCGGGCGATCGGGTCGAACTGGTTGCGCAGGAGCTGGTCGACCTGCGCGGGCTCGATGCGGGCCACCGCCTCGGCCTCGGTGATCAGGCCGCCGGCGACCATGTCGATCGCGATCTTCACGGCGGCCGCAGCGGTCCGCTTGGCGCTGCGGGTCTGGAGCATGTAGAGCTTGCCGCGCTCGATGGTGAACTCGAGGTCCTGGACGTCGCGGTAGTGCTTCTCGAGCTTCTCGGCGATGGCCTTGAACTCGGCGTAGGAGGCCGGCATCTCTTCGGCCAGGGCCGCGATCTTGGCCGGCGTGCGGATGCCGGCCACCACGTCCTCGCCCTGGGCGTTGACCAGGTACTCGCCGTAGAGAACGTTCTCGCCGGTGTTGGGGTCGCGGGTGAAGGCGACGCCGGTGCCGGAGTCGTTGCCCATGTTGCCGAAGACCATGGTCACGATGTTGACGGCGGTGCCGAGGTCGTGGGGGATCTTCTGGCTGTTGCGGTAGTCGTTGGCGCGCTTGCCGAACCAGGAGGCGAAGACGGCCTTGATGGCCAGGTCGAGCTGCTCGTTTGGATCGGTCGGGAAGTCGCGCCCGGCATCGGCCTTCACGATCGCCTTGAACTCCGCGACGAGGGCCTTCAAGTCCGCGACGTCGAGGTCGGTGTCCTTGGCGCCAGCGCCGTGCCGCGCCTTGCGCTCGTCGAGCGGCTTATCGAAGCGCTCCGCCTTCACGCCCAGGACGATCCGCCCGAACATCGAGATGAAGCGGCGGTAGGCGTCCCAGCCGAAGCGCTCGTTGCCGGTCAGGGCGATGAGGCCGTGGAGGGTCTTCTCGTTGAGCCCGAGGTTGAGGACGGTGTCCATCATGCCCGGCATGCTGAACTTGGCCCCGGATCGGACCGAGACCAGGAGCGGGTTCCCGGGATCGCCGAAGCCCTTGCCGGTCTCGGCCTCGACCTCCTTGATGGCCGCGAGGACGTCGTCCCAGAGACCGGCGGGGAGCTTCTCGCCGGCGGCGAAGTAGTCGTTACAGGCCTCGGTGGTGATGGTGAAACCGGGAGGAGTCGGCAGACCCGCGTTGGTCATCTCAGCCAGGCCGGCACCCTTGCCGCCAAGCAGGTCTTTCATCCCGCCGTTGCCCTCGGCCTTGCCGCCGCCCCAGGCATAGATGTAGCGCTTGGCGGCCTTGTGGGTCTTGCTGCCAGAGTCGGCCATGGTGGGTTTCATCTCCTTGGATTCGGGGAGTTGTCGCGCCGCGGACGGCAGGAAGGCGTCCCGGGCCTCGGAATCGCACGATGTACGGAGATTGTACAGGCGTGGGCCAACGAGCCTCGCTGCCGACGGGCATTGCGACCCGGGATCCGGGTCGTCCGGGGACCGGCCATTCGGCCCCATCGCGCGGGACCGTTGGTCTCACGCGGACGCGCCGGCCACGACCGAGCGAGCTCGGCGACAAGCGCAGGATGATGGCTTCGCTGATAGGCTGGGGGGCGGAGCTCGATGAGCGGCCACCCGTTTCGGCAGCCCTCGATGTGACCAAAGGCCTCCGCCGAAGGTACGGAACGGGCGTGCCAGCGAGCCGTTTCAGCAAACACCATTGTTCGAATACATACTGTATTGCCACACAATTCTGCCGACCATCGAACCGGAGCGAGATGCACCCTATCCTCAGCAAGGCGCAGCTGTCACCGAACGTCACCCGACTTGTCGTGGTGGCACCTCGGATCGCCGAGATCCGCCAGCCAGGGCAATTCGTGATCGTCCGGCGCGGCCCCGGCGCCGAACGCATTCCGCTTACCATCGCCGACGTCGATAGAGAGGCCGGCACGATCACGCTGGTCATCCAGGCGATCGGCAAGAGTACCAACGAGCTGACCTCGCTCGCGGTCGGCGACGCCATAACGGACATCGCCGGGCCACTCGGCCGGCCCACCGCGCTGCTCGAGAGCGGCCACGCCGTCTGCGTCGGCGGCGGCGTCGGCACGGCCGTCGTCTACCCCATCGCCCAGGCCCTCGCCGCGCACGGCGTGAAGGTGACGAGCGTCATCGGCGGGCGATCCAAGGAGTGGGTCATCTGCGAGGAGGAGCTTCGTGCGGCCGGCGAGGTGGTCGTCTGCACCGACGACGGCAGCTACGGTCGCCACGGCTTCGTGACCGAGGCCCTCAAGGACCTGTGCGAGGCCGGCGGCGTGGATGAGGTCTACGCGGTTGGCCCGGTGCCAATGATGCGGGCCTGCTCCGAGCTGACCCGCCCGTACGGCATCAAGACCACCGTCTCGCTCAACTCGATCATGATCGACGGGACGGGCATGTGCGGCGGCTGCCGCGTCGCCATCGACGGGAAGAGCCAGTACGCCTGCTGCGACGGGCCTGAGTTCGATGGTCACAAGGTGGACTTCCGGCAGCTGGCCGATCGGCTGAGCACGTACCGAGACTTCGAACAGGCCGCCCTCGAACGCTGGCAGGCCTCGCACGCCGAGGCCCACTGATGAGCGACCTGACCCTTTCCGGCCGCGCGGCCGAGCACGGCGAACCGTTACCCAAGAAGGAGCGGATGAAGATCGGGCGAGGCCAGATGCCCGAGCAGGACGCCATGGTTCGAGCCCGCAACTTCGCCGAAGTCAACCTCGGCTACACCGAGCAGCTGGCCATCATGGAGGCCGATCGCTGCCTGCAGTGCCCCAAGCCCTACTGCATCGACGGCTGCCCCGTTGCGGTCAACATCCCCAACTTCATCCGGCTTCTGGGCGAGGGCAACGTCAAGGCCGCAGCCGATTCGCTGCTGGGCGACAACGCGCTGCCCTGCGTAACAGGCCGCGTTTGCCCCCAGGAGACGCAGTGCGAGCAGGTCTGCCTGCGCGCCAAGACAGGCAAGCCCGTCGCGATCGGTTATCTCGAGCGCTTCGTCGCCGACTGGGCCATCAACAACCGCGACGTCTTCACCACCGCCAGGCCGGCCCCATCCGGCAAGAAGGTTGCGATCGTCGGCTCCGGCCCGGCGGGGCTGACCGCCGCGGGCGAGCTGATCAAGCGAGGCCACGCGGTCACGATCTTCGAGGCGTTCCATGCCGCCGGCGGCGTTCTTGTCTACGGCATTCCGGAGTTCCGACTCCCCAAGGACATCGTCCAGAAGGAAGTTGATCGGCTCGTGGCCGACGGCGTCGAGATCCAGCCGAACTCGATCATCGGCAAGACCTACACCCTGCCCGAGCTTCGCGAGAAGTACGACGCGGTCTTCGTGGCAGTCGGCGCCGGGTTGCCGGTCTTCATGAACGTCCCGGGCGAGAACCTCAAGGGCGTGTACTCGGCCAACGAGTACCTGACCCGGGTCAACCTCATGGGTGCCTACAACCCGGACTCGGACACGCCGGTCCTGCGCGGCCAGCGCGTGGCCGTCGTCGGTGGCGGCAACGTGGCCATGGACTCCGTGCGGACCGCTCGCCGGTTGGGTGCGGACGAGTCGGTGTGCGTTTATCGCCGGTCGCGCACGGAGCTGCCGGCGCGCGCCGAGGAAGTCCATCACGCCGAGCAGGAAGGGGTTCGGTTCGAGTTCCTGACCGCGCCGGTTGAGGTCCTGGGCGACGACAAGGGCTGGGTGAGCGGCCTCAGATGTGTCCGAATGGAACTCGGCGAGCCCGATGCCTCCGGACGCCGACGCCCGGTCGAGATCCCCGGCTCCGAGTTCGTGTTCCCGTGCGAGATGGTCGTGGTCGCGATCGGGACCAAGTCCAACCCGCTTCTTACCTCTACCTCGCCCGACCTGCGCGTCAACAGGTGGGGCTACATCGAGATCGACGACAACCTCCAAACCACGATGGACGGGGTCTTCGCCGGCGGCGACATCGTCCGCGGCGCGGCAACGGTCATCCTGGCGATGGGCGACGGCAAGAAGGCCGCCGGCAACATCGACGCCTACCTGCGAGGCGAACTCAAGTCTCCGGACCCGGTCGCAGCGGCAGCCGAGGCTCCGGCCGCTCACTAGCCAGAGGCAGGCCCGTGAGAGCCGGGCCGGCCGACGCTCTCAGCGTCGGGTCGTCATGAACGTCGACGGCGGCCGCCCGAAGAGCGCACGGATCTCATTCGTGTTGAGGTAGTAGAGCACCGCCGCGTCGACCCCGACATTGATCATGGCTGAGACCGCTTCGCCGCCGCCGACGAGAGACAGGATCGCGAACGCAGCAGAGATGACCGAAAGGGCGCAGCCCAGCAACCAGGCCCACGGCCGGACGGACCAGAGGCCCCAGGCGAGGATGAACGCTGCGATCGCCCCAGCCGCGCTTGCAAGCCCAAGGAACTGGGCCGTCTGACCGCCGGATCCGTACAGGTAGTTGTGCAGATCGGCGTAGTCGAAGAGTGCCTTCGCCGCGATAAGACCCAGGAGGCCGCCAGCGACCTCCAGGATCGCAAGGATCGCGATGCCCGTGGGCCGTGCAGCTGCGGCGCCCGGGGCCCCGCCGACGTTGTAGCCCGCGGTCGGGCCTCCGTATCGGTTCTGTCCGCCACCGCCAGGCGGTGTGGGTGGCAGTGACCACGGTGGCGGGACTGGCGCTCGTGCGCCCGGGTAAGGGGCGGCCAGCTGAGGCGCGTCCGGCGGCTGGGACGCCACTCCGGCGGTCGGCGGGGGCGGCGCGACTGCGATCGGCGGCGTGGCTCGGCTCGGCTCGGAGAACTTACCGCCGATCCGGCGGAAGGCATCGTCTGAGGCGGCGGGGCACCTGCCACTCGCCCACCGCACTTGACGCAGAACTGCGCGCCAGCGACCAACGAGGCGCCGCATTTGGGACAGGACACCTGATCGGTCATAACGGCAACCTCCTCTGAGACGCTCCCATTACGCGCTCACCCGGCCTCCGCAGCCGGTGCAGAACTGGTTCTCGCCGGATAGTCGCACTCCGCAGGCAGGGCAGACTAGCCACTGCCCAACCTCGACCGAAGGCCCCGGAACGCGGCAACGTCCCCACCCCTGGACCAGAAGCGAGGGGGCGAGAAGGAGCCCGCGGCCGACGGATCAAGCCCCGCCAGACCACGATCCACCGCTGCCTGCACCTGACCGAAGAGCTGGCGATAGGTCCTATTCCAGCCCCAGGCCTTCCCTGCAAGATTGATGTGCTGGTCCACGAGGTGGGCGGCCATGACGCATCCGCATGCTTCGGGAGCGATGTCGAACTGGGCGAGGATCGGAAGCATCCGGGCGGGCATCAAGGCTCCGCCCAGAATCCGGGACCCGCGCGTTGCCCCAACTCGAGTCAGCTGCTCGATCGTGACGTGGAAACCCGCCTTACGGAGAACGTCGCCAGTGACGCGCCCGACCTCGGATCACGCGCCACCGGCCATAGGCTGACCCAGCTCTCCTGGTCGGCTCACGACGTGTCCAGCCGGCGTATCCGCCGCCGAGGCCGCAGGGGCGTCCCGGCGCTGCCAGCCCGTTATCCAGATCGCGGTAGCGGCGAAGGCGATTGCTGCGAAGACGCTGACACCCGCAAACGGCGTGGGGACGTAGAGCTGCGCGGTCAGATACGCCGCCACCAGCAGCCGCGTCCGCCACGGTTCCGCGATCCCCGCGCCGGTTCCGCCGGCGGCCCACAGGATGAGTGGCAGCACCATGACGGCCTCGTACTGGAGGGAGTGCGGACTCACGACGATGCCAATCAGGCAGGCACCTGCACCTGCTTCGCCCATTGGTGAGCGCAGCAGTCGGGGCAGTGACGCCAGGACGATCGCGGCGGCAGCGGCGTACGCGACGATCGGTGCCACGCCGTGGCCCATTAAGAGCCCCGGGATCGCGTCCGTCTTGTTGACGTTCTGCCAGGTATCCGCAGCCATGAACGGTGCTACGTCGGCGAGCCAGTGGCTCGGCCACGACCAATCCCCCGCGCTGCCGGCGACGCCCAACAGATACCACCCCACTGCGACCGCCAGCGCGACGGTGAGCGCCGTCCACTGTCGTCGGAGCACGAGCAGGACCAGGAGCGGCACCGCCAGCGTCGGCTTGTAGAACATCGCTCCTACGGCCAGGCCCGCCACCACCTGGCGCTCGCGTCGCAGCCCGTCAATCGCGATCATGGCGAGGAGAAGGGCCAGGGGCGAGTTCTGACCGACGGCCGCCGCCGCGAGCACCGGAGTCCAGGCTAGCGTCGCCACGAGTGCGACGCGGGTGTCGAGCCCAAAGGCGCGTGCGCCAACGAGCCCGGCCGCGATGCCGATAAGCGCAATCGCAGCAGCGTGGACCCAGAACGCAGCGGCGAGCGGCAGCCCCCCCAACGGGGCATAGAGCCACGCGGTCCCGGGCGGATACAGGAAGATCCAGGGGGTGAAGCCGTGGGCAATCTCCCAGGCCGCCTGCCGTGCCGGATCGAGCAGGTCCGGCGTACCGACCAGCTTGGCCGCGAACCAGAACTGCGGGAAGTCGACCCAGCTATTCCACGGCGCGCCGACGGCGATGATGGCGCTCATGACGCTGAGCCCAACTGACCAAAGCCAGAACCTGCGAGGGGGGAGCCTCAACGGGAGGGGGCGAGCGCCACCGACCGCAGCTGGACGACCGTCAGGCCCGGGCCCCGAGTCGTCGGCCGGCATCGTCAGTATGGCGGCGGGCACGATCGCCTCCTCGGCCATAGACAGTTGAAACACGTGGCGGATGATCTCGGGCGGGCGGACAGACGGGTTCCAAGACGTTCGAAGGGCAGAACGGTCGGTGCGCAATTCTCGCACACGAGCCACTTGTCGAGGGGCCGGCGCCGCCGCCAGGCGGGTCGAAGAGCTCCGGTCGGCTACGACAGCTTGAGAGTCGGACACTCAGCCGCTGCGGCCGCCGGGTTCCCGATCACGGGGCCGTGCGCCCCGAGCTCAGGACCAGCCCGTGCCCTCGCCTAGGCTCGCGCCTTCGCCAGGCGTTCGAGGATGAGTGGCTTCACCTGCGAGATGTCGACCCGGATCTGCTCCATCGAGTCGCGGTCTCGGATCGTTGCCTTGCCGTCCTCGAGCGAATCCACGTCGACGGTCACGCACCAGGGCGTCCCGATCTCGTCCTGGCGCCGGTACAGCTTGCCGATCGCGGCCGTATCGTCGTAGACCGCCATGGTCTCTGTCGCCAGGTCGTCGCGCAGGCCGTGGCACAGCGCCACGATCTCGTCGCGCTTCTTGAGAAGCGGCAGAACCGCAACCTTGTACGGCGCCAGCTCCGGGTTGAAGCCCAGCACCACCCGTTTCTCACCCCGGACCTCTTCCTCGCGATAGGCGTCGATCAGGAAGGTGAAGGCAGCGCGATCACCGCCGGCCGACGTCTCTACGATCCAGGGAATGTAGTGCTCCTCGGTCGCGGGGTCGAAGTACTCCAGGTTCTCGCCGGTGGCCTGCTGGTGACGACCCAGATCCCAGTCGCCCCGGTTGTGGATTCCTTCCAGCTCCTTCCAGCCGAACGGGAAGCGGTACTCGACATCGACCGCCTTCTTCGCGTAGTGGGCCAGCTCGTCGGGGCGATGCTCGCGGAACCGCAGCCGCTCGGGCGTGACGCCATATCTCTCGTACCACGCCCGCCGACGCGGCATCCAGTATTCGAAAGTGGCCGCAGCCGTCTCCGGCTTGACGAAGTACTGCATCTCCATCTGCTCGAACTCGCGCATCCGGAAGACGAAGTTGCCGGGGCTGATCTCATTGCGGAAGGCCTTGCCGATCTGGGCGATGCCGAACGGCAGCTTCTTGCGGCTCGTCTCTCGGACGTTGCGGAAGTTCACGTAGATGCCCTGGGCCGTCTCCGGGCGCAGATAGACCTCGTTGCCGTCCTCCTCGACCGGGCCCATGTGGGTCTTGAACATCAGGTTGAAGCGACGCGGGGCCGAAAGCGGGCCGGCGTCGACCGGGCACTTGAGACCCAGCCGGTCGACCACGGTGGGGTCGGCCAGCTCGGTATTGGTCAGGTCCTCGGCGCCCGGCAACTCGTCGAGCCGGAAGCGCCGCCGACACGTCGTGCACTCGACCAGCGGGTCGCTGAAGCTGGCGACATGACCGGAGGTGACCCACACCTGGGGCGCCATGATGATGCCGGCGTCCAGGCCCACGATGTCGTCGCGCTCCTGGACCATGGCTCGCCACCACGCCCGCTTGACGTTGTTCTTCAGCTCGACGCCCAATGGCCCGTAATCCCACACGGCGTTGATGCCACCGTAGATCTCAGAGCTTGGGAAGATGAAGCCACGCCGCTTGGAAAGCGAGACGATGGTTTCGAGATTGGCGACGGACGGTCCTGGATCGTCGGCCGGCACGGTCGGCTTGTCGGCGGTCACTGCAGTCTCCTCGGGCACCTGCGGCCGAAGCTGCGGGCCCATTGCGGCGGGCGGGAGGGTCGAATGTTAGAACGGTCGAACGATCGACCGCTCGGGCCGCCATTCTCGCACGAGCGCAGCGGGCCCGGGCGCCAGGCTGCCGGCTCCTATCCGGCGGTGCCGGAGCGCACCCGACAGTCGAGTGGCAATCGGCCGCCGCGACAGCGTAGGCTGTCCGAGAGCGGCCGCGGCCGGCCGCACCTGGGGTGGAGTTGGCCACGTGGATGACCGCCCGGCAGATCGAGAGCTGCCCCACAGAATCGCGCTGGAACCGGAGGCCGTCGGCAGGGGCCTTCCGCTCCCGCCGCTGCTCCCTCTCGTCGCCATCGCTGGGATCTTCCTCGGCCTGGCCCTGGGCTACAACCTGGCCGAGAAACCAGGCCCGGCCAACGTGCGCTCACCGGCTCCAGCCTCGCCTCCGGCCACATCCTGGCCGTCGCCGACCCAACCCGGCATGAACCTGTTCCCGACAATGGTCAACCCAACGGCCAGCGCCGCGGAGTCCCCACCGACCGGTGGGCTCTCGCTCGCCGAGGCATTGGTGGCATTGCAGAACTCAGGGATGGCGCATCCGTCTGCGGTCATCTCGGCTCGGGTTACGCAGCTGGGTCAGGTTGAGGCCTACGCGTCGGTCCCCGTGGAGTGGGTGTGGGCGTTCGTCGTAAGCGGCTACTTCCCCTCGTTCGGCGGCGGCATCCGGTTCTGCGAAGCAAGCCCAATCTCAACGTCCGGACCCGCGGTGTCGCCGGAGCGTTGCCCGCTGTCGGACGCCACGGTGCCGGCTGCCTCGACCGAGATGATCGTCCTGGACTACTACACCGGCGCCTTCGTAGTCGGCATGTCGCCGGCGCCCGGATACTGAGCAGGGCGGCCAAAGGCAGTGGCAGCGGCTCGATTCGGTCGGCCCTGCGAACGCCTCTCGGTCGCGAGACTCAGCCTCGCCTGACCTCGTCGAGGAACTCCAGGGACCGGGCGTCGCGGTCGAGCGAAACGTGCAGGAAGTCGCGCAGCGCGCCCTCGACCTCTCGCTCGACGGGAGGCGGGAGCCGCAGCGCCGCCAGCGCCTCGACGTCCATCCGCTGGTAGGCCTTGAGTAGCTTGACCGCGTCCACCGAGATGTGCGCCCTCTCCATCGGCGGCCCCGGGCAGCGCGAGCAGAGCAGGCCGCCAAGCGGCGGGACCCACCGGAATTCCTCGTCGGGCTCGAGCATGCGATCGCACTCGACGCAGCGGTCGACCTCGGGCCTCACGCCCAGCTCATCGGCCAGGCGCATCTCGTACCAGCGGGCGACGCGTCCGGTTTCCATGCCGGCGTCCAGCAACTCGTAGGCCCGGCGGAGCAGCGCGTACAGCCCCGCCGCCTCGTGGCGCTCCTCGATCGAGCGGTCGGCCAGCTCGGCGAGGTACCAGGCCGTGGCCGCCGACTCAAGGCTGTCGCGCAGCCTCAGCCAGGCGTGCGAGACCTCGACCTGGGTCACCACGTCGAAGGTCCGGCCCCTGGCCAGGGCCACCCGAAGCTCCGCCAGCGGTTCGAGCGCCCCGCCCAGCCGGCTGGTCGGCCGGCGCACGCCCTTGGCGATCGCCTTGAACTTGCCGAGGGCCGGCGTGAAGAGGGTCATGATCCGGTCCGCCTCGCCGTAGTCGAAGCGGGACAGGACGATGGCGTCGGTCACGTAGAGACGCGGATTCGGCACGGCGATCACGCTATCACGCTTGCTATCACGCTTGTCGCGGCCGGTCCGGTATGCTCCAGCCATGGATGACATGGAGAACCGTCACGCATCCTCCGAGCCGGCCGGGCGCGACCAGGTATCGCCCGCTGCCGGGGCAGCTTCTGCGGCGGCGCCGGGCCCGCGCACCGACAGGACTCGGATTCGCCGTCACGCCGACCGTGCGGTACCGGAGAGGATCGAGGAGTTCCTGAGGACCGGCCTGATCGCACACGTCGCCACCGTCGAGAACGGCGAGCCCATCGTGATCCCGTTCCTGTACCAGTACGAAGCCGGCCACATCTACGTCCACGGGTCGCCCGCCAATGCCACGCTGCGGCGGCTCGGCGACGGCCAGTCAGTGGCCATCGCGGTCACCCAAATCGTGGGCCTGGTCGCATCGAAGACGGCCTCCGACCACTCGGCCAACTATCGCAGCGTCGCGGCCTATGGGCGCGGCCGGCGAATCGACGACCTGGCCGAGAAGCGGCGAATCCTGGACGAGATGACCGAGCGCTACTTCCCGGGCAGGAGGACCCCGGCCGACTACGCGCCTGCGACCGACGAAGATCTGGTCAGGATGGCGTTGATCGACGTCGAGATCGAAGAAGCGTCGGCCAAGATGCGAGAAGGCGGACCGATGGGCCCGCACGACTCAGAACCGGACTTCCCCGGCTCGGCTTTCGTTCGTCCCCTTTGAGGATCGGTGCGGTCGGCGACATGGACGGCGGTGGCTCTCCCGCGAGCCAGCGGCGATCGAGCCGCAAGGTGCGCCCGACCGCCGATCGACGCCCGACGGGCGGCCCCAGACGCAACCGTTCCGATTTCTGAAGCTCGGTTGGTATGATCCGCCAGTGGAAGTAATCGTCGCCCTGCCCGAACTGATCTCAGACACGGAGCGGGAAATCCTGCGCCTGGTCTGCGATCGAGATGCGCCGACCGCCGGGCTCTACGAGATGTGCCGCTACCACCTCGGCCTGGATGGCAGCGGCTCGTCCGGCAAGCGGCTTCGACCGCTGCTCGGGCTGCTCTCCTACGCCTCGATCGCGGGCGACTACCGGGCGGCATTGCCCGGCGCCGCAGCCGTCGAACTCGGCCACAACTTCAGCCTGGTCCACGACGACATCGAGGACGGCGACACCGAACGCCGCCACCGACCGACTCTGTGGGCTCTCCACGGCATTCCGCAGGCGATCAACGCCGGCGACATGCTCTTCACGCTCAGCCGCAAAGCCCTCCACCGACTCACGGACCTGGGCTTCTCCGACACCAAGGTCCTACGGCTGATGCGCCTCCACGACGACACGTGCCTGGCGTTGTGCGAGGGCCAGTACATCGACATCTCGGCCAGCGAGCGTTCGGAGACTATGTCGGTGGAGCTGTACTTCGACATGATCGGCCGCAAGACGGCGGCCCTCATCGCCGCGTCGGTGGAAGCCGGTGCCGTCCTGGCGACCGATGATGAGGCCGTCATAGCCCGGTATCGAGCCTTCGGATGGGCCCTCGGCATCGCCTTTCAACTGAACGACGACCTGCTGGGCATCTGGGGAGACCAGGCGATCACTGGCAAGGAGCCGACCGACGTGGCCAGGCACAAGATGACCCTGCCGGTGATCTACGCCTTCGAACACGCCGGCCCGTCGGACAGAGCGGCCCTAGAAAGAGTCTGGCGCACGGAGGCGCCCGACGACGTGCAGGTCGCCGAAGCGGTGGGGCTCATCGAGAAGTTGAGTGGCCGCGACTTCACCCGCGACCAGGCTCACTCATATCGCGACAAGGCCCTGGTCGAGCTCGACGCGGCCGGCGTCGTCGACGCCGAAGCCCTTGAGTCTCTGCGAGCCATCATCGTCCGGGCAATCAAGGCCTAGGTCGGCGCACCAGCGCAGATCGAAGGGCCCGATCCGCCGTCAGGGCAGGCCTTCGGCGTGGCTGACGATCAGCTGGCCCGTGTCGGCATCCACGAGAACGACCGCTCGCGGCCCCGACTTTCCCGGCGTCGGCGTCGGAGCAAAGCTGCTCGTCGCCCATGCCATCGACACCGCCCATGCCAGCCGCGGACGTGCGCCGCTACAGGTATCGCGGAACGAGACCAGAAGGATTTCTCGGACGTAGCCACTCGCGTAGGTCTTGCCTGCGACCGCCAGCGCGGCGTCGGCTCCGGCCCGTGGCGTGCCGCTGGCGGGCTCCAGTCGAATGCACGCCGAGTCCAGCTCGCTCGTGCTCCAGCCGTCGATCTGCGCGGTGCCGTACGCTCGCAGGAACTGGCTGACCGGGCTCCGGTAGTCGTAGACGATCCACAGCGCGCTCCATGTGGCGGCCACCAGGAGGACGAGGAGGACGAGCAGCGCGGCGGACTGGTGACGTCTCAGCCAGTGCAAGCCGGGCCTCCTTCCACCCTGCCAGCTCCGCCCGAAGGCCTTGGCCTAATGGCGCTCGCCCCTGGTCGACTCATCGTCCGTCCGGCCTTCTTCGTCCTCGCGGTCTCCTGCCCGTCGTCGCACCGCCAGTATCTTGCCGACCCGATGCCCGTCGGTCACCTCGACCGTCAGCGTCAGGCTCTGTTCCCGCAGCTCGACTTTGTCGCCCGGCCGCGGCACGCCGCCGATGCGATGGTAGATAAGCCCACCGACCGTGTCGTACTCGTCGGCATCCTCGAGCCCACCGAGATCCACGTCGAACAGCTCAGCCAGATCGTCGACGGACGCCCGTCCGTCGACCCGCGCCTCGTCATCCGAAAGACGAACCGTCAGGGGTTCCTCCACGTCGTACTCGTCCTGGATGTCGCCGACGATCTCCTCGAGCAGGTCTTCGATTGTGACCATTCCCGCCGTGCCGCCGTACTCGTCGAGCACGATCGCCAGGTGGACCCGGCGGCCCTGAAGCTGGTGGAGCAGGTCGTCGACCGACATCGACTCCGGCACGAAGAGCGGGGCCCGGAGCAGCTTGCGCAGGTCCGGTTTCTGTCCACCGCCCTTGAGGAACGGCAGCAGGTCCTTGGCGTACAGAACACCCACGATCTCGTCGATGGTCTGCTTGTAGACCGGAATCCGGCTGTGACCCTCGCGAATGAAAGTGTCGATGGCCTCGTCCATGCCGGCCGTGACCGGGAGTGCCGTCATGTCGGTTCGCGGAACCATCACCTCGTGGACGCGGCGCTCGCCGAGCTCGATGACCGCGCTGATCATCTGCTCTTCCTCGGCCTCGAGGAGGCCCGTCTCTCCTCCCCGCTCGACGATGAGCTTCAGCTCCTCGGTGTTGATCTGAGCCTGACGCGCCAGTCCACCGCCGAAACCGCCCGCGACCTTTCGCGTCAGCCATGTCAGCAGGTCTACCAGCGGGCCGAAGATTCTTCCCACGAGGTCGAGCGGGCCCGCCAGGGCCAGGGCCACGCGGTCCGGGCGGGCCAGGGCAACGGTCTTGGGCACGAGCTCCCCGAAGACGATGAAGAAACCGGAAAGGAGGATCGTGACAATGAGGAGAGCCACGCCGCCGGCCGCATCCTTGAGAACCGGCACGTCTTTCAGCACCACTGCCAGGCGATCGGCCAGGTTGACCGCCGCAAAGGCCGAGGCGAGGAAGCCGACGAAAGTCACGCCGATCTGGGCAACGGCGAGGAATCGGGCGGGATCTTCTATCAGGTGCTTGACCCGGCTCGCGCCGCGGTGGCCTTCGTCGATCAGCTGGTCGACCCGGCTGTGTCGCAGGGTGACGAGTGAGATTTCGGCAGCCACGAAGAGGGCCTCGACAAGGACGAGGATGAGGACGACCAGCAGCTGCAGGACGACGTCACTCATCGACGAGGTCGCTCGGTGGCCTCCCCTGCTGGAGGCTCTTCACGGCCCTCGGCAGAGGCCTCGGCCGGGCCGGCCGGATCGGTCGCGGCGGCTTCGTCGCGAGGCTTGCGCAGCCGGGCAGGGACACCGACGGCGAGCATTCCCGCCGGCACGTCCCTGGTGACCACGGCTCCCGCGGCAGTACGGGCGCCATCGCCAAGCTCGACCGGGGCCACGAGCATGGTGTCCGAGCCCAGGAAGACGCGTTTGCCGATCTTCGTCCTGTGCTTCCGGAGGCCGTCGTAGTTGCACGTGATCGTGCCGGCGCCGACGTTCGTGCGCTCGCCCAGCTCGGCGTCGCCGATGTAGCTGAAGTGGTGCTGCTGCACGCCGGGATCGAGGCGGCTGGCCTTGACCTCAGCGAAGTTGCCGACCCTGACCTCGCGTCCGATGGACGACCCTGCGCGCAAGTGCGAGAACGGCCCAACCTGGGCGTCGTCCTCAACCTCGGAGGATTCGAGGATGCTGGCCCAGACGAAGCAGTCTCGGCCGACGACGGTGTCGATGATCTGACTCCCCGCACCGACGCGAGTCCCCTCCCCGATCCTGGTCCTGCCACGCAAAACGACGCCAGGCTCGAGGACGACGTCCTGGGCCAGCTCGACCGTAGCGTCCACGTACGTGCGAATCGGATCGACCATGGTGACGCCGGCGAGCATGTGCCGCTCGTTGATTACCATCCGGAGCTCGAGCTCGGCCGCTGCCAGCTGCACTCGGTCGTTGATGCCGACAAGCGTGCCGTCGTCCTCGACCTCCACCGAGACCACGGGGCGGTGGTCTTCCCGGGCGAGGGTCACGAGCTCAGGCAGATAGAGTTCGCCGGAGACCGGCGAGGGCTTCACGTCGCCGATGCGCCGGCGGAGCCATGCCGCGTCGAAGGCGTACACGCCGGCGTTTATCTCCTCGATCCCCAGGTCCTCGGGTGAGGCGTCCTTCTCTTCGACGACCCTGAGCACCCCTCCCCCGTCTTCGCTTCGAACCACGCGACCGAGACCTTCGGGCTGGGCGGTGTGAACCGCGACCAGGGCAACCGCCGCCTTTCGGGCGCGACGCATGTCGATCAGCTCGGCCAGCAGATCCGACTGGATCAGGGGCACGTCGCCGGATAGGACGACGATCTCATCGACGTCCTGCGGCGCGACATCGAGAGCGGCACGCACGGCGTCGGCGGTGCCACGCGGCTCGGCCTGGATAGCGAGGTCCGCCTCGCTCGCAAACACCTCGGCGACGGCGGCAGTTGCCGGCGAATAGACGACCAGCGGGCGCCGTTCACTGACGTCGCGTGCGGCATCCAGCACGAACGCAAGCATTGGGCGTCCGCACAGCTCGTGGAGGACCTTCGGCTTGCGCGACTTCATGCGCGTCCCGAGGCCGCCGGCGAGGACGACCGGAAGGACGGTTCGGGAGGTCTGGCTCATGGCATCGGACGGTAGCACGGAACGCCGGGAGCGCGCGTCCCGGCTCGAGTGTATCGAGCCCGGCGCGTCGTGCCCGCATGACTGCACAGGCCGGCGTGAACGATCGTGCCGGCCGGCCGCCCGTGCCCGGCGGAGACCACTACCTTGACCGCCGCGCGATAGCCTCGATCTCAACGAGGGCATTGCGGGGGAGGGCGGCAACCTGGACGGTGCTCCGCGCCGGTGCGGGCGCGACGACGTGCTGGGCGTAGGTTTCGTTCACCTGCGCGAAGTGGGCGAGGTCGACCAGAAAGATGGTGGTCTTGACGACATCGGCCATGGTCAGGCCCGCGACGCCCAGGACCGCCTCGAGGTTGAGAAGTGCCCGCTCCGCCTGCTCGGTTATGCCCGGCAGCAACTCGCCTGTCGCCGGATCAAGCCCCAGCTGGCCCGAGCAGAAGACGAAGCCGTCGATCTCGATGGCCTGGCTGTAGGGGCCGATTGCGGCGGGCGCGGACCTGGTGACGACCTCGTGGCGAGTCATCGAGACTACTCTCCCTTAGTATCCCTGGGCTCCGCGGCTCGACCTTTGGGATCGTTCCGGCGGCCGCCTGGTTCATTGTGGACCGTGCGAGGCCGGATCGTACCCATTGTGCCGTCCCCGAACTCGACCGCAGGCCGCGGGCGTCGGCCCGCGATGACCGTTGCAGCCACGAAAGGCTCCCCGCGGCCGAGGCGGGGCAGCATGCCTTTGGCTGCTGCCAGGCGAACCGCCCTAGCCGCCCTGTTAGCCTCCCCCAGAGTGGGATAGAGCGACCACAGGGTCGGCCCCGAGCCGGACTGCCCGACTGGGCGACCTGTCAGGTTCTGCAGCGCCGCCGCGAGTTCGGCCAGGCCCGGTGCGATCGCCAGCGAAGCCCGACGAAGGTCGTTGGCAGCCGCCAGATCTTCGGCTCGCTCGATGAGATCTGCCCCGGTCATGCCCGTCCGCATCTGGGCGGCAAGCCGTTCCGATACTTCGCCGGCATGCGCGCCGGCGAGCGATCGGGCGCCGGCGGCGTACTCCTCGAAGGCGGCCGACGTGGCCAGCGGCAACCGGGGCGACACCAGCAGAACGGCCGGCGGCTCGCCGACGAGGTCCGGCAAGGCTTCGACGCACTCGCCGCGGCCGGTTACGAGGGCCGCGCCTCCTGCCAGGAAGAATGGCACATCCGAGCCGAGCGATGCCGCCAGCGTCACCGTCGCCTCCGGATCGAGGGCCGCGGCCCAGGCAGAGAGCGCGGCATCGATGGTCGCGGCTGCGTCGCTGCTGCCGCCACCCAGACCGGCGGCGACCGGTACCCGCTTGGCCAGGCGAACGAGCAGCGGTGGTGGCGCGGCCGGCACGCCGGGCCGGGCTGCCGCGACCCGCGCCCGCGTTGCCGCGATGGCCCGCAGAACCAGGTTATCCGGGCCCGACGATAGCGCCAGGCCGGTGACTCGAAGCGAGTCGCCGGCCGCGCCGGCGGGTGCCGCCGAGACCGTCAGGGCATCGCCGAGCGACAGCGGCACCATGACGCAGTGGAGAGCGTGGTAGCCATCCTCCCGGCGACCGACCACGGCCAGGGTCAGGTTCAGCTTCGCCGGCGCGAAGCGGACGACATGGATGCGGGCGCCGGCGGTCGTCATCGCTCCTTCGATCCGAGGAGTGGCCCGAGGGCGACCCGCAGGGCCAGCCACTCGTCCACCGACATAGTCTGCGGCCGGCGGTCGCCATCGATTCCGGCCGCGTCGAGACAAGACCTCACGTCGGCGGCGGGCAGCTTGAGCTGGCGAGCCAGGACATTGTGGAGCTTCTTGCGCCGCTCGCGGAATCCCGCCTGGACCAGACGCCAGAGAGTTTCCTCATCGGGCGCCGAGAGGCGAGGATCCTCGCCTCTCGGGTCCAGCGGCCGGATCTCGACCACGGCCGAATCCACGTCCGGGGCGGGCTCGAAGGCCTCGCGGGACACTGTGAAGGCGATCCTGACGGCGGCGTGGTACTGGACGAAGACCGACAGGTAGCTCATGGCGCCGGGCGCGGCGGAGATCCGCTCGGCTACCTCCCGCTGCAGCATCAGGACCAGCCTCTCCGGACGTGGCGGCTCGCCCAGGAAGCGGTGCAGGATCGGGCTGGTTATGTGATAGGGCACGTTGGCCACGACTTCGTAAGGCGCATCGATCAAGCCGGCGATCCTCTGGTCGAGGATGTCGCCACGGATCAGCCTCAGCGCACCGCCTTCGATCGCAGCCGACTGATTGCGCTCGAGCCGGTCGGCGAGCCTCCGATCGAGCTCGACCGCGGTGACGGAGGCTCCGCCGTCGAGCAGCCCACCGGTAAGGATTCCCAGACCCGGCCCGATCTCCAGGATCCTGCGACCCGGCTCCGGAGCGGAAAGGTCGATGATGGACTGCAGCACATCGGGGTCGGCCAGGAAGTTCTGCGACAGCGAATGCCGGGCTCGCAGCCCCTCGTCGCGCAGCTGACGCCTGACGGCCAGGGCGTCGAGCCGCGGGCGCCGAATCGAAGTGGCGGCCTCCGCCATCGTAAGGTCGGTCGCCGTGGGGCTCCGGCCGATCGAATCTGCCCCCTGGATCGGCGGCTCACTCACCGACGCGCCAGCGGCAGCGACGGCCGGGCATCCAGATCGAGGCCCGCCCGAGCCCCGGCTTCCCATCGGCGGGCCCCTGCCGCCCCGATCATCGCGCCGTTGTCAGTGCACAGCGCCGGACGCGGCACCACCAGCGGGATGCCGGCCTCGCGAGCGCGGTCGGCGAGGCGATCGCGCAGGACGCGATTCGCGGCTACGCCGCCACCCAGCACCACGGACTTCGCCGCCACCTGGCGAGCCGCGCGCATGGTCTTGGCCACCAGCACATCCACCACGGAGTCCTGGAAGCCCGCGGCCAGCTCGGCAACGCGATCGGCGGGCAGTGCGACCTCCCCGATCGACGTTCCATGGCCCTCGGTCTCGGCCGCGATCGTTCGTCGCGCCGCCGTCTTGAGGCCGCTGAAGCTGAAGTCGAAAGAGTCGCCCAGCCACGCCCGAGGGAAGACCACGTCGTGCCGTGTCGCCCCGGCGGCAGCTTTCATGATCTCCGGCCCGCCCGGGTACGGCAGACCGAGCAGCCGGCCGACCTTGTCGAACGCCTCGCCGGCCGCATCGTCGACCGTCTCGCCGAGAGGCCTGTACTGCAGGTGATTGCGCATCTCCACGAGAAACGTGTGTCCGCCGGAGACGATGAGCGCAACCACGGGAAAGAGCGGCTCCGGCACATCTCGGCCCTCATCCTCGAGCCACGCCGCATACAGGTGACCTTCGAGATGGTTGACCGGAACCAGCGGCTTGCCGTGGACATAGGCGAGCGCCTTGGCGAAGTTGATGCCCACGAGAAGCGACCCGGCGAGGCCCGGACCCTGGGTCACCGCGACGGCCTCGATGTCGTCCCAACCGACGCCGGCAGCGGCCCACGCCTCGTCCAGAACGGGCACGATCCAGCGCAGGTGCGCCCGCGCTGCCACTTCCGGGACAATCCCACCGGACGCCGCGTGCATTGCCACCTGGCTGGCCACGACGTTGGAGTGGATGCGCCGGCCGTCCTCGACGATGGCGATGCCGGTCTCGTCGCAGCTCGATTCGACGGCGAGGATCAGACCGCCCATGGTCACAGTCGCCTCCGCGTAACGCTGCTGGGCCGAATGACTCGAGCAGCGCCGGGCAACTGGCTGGAAGTCGCGCCCGGACCGGTCGAATCCGAGGCACTCGTGAACTCCTGGGCAGGCTCGACGGCCCACTGACCGCTGACACTCGGCGGCCGGTTCACCGGCAGCCCGTCCGCCCCGATTTCGATGTCCGGCCTGGCAGACACCGCGGCGCGAAGCGCGGCGATCCGGTCGGTCATCGATCGCCCATCGAGAGAGTCGGTCGTCATGATCAGGGCGTCCTCGTTGTCATCGCTGTAGTAGCGGGGCCTGACGCCGACGACCTTGAAGCCGTACTTCTCGTACAGGCGGCGCGCCGGTGTGTTGGACGGCCTGACTTCGAGCGTGGCTTCGTTGGCGCCGCGGGCCCGGGCCAGGTCCAGCAGCGCCAGGAGAAGCCGCTCCCCTATCCCTTGCCGGCGCCAGGCCCGCCGCGTTGCGAACGTGGTCACGTGGGCCTCGTCGACGAGCAGCCAGATGCCAGCGAAGCCGACGACCTCGTCATTCCAGCGAGCCACGATGTACGTGGCCAACCGGTTCTGCTCGAGCTCCTGGCGATAGGCGTGGGCCGGCCAGGGCGTGCTGAAGCTCTCGCGTTCGATGACGTGGACGGCGGGCAGGTCCTCGACCCTCATGCGGTCGACGACGATTCTCACCGGCGGTCGTGCGACCATCGAACCTCCCCCCTTGCAACCGGCACGCCCCGCGGCAGGGTCACGTACTCGGGGACCAGGCGGGCGACGTCGTCGCCGCCGGTGGCGAGCCTGTCGGCACCGATACGGACGAGCGCGACCGGGAGCCCCGCCTCCGCCTGCGCACCGAGCGCGAGCGCCTCGAGCGGGGCCCGGCCCGGCAGGTCGACGGCGACCCAGACGCATCCGGGCGCGGCCTCGATCTCTTCGCCGCCGCGAACCAGTCGAGCCTGACCTCCGGCGACCATGACTCTGTCCGAAGGTCCGGCCGGCAGCAGCAAGACAGCCTGCCTCGCCTCGAACGTTCCGGCCCGGCTTGCCGCCTCGAGAAGCGCCTCCGATGTCGCGACGCCCGCGATTGGAGCGTCCAGTCCCCGCGCCAGCGCCTTTGCCGTCGCGAGGCCGACTCTCAGGCCCGTGAAGGCGCCGGGTCCGGTGCCGACAACGATCCCTCCGAGCTCGGCCATCGAGACGCCGGTCGTCGTGAGCATCTCGTCGATCCGGGCGAGCAGCTCCTCGCCGTGGCGGTACCCCGCGAGCCAGCGCCGCTCCGCGATGAGTTCGCCGTCGGCCTCGGCCAGCGCCACGAGAGCGTTCGTGCCCGACGTGTCGATCGCCAGGATTCGGCCGCTCGTCATCGGTCGGCCGTGGCCGGCCCGGGCACCGACTCGCCAACCGCCTCCGCCCGTGCCGAGTCCGCCGTTTCGAAAGTCGCGGGCACCGCGCCGAGGTACCGGACGTAGCCCGCATCGCCCGGCCGAATGGTGATCCGCCGCGGGTCGTCGCCGGCTCCATCGATCAGGACCTCGAGCCGTCCGGCCGGCATCGCGCCAGCGAGACGTTCCGCCCATTCGACGATGGTGACCCCGTCGGACTGGCGCTCGTCGATCAGCCCGCCCGCCAGCGCCTCGGCCGCATCGAGGAGCCGGTACAGGTCGACGTGGAATAGCGGCAGCCGGCCGCGATATTCGGCCATCAGCACGAAGCTCGGCGAGACGATCGTGTCGGTGATCCCCAGGCCGATGCCGAAGCCCTTGGCGAATTGCGTCTTGCCGGCGCCGAGGTCGCCAACCAGGCTGATCAGGTCGCCGGGTCTTGCGGCAGCAGCCAGCCCCGCCGCCAGGGCCCGAGTCCCTGCCGAATCACGCGTGACGACGATCAGTTCGAGGCTCTGAGTTGCTATCACCCCGCGAGGTTACCCGAAAGAGTGCCGCCGGCGCTCGTAGGCACCGGCGCATGCCGGCGCCTGCTACCCACGCCGGTCCCCGCCAACGAGCGGTCCGACTGTCTATCGCCTCGCACGCGAGCCCGGCTGCTCACGGCACGCCTCCTCAGAAGACGAGACGCTCCAGGTCGGAGACCGGTATCACCGTTGTCTCCATCGCGTTACTGAAGCGGACGACTGCTGCCTCGAGGTGGATTCCGGAGCGGAAGCGATACAGCCCCGCCGGCTCGAGCCACTGACCCTCCCGACCGGCGTGTGGGCCGCTGCGAACGCGAACCCAGTTCGGCGGCAACTCCGGCAGCGGAACCTCGGACGTGTCGAAGACCAGCAGCGGCGGATCGGTGACGATGGCCACTTCGCGACCGACCATGGTCGCCAGAAGAGCCAGGATCGGCGTGGCGATGGGGCGGCGGCCGTAGCCGTCGAGAGCGAGGAGGCCGAAGGGCAGGGACGGTACGAGGCTCGCCCGCTGCCGATTCTCCGACGCCTCCAGGTCACGGAGCTCGCCCTGGCCGACCGAGCCGGCGATCAGGCCACGGATCGACATCGCGCGGGCCCGCCCGATCGCCTGGGCTGAGATGCGATTCCCGGCCACGACCACGGCACCGGAGCGACCCACATCGAGGGAGTTGGCCCACAGTTCGCCGTCGGTCAGACGGGGCAGGTCGAGGTAGCCGCGCGACGGCTCACCCGCAGCAATTGCCGCCGCGAGGGCTACTCCGTCCACCCGGATCGTCACCTCGACTGCGTTGCGGGCCTGACACACGACGCCGGCCACGTTCGACTCCACGATCTGGTGCCGCTCCCCGGCCGCAGCACGCCAGCGGCCCCCGGACTCGAAGAGCAGTGTCCCGGCGACCCGGGCCGTCGGCTTGCGCCTCGCCAGTCTTCCGCGGCGCTCGCCACCACCGACCCACCATCCCCCCGGAACCGGCGCGTGCCGACGATCCTGATCGAGCGGTGCGAGTGAAGACGCGTTCCTGACCGCCATCGGTGCGCGGGCATTCGGCCTCGATTCCTCAGGCCCTGCACCGTGCTCCTTCCGGGGCGACACCAACGATCCGCCGGGAGCCGAGCTCATCGCCCCGTCTGCGCCATCAGACCGGCCCCGGGCAGGACCCGTCAGGGGTCCCGCATCGACGGGCTCGGCATCGGGTGTGCGCTCCGCGATCGGCATGCCCGGCACCACGGCATCCCCTGGCGCCACCAGGGCGCGATCGCCGGGCCCGAGTCGAACATGCACCGTTGGCGAGAGGACCAGGACTTGCCGGCAGGACACCCGCGCAAACTCCGGGGAGATTCGAGCTCCCGGTCGCGGCGCGCCGGCACTCATTCATCGACCTCGGGCCACATGCCTCGCTGCCAGGCCTCGAGGGCGGATCGCCGGGAGTCTGGCCTGTCGGAGACACGCATCGGGATGTCGCGCAGGTCCACGAGCAGACCGCATAGCCCCCCGCTCACTTCGACGGAGAAGTGGCGGCCGCGGTCGACGAGTCTGACGGCATCGCGAAAGTCGAGGTCCGCCCTGGCAGCACGGCCGGGTGCCAGATCGACGACCTCGACCGTGCCCGGATGCAGTTCGGTCTCGGACCCCGCTGACGCGCCCTTGAGCCGCAGCCGGCCGGCACTGCGACCCACCTTGATGCCGGCCGGAAGGATGAGACTGCCAAGCGGCAGAAGGATGTCGTCGGCGAGATTTGCCAGCAGCTGGCGCCGCTCCTGCTCGTCCTCGACGACTCCCAGGGGGCCGAGCAGTCGAGCCTGGTCGACTCCGAGCTGGCTCACGCCAGCCCGGCGAACAAGGTCGGCGAGCGCCAGGGCCACCACCGACGGAGGCAGCGCGGCGAACACTCCGCCGGCGGCGATAAGCAACTCCGGCATCGGGTTGCCGACCATCGTCGGTGAAGATTCGACCAGTCGCCCGACAGCTGCCTTGGCCGCGGCCAGCCGGAAGGCGGCGCCGTCGCCGTCGGCTTCGCCCCACGGCACGAGCCGCAGGTCGTTCAGTCGATCCATGGCCCGATGCCTGTCCAGCGAGGTCGTCGACCAGGCCAGAACGCCATCGATCACCTCCTCGGATGGGTTCTCCGGCGCGAACGACGCATCGGCGAGACATGCATGCGAGGAGGCGACGGCGAGATGCCCCTGCCCAACCGGTTCGGAGCGCGACCACAGACCACCCTGAAGCCCAACCTCGACGACTTCGATCGATCGGTCGAGGACGTAGGCCAGCGATGCGATCGATCGGGCCACCCCAAGCCGACTGTCGTTCGGCGAAGTCCGCAGCTCCTCGAGGACCTGCTGCAGTGAGGCTCCGACAGGGTGGCCCGCTTCGGCGTCGGGGGCCAGCAGGATGCGAGAGGAAACCGGGTGCTCGGCGGCCCGAAACGCGAGCGGGATCGAGTCGTGGACGGCGATCGAATGAATCGAGGGCGAGTGAACCTCGGGAGCTGGGACCTCGGTTGGGACCTCGGCCGAGGACCCGAGTACCCCGGATTCCATTTCCCGTGGCAAGCCGTCGGCGACCGATTCATCGGCCGTCTCGCCGGGGGGTTCAGCCGATCCCAACGTTATCGATTCCTCCACCGCGGCCGGTCGCTCTACTGCAACCGCCTTCTTTGACACGAGTTTCGTGTCGGCAGTCGCCTTCTCGATAACCTCGACCTGGGCCGTGCCGGACACATCGGCAAGGGACGCGACCGGTGCCGCTGGCTCGCGTTCAGACCCCGAATCGCCGAGGCTCGCAAATGTCGACTCGTAAGCCGCCGCTCCTCCTGCCAGCACCACGGTCAACTCGGGCCGGGACCGCGCTACCGCCGCCACCAGGGCCGCTAGCTCCGGCAAGTGGCGCTTCTCGTCGCCGCTTGGGCGGCCATCAGCCCCAAGAAGCACGGCGACGAGATCGGAAGCCAGGGCGAGACGACTCAGAGCGACGCAGTCGTCCTCGTCGGCGCTACCGCCAACTACGAGCCACCCCGCTCGCAAGGCGGACATCTCGAGCCGTCTCCGCTGCCGGCGAGATCCCGCCAGGACGGCCATGCGCCGCTGGGGAGCGGTTCGAGCCACGAGCCGCGGCCACGTCGCGACCAGGGTTGGGATATCCGGGTCCTCGGCGGCGCCGAGTTCAGTGAGGACCTGGGGATCCGTCAGGTTGACCTTGGCCAGGAGCCCGGCCAGCATCGTGTCCACGTCGACGTAGCAGGGGGTGGCGGTCTGCGCGATGAGACGCCATCGATCGCCGATCCGAGCGAGTAGCGCTCCCGACGTAGTGGCCGATCCGAGGTCGAGGGCAAAGAACGCTCGCGGCTGGCTGATCACCTGCCTATGCTACCCGGCCGCCCCGTCGGTTTCCGACCTCAGGCGTCCCAGGTGATCTCCTCGTCGGGATCCTGCAGACGCTCGATGAGTTGCTCGATCCCGAGATCGTCGGCAAGAATCTCGGTCGCAACGGGCAACTCGCCACCGAAGACGCTGCGCAGCGTCGGGTCGAAGAAGACCATCGCGCCGCTGCCCAACTGACGGTACGGTCGGCTGGCCTGCAAGAAGAGGACGGCTGGCGCGGTCAAGCCGCGTATCTGGATCTCACGAGCAGCTTGCTCGACTAAGTCCTCACGCTGCTCTTCCGAGCGGCCCTGCATCTCGATCAAGTCCGAACGTTCTCCGCTGTCGTCGCCGGTGGACCGGGCACTCGTAGCCGAACTGGCCGGGATCCTAGTCGGATGCCCCACCTGCTCGGTCGTCGGACCTCCCCCAGCCCCGACTCACGTCGCACGCAACTGCTCGCATCCCGACTGCCTTAGCTGCCGCATAGTACACCCGGGGTAACCTTCCGGACGTTCCGGCTAGGACTTCATACGAGATGGTGTTGCCCCACTGCGCCACTTCGGTCGCGCCAATGCTGGCTCCGCCCTGCTCTCCGATCAACGTGAACTCGTCGTCGATGGTCACCTCCGGCCCGGGAACGTCGGTCACGTCGATCATGATCGCGTCCATGGCCACGGTTCCCACTTGCGGCGCACGAACTCCCCGGACGAGGACCTGGGCCCTGTTCGAGAGGCTGCGCGGATAGCCATCGGCGTATCCGAGGGGCAGGGTCGCGATCCGGCTCCGACGCGACGTCGTGAAGCTCGGGCCGTAGCTGACCCCGGTACCGGCTTCCAGCCAGGCGACGCGAACGGGCCGGGCCCTCAGTGACATCACCGGGCGTAGCTCGGCGGCAGCCGCCCGGTTCGGCCCGGCCACGTCAAGGCCGTCAGGAACGAGGCCGTACTGCGCGATCCCCACGCGGACAACGTCGTAGGTTCCGGCAGCCGCCGCAAGCAGGCCACCGCTGGCGGCAAGGTGGCGCACCGGAAGCGTCTTCCCGGCCGCCTCCAGGAGCCCGGCCGCGACTCCGAAGAGAGCGTCCTGGCCCGAGGCTAGTCGCGGGTCGCCGGCGGCCTGGAGGTGCGACCACAGGCCGGCGAGACGGGCTCGCGGGCTGGCGCCGATCACGGCCGCCGCCGCCACCACCTCTTCCGGATGGACGCCGCCACGTCCCAGGCCGGTTTCGACCTCGAGCTGAATGGCCAGTCTGTCTCCGCCTTCGAACGTGGCGCGAACTGATGCCGCTGACAGCGCGGCCAGCGTTCGACCGAGCAAGAGCCCATCCCCTGCTGTGACCGTCATACGGTGGCGTAGTGCGTCCGCCGCGAGCCCCGGTGGAATCGGAAAATGGATCACGACCGGGACCTCGATGCCAGCCTGGCGCAACTCCAACGCTTCGTCGAAAGTGGCCACGCTCAAACTGCCAATGCCAGCCGCGACAAGGGCTCGGGCCACGGCCACGGAGCCATGCCCGTAGGCATCGGCCTTAACCACGGGCTCGATGCGAACACCGACCGGCAGCAGGCTCTCGAGCAGCCGTATGTTCGCCACGAGGGCGTCCAGGTCGATCTCCAGCCATGCCGTCCTGGGCAACGGCGGGAGGTGACCGTCCGGGCCGGCCTCGATCAGGGCGTGACGAGCGGCCACGACTCGGCCCCGATCCCGGTCGGAGGTGGGTGTCACGCCGACCTCAACGTCGCGCCGGACCGATGCCGCCGGCCGTCGAGTGGGCAGAACCGGCCCCCGGCAGGGACGCCAGCTTCTTGCGGGCCAGCGGCAGTTCGGGCGTCAGGTCGGACGCGAGCAGGCCGGCGTCACCGAGACGCGCCCTGACAGCTTCGCCGGCCATCGCGTGGAGATACACGCCAAGCTGAGCAGCTTCGAAAGTGCTCAGGCCCTGGGCCAGCAACGCTCCGATGGTCCCCGCGAGAACGTCGCCGGTACCACCGCTCGCGAGGGCGGGATTCTCGAACGGAGAGACGGCCGTCCGCCCGTCCGGGTCCGCGATGACGGTCCGAGCCCCCTTAAGAACCACGACCTGGCGCCACTCTCGAGCGGCGTCGCGGGCGGCTGCCAGCCGGCGCCCGTCGTCGAAGACCAGGTCGCCATGCTTCTTTGGATCGACGCCGTCGGCGGCACGCAGTCGCAGAAACTCCCCGACGTGAGGCGTGAGGACGCATCGCGCTGCCACCTCGGCGGCCCACCCGTCGACGGTGGCCAGCGAGCGCAGCGCCTCCGCGTCGAGAACCGCCGGCAGCGGCTCGCCGTCCTCGTCGGGAGCGAGCAAACCCCGTATGAGCTCCGTCATGGACAGGCTCGGCCGCAATCCTGGGCCCACCACCAGGGCGTCATGGTCGTGGTCGAGAATGCGGGCGAGGGCCTCCTCCGGGTCGACCTCCTCGACGTCGTCCTCCGGCAGCGAAAGTGTGGTGGCTTCGACGACCTTCGCCGCGAAGAGTGGCTGAAGCGATTCGGGCGTGGCCAGCGTGACGAGACCGGCCCCGGCCCGACCTGCCGCGGTGCAGACCAGCAGCGCCGCACCCGCGTAGTCGACCGATCCGGCTAACACCAGCAACTTCCCGAACGTGCCCTTGTGGCCGCGGCCGGGACGTGGCGGGAGGAGAGCGGCGGCCGTCGCGTCGTCGAGCAGAATCGGCTCGTCAGCAGCCCGACTAGGCATCGGCACGCTCCTCTGGTGATGTTCCGCCCCGTACTCCGGCCGTGGTGCTCGCCTCCAGCCCGGCCTCGGTCAGGGCAATCTCCTTCGCCAGTCCGCGCAACCGCTCGAAGCGTCGCATCAGCGCAACCTCACGCTCTCCCAGGCGATCCTCGATGTCGGGCGGGTACTGGAAGCGGCCGCCGACAAGTCTGACTCCGTAGGCTATCGCGACCGCGAACTCCGATTCGTGGCTGATCGACAGCGCGACGCGACCCATGCCCAGCTGCTCGGCCCGGCGGGCGGCCCGGCCGTGCAGCTTCACCGCCGGCTGTCCCGTGGGCAGGCGCTCGATCTCGATGTCGCGCCAGCCAATCCCGCGAACACCCAGGCCAAGCACCTTCGAAACCGCCTCTTTGGCGGCCCATCGTCCGGCCATGGTTTCCGGCCGTCCTCGAACGTACGCAGCCTCGGCCGGCGTCAGAACTCTCTTCGTGAACCGGTCGCCGAACCTCGTCAGCGAATCCCTGATGCGAGAGACGCGAATGATGTCGATACCGAGCTCGGTGGTTCCCGCGGGGGGAGTCGGCAGAGCCGCACCCGCCGCGCCCCCGCGCGGTGTCGTCACCTTCGTCTCCGGAACGACTGCCGAGCCGTCGGCAGAGTCCGTGAGAGCGAGGCCAACGATCCCCGGCCCCGATCCATCACCGGAAACTGCGCGCTCGCCCCGCGAGATCGATCGCGCCCGATGACCGGCCATCTACTCCACCGTCACCGATTTGGCCAGGTTCCGAGGTTGGTCTACGTCGCGCCCGCGCTGGACGGCCACGTGGTATGCGAATAGCTGGAGCGGGATCACCGCCAGGATCGTGCTCAGCGGCTCCAATGTGTCAGGCACCCAGCACACGTCGGTGGCGAGCTCCTCGATCTGGGCATCGCCCTCGGTGGCAACGGCGAGGACCCGAGCGTCGCGGGCCTTGCCTTCCATGAGGTTGCTGATGAGCTTCTCATAGACGGCGGACCGGGTCGCCACCGCGACCAGTGGAACGTCTGGATCGAGGAGCGAGATCGGGCCGTGCTTGAGCTCGCCCGCCGCATAACCCTCGGCGTGCAGGTAGCTGATTTCCTTGATCTTGAGTGCGCCTTCCAGCGCCGCGGGGTAACCGAACGACCGGCCGATGTACATGAAGCCGGCCGCGTCGGCGTAGCGGACGGCCATCTCCTCGGTCGAAGCCGCCAGCTCTATCGCTCGCTCCGCTTGCTCCGGCAATCGGCGCAGAGCCGCGACGAGCTCGAGCTCCTCTTCGGCTGGCAGACGCCCGAGCCGATGGGCGATGTCGGCTGCGAGCATTACCAGGGTCGCAACCTGGGTCACGAAGGTCTTCGTGGCAGCCACGGCCACTTCCGGCCCTGCCTGCAGGAAGACGGACGCGTGGGACTCGCGCGTTATGGCGGAGCCGACCGTGTTGGTCACGCAGATGACCGCCGCGCCGCGGTCGCCGGCCAGGCGCGCGGCGGCTATCGTGTCGGCGGTCTCGCCGGATTGCGTCACGGCCACGACCAGCGTCCGCGAGTCGATCGGCGGCGGGCTGTACCGGAATTCGGACGCGACTGTCGACCGGGCGGGAACCCCCAACCACTCCTGGAACAGCGCCGCGCCGACGAGCGATGCGTAGTAAGCAGTGCCACAGGCGATCATCTCGACGCGATCTATCGCCGTCAGCCGATCCCGAATCGGGTCCAGCTCCTCCAGGCAGATGGCATCGCGTCGAAGTCGTCCGGTCATGGCCGACCTCAACGCGGCAGGCTGCTCGTGTATCTCCTTCAGCATGAAGTGCGCAAAGCCGCCCTTCTCGGCCGCTTCCGCGGACCAGGGGATGATGTCGATACGGCGGTCGACGGCGTTGCCGGCACGATCCGTGATCTCGACTGTGCCGGGCGTCAGGTCCGCGACGTCGCCGTCCGCGAGGAAGATCACTCGCTTCGTATAGGCGACAAGGGCTGCGGCGTCCGATACGAGGAAGCTCTCACCGTCGCCGACACCCACCAGGAGCGGCACGTTGAGCCGGGCGCCCACGAGCCGCGTCGGCTCGTCGAGGTGCATTACGACCAGCGCGTAGGCACCCTCCAAGCGGCCCAGCGCCGAGCGAACCGCGGCGGCGAGGTCGCCGTCGTAGGCATCCTCGACCAGGTGGGCGACCACCTCCGTGTCCGTCTCGGATCGGAGCACGTGGCCGTGGGCCACCAGCTCTTCGCGAAGGTCACGGAAGTTCTCGACGATGCCGTTGTGGACGACCGTGATTCGTCCGGTGCAATCGCTGTGAGGATGGGCGTTCAAGTCGCTCGGGCGACCGTGAGTGGCCCAGCGGGTGTGGCCAAGGCCGATCCCCGCCCGGGGCGGGCTGCCACCGAGAGCGTCTGTCAGTACGGCCACCTTGCCGGCCCGTTTCTCAACGAACAGGTCGCCGTCCTCGGTGACGAGGGCAATGCCAGCGGAGTCGTAGCCCCGGTACTCCAGACGGCGCAGCCCATCGAGCAGGACCGGTCCGGCCTCTCGAGGTCCCGTGTAGCCGACGATTCCGCACATGCCAATTCACTCCAGATCTCGGGGACCGCGGCCACCCCAGGCGAAGGTCGCTAGTTTAGACGCTCACCGGCGATGGCAGCCAGCTCGTCGGCCAGCTCGCCTACCAGGTCGCTGTCCGGGCCCTCGACCATGACCCGAATCGCCGGTTCTGTCCCGGACGGACGGACGAGCACGCGACCATCCGACCCAAGGCGGGACTCGGCCCTGGCGATAGCCCTCCGGATGACCGGGTCACCTTCCCATTGATCTTTGCGGCGCGCGGGGATGGTCCGCTGCTGCTGAGGCAGCATCGGCACCTGGGCCGCCAGGTCTGCCAGGCTGCGACCTGTCCGGCTCATCACCGCCAGGATCTCGAGGGCGGTGACCACTCCGTCGCCGCTCGTCGTGTGCTCGAGGATGATGACGTGGCCGCTCTTCTCGCCGCCCAAACCGGCTCCGTTGACGAGCATGCCGTCGAGGATGTACTTGTCCCCAACCGGGGTCCGGATTATCTGACCTCCGGCGTCCTCCACGGTCTTCTTGAGTCCACCGTTCGATAGAACGGAAACCACGAGCGCGCCGTTGGGAAGGCGGCCGCGGGCCAGCCGATCGAGAGCGAGCACGCCGAGGACGGCGTCGCCGTCGACGATGCAGCCCGAGGCGTCCACGGCGATGAGGCGGTCGGCATCTCCATCGAGGGCGAATCCCACGTCCGCACCGCGGGCGGCAACCTCCCTCGCGAGAGCCGCCGGCGCAGTGGCGCCGCAGCCGGCGTTGATGTTGATCCCGTCGGGATCGTTGAACAGGACGTCGACACGGGCACCGGTGGCCTCCAGGATTCTCCCTGCGGCGAGCCCACCCGAGCCGTTGGCACAGTCGATCACGAGATGCAGCCGGGTCGACGTCGCCGAGGCCAGGCCGAGCCTGTGGTTGACGTACAGGTCGAACAGCCCCCGGTCTTGGATGGCCAGCCCGAGGGCCTCCGCCGACGCGCTGGGCAGCTCTTCGGAGGTCCAGATGAGTTGCTCGAGCTCGTCCTCCACGCCCTCGTCGAGCTTGAGCCCCCGGTCATCGAGAACCTTCAGGCCGTTGTCGCGGGCTGGATTGTGCGAAGCCGAGACCATGATCCCTGCCGCGAAAATGCCCGCCCCGGTGATGTAGGAGAGGGCCGGCGTCGGCACGACTCCAACCAGGTGAACGTCAACGCCCATGCTCGTGGCGCCGGCCACGATCGCGGCGGCAAACATGTCACCCGAGCGGCGCGTATCCTGCCCAACCACGATGGGGCGCCCGGGGCCCGCCAGCCGATGAGCCGTGGCGCGGCCAAGGGCGTAGGCGAGCATGGGCTTCAGATCGACATTAGCTGTACCGCGGATACCGTCGGTACCGAAGAGACGGGGCAATGGGCGCTCCTGACGGGCCGGCTCAGATCGAAGGCGAAGGCGACGGGGGCGGCGGGGACGGCGAGTTAGCCACGGTTACGGTTATCTGGGCCGGACTGATGGCCACGACCTTGATTCCCGGCGGCACGGTGATGCTGAGATTCACTTTGTACGTGCCGGCATCGAGGTTTCCGACCGACGCGCTCGCGGTCAGCGTCGACGTGTCGAAGGCGTTGAGAGCCGCGGTGGCTCCGCCCAGGGTTACGATCACGCTCGGCGTCGAGAGAGTATAGACGCGATCGGCGCGGGCTCCGTCTGGCACCACCCCAACGGACACGCTCCGGGTCGAGGCCGGCGACTGGAGATGAATGACGACTGCGATCGCGCCCGTGTCCGACGTGACACCAGAGGGGAGGTCCAGGTTCACCTGGGCCGGAACGTCGCCGGTGGCGCCAGCGATCGAGATGGCCTTCGTGTTGGCCTCCCCGTTCAACAGCGCCAGGGCGTCGGCCTGGCCGCGGACGGACACGACGGACGGCGTGATGTCGATCGACGTCACGTAGTAGCCGGCCGCGGGAGCGCCGACGATGATCGGGTTGACGGGAACGGTCTCGGTTCTACTCTGGCTGCCGACCGGGATCTGGACGTGAATGGTCCTCGGATTGATCGTCACCTTGGAGACAGTGGCGTCGGCGGCGTCCTTGGCCACGAGACCCACGTCCTGGTTCACGTCAAGCCCCGACGCGTCTATCCGGACCAGCGCCTGGGCGTAGGCGACCGTGCTGACGATCGAATCGGCACCCGATACGTCGACGGTCGAGGCGCTCAGGACCGGCGTGCCTGGCTGGAGGCCCGACGGCACGGCGCCGGTGTCGACCTGGACTGGCACCTGCTTGTGGACGATGGGGTCGAGCGTGACGCTGATCTGCTGAGGTTGGTAGTCGATGATCTGGATGCGCGGGTCATCAGCCACCAGCTGCACTCTCACCAGCGACGACTGGCTGTCACTGACCTTTGCGTTGCTGAGATCGACGCTGGCGCGGAAGCTTGACGTCGAGATTGGCACGTCGGGTGCCGCGATGTACCTGATGCTTCCGACCTGGGGCATCGGGTCGGGTTGGACCAGGTAGGAATTGGCGGGCTGGTCGACCGTATCGATGGCTATCGTGCCGGGCCACTGTTGAGTGGTCTGCAGGGCCACCATGGCCACATACAGGATGACCGCGAGGAGAACGGCACCGATCTTCAGCGGCCAGTTCCGGACGACGAAGCGGACCACCCTCATGACGCCTTCTCCTGCCCTTCGGGGCCGTCGCCGGAGGCCGCGACCCGGGGCTTGTCTTGCGCCTGGTGAGTCGCGACGGAGGATCGTTCGAGTCGGCCGAGACGGGCCCGTCGAGCGAACTCGCGAACCGAAGGACCAAGCCGGCGTGGCGGCTTGCGCTCCTGGCGGAAGATCCCACCGGCCGTCTGCGGATGCAACAGCGCGGCAAGGGCACGGGCAAGCTTCGGCTCGTCGAGGTTCCGGACGATTCGCGCTCGCTCAACCAGGCTGACCTGACCGCTTTCCTCGGACACGACCACGACGATGGCGTCCGTCTGCTCCGTAATGCCGAGAGCGGCCTTGTGGCGCGTACCAAACCGCTCCAGAGGGATAGTCGTCTCGGCCGACGGCAGCAGCGCCCCGGCGGCCAGGATGCGGTCTCCGCGGATGACGACCGCGCCATCGTGCAGCGGGGCCTTAGGCGAAAAGAGGGTAACGAGGAGGTCGGCCGAGAGGTCGGCATTCAGCATCACGCCACTCTCGGCGATCTCCTGCAGGCCCGTTTCTCGCTCGATGACGACGAGGGCGCCGTGGCCTTCACGCGACAGGCGATCGGCTGCGCCAGCAACCTCGGTTGCGACGTGAATCGCAATCGACTGCTCAGCAGGCGAGATAAGCCAGCCGAGCGAGCCGAGCCGGCCGATTCGATCGAGCGCCCGTCGCAACTCCGGTTGGAAGACGACCACGAGAGCAAACAGACCGACGTACGCGCTCGTCTGGAGAATGACGGTAAGCAACCGCAGATCGAATGTCACCGCCGCTCCATATACGAGGAGCAGCAGGCAAACGCCAATGACAAGCCGAACCGCGCGGGTCCCCCTGATCAAGCTGAACAGCCAGTAGATCAGTAGAGCCGTGATCGCGACGTCGGCCACGACGTTCGGGCTGACCTTGTCGAGCGCCGACTGAATAAGTGGCATAGAAACCCAGTGTATACCGGCGGCCGGACGTCTCAGTTGCCGGGACCCACGCGGACAGGGCCGAATCCGAGCCATGCAAGCGCGGGCAACTCCAGAGCAGACGAGCGGTCCGGTTTGTTGCCGCGACCTCGGGCCAGTCTAGGTGCAGAGGGCCTGGAGCCTCTCGTCGTTCGGGAAGGCTCGGCTGGCCACCGCGCAGAGGCGCTGGCGTGCCTCGTCGTCGTTGTCGATCTCGGCTAGCCGGCCCAGCAAGGCCAGTTTGTCGGCGGCCAGAGTGTTCCAATCGCGGGCGAGGTACAGGTCGACGAGTACCAGATGAGCATCGACGTCGCCCGGCGACTCCTGGAGCAGTCGATGAGCGACGTCAAGTCCGGCCTCGAACCGTCCATCCAGGGCATATGCCCGCGCAGCCGAAAGCAGCAGGGACCTGAGCGTGATGCTGTCGCCCGCTGTTTCGGCTGCCTCGGCCGCGCCGAGCAGCTCATCCGCCGTCGCCTGGGGCCGGGCCTCGACCGTGCTCATCCCCGCGAGTACCGCGTCGCGCCCGCCGACCGTGACTCCGACGGGTTCGAGGACGGACTCGGGCAGTGCCGGGGCAATGCGGTCGGATGGTAGTGGCTCCTCGGCCTGGGGCTCGGACAGATGCCGCCCACCACCCTCCCCGGGTTCCCCGGCCAGAGTGTCAGCGTACTCGACCAACCCGGCCGAATCGGCCACGACAATCCGCGCGGGAGCGCCAGCCTCGGACCACTGCGCGACCGCGAATGCGACTGGGACATCGATCGGCTCGCCGGGCTGGCTCTCGAGCGTCGCTTCGGCGGTCATTGTTGGAGAGGCTGGGACCGTCCCTGCCGCGGCGTCGGATGGCTCGTCGCGGAGGCGAAGAGCCCTGGCGAGCTGCTGCTCTGCTGCCTGATCGCCCGCGGAGAGGCGGATCTCGCGCAGCAGAGCGCGCTGACGCCGGCTCCGCTCGGGCGTTTCCTCGAGGTCCAGGGCTCGCCGAAGGGTGTCCGCGGCCTCGGGAAGCCGTCCGCCAGCCTCTCGAATCTCCGCGACGTGGTCCAACGTTTGGGCCGCCTCAACGCGGCGACCCGCGATCGCCAACGCTTCCGCCTGGCCGAGCAGCGCCCCTTCATCGTGAGGCGCCCTGGCGGCGGCGGATGCGTATTCCACGAGCGCCTCCTCGATGTGGTGCTGCCGAAGCAGCACGCCCCCCAGACTGGTGTGTGGCAAGGCGCGCGAGGGAGCGATCGAGGCGGCAGCGCGATACGCCTCGGCAGCGTCCTCGAGCGCTCCACGCAGAACGGCGATATGGCCCGTTCGCAGCGCTTCCTTGTAGCGCTCGTACAGATCGTCCGTCATGTCCACATCATGAACATCGAGGGGAGCGTTGTCTCGGGTACCTGCGGAGAGGACGGTCGTCGCTTCGTCCTACGCCAATCGCTCGATCCGACCGAAGCCAACCGTTCGAAGCGGTCGCCTACGTTGGCGCCACGCCATGGCCGCGGGCGCGTTTGCACCCCGTGAGCTAGGAGCACGCGTGCCAATAACGGCGCGGACCGCCAGGGACGCGACTAGCGCTTGGTGTACTGCGGGGCCTTGCGAGCTCGCTTCAAACCGTACTTCTTGCGCTCCTTCATCCGCGGGTCGCGCGTCAGAAGGCCGGCCTGGCGTAGCGGGACACGGTTGGTCTCGGGATCGATCTGGAGCAGGGCGCGGGCGATGCCGTGCCGGATCGCACCGGCCTGACCGGTCACGCCGCCGCCCTCGACTTTGACCTGGGCGTTGTACGCACCCTCGGTGCCGGTGACGCGGAACGGCAGCCGAACGTCGGCCTCGTCTATGGCATTGCCGAAGTGGGCATCCAGGCTTCGATCGTTGACGACGATCTCACCCGAACCTGGGACGAGCCGAACTCGAGCCACCGCGGTCTTGCGGCGACCGGTCCCGTGGAAGAAAGCAGGGGTGGTCATCACGCTCCTCGTCAGGCGAGCGGCTCAGGCCGCTGGGCCTGGTGCGGGTGCTCGGGGCCGGCATAGACCTTGAGCTTGGTCAATTGCTGAGCACCGAGGCGGTTGTGGGGGAGCATCCCTTTGACCGCCCGGCGGATCACTTCGTCTGGCCGGCGATCCAGCAGGTGGCCGAGGCTTTCGGCCTTGAGCCCGTGCGGATAGCCGCTGTGTCGCATGTACAACTTCGTCTCGCGCTTGTCCGACGTCACGGCGATCTTCGCCGAATTGACGACGACGACGTAGTCGCCGGAGTCCAGCGTCGGACTGTAGGTCGGCTTGGTCTTGCCTTCGAGAACACGAACGATGCGCGACGCCAGGCGGCCGAGCGTCTCGTCCGTCGCGTCGACGACGTACCAGCGTCGCTCGATCTCGCTCTCACGGACCGTATATGTCTTCGCGGTCATCGTTCTCCGTTCGATCTGGCGCTCGTGCTTGCCGTCGTCGCCTCCGCCCTTGCGGGACCGAGGGCGACACGTTTGAGGCAAAGGCCATTCGCGGGAGCCTTAGCCCCGTTGAACGCCGGTCGCTTCGATGTCAACGCCTCGGCGACCGCCTCTTCGCTTGTCCTGCCGTGTCCGACCTTGAGGAGGGCGGCCACTATCCTGCGCACCATCTGGCGAAGGAAGGCATCGGCCGCGACGTCGATCGTCACGAGCGACCCTTCCCGCCGGACCCGGACCGAGTGAACGGTCCGCACCGGCAGCCGGTGCGCCGCCCCGAAGGCACTGAAGTCGTGCCGGCCCACCAGGACCGACCCGGCCCGCTCCATCGCGGCGGTATCGAGCGGGTCCCGCACCCCGAGCGCGAAGCGCTCGCGGAGCGGGCTCCGCGGCCCGTTCCAAACGGTGTAGCGATACTCCCGATATCGCGCCGCGTAGCGTGGGTTGAACCCGGCCGGGACGCGCCGCATTTCGCGGATTGCCACGTCCCCTGGCAGCAGAGCGTCGAGCGCCCTGGCCAGCTCCTTCGCCGGTCGTCCCTTCGGGTCGGTGAATGCTATGACCTGACCCGTAGCGTGGACACCGGCGTCGGTTCGACCCGCCGCGACGACTCTGACCCGGCTGCCGCCGGAGATCATTGCCAACGCGGCTTCGAGTTCTCCCTGGACCGTCCGTGTCCCAGGCTGGACCTGGAATCCGGCGAAGTCCGTGCCGTCGTATTCAACCCGTGCGCGATACCGCACGGGTGCGCCCTCTCGAGCGCCTTTGTTACCGATCGCTAGACTGCCGCTTCGCCTGGCCCAGGGCGACGACACGCCGAGCACCCGATCGAGCGCACTCTGGCGTGCGTGGGCGATGGGGCGGAGGCGACAACGAAGCCAAGGGCAGGCGCGGCGGGCATCAGACGAGCTCGATCTGCACGATCGGAGCAGCGTCGCCGTATCGCTGGCCGAGGTGAACGATTCGGGTGAACCCGGACGTTCGATCGGCGTACTTGGGAGCGATCTCATCGAAAAGCTTGGTGACGACGAGCGGCTCGTTCGGGAACTCAGCAACAACGGCCCGGCGCGCAGCCAGGTCGCCGCGTTTCGCCAGCGTGATCATCCGCTCGACTCGACTCCGGATCTCCTTGGCCTTGGCCTCGGTAGTCTGGATCCTCTCGTATCGAAGAACCGATACGGTCAGGTTCTTGTAGAGAGCCAACCGCGGACCTTGTTTTCGGCCAAGCTTCCGGCCGTCTATTCGATGGGCCATAGCTCAGGCCTCCTCGGGGGGCAGGTCGTCGAATTGCTCCTCTTCGTCAACCTCCTCGAGGTCGTCGCCCAGCGTCGACTCCTCGGCGTCGGGGAGGATGAACCCGCGCATGCGCAGCCGCTCTTTCATCTCGTCGAGCGACTTCTTGCCGAAGTTGCGCATCCGTAGCAGGTCGTCGTCGGACAGCTGAAGCAACTGCCCGACCTTGACGATGTTGTTGCGCTTGAGAGAGTTGTATGCCCGCATCGGCAGGTCCAGCTCCTCGATCGGCATGTCGAGCATGTTGGGAGGCAGCTGCGGGACGTTCGTCGCGGCCCGGTCCGGTCCGGCGGCAACCAGCCCGATGTTGGCAAAGAGCGAGAACTGGCGGACGAGGATCTCCGCCGCCCGCCCGAGCGCCTCTTCGGGCGAGATCGTGCCGTCGGTCTCGAGTTCGATCGTCAGCTTGTCGTAGTTGGTCATCTGCCCGACGCGAGTGTTCTCGATCGAGTAGTTGACCTTCCGTACGGGGGTGAAGATGGCATCGACCGGGATAACGCCGATCGGATTCGATTCGGCGCGCTCGGCCGCAAAGTAGCCGACCCCCTTTTCGACCGTGAGGTCCATCTCGATCGTGACGTCGTCCGAGTCCAGGGTCATCAGCACGAGTTCGGGGTTCACGACCTCGACGTCGGCCGACTCCTGGATATCGGCCGCGGTGACCGCGCCGGCTCCACTCTTGATGAGCTTGAGCTGCACCGGATGGGTCGCGAAACTCTTGAGTCGGAGCTTCTTGATATTGAGGACGATCTGTGTCACGTCCTCTTTCACACCGGGGATACTCGTGAATTCGTGATAAACGTCACGAATCTGGATCGCCGTCACGGCCGCGCCCTCCAGGGAGGACAGCAGAACCCGTCGAAGGGCGTTGCCCAGAGTGACGCCGTAGCCGGCCGGCAACGGACTGGCCTCGTACTTGGCGAACGAGCCTAGCTCTTCGACCGGCGCAATCTGCGGGCTCTCGAGTTCGATCATCTGGTGGCGTTACCTCGAGTAGTACTCGACCACGAGCTGCTCGTTGAGGTCGAGCGGCATCTGGTCGCGGCGCGGGGCACTCAACACGGAACCGGCGAGCTTCGCCCCGTCAACGCTCAGCCACTCAGGGACCTGGCGCGACTTGATGATCTCAACGGCTTCCTTGAACGGCTCCCGGGTGCGATGGGTCTCGCGGACTTCTATCTTGTCGCCCGGCCTGAGCTGCAGCGACGGAATGCTGGAGACGCGACCGTTCACCGCGAAATGGGCGTGCCCGACCATCTGTCGCGCCTCAGGCCGAGAAGCGGCAAATCCCAGCCGGTAAACGACGTTGTCGAAGCGAAGCTCCAGCAGTCGCAGGAGGTTCTCGCCGGTGACGCCGGGGGTGGAACTCGCACGCTCGAAGTAGCCCTGGAACTGGCGCTCGAGCACGCAGTAGACGCGGCGGATCTTCTGCTTCTCCCGCAACTGCATGCCGTAGTCCCCAACCTTGCGGCGGCGAACGCCGTGCTGCCCGGGGGGCGCCTGCCGGCGCTCGAAGGCGCATTTCTTGGAGTAGCAGCGAGTGCCCTTGAGGAAGAGCTTTGCGCCCTCCCGGCGGCAGAGCCGGCAGACGGGATCGGTGTAGCGTGCCATCGGTCGGTCCTCCTAGACGCGACGCCGCTTGGGCGGGCGGCAGCCGTTGTGGGGGACAGGGGTAACGTCGGTGATGGCGCTCACTTCGAGGCCGGCCGCCTGGAGCGAGCGGATCGCCTGCTCTCGTCCGGCACCGGGTCCCTTGACGTAGACCTCGACCTGGCGCATTCCGTGCTCCATGGCCTTCTTCGCGGCCCCGTCGGCGGAGAGCGCAGCGGCGTAGGGCGTGCTCTTGCGGGAGCCCTTGAAGCCGGCAACGCCGGCTGAGCCCCAGCTGATCACGTTGCCGTTCGGGTCGGTGATCGTGATGATCGTGTTGTTGAAGCTCGCCTGGATATGAGCGTGCCCCTGAGGCACGTTCTTACGCTCCCGGCGTCGCTGCTTGGTAGCCCGCTTCCTTTCGGCCATTCCTGCGTCCGGCTCCTCTTACTTCGTCGCCTTGCGCCGGACGCCGACCGTCTTCTTGGGTCCGCGGCGCTGCCGTGCATTGGTCTTGGTTCGCTGACCCCGGGCCGGCAGGTTGCGCCGATGGCGCGTGCCCCGGTAGGAGCCAATCTCGATAAGCCGCTTGATGTTCAGAGCAACCTCGCGGCGAAGGTCGCCCTCGACCTTGAGACGTCGGTCGATGATCTCGCGCAGCCGATTGACCTGCTCTTCGGTCAGATCGCGGACGCGCGTGTCGGGATTGACGTTCGCCTGGACGAGGATCTTCTGGCTGGTGGGAAGACCGATCCCGTAGATATAGGTCAGGGCGATCTCGACCCGCTTCTCGCGGGGGATGTCGATGCCTGCGATTCGTGCCATGACCTACCCCTGCCGCTGCTTGTGCTTGGGATTGGCGCAAATGACCATCACGGTACCGTGGCGGCGGATGACTTTGCAGTTGTCGCAGCGGGCCTTGACGGAAGCTCTGACTTTCAAGGGATCCTCGTTGTCCTCGGCAAGCTACTTGAGCCGATAAGTGATTCGACCTCTGGTCAGGTCGTAGGGCGAGAGCTCCACCCTGACTCGGTCGCCGGGCAGGATGCGGATGAAGTTCATTCGCAGCTTGCCTGAGATATGCGCCAGAACGCGGTGGCCGTTCTCGAGTTCGACCGCGAACATGGTGTTGGGCAGGGGCTCCAGCACTGTTCCCTCGACCTCGATTGCGTCCTTCTTTGCCACGTCCTGTCTGTCGTCCCTTTCTCACACGAATGCCGGCCGTCCCGGCCGACACACGAACAAACAGGTTACCAAATAACCCCGGGCCCGGCAACCTGCCGTTTCCCGACGCCATCGCGTCGGGAACGGACACGTCCCGTAGCGGGTTGGATCCACGCGAAAGCGGTTCATGCCGTAGTCAGGATGACGGGACCGTCCGCCGTCACCGCAATGGTGTGCTCGAAGTGGGCGGCCAGTGAGTGGTCCCTGGTGATCACCGTCCAACCATCGGCGAGCGTTTCGGTATCGGCGCTGCCAAGCGCGAGCATCGGCTCGATGGCGATACAGGTGCCCGGTTCCAGCGTCGCGCCAGGACGTCCGGTCCGGTAGTTGGGAACCTGAAGATCCTCGTGCATGCTGGTTCCGATGCCGTGCCCAACGTACCCACGGACGATGTCGCATCGGCCCTCGATAGACACATCCTGCACGGCCCCCGAAACGTCGTCGATGTGGGCGCCCGGAACCGCCGCGGCGATCCCGGCCATCAGGGCCAGGCGGGTCGTGTCGATCAGCCGGACGACATCAGCCGGCGCTGTACCGACGTAAAACGTTCGGGCAGCATCACCGTGATAGCCCTGCCAGATGGCGCCGGCATCGATCGAGACGACCTGGCCTTCCTTGATGACGCGACTGCCCGGGATTCCATGGACGATCTCTTCGTCGATCGAGACGCAGATGCTCGCCGGGAAACCCCTGTAGCCTTTGAACGAGGGCCGGGCACCGGCTCGCCTGATGTAGGCCTCAGCCGCAGCGTCGAGTTGGCCTGTGGTCACACCCGGCTTCAGCTCTTCCTCCATCAGGGCGAGCACATCGGCCACCACGCGCCCGGCTCGACGCATCAAATCGATCTCCTGACGGGTCCTGCCGGGAACGCTCACGTGAGCCTCACACCCGTGCCGGCGGTGCAGGAACGATCGCGCCGAGCAGATCGTCGGTGACGCGCTCGATGGGCTGGCGGCCGTCGACGGTCCGGAGCGCTCCGTGGTTGCGGTAGTAGTCCACGACGGCATCGAGAGCACCGAGCTGCTGCCGCAAGCGAGCCTGAACCGTCGCCGGCTGGTCGTCGGTGCGCTGGTACAGCTCCGACCCATCGACGTCGCATACGCCGGGCCTGAGCGGCGGCTTCGTTTGCTCGTGGTACGGGTGGCCGCCGGCACGGCAAATCCAGCGGCCGCCGAGGCGAGCCACCAGGTCAGCTTCCGGGACTTCGATGTACGGGGCAACGTCCACGCGCCCGCCCGCCTCGGTGAGCGCCCGATCAAGCACTTCTGCCTGGGGCACGTTGCGTGGGAAGCCATCGAGCAGGACGCCCGTCGCCGCATCGGGTTGGGCCAGGCGTTCGAGAAGCATGTCGATTGTCACGGCGTCCGGGACCAGCTCGCCACGGTCCATGTAGCCCTTGGCGACCAGTCCCAGAGGCGTCTCATCGCGAACGGCGGCTCGGAACAGGTCGCCGGTGGCGACATGCGCCAGGCCAAGCCGCTCCGACAGGATCTGGGCCTGGGTGCCCTTGCCTGCGCCCGGGGCGCCCAGCAGGACGACCACTCGGCCGATTGTCGCCGTCACCTGATGAAGCCCTCATAGCTGCGCATCATCAGCTGGGCCTCCAGCTGCTTCATCGTCTCGACGACCACGCTGACGACGATCAGAACGCTCGTGCCGCCCAGTCCTACGCCAACGCCGGCATTTGACAGGTTCTTGAACATCGGCAGCGCGGCGATGATCATCGGCAGCACTGCAATGGAGGCAACGAAGATCGCGCCTGCGACCGTGATCCTAAGGGCCACTCGGCGGAGGTATTCCTCCGTTGGTTGGCCCGGTCTGATGCCCGGGATGAAACCGCCTGACTTGCGCAGGTTGTTGGCCGTTTCGTCCGGTTTGAAGACGATGAACGTGTAGAAGAAGGCGAACGCGAACGTCAGCAGGAAGTAGAGCGACAGGTAAAGCGGCCCGGTCGTGCTGAGCCAGGAGACGACGCCGTTCGAGAAGTCCTTGACCCAGGCGACGTTCGACGTGGTGAAGTACGAGGCGATCTGATACGGGAACAGCAGGATGCTGATCGCGAAGATGATCGGGATGACGCCGGCCATGTTGACCCGAAGCGGTAGGAACGTCGAGCCGCCCTGGTATATGCGGTGCCCCCTCACCCGGTTGGCGTACTGGATCGGGATCCGGCGCTGACCCTCCTGGACGAAGATGATCACGAAGATGATCACGAGACCGACGATGCCGAAGGCGAACAGCTCGAGCCAGTCGGGGCTGGCCAGGAACGAGCTGACGGTGGCCGGGATCCGCGACACGATGCCCGCGAAGATGATGAAGCTGATGCCGTTGCCGATCCCCTTCTCGGTGATCAGCTCGCCCAGCCACATCAGGAGCACAGAGCCGGTCGTGAGAGCCAGGATCATGGTCAGGCTCTCGTACTTCTCGAAGCTGAACGGCACGGTGTAGGCGGTGACGCCGGCCGACGCTTCCGTGGCCTGGACGTAGGCCAGGATGCCGTACGCCTGGAGAGCGGCCAGGGGAACGGACAGCCAGCGCGAGTAGCTGGTGATCTTGTTCCGGCCGTACTCGCCCTCGCGGCTGAGGGCCTGCAGCGACGGGATCGTCGACTGCAAGATCTGCATGATGATCGTCGCGTTGATGTACGGGTTCAGCCCGAGTCCAACGATCGACATCCGCCGGATGTCGCCGCCCGAGAAGAGCGACAGCAAACCGAAGAAGCCGTTGTCCGTAGCGGAGGAGGTCAGCACTGCCGTGTTGACGCCCGGGATCAAGACGTGCGCGAGGGCACGGTAGACCACGAGTATCGCCAGCACGAAGAGCAGCCGCTTTCGGATGTCCGGCGCGCGGAAGGCGTTCAGCATGGACTCGAGCATTGCTGGGGTGCCCTTCTATGCTTCCGAGCCGGCTTCCTCAGCCGAGCTCGTCGGGGGGAGGGTCTGCGCAGTTGTCGCGGCCTTTGAGGCGGTTCTGACCTTCTTCAGCGCGGTCGGTGCCTCCGATGCAACCGGCGCTTCCGGTGCAGCGGCCTCCTCAGACGTGAACAGGCCGTCGCCGGCCGTCGGGAACTCGAGCACCTGGGCCATGCCGCCGGCCGCCTCGATCTTGGCCGTGGCGCTCTTGCTGAACGCGTCGGCCACGATGAAGAGCGGCCTGGTCACGTCGCCGTGGCCGAGCACCTTGAGCGGCTTGTCGAGCGTCCGAACGAGCCCGGCCGCTGCGAGGATGTCGGCGGTGATCGTGACCGGAGCAGGCTTGACCGATTTGGCGGCAGCCCCGTCGATCTCGGGCATGTCGAGGACGCCGGTCTCGGCCAGGGCTGAGATACGGCCAACATTCACAATCTCGTACTCGACCCGGAACATGTTCCGGAAGCCGCGGAGCTTCGGCAGTCGGACGTGGATTGGGGTTTGCCCGCCCTCGAACCACGGCTGGATCGTGCCGCCGGTGCGCGACTTCTGACCCTTCGTGCCTCGTCCGGCAGTCTTGCCCTTGCCGCCGGCGATGCCACGGCCGACGCGAGTCCGCGCCCTGTGGCTGCCTTCGGCCGGGCGAAGGTCGTGCAACTTCATCGCTTCTCCTCGGGAAGCTCTTCGACCGTCACGAGGAAGCGGACCTGGCGGACCATGCCTCGCGTGGCTTCGTTGTCGGGCACTTCAACGGTATCGCCGATACCCTTCAGCCCGAGCGCCCGGATCGTGCCGCGATTTCGGGCGATGTGGCTGATCGTGCTCTTGGTTTGGGTCACGCGAAGCTTACCGGCCATTGCCAACCTCCACGGCAGCGGGCTGGCCGGCCACGGACGATCGGACGCGAACGCCTCGCCGTGCGCTCAGCTCCTCTGCCGAATGCAGGCTCTTGAGCGCCTCAATCGTCGCCCGGGTGACGTTGACCGGGTTGGTGGAGCCGTAGACCTTGGCCAGGATGTCGCGTATGCCGGCAGCCTCGACAACGGCACGGACTGCGCCGCCGGCGATGACCCCGGTGCCTTGCGAGGCCGGCTTCAGCATGACTTTCGAGGCCCCGAAGTCCTGCCGGACCTCGTGGGGAATCGTCGTCCCGACCGTGGGAATGAGAATGATGTTCTTCTTCGCGTCCTCGACGCCCTTGCGGATGGACTCGGGTACCTCGCCGGCCTTGCCGAGGCCCACGCCGACGTGACCCGCGCCATCACCGACGACGACGATGGCGCTGAAGCTGAAGCGACGGCCGCCCTTGACGACCTTTGCGACTCGGTTTATCTGGACGACGCGCTCTTCGAGCGTCAGCTTGTTGGGATCGATCCTGGCCAACTGATCAGCTCCTTCGCGTCAGAACTCGAGGCCGGCTTCGCGGGCGGCGTCCGCGAGGGACTTGATCCGTCCGTGATAGCGAAACCCGGCCCGGTCGAAGACGACGCGCTCGATCCCCGCGCTCCGGGCGCGCTCGGCGATCAGGCGACCGACTGACTTCGCCTCGTCGGTCTTGCGCTGGCCGGCCGCTCGCAGCTCCTTCTCGAGGCTGGAAGCGGACGCAAGCGTCCTGCCGGACGAGTCGTCGATCACCTGGGCGTATATATGGTTGAGGCTGCGGAAGACGGCCAGGCGCGGGCGCTCGGGTGAACCCGAGAGGCGAAGCCTGATCCGCCCGTGCCGCTTCTGGCGCGCGGCCCCGCGGCTGGCGACCTGCGTCATCGTGCTGATCCCTTCGTCACGGACTGGCTCACTTCTTACCGCCGATCTTGCCGGCCTTGCCGGCCTTGCGGCGGATC
>Ga0182027_10000588_pt1 | contig 62588 bp, 59 predicted proteins | sample 712E1DmetaG_FD_121300 | JGI IMG/M metagenome (GOLD analysis project Ga0182027, IMG submission 121300) | Permafrost microbial communities from Stordalen Mire, Sweden - 712E1D metaG (Illumina Assembly) | ecosystem: Environmental > Terrestrial > Soil > Wetlands > Permafrost | place: Sweden...
TAAAAATGAATGGGTCTTTGCTTTAGAGGACAATGGAATTGGTATTGAAAAAAAAGATAAAGACAAAATTTTCAATATCTTCCAGAGAACCCATAACCGTAGTGAATTTGAGGGGAGCGGAATCGGTCTTGCCCACTGTAAAAAAATAGTGGAATTGCATGGTGGTAAGATTTGGGTAGAACCTGCACCAGGTGCAGGCAGTATTTTTATTTTTACCATCCCAAAGCGATAAACAGAGATGAAGAAAAAATTATACTGTATGCTACTCGTGGATGATAATGAAAGGTTTGTCCTGGTTTGAAAACAGCCTGTAAATATTAATACAAACTTTTACCAGCGTGAAAAAGCAGGTTTTGATATTCACAATAATTTATTTTGCAACATTGAGTTCTTTCGCCCAGTTCTCTTTTGTACATATTAGCGACATGCACGTGTCCAACACGCCTGCACCGAATAGTGATACCAATGCGCAATATTTCCGATGTGCTATAAAAGAATTTGCAAGCCTTAATCCTAAACCCTCATTTGTTATTGTAAGCGGGGATATCTCCGATGTGGGAAACCAGCAGCCAGACGGCATGTATCCTGCGATTACGCAGTTCCTGTTTCCTCCGGCAATCACAAACCCGGCTGCAGGTGCTTATTTTATTGATTCTGCCAAAACCATACCTGTTTATTTCACCCCCGGAAATCACGAATATTGGGAAGCATTCGATTCAATCCATCTGCCTATTTCAAATGATACTCTTTTTTATTATCCGAAATATATTGCACCTGATATGGATTACGCAATAACATCTGCTACAGCAGTTATTGTGGTTCTCCGTTCGGGCCATGACAGCCCATATGGATATCCCCCCGACCCGGCAGTCATCATGGGAACCGGACTTTCAAATGAACAATGCACCTGGCTCAGGAACATACTGAGCAGTAACAGCAGCAAGAGAAAAATTATCGTGATGCATCATCCTCCTGTTAATGCTGCAGGTACAAATTCTGACGGGACTCCTTTTACTGCTCTTACTTTAGATACGGCTACCAATTCCCTGCAAAATAACAGGACCAACTTCCTTAATATCTGCGATTCAAATCATGTGGATGTAGTGCTTGCCGGTCATGAACATCAAAATGTGGTCGCTGACAGAAAGGGAGATACCATTAGTGCCAACTGGCCCAACGGCACCCGGTATGTCCAGACTGCTGCAGCGTTTCATCGTTCTTACCGTATTATCACAGTTGATCCGGCATTTGTAACGGTAAGTCGCCCGATGCGAAGCTGCAATACAATTTTTGGTATTCATGAGTTAACCAATTCATTAAACATCTCTGTTTATCCCAATCCCGCAACTGACAAGCTTACTATTGAATGCAATCAAAAAGCCGGGATAGAAATTTTAAATACCGAAGGACAAATCATTAAAACAATCCATAACGCCGGTATAAAGACGACTCTTGATCTGGTTAATTTATCAAGCGGGGTTTATATAATAAAAGCAAAGACGGACAAAGGAATTACGATAAAGAAATTTATAAAACAATAAACTTAATCAACATAAAAATGAGAAATAAAATCTGGCGTTACCCATTAATAATTATTGGATTTGTATTAATTCTCAGCAACAGTTGCAGCAGAACACAACAAGTCAGCTATCCAATAGACTCAAAAGTTGTTACAACACTTGAACGGACAATTATTCCTGTTCCTGTGCCCCCGGCTTCTCCCAAGCTTCTTCCTACTGATGTTTCTAAATATTCACAATATGGATATGGCGTCTGGCAATTCGGGAAAGGACTTGGTTTTGATAAAAGACTGGATCTGATGCCACCGGAATATACAAATACATTAGTTACAAATACTGCAAGACTATTGAATTTCTTTGCCATGACGGACATCCATATCAGTGACAAAGAATCACCTGCCCAGGCGGTCTTTTTTGGCTACAAAGGTTGGCTGATTTCAGGATATTCGCCAATTATGTTATATACAACTCATGTTCTCGATGCAACTGTTCAGACGATTAACGCCCTTTCCAAAAAAACGCCGTTTGATTTCGGTATCGCCTTGGGCGATGACTGCAACGCCACTCAGTATAATGAGATAAGATGGTTTATCGATGTTCTTGACGGCAAGAATATAAACCCCGATTCCGGCATCAAGGATGATCCCATCCCCGGGCCTAATAATGATTATCAGGACGAATACAAGGCGGCAGGGCTTGATAAGACGATCCCCTGGTACCAGGCTATCGGCAACCACGATCATTTCTGGCTGGGCTTCCTGCCACCGAATGATTATATCCGGAAGAGTCTCATCGGAGAGAATATCATCAACTTGGGTAATCCTTTCACCGATCCTCTCGGCGCAGACAGCCGTGGTTTTTATATGGGTGCAATCGACGGCCGGACAATTTACGGCGACGTTATCGGCGCGGGGCCTGTTACTGACTTTAAAAGTCCACCGAAGGTACCTGCCGCAGATCAGAATCGCCGTTCACTTTCGAAAAAGGAGTGGATGAAGGAATTTTTTAATACCTCTTCAAATCCAAAAGGACATGGGTTCAGTCAGGCAGACGCAACAAATGGATTCGCCAACTACTCTTTCGAACCGAAGCCGGATATACCGGTTAAGATCATTGTATTAGACGATACCCAGAGTAACGACGATCCCAACGATCCCGACGCTCTCGGTTTTGGGCATGGTTCGTACGGTTATGGGCATGGCTCTCTTGACAATGAACGTTATAACTGGCTTGTAAGTGAACTTGACAAAGGTCAGGCCGAAGGCAAGCTGATGATTATCGCTGCTCACGAACCCATCGGCGTCGAAAAAGTTCCATCCATGATGGCCTGGAACCCGGCCTTTGAAGCCAAAGTGCTTGCCAGGCTTCATACCTATCCGAATCTCATACTGTGGATCGCGGGACACCGTCATGTTAATGCCGTTACAGCCCTAAAATCACCTGATGCCACCCATCCGGAACTCGGTTTCTGGGAGATCGAAACCTCATCGTTAAGGGAGTTTCCCCAACAGTTCCGCACTTTCGAGATCGTCCGTAACAGCGACAATACTGTTTCAATCTTTACAACCGATGTTGACCCGGCAGTCAAAGAGGGCTCGTTTGCTGCGAAATCGCGTTCTTATGCTATCGCGGCTTATCAGATATTCAAAATGCAGTATGATACATTACCAACTGGTTCGTTTTCTTACAACGCAGAGCTTGTAAAACAGTTAAGTACTGAAATGCAGGCTAAAATAAAGAACTACGGAACACCGATACGTAAGTAGTAATTTTATAATTGAATGCCGGAGCAGCGCCAATTAAATATCCAGGGTTTTATTTTTAAAGCCTGCTTACTTTTTTAGTTTTTCCTTGTTTTGCACTTATTCGTTAACTTTAGGGGGTCAATTTACCCCGTAAAAGAGGGGTCAATCAGGACGGAAAATCCTGCTGACCCGCTATATTATATTTAAAACTGGTAATAACTTCCAGGCGAAAAAATACCATAATTCAGCCAGGGTTGTATTTTTGCTGATTATTTCTCACGAATGAACAGGAAAGTCAGCGTTGCCCGGTTGTCGGTTCTCTCCAACTCCCTGCTGATCGTCATGAAGGTGATCGTCGGGATCTTGAGTGGATCCGTCAGTATTCTCTCGGAAGCCATCCATTCCTTCATGGACCTTCTGGCAGCCATAATCTCATTTTTTTCAGTAAGGATCTCGGATACTCCTGCCGATGAGAGGCATCCATATGGACATGGGAAATTCGAGAATATCTCCGGTGTCATTGAAGCAATCATGATCTTTATTGCATCTGGATGGATCATTTTTGAAGCTGTAAGAAAGATGCTTCATCCTTATGAGATTGAAAAGATCGGTCTGGGTATCCTTGTGATGGCTATTTCGGCAGCAGTGAATTTTTTTATTTCGCGAAGATTATACAAAGTAGCAAAATCAACGGATTCCATTGCGCTGGAGGCGGATGCACTTCACCTGAAGATGGACGTTTATACCTCACTGGGCGTTGCCGCAGGTCTGTTACTGATATTGGTCCTGGATCATTTCATCAAAAACCCCCTGATCCATTATCTTGATCCGGTCATCGCCATCCTGATCGCACTGCTGATCCTGCGGGAATCCTTCGTTTTATTTAAAAAAGCGTATGCTCCCCTGCTGGATGAAGCTCTTTCAGAAGAAGAGGTGGAAAACATCAAGTCCATTATCGGAAGGTATTGTTCCGAAATGGTCAATTACCACGGGCTGCGTACACGCAAAGCAGGGAATTACCGGTATGTGGATTTTCACATGAATGTCCCGGCCGGGATGAATGTGAAGGAAGCCCATGATCTCTGCGATGCCATTGAAGAAGCGATAAAAAGCACCCTGGATCGAACCGAAGTGACGATCCATGTGGAAATAATGTAGATCTGATCTTTGATTAACAATGGAATGTTAATCAATTTTTCCCGGCCTGCCAACCCGTGCAGGATTATCTCCTAACTTTGCAAATAGCTGTTTTATAAACGATTTATTCTGCTTTTATGGCTGAGAGGAAAATCCTGATCCTGTTATTATTGTTTTTATCACCTTTTCTCCGGGCACAAGACCCTGGTCAACCCGATTCCGTTAACACAAAAAAATCCTTTGTGGAAGACGATCCCGTTGCTTCCATGCTCGACAGCCTTGCCCGCCTGAAAATATTTGAAAATTCCAAGTTTCTTAAATCCGGTGCGAATGAGAATTCTGGCACCTACAATACCGGGGAGATCCCGTATTTTCCCGATTCTGTTTACCGGGAAAGAATTACGGGAATGAGCCTTCAATCGCCCTTTGAGTATGTTTACAATGCTGATGTCAGAAAATTTATCGACCTCTATGCCTATAAAAAAAGAGGACTGACCGCGCGTGTACTTGGGTTGTCGCAGATTTATTTTCCATTGTTTGAAGAACAACTCGACAAATACAATATGCCGCTTGAACTAAAATATCTGGCGGTAATTGAGTCGGCCCTCAACCCTGTAGCCAATTCCCGAGCAGGTGCAAAGGGATTGTGGCAGTTTATGTATGGAACAGGGAAAGTGTATGGTTTGAAAATTTCCTCTTATACCGACGACCGCTTTGATCCCGTCAAATCTACTGTTGCAGCCTGCCAACACCTTACCGACCTTTATGATATTTACGGAAACTGGTCGCTGGCGCTGGCTGCCTATAATTCTGGCGCCGGGAATGTGAACAAAGCCATCCGGAGGGCAGGCGGTGCCAAGAACTTCTGGGTTATTCAAAAGTACCTTCCGAAGGAAACCCGTTCGTATGTTCCGGCTTTTATTGCCGCAAGTTATGTCATGACCTTTGCTTCCGAACATGGCATCACTCCTATTGATCCGGGAATCCTGTTTTATGAGATCGATACGGTAACCGTGAAGAACCCGGTGACCTTCGACCAGATCTCAGAGATGCTGAAAATCCCTTATGAAGAAGTACAGTTCCTGAACCCGGAATTCAAACAGGGCGTTATCCCGGCAACTTCCGAAACACCTTATAAATTAAGGCTCCGGAAAAAACACATCGGCGATTTCATCAACAATGAAGCTGCCTTGTATGCTTACAAGACCAAAGCAGGAATTCAAAAGGATTCGCTGATGATGCTGGCGTTGAGAAACAACCGTGAAACCATCGAATACCGGGTGAAGAGCGGGGAAACAATGGCTGGAATTGCGAAGAAGTTCCACATGAGTACTTTTGAGCTGAAATCCCTGAACAATTTAAAGAAAAACTATGTCAGGCCTAAACAAAACCTCCTTGTCTATAATGGCCCTGCAAAATTCAAGTTCCCGGAAAATCTCAACCCGGTAACTTCATTCCCTGCCGTAAGGAATGAAGAACCCGAAAAGGAAATTAAGTCTACTTCTTCAACCGTCCCTATTATTTATACAGTAAAGCAAGGTGAATGTATGGCACTCATCGCCCAGAAACACAGCTGTACTGTTGAGAACCTGATGTCATGGAATAATCTGAAAAGCCAGAACCTCCTGGTCGGACAAAAACTAAAAATCCTTTCCTCCTCCGGGGAAACGGCCGCTGCCCCTGAAACCAAGGCTAAGACGATGTCCCATCCTGCCGGTACAAATACAAAAACCACCACTAAGCCAAAAGCCAAATATATATGGTATACCGTCCAGTCAGGAGATAACCTCTGGGATATCGCTGAAAAATACGATGCAACTGTTTCCGAGATAAAAACGCTGAACAAAATCACAAATACCCAACACATCCGGGCAGGGCAGAAGATCAAAATAGAGCCGGGGAAATAAGCAAAGTACGATTTACGCGTTACGATCTTCTACTCTTTAATGATCATACTTGCACTGGAATTATTCCCCCCAAGAACCTTTACCATGTAGATGCCCTTGCTGAGGCCGGAAATATCGATATCCTGTTTGTTTTTATACAGGGTTTGTTTAAGCTGTAATTGTCCCAGGATATCATAAACCGAGACATCCATGGCGCTGGTAAATGCTTTTACGGAAACGGTGATCACATTGTCTGCAGGATTTGGATAGATACTGATTTCATTCCGGGATCCGAAATCCTGTATGCCTTCAGTATGTTCGATCAACTTGATATCGTCAAGCAGCCACCCTTGCTGGTTCGTCTCTATGCTGTCGCTGGAGAAAGTGAAGCGGTAATAGAGGGTATCGATGTTGGAATAATTCCACAACATGGCGTAAAATTCCCTCCATTGATGGATTCTCCCGGTGAGGACCGGTTTCGGCGTCCTCCAGTCGATATTGACGGTGTCGGTTAAGGCATCCAGCCAGGTGGCACCATGATCCGTCGAAATCTCAATCCGGCCATAGTCTTTCAGTGTATCGCTGTCGAATTTATAAAATCCCCCGAGCACGGGTGCACACATGCAATATTGTAACTTGCTGAATTTGATGATAAAGGTTGATGTGCTGTTGACCGGGTATGTGCCGGCGCTGTCGGTAAGGATCGCATGCGGGGAAGAATAAGCGCTGTCGAACACCGTTTTATGGGGTGTACAAATATTCCAGATATTGTTGGATCCCGGAATATCGACATTCATATAGGAACCCTCCCAGCATGGATTATCCTCGAAATTGATCATGCAGCTGTAGAAAGGGTTTTGTCCTTCCACGGAGATCAGTGAGATCAGGAGGACAGCGAAAAACAGGATTGATTTTTTCATAATGGGGAGATGAGGGGTTGGAACCTGACCGAAAGTTGCAAAAAAAAATCCGGAAAAAAGGATAAAATCAGAAATATTTTTTTATACTGCACTACAGCCCCTCCCGGGAGGCTGTCTCAAAAGTCCTTTGTGCGCCTTTGTGATATCCTTAGGGCGCCTTCGTGGTTATGTTAAAATATTGAAATACAAAGGCGCACAAAGTTCTCACGAAGTACCACAAAGAAAAATAATTACGAATTAGCCACTTTTGAGACAACCTCTTACATTACCGGCAGATATAATTATTTTTTATTTTTTGTGTAATATCATCTAAATCATATAATGCTTCATCACTTACTCTTGACAAAATATCTTTATTTCTTTTTTCGATTAGTTCTTTGTATTCTGTTTGATTTTGTGTCTCATGTTTTAATTTTTTAAGCCACAACTACTTTCCTCACCGACTTGCCACGCATTGCAGGCTGCACGCTTGTTGCCTCGTGCTATTTAAATTTCCTAAAGTTCCACACTTAATTTGAGGTGTCCACCAAGCCCTTCACGAATTATTCTAGTTAGAGTCGAAAGTCGAATATCACTAGCATTATTTTCTATCCTTGAAATGTAGTTTTTTGTGGTTCCACATTTTACCGCCAGTTCTTCCTGTGTCAGGTTTTGTTGTTTCCGTGCTTCTTGGATAAGTACACCAATCTTAAAATTTTCAAATTCTTCTTCGTATTTATCTCGTGTTGGAGAACCCAATTTTCCGTATTTTTTATCCAAATGATCATCCCAGGAAACAAGATTATTTTCTTGCATTTTCTTCATAATATTTCTTTTTTAAATTTTTAGCTTTTTCAATTTCATTTTTAGGCGTCTTGTCACTTTTCTTTTGAAAACCATTTAACAGGATTATCAAGTTTCCATGGTCAAAAAAGCAGAAAATCCGATAAATGCCGGTACCAACTTTGATTTTTATTTCATAAAGTCCGTCAGTTCCTTCAAGGTGTTTAAAAAACTTCTCAGGAACCATTCTTAAAGATCTTACAAGACCAATAACCCAATCAATTTTATCCTGGACCTCTGGCTTTTGAGAGTAATAAAATTCCCAAAAATCATTTCCGTAAACAAAAGTAGTCCGCATAAATTCTTAAACCACGGCACAAAGTTACCTAATTGGACAACAATATGCAGGTTTTTTTTACAAAATTTTGCATTGTGGTTTTTTATAGCATGAGGCATAACATTTGTATAACCGTAATAAATCATTCACTTAATTACAACTTTTCCCTTCAAAAAACTCCCTCACAACCTTATATCCTTTTCACAAAATCAATAATAAAATATTATCCTCTCAAATATACCAATTTATTTTTTATCAAAATATAATGCGATAAAAACTTATTGCAGGAAGAGAAGTCAGAAGGATTAAGTACAAAGTACGAACGACCGGACAAAGTATGAAGTACGAAGTATCCTTGTGTGGATCTCTGTGTTTTCTCAGTGCACCCCTGCCTATCGGCAGGTCTGTGTAATGCCATTGCTGGGAAATGTACGCCAGTTATGGGCACGCGTTTGGAAATTAATCCGACTTTGGTGGCCGCGCGCAGAATTTTATTTCGCTATTTCACCATTTCGCTATTTCACTATTTGATTTGTCCGCCTGTCTGACTTTTTTTCACAAAATTCATACAATCATCAAAATTTGTGTTATTTTTGCCCACCTGGTTAAACTATATGGTTAAACCTAATGGTTAATCCCGCTTAAGGCGGGATTGTTCGACTTACAAATTTTTAATCACTTCGTTCTAAAAATTTGAGTCTCACGAAAAAAACAATAACTACCGAAGAGAAGATCCTGGAAGCTGCGAAAACAGTCTTCCATCGAAAAGGATTTGAAGGCGCACGTATGCAGGAGATCGCCGATGAAGCCGGAATCAACAAATCCCTGTTACATTATTATTTCCGGACCAAGGAAAATCTTTTCGACGCGGTATTTAAGGCTGCATTCCGGGAAATCTTTACAAAATTATTTACAACTGTTGACGCCAATGTTCCACTGGAAGAAAAACTGAAGAACCTGATCAATGAATATATCAGTTTTCTACAGAAGAACTCCTATATCCCAGGCTTCATCCTGGCAGAAATTAACCAGAACCCGGGAAAGATCATTGAAATCTTCAAATCTGCTCCCGTATCGCCTTCCATGTTATTTGAAAGGCTGAGAGAATCTGTACAAGATGAGTCGCTGGGAAAAATGGATTTCCGGGCACTTTTTATCAATATTCTCTCATTGTGCATCTTCCCGATCGTAGCGAAACCGTTGTTACAACATATCCTTGAATTCTCAGATGAAGAATATGACCTGTTTATTGAGAAAAGGAAAAAAGAGCTACCTGTATTTATTATGAACGCAATCAGAAACAAATGAAGAGAATCGTATTCCTCCTGGGATCGTTGATTATTCAGTATATCGGCTATGGGCAATCGGATACGGTGACCCTTTCCGATTGTTACAGGCAGGCAGAAAAAACCTATCCATTGGCCAGGCAAACCGGGATGCTGGAAAAATCCAATGAACTGAAGATAAAAAACCTCAATAAAAACTACTTGCCGCAGCTGAACCTGAACGGCAGCGCCACCCTTCAGAGTGATGTAACAGAGCTGAAACTGAACCTGCCGGCCCAGTTCTCTTCCATCCAGTTTCCACAGATCAGCAAGGATATGTACAAGATCACCTTCGACGTGAACCAATCCATTTATGATGGAAATGTTACCGGCTATCAGAAAAAAATAGAAACTTTTAACCTTCAGTCGGACCAACAAAGCATCCAGGTTGAACTATACAAGCTGAAAGACCGGATCAACCAAACCTACTTTAGCGTTTTTATGCTCCAGCAAAACGAAGCACTGTTAAACAGCAACAAAAATCAGCTGGAATCAAAACTCAAGGAAATTCAGTCGGCTGTCACCAATGGCGCTATGCTCTCCTCGAATGCCGATGCCCTGCAGGCAGAGCTGATGAAGATCGACCAGCAGTTAATTGAGACCCGTACCAACCGGACTACTGCTTTCCAGGTGCTCTCCGAACTGACTTCTTCCACGATCCCTGATAATTCAAAGTTGGTTCTTCCCCGGGTTTCGATCGGTTCGACGGTATTTGAAGATAAACGACCCGAATTGCAGTTGTACAATATCATGCAAACGAAGACCGGCGTGATGAAAGACATGGTGAATACACGCTGGAACCCAAAGCTCTATGCCTTCGGCCAGGCCGGGTATGGAAGGCCGGGACTGAACATGCTTTCAAATGATTTCACCCCCTGGTGGTATATCGGTGCAAAACTGACATGGAACATCTGGAACTGGAACCTGAATAAAAATGAAAAAAAGATTTACGATATCCAGAACGACATCATCGGGACACAAAAAGAAACCTTTGAAAAGAACCTGAAGATCGAAGCCTCAAGTGACCTGGCAGAGATTGAGAAACTCGGTGAACTGCTTCAGAAAGACGAGGAGATTATTGCATTGAGAACCCGGATCACGCACACAGCATCCTCACAACTCGACAACGGCGTGATCACCTCGAGCGATTACATTGCGCGCCTTAACGAGGAAACGCTGGCAAAGCTGGCCCTCGAATTGCACCGGATCCAATTGGTGAAAGCAAAGTTCGCGTATTTATTTACACTTGGAAAATTGTAGTGTACAACAAAAAGATTATTATAACCGCAGAGACGCAGAAGATTATATTGTGGTTTAAATCAGATTGTGAATGTTTAATTTGACTGTCGCCTGACTGCGGAAATTAGTTACAAATCTGCGTTAATTTGCAAGAAAAAAGAAATTGACAATTAAGGTTTTACAAAAGTTAGCGCAGGCACTTAGGACATCAATTATCTGCGTCTCTGCGGTAAAAAAAATCAAAACCATAGAACCATGAAAAGAATACACTTAATCGTTTTTCCCGTTTATCTCCTGATCTCCTCCTGCAACGGGGATAAAGATAAACCCGATGCTTATGGAACATTTGAAGCCACGGAGGTCACGGTTTCCTCCCAGGCCAACGGAAAAATCCTTTTCCTGAAAATGGAAGAAGGCCAGGTGCTCGATTCGAACGTCCTGGTGGGGATTGTCGATACCCTTGATTTGGACCTGAGAAAAAGCCAGACACGCGAACAGCAACTTGCTACTTCAACGAGAAGGGACGACCTGGCGGCACAGATCGCAGTCCTGGAACAGAATAAAACAAATATCCTGGTGGAAAAGGCCCGGGTTGAACGTCTGCTGAAAGACGGAGCAGCCACAACGAAACAGATGGACGACATCATGGCCAGCCTTAACCTTGCCGATAAACAGATCGCTTCGGTAAAATCACAATATGCCAGCCTGGATGCCCAGGTGTCTACCTTTAACAAGCAGATCGACCAGATCAACAATTCGATCGCCGATGCTCATATTATAAACCCTATAAAGGGAACCGTTCTTACAAAATATGCAGAACCGAATGAAGTGACAACATTTGGCAAGCCCGTTTACAAGATCGCTAACCTCACCAGCCTCGACCTCCGTGTCTATGTGAGCGGAGCACAGTTGCCATATATCAAGATCGGACAGAAAGTGGAAGTCCGTTATGACAAAGACGAAAAAACCAACAACTCTGTTGAAGGAATAGTTACCTGGATTTCGGAAACGGCTGAATTCACGCCAAAGACGATCCAGACCAAGGAGGAAAGGGTGAACCTCGTTTATGCTGTAAAGGTGAGGGTGAAAAACGATGGAACGCTGAAGATCGGGATGCCAGGTGAGATCAGGTTCATGCCATCAAATTGATACAGTATTAACCAAAAACCATACATTATGAGAAAGATCGGAACATTTACATTTGCATTGTTTGCGCTTTTCACGCTGTTGGGTGGTAAAACATTCGCCCAGAACCACAAGGCCGGCGATATTGCCGGCATCTGGTATAACGAGGAGAAAACCAGTAAAGTCCAGATTTATCAGGAAGGAAATACATTCTTTGCCAAGATCGTCTGGCTGAAAGAACCGAACGACAAAGTCACAGGCAAACCCCGGGTGGATAACCTGAACCCGGATGTCAAACTGCAGAAGACCCCGCTGCTGGGACTCGTCATCCTGAAAAATTTTGTTTTCGACGGAACAGATGAGTGGAATAATGGTACCATCTATGACCCGAAGAACGGAAAGACCTACAGCAGCAAGATCCATTTCGGCGACTCTCCCAACCTGCTGAAGATCCGTGGATATGTCGGCATCTCGTTGCTGGGAAGAAACACCTACTGGACGAAGACGATCCTACAGCCGACAGGTGGGAAATAGTAAATGGCGAAATAGCGAAAAGCGAAATGGTGAAATAACGAACAGCGAATAGGGAAAGCATGAATAACCCTTCGATCATAGTCAATAATATCAGCCGGAATTATGGTTCCGTGAAAGCTCTCGACGATGTTTCGTTCGAGGTGCCGAAGGGAGAATTGTTTGGTTTTATCGGGCCGGATGGCGCGGGGAAAACCACGCTGTTCAGAATTCTTGCCACACTGGTGCTACCGGATAAAGGAACGGCTTCTGTGGAAGGATATGATGTGGTAAAAGACTTTAAGAAGATCCGGAAGATATTAGGTTATATGCCGGGACGGTTTTCCCTTTACATGGATCTAAGCGTGGAAGAGAATTTATCATTTTATGCCATGATCTTCGGAACAACGATCAAAGAGAATTACGACCTGATCAAAGACATCTATTGCCAGATTGAACCGTTCGAGACTCGGAGGGCCGGGAAGCTGTCGGGCGGAATGAAGCAGAAACTGGCGCTATGCTGTGCCCTGATCCATAAACCTGCCGTTATTTTTCTGGATGAACCCACCACAGGGGTAGATGCTGTATCGCGGATGGAATTCTGGGAAATGTTGCGCAGGCTGAAGGAAAGCAACATCACCATCATGGTGTCCACACCATACATGGATGAAGCAAGTCTGTGCGACCGCGTGGCGCTTATCCAGGACGGGAAGATCATGAAAATCAGCCGGCCGGAAGAGATTGTTGCCGATTACCGCTATCGGCTCTGGGCCGTACGGTCAGGCAGGTTTTTTGAATTACTGTCGGATCTACACGCATACCCGGGAGTACATAGTGTGTATGCATTCGGACAAGCTGCACATGTGGCTTTCGATAAATCCGGAATATCGGTGGATGATCTCCGCCAGCATCTTATCCATACCGGACATGCGGATGTCGGTATAGAAGAGATCAGGCCGACCATAGAGGATTGCTTTATGGAGCTCATGGTTCAATAAATATCGAGTATTGAAAAACGAATGTTGTACTTTAATCTTACTTCAAAAATCGTTGATCAATATTCGAGTATTCTGGAAGGCTTTGAATTGAACAATCGAATTTTGAATTGTGAACGATAATATCATTACAGTTAAAAACCTGGTCAAGAAGTTCGGACATTTCGTTGCAAATGACCATTTGAATTTTGAGGTCCGAAAAGGCGAGATATTCGGTTTTCTTGGTGCGAACGGAGCGGGGAAAACTACGGCGATCCGCATCCTGTGCGGGTTGTCGTATCCCACATCCGGGGAGGTGAAGGTGGGTGGCTTTGATATTTACAACCAGCGCAACCAGATCAAGCGGAATATCGGTTATATGAGTCAGAAATTTTCGTTGTATGACGATCTTACCGTTTACGAGAACATCCGTTTTTATGCCGGGATCTATGGACTTGGCAGAAAAGAGATCACCACAAAGGCTGCGATGCTGATTAAACGACTCGACCTGGAAGCTGCACGGGACAAGCTGATCCGGGATATCCCTCAGGGTTGGAAACAAAAACTGGCGTTCTCCGTGGCGATCATCCATGATCCCAAGATCGTCTTCCTGGATGAACCTACCGGTGGCGTTGACCCCATCACACGCCGGCAATTCTGGAACCTGATCTACGAAGCAGCAAGGGATGGCATTACGGTATTTGTCACGACGCACTATATGGATGAAGCAGAATATTGCGACCGCGTTACGATCATGGTTGATGGGAAGATCGCCGCACTGGATACCCCTTCGGCATTAAAGAAAACATACGGCGCAGTCAATATGAATGAAGTATTTCTGAAGCTTGCAAGAGCAAAATAGAATATTGATCAACGAATTAGGAAATGAGAATAATTGACTTTCTTGAGAAGATCAAACCCGGGGTACCCAGGCGATCCCTCCTGCTGATTGCAGGGTGTGCATGGAGCATCGCCGGCGGGATCCTGATCTTCCGTTCGCTGAGTCATCTCATCAGCGTGAATCATTCCCTGGCAATGGAGATCGGGATCGGTATTGTGTTTGGCAGCTTATTCTACCTCCTTCTCTTTGCGCGGATTTCCAAAAAACACATCACAAGGATAAACCTGATCGAGATCGACAATCCCTGTTTTTTTTCCTTCTTTAACTTCCGAAGTTACCTGCTAATGGCCATCATGATCAGCGGGGGAATCACACTTCGGTTATCCGGACTGGTTAATACGGAGATCATTTATACCTTTTTCCTTTGCATGGGAATCCCTTTGCTGGTTTCAGCCTGGCGGTTTTTCTACAGCTACGCAAAAAACAAGAAAAGCCTATGAAGCGTTTCACCGGGTTTGTCATCAAGGAGTTTTATCATATCTTCAGGGATTACCGTACCCTGCTGATCCTCTTTGGAATGCCCGCCGTGCAGCTGCTGTTGTTCGGATACGTGATCACCAACGAAATCAAAGATGCCAGGATCGCCATCTATGATGCTTCGAAAGATGAAGTGACCCGGAAGATCTCCGAGAAGATCCTTTCTTCCGGATACTTTATCCTGGAAAAAAATCTTACTAATTATTCCCAGATCGGCCAAACCTTCAGGGAAGGAAAGACCAAGCTGGTCATCGTTTTCGGCAGTAAATTTGCGGAAAAGCTGCAACGGGAAGGAAAAGCCGAACTCCAGATCCTCGGCGATGCTTCCGACCCTAATACTGCCAACATCCTGGTTAACTATGCTACCGGTATTATCAATAATTATCTTATCTCCATCAATATTGAACAGGTGCCGATGCGCATCATTCCAGAGGTACGAATGCAATACAACCCTGGGCTGAAAGGCGTTTTCATGTTCGTCCCCGGTATCATGGCCATGCTGCTGATGCTGATCTCTGCGCTGATGACCTCCCTCTCCATCACCCGTGAAAAAGAACTCGGCACTATGGAACTTCTGCTGGTGTCGCCCCTTCGCCCGATCCAGATCATCATCGGCAAAGTCATTCCTTACGTGGTGCTGGCTTTTATTGATTCCTGCATCATCCTTGGAATGGGAAAATTCGTCTTCGGTGTGCCAATCGAAGGCAATATCGTCCTGCTCTTGGCAGAGAGCCTGCTCTACATCACCATGGCGCTGTCGCTGGGGATTCTCATTTCAAGCATCACCAATAGCCAACAGGTTGCCATGACACTTTCACTCGTAGCACTGATGCTTCCAACTATCCTCCTTTCAGGATTTATCTTCCCGGTCGAAAATATGCCGGTCATTCTGCAGGTGCTCTGCCACATAATGCCACCGAAGTATTTCATCACCATCATCAAAGACATCATGCTGAAAGGCAATGGTTTTATTTATGTCTGGAAAGAAACCTTGATCCTGGTATTATTTACTTCAGCATTTATCATGATCAGCATCCGGAAATTCAAGATTCGTTTAGCATAGATCAGTATGAATACGATCCTTTTCATCATCCAGAAAGAATTTATCCAGGTTTTCCGCAACCGGATGATGTTGCCGATCATATTTGTGGTGCCACTGATCCAGTTGATCATCCTTGTGCATGCCACTACATTTGAGATGAAGAACATCAAGGTTTCTGTAATCGATCTGGATATGTCATCTTCCTCGCGAAAAATGGTCAGTAAATTCCAGGGAAGCCCGTTTTTCGTCGTTAAACACACTTCATTTTCCGATAAGGAGGCACAGAACGAAATGAAGAAGGGCAATGTTGATATGATCTTGCATATTCCCTATGGCTTTGAGCGGCGGCTGGTAAAAGAAAATGCAGCCAAGGTGCAGGTTGTCATCAATGCCATCAATGGCGCCAGTGCAGGACTTATCAGCGCCTATTCCATGATGATCATTCTCGATTTCAACCGGGAGCTCCTGATCGACTTTCTGAGTCCTGCCATGCTGGCCTCAACACACAACATCAATATCACTTCCAGTTATTGGTATAACCCGAAACTGAATTACAAAACCTATATGGTTCCCGGTATTCTTTGTTTGCTGGTTACGATCATTGCATTTCTTTTATCGGGGATGAACATTGTAAGGGAAAAAGAGATCGGCACCATTGAACAGATCAACGTGACCCCGATCCGAAAAGTGCAGTTCATTGCCGGGAAACTGCTGCCCTTCTGGATTATTGCCTTGTTCGAACTCGCATTCGGTCTTACTATCGGGAAATTGCTTTTCAGCATTCCTATTATCGGCAGCTTATGGCTTATCTTTCTTTCGGCAGCTGTTTATATATTTGTAATTTTGGGATTCGGGTTACTGATCTCCACGATGACAAATACCCAGCAGCAGTCGATGCTGGTTTCCTTTTTCTTCATGGTGATCTTTATCCTGATGAGTGGTCTTTTCACATCGATCGAAAGCATGCCGGTGTGGGCTCAGAATCTTGACCGGATCAATCCCATCGCCTATTTTATCAGGATCATGAGGATGGTGATGCTGAAAGGGTCGAACTTTTATGATATCAGGGAATCTTTTTATTCCCTGGTTGTTTATGCGATGGTCATTATAAGTTTCGCCGTTTGGCGCTACAGAAAAGTTTCCTGACAGATGCAACGCTGGAAAAACATCCGTATCCGAAAACGTCACAGGTGGCTCCTTCTTCCCCTCCTGTTCATCGTTATCGGACTGGCGGTTGCGCGGCAGTTTTATCATATTAAGGATGAAGATCCTGCAAAGGATGCTTTCCTGAAGATCCGGGAAAGAGGTTACATGATTGCACTAACTGACAAGAATTCGCTGGATTATTTCATTTATCGTGGTGAGCCCATGGGATTCCAGTTGAGTCTTCTCCGTTCTTTTGCCGAATACCTGGATGTTCCCCTGAAGATTATTGCCATAAATGATATTTCCAAGCTCTATTATTTCCTGGATATGAATGTCGGCGATGTCATCGCCTGCAACCTGCCGGTAACGGGAGAAGGAAAGCGGATGGTCCATTTTTCGGAAACCTTGTTGGAAACGAGGCTGGTGCTGGTGCAGCGCAAACCCACTCTGAACAAAAAAGGGGTGGTGACCAAAATGATCAAGTCGCCATCTGATTTTTCGGGCGATACTCTTTACATCCAGCATAATCTTTTTGAAAAGCCTTTGCTGGCGCGATTTTTTCGCAGGGCAGGACGAAACCTGACTGTGATTGAAGAAACCCGGAAAAATGCTGAACAACTCATTGGCATGGTTTCGGAGGGGAAAATCAACTATACCATTTGCGAAGAGAATGTGGCGATGATAGTAAAACGAGCGTACCCCAACCTCGATGCCGAATATTCTATTTCCGGTTTACATGACTATGGCTGGGCTGTGGTTCATTCTTCCGATACCCTGCTGAGGAAGATCAACGAGTGGATCACGAATATCAAGAAGACGAAGGAATTAAAGCAGACATATCTTACTTATTTCGATAATCCAGGTATTTCCAATTATTTCCGGAATGATTTCTTTTCTGTAAAAGGCAACAAGTTATCTCCTTTCGATGATGTGATCCGGAAACTTAGTAAAAATATTTCCTGGGACTGGCGCCTGCTTGCCTCGCTGATTTATGAGGAATCGAATTTTCACCTGGGCGTCGTCTCCTCGCGAAATGCCACAGGGCTCATGCAGCTGATGCCCGAAACAGCTAACAAATTCGGGATGGACAGCATCTCAACTCCGAAGCAGCAATTGTCAGCCGGTGTTAAGTTCCTGAAATGGCTCGATAACCAGCTTTCTGCAGAAATCCCCGATCCGGGTGAACGGATCAATTTCATTCTTGCGGCTTATAATGTCGGGCTCGGGAAGGTGCTTACTGCCCGCGAGCAAGCAGTAAAATACGGTAAAAATCCCAACAAATGGAACGGTAATGTGGGATATTACCTCACCGGGCGTTCCCTGAAAGACCCTAACCTTTCCTCTGATTCAGCAAATGATCTTTCCATATATGCCGGAGCCGGAAGATTCGTTGAGGATATCCTGGAGCGGTATCAGCATTATAAGAATATTATTCCGGAGTAGATGGTGCCATGGTGAAGTGGTGAAATGGTGAGTTGGGGAGTTTTTTTACTTTGTGACTTTGTGACTTTGTGACCCTGTGACTTTTTCACCCAGATCCTTTAAATACAACTCACAGATCTCCCTTATCGACTGATCCAAAGGAGTAAATTCAAAACCGATTGTCTTTTGAAGTTTTTCATGCGTATAAGAATACTTCTGCCGCATTGTATACGCCATTTCTTTTGTCAGAATAGGAGTTGACCGGGTAAGGAAGGTTCGTGCGGATTCCATTCTCCATATTATTTCTGTTAAAAAATCGGGAATTTTAACGGTTGGCATTGGTTTGCCCAGGTATTTCGCCATCATTCCGAAAAGTTGCTGGTAGGAAATATTATCGGCCGAAAGAATGAATCGCTCATTAAAGATGTTCCGGTCCATAAGTTGAATCATGGCCTTCACGATATCCCTGGCATCCACATACCCGTTAATGCCTTCGGTATAGTATTTCAAACCTTCCCATACCAGGCGAAAAAGGCCTGAGTTGTCGGCCCAAAAACCGGGGCCCAGGATGAACGACGGATTCACGATCACTGCTTTTAGTCCTTCTTCCATGCCACGCCATATTTCACGTTCTGCCCCATATTTGCTGATCCCATAGATCGTATTCTTCCGCGAGGTCACCCAGTAATCTTCTTCACTTGTAGGAGTACCGTTCAAACCGCGGCCGAGCGTTGCCACTGAACTGACGTAACAGAACTTCTCAATCCCTTCATCCATACAAAGGTTTACCAGGTTTGCCGTTCCTTCAATGTTGACCTTTAGCATGGCTTTGTGATCCCTTGGGTAGAATGAAACCACCGCACCCAGATGGTAAACTTCTTTGATCCCTTCCAGTGCATCCCCGATGGCGCCGAAATCCATCAGGTCGGCATCAAACCATTCTATATTTTTCAGCAGTTCGCCGGGATCTTCCGAATAATAAGAAAATACCTTTCGCACCATAGCTGTATCGCTGCTTTTACGTTTGATCGCTCTCACTTTTCTTCCCTGAAAAGCAAGTTCATACAAAACATGTGAGCCAAGCAGCCCTGTGCCTCCGGTAACCAGTATCATTTTGAGAAGTTTGATTAGTGGTGCAAAGATAGTTAAACAGGCGGACTAGTTAATTAGTGAAGTGGTGAACTGGCGAACTGGTGTATTGCGAGGAGCATAGCGACGAAGCAATCTCCTTTAGTTACAACAAACGCTTGTCATTGCGAGGGTTTATAAATGTAAATTTCAACAAAATAGTAGATGAACCATTTGCAATTGGGTTCAGGAATTGCCCGAAGGGCTTAAATCGTAATAACCTCCGGTTTCACCGGAGGGGGAAATGCACGGCCAAAAACAAAACCCTGAAGGGGTTTAATAATTTATCGACCCATTTATCAATGATAGTATTCAACCACTTCGTGGTTGTTGATTTCGTCGATCGCCCACACCCCGCATTTCATGCGGGGTTATTAACATCAGATCCCTTCGGGATTCAGCATTCCGAAAATGTAGTTGAGAGGTTTGATGAAAATAAATTTTATAAAAGATAGAAATTAAGCATGTTACAAATTGGTTCCTCAGTAGGCACGAAGTGCCGAAGCACCCACCTAATAACTTAACCGCCCGTCTGCTTGTCCGCCTGATATCCAAACACCAAATCCCCGGATAATACACTATATTTGTGACATCAACCTTCAAATACAACGCGTATGAAATGGAAACTGATCTTTTTGCTCTCCCTTTTCGGGTTGGCAATGGCTTTTGCCACTGTATTCTGGATTCCTACAAAAATTGAACCTGTCTTTTGGCTGGTCATTTTTATTATCTGTGCTTACCTCATTGCAAAGAATTGCACTAACCGGTATTTCCTCCATGGTTTCCTGGTTGCCCTCGTAAACTGCATCTGGATTACAGGTATTCATCTTTTCTATCATCACACTTATTTGGGCAATCATGGCGACATGGCCAGAATGATGTCCGACATGCCTATGTCAGATCATCCGCTTCGGATGATGGCACTGACCGGACCCGTTTTTGGTATTGTTTCAGGACTGGTGCTGGGTTTGTTTGCATATATTGCTTCCAGGCTGGTAAAGAAGAGCAATCCCTGATTCAACATGGGATTGCACAGGCTGTGCTGAAGGAGTTCCATCATTTTTATCCTGAAAAGAAGATCTTTATTGAATGAACTGTATAAATTTTATCCTTATGTCGTTATTTCCAATTTTTTCAGGATCGGCAACAACCGGTGTCAGGGTTGTCGGTTATGTAGATCTGAACCGATACACCGGTATCTGGTATGAGATCGCAAGGTTTCCGAATTCATTCGAGAAGGGGCTTAAATGCGTTAGTGCCACCTACACCCTGCGCGATGACGGACGGATCACCGTGCTGAACAAAGGACATAAGGTTGAAAATTCTTCTGTGGTAAAACAGTCGAAAGGGGTTGCATGGATTCCGGATAAAACTTACCCCGCGAAACTGAAAGTCAGGTTTTTCTGGCCTTTTTCAGGAGATTACTGGATCCTATGGCTGGATCCTTCTTACCGCTTTGTGCTGGTGGGTGATCCTTCGTTGAAATATTTATGGATACTCAGCCGCACAAAAACAATGGAAGAGGATGATTACAGATATCTCCTTGATAAAGCAAAGGAAAACGGTTTTGATATTTCGAAGCTGATGTTGGTGGAACAAAACTGCAAGTGATCATTAATTCATCAGGATGAAAATAAACATTATAGGGGCTGGAGTAGCTGGTTTGTCGGCCGGATGTTATCTGCAGATGAACGGCTTTGAAACGGAGATCTTTGAAAAACATACCCGCCCGGGCGGACTTTGCACCAGTTGGAAAAGAGGGGAATTTACGTTCGACGGCTGTATTCACTGGCTGCTTGGATCCAACCCAAGCAACCCGTTTTTCCTGCTCTGGTCGGAACTGATCGACATGTCTTCCATCGAATTCCGGAATCATGAAGTAAGGATGGATATTGAGGTGAAGGATAACCTGGACCGTCATGGAAACAATGTTTTCCATCTGTATACCAACCTCGGTAAATTATCCTCCTACCTTCTCGATCTTGCCCCTGAAGATACTGCAGTCATAAAAAAATTGATCCGTTCGATGCGGATGATACAGGGCTATGAGATCCCGCCAATGATCCGTTCGGTTCCTGGACTTCTTCCCTTCTGGCAAAAAATAAAATTCGTCAAACATCTTCCCTTATTATTCTTCCTGATGAGATGGAAGAAACAGACGAATTTCAGCTTTGCCCGGAAACTGAAAAATCCTTTCCTGAAAGAGGCATTCCAGCTTCTGTTCGACGGGGACGAAATACCGCTGCTAATCATCACCCTGCCACTGGCTTTTAACGATAAGATGGGCGTTGGTTACCCGGTTGGAGGATCGCTAAACTTTGCCGGCAAGATTGAAGAAAGATACCTTGGCCTTGGCGGAAAGATCCGTTACAACACCGATGTCGAAGAAATTATCACGGAAAATCATCATGCAACCGGAATCCTGCTGTCAGATGGCACGAGGGTCTCTTCCGCAATCACCATCTCTGCAGCCGATTGGCATTATACCTTATTTACTGCTTTGAAAGGGGAATATACGAGTAAAACGATCCTTGCACTTAAGGAACACAGGAACCTGGAAGTATATTATTCCGTTTACCTTCTTTCCCTGGGGGTTTCAGGTAAATTCAAAGAGATTCCGCGCATGTTGCGGTTTCCGGTCGCCAAGAAACTTGTTTCACCGGATGGCACAAGGTATTCACGGATGGAAGTGCATTGTTACAACTATGATCCCACGCTGGCGCCGGAAGGCAAGTGTGTTGTCACTGTAAAATTTTATTCAAAGAACGGGGATTACTGGATCGGCCTGAGAAGTTCGGACCCAGAGGAATATAAACGACAGAAAACTGCATTTGCAGAGGAAATCATCGGGATCCTCGAAGAGAAATTTGCCGGGATCCGCGATGCCATTGAAGAAATGGATATCGCTACTCCTGCGACCTATCACCGGTATACGAACAACTGGAAGGGAAGCACGCAGGGATGGTTACCCGGCAAAAACCTTATCGCACCTTCCCCTGTAGATATTGTAATTCCCGGACTTCAGGATTTTTACCTGGCAGGTCAGTGGACTCAGCCGGGGGGAGGATTGCCGGTTGCCATCAAATCAGCCCGCACGGTTGCCCAGATAATCTGTCATAAATACCATAAGCCTTTTGTCGTCACCAAATAATTAAATACCCTATAAAATTATTTTATTATTTCGCCGTTCTTTTTATCGATTTAAATCACATAAAAAAAGAAACAATGAAAAAATTGCTATTATCCGGATTGGTTGCCTTGATCATGGTGCTAAGTTTATTTGCACAGCAACCCGGCAGGAAACAGATATCTTCAACCGGAAGGGCTAAAAATATAGTCGACCGGATCTCACAAACCGTTGTCTTCACGAAGCAACAAAAAGAGGATATCATCGCCATCTATATGAAATATTATGATGATGTGCACGCCCAGAAGGCATTTCATGATGCTTCCAAACTGGAATCATTGGAAAAGTCCAGGGACGCTAAAGTTGGGAAGCTGCTCAATAATCCAAAACTTTACAAGCAATATCAGGATGCAGTGAAGGAAATAAAGACCCAATTCGAGCAGCGTCAGCAAAGGAAGCCCTGACCCGTTTCCCTGTTCGTCAACCGCCTGTAAAATGAAAGAGAAAATATATAGTCTCGACCTTCTTGATGCAGGTGCCCCGGCTTTGTTTGTGATGCGCACTATGGAAGAGATTGAGCTAAGACAGGAAGGTATTGCAGACGATCCTCACCGGCACAATTATTATTCTATCATCTGGTCATTCACTGCTACAGGAAAGCACATCATTGATTTTCACGAATATTCCATTGAACCCCGGGCCATTTTCTTTGTAAATCCCGGGCAGGTGCACCAGGTTATCACCGATCCGGGCCCAAAAGGCCTTGTGATTCTCTTTACCCTTGAATTTCTTCAGAAGAACAGCATCCATGAAAAGTTCATCTCCAACCTTAGGTTGTTCCGCGACAGCGACGAAACACCACCCCTTCCGCTCGATGAAACGGTTTCAAACCACCTGAAGACATTCGCAGATGAAATGAACAAAGCTTTGAAATCACCGGATGAAATGAAATTCGAGATCATCGGCGCCTACCTGAAGCTGTTCCTCATCGAGTGCAACAAGGCATGTTCCCTCTTCCCCGAAAGCAATACCCAAAATATCGAAGTCGGGCGTTCGCTGGTCCAACGGTTCAAAGGACTCGTGGAGCAACATTTTTCCGAATGGCACCAGGTACAGGATTATGCAAAGGAACTGAATGTTTCCCCGGGATATCTCAACGAAGTGATCAGTTCGGCCATTCAAAAGCCGGCCAAAGAGTATATTCAGAACCGGCTGATCCTTGAAACAAAGCGCCTGTCGCTTTTTACAAGTAAAAGTAACAAAGAGATCGGATATGAACTGGGGTTCGGGGATCCTTCACATTTCAGCAAATTCTTTAAAACCTTCACAGGTAATTCCATTGGAGAGTTCAGGGAAGCACATCATTTGTAAGGTATCTGCGATTTATACCATACTTCCCTGTATTTTGCCATTTCCATGCCCTCCGCATGGTCATACCTTTGTGTCATAATCAAAACAACAAAACACCATGAATCCAACAGAAAAAACAAAGTGGGTCATCGACCCTGCACATAGTGAAATTCATTTTAAAGTAAAACACCTCGTGATATCAAATGTTACCGGGGCTTTTGACAAGTTTAACGCAACTGTTTACTCAACCGGTGATGATTTTACCGATGCCCGGATTGATTTCACGGCCGATGTTAACAGCATAAACACGAACCAACCCGACCGCGACAACCATCTCAAATCAGCTGATTTTTTTGATGCTGCCAATTATCCCGAGCTTTCTTTTGTTTCGAAAAGTCTCAAGAAAAAAGGAGATTCCGGTTTTGTACTTTCCGGCAACCTTACCATCCGTGGAACGACAAAACCGGTGGAATTGGAAGGTGAATTCGGTGGCATCGTAAAAGATCCTTATGGAAATACCAAGGCCGGTTTTGAGTTGACCGGGAAGATCAACCGCAAGGAATTCGGACTGCAATGGAATGCCATCACCGAAGCAGGTGGGATGGTCGTTGCAGATGAAATAAAACTCATGATGAATATAGAACTGGCGAAGAACTGATCTTCACCGGTTTTTAAAACTTAAAAGATGCAAGCAATTATTCATAAAGCCGGAACACGGGGCCATGCTGATTATGGCTGGCTTAAAACCAACTATACTTTTAGTTTTGCAAATTATTATGATCCCGGAAGGATTCATTTCGGGGAATTACGGGTTTTAAATGATGATTTTATCGATGCCGGAATGGGGTTCGACCGTCATCCGCATGATAACATGGAAATCGTTACCATCCCGCTGGAAGGAAAACTGGAGCATAAGGACAGCATGGGAAATACAATGCTGATCCTGAGCGGGGATGTTCAGATCATGTCGGCAGGAACCGGAATTTTTCATTCGGAATACAACCCTGACCCCGATCATCCATTACGATTATTGCAAATCTGGGTCTATCCGAAACTGAAAAACATTACCCCCCGGTATGACCAGAAAACATATGACCCTGCCGGAAGGAAAAATCACTGGCAACGGGTCGTTTCGCCTACGGAAAGCGAAGCGGTATGGATCAACCAGGATGCATGGTTCTCACTGATTTCACTGGAGAAGGGAAAGCCGGCAGACTATGCATTTCAAAAACCCGGTAACGGCGCCTATGTTTTTATGATGGAAGGTTCGGCTATGATCTCAGGAACCCAACTTGACCGTCGCGATGGCGGCGGTTTCCGTGATACCAATTCGCTTTCGTTAACGGCCCTGGAAAACTCCGAGATCCTGCTGATGGAAATTCCAATGCAGGCATAAGACAGCCAAGTTATTTTCGATTGGACGATTTTCGATTTACGAATGAAGTGATTGATTTTCGATTTACGATTTTTCACAACGGAATTCGTCAATCATCAATCGTAAAATTTAATCGAAACTCGAAAATCGTCCAATCATAAATCGTTTATATAAATCCACACCAAAGATTCAGTAGCAAGTTTCCTCTCTGATTTTTTTTTGACCCTGATTTTTTTGATCTTTGCAAAAACCAACCAACTTTATTATGACTGGAAAATTACTCTTTTCAATTGGAATGATGGCATTGATACTTTCGGCCTGTAATATGGGATCAAGAGGACTGGATCCAGGGAATGCCATCAAAGTAACCGTCGCTTCTTTTGAAAAGCAGGCAGCAGTTATTGTCGAAAAAACCGTGGTCATTGAAGGCACCGTTCTCCATACCTGCAAACATGGTGGAAAACGCTTGTTCCTTGTGGATGGAAACGACAGTGTAAGTGTTGAAGTGACGGCAGGTAAGGATATTCCTAAATTCGACGAAAAACTGATCGGCAGTCGCTTGCGTGTTCTTGGAGTATTAAAAGAAGAAAAGATCGATGAAAAATACCTGAATGAATGGGAAAATGAAGTAAAGAAGCCCCTGGAGAACCACGCTGCCGGGGTTCACACAGGTGCCCAGGGACATGAAGACCAGGGCACACAGGATAAGCTGGACCAGATCAATTCGCTTCGTGAGGACCTGAAAAAAAGCGGCAAGGATCACCTCTCCTTCTATTCTATCGAGGCAGACAAATTCGAGGAGATTAAAAAGTAAACATGCAGATCAAAACGCTCCGGCGTTGGAATAATGCCATACACCGTGATGTGGGTTATCTTTGCGTAGGAATGACGCTGATTTATGCCATTTCCGGAATCGTCCTGAATCATTTTAAATCGGGCGACCTTGTTCATCCGGATTATGCCAAATCATATAAGGAAGTTATCGTTCCTTTACCGGAAGACGGGAAAGTGACCCAAACTTATGTTTTTTCTGTCCTGGACCGCCTCGGAGAAAGAGATCATTATAAAAGCCATGTTCTCGGAACAAAATCCCTGGAGATATTCTTATCGATGGGTTCTGTTTATATAGATCTGAGCAACGGTTCCGCCCGGGTGGAAAAGAAAACACCGTTGTACGTTATCCGGGAATTTAACCTCCTGCATTATAATAACATAAAAAAGTTGTATACCTGGTTTTCCGATCTTTATGCCGTCGCACTCATTTTCCTGGCCATCACCGGTATGTTTGTACTCAAAGGGAAAAACGCGATATTAAAACGTGGCGCATGGCTGACCCTCATCGGAATCCTGCTGCCCGCATTGTTCCTCCTTTATTATATGTAATTATAGTGCAAAAAATTTCAGGTTGTCCTGTAATACGGCCCGGAGATTTTCTACTGGAGAATTAGTTTCATTACCTGGCTAACACCTGTTCCCGAGATTTTTCCGAAGTAAAGTCCCCTGGGCTGGTTCGAAAGATCAACGGTTGATTGTTTCCCGGGAACCGGAATTTTTATAACCTGCTGACCCGTCAGGGATACTATTTCAAGCCATCGGCCGGGATCTGGCTGACCACAATCAACATGAATGAATCCATCACCCGGGACAGGATAAATCTTTATAAAATTTTCCCCGGTCAACGGAACAATGATGGCGGGATTATATACCATAATGTTCAGGGAATCGGAGGCCCCGTCCCCGCAATTATTATTACCTTTTACTTTTACATATATTAGTCCGGTAAAGGTATTGGAAAGGTTCAAAATGCCTGTCGTTCCGTTTGAAACGATCGATCCGGCACCCGGGGGATTGATTTCCCAGATGTAGCTGGTTGCGTTGGTAAGGGTCGGCGTGGTAAAATTTACTGCTGTGCTTCCCATGGTAATTAACTGGGGACCGGATACGGATAAAACAGGATAAGGCCTCGGGGAAGGAGTGACAATATCGTTGGTATGGGTCCACGTATGATCCGGATTGCTAACCACCCAATCGTAATCTGAGATGGTCAATCCTTCGCCGAACCATGGATTCATGTAATACAAATCCATATTAACCAGCCCATACCCGACAAGGAAATGGCCTCCTCCTGTTGTCCATCCCCAGCGAAAAATGAAAGGCCTGTTTCCCTGGATCCGCGTATGGATCTGGTCAGTACTCAGGTAGGTATATACCCCCGTATTATTGATGCTTGCAAAATGGATCAGGATATCCTGGATGCTTCCCGCATAGCCCCAGTTATAATTCCAGTAATTGCAACCGAGATACGGATTTACGCAACAATCGGTTGATCCGAAATTGTGCCAGGTCGCTACTTCCCGGGTGTATTCTGCAATCGTACATTGCGCGGTAGGGGTGCAGAAATAATCCAGAACACAGGCGCTGGAGCCAGCCCAGCACCATTGATCCTGCTCCTGGATAAATTCGCCGACATTGAGAACCTGGCCTTGTAATCCGGCGCTGAATCCCATGAAAAGGATTATTCCGGTTATAGTCAGACATTTTTTCATACTCAAATAATTTTCAATCTTATTTCTGTTTTTAAAATATTTTCGTTTCATTGTCGTCACGGTTTTTGAATATTTTTCGTCACTTTATGCTTTCTTTGATGTATGGCAACAGCTCTTTCAGTCCGATTTTATTTTTTTTACCCTCCCGGATCTTCACTATATTCAGAAAGGCTGAATGCATCGGGAAAACGGTTATTTCCCCGGTAGACAAGGAGGGATCATCAGCAAACAGGAAATCACTCTGCAACTGATAGACCCTGAGTATCCGCAAGCCGTCATTTTTGGTGAGCTCAGGATATCGTTCAAATTCCTGTAATTCCCCTGCAAGAACTCTTGCCCCAAGCTCGACGATCTCCCACTTATTTTCCTTTTTAAATATTGTGATAACAGCCCGGTTTTCCTGGTTAACCATCACAGGAATCCGCCATTCTCCTGTTGTCTCCAGGTAGTTTTTACCTGGCTGAATTTCTTCTTTGAAAAAATCAGTGGTAAGGGTAAATACCTCGCAGGGTTTGCCTAATGTTGCAAGTGAAAACTCATCACGGTTCGTAAAACCATAACCCGATTCATTTCCCCCCGGGATTTTCTGAAGCCATAATTGAAGATCGTTCATGGCCTCTTTAACCATCTGCTGCTGGTCAATTTTTTGGGCTGTACTTCCCGTAACAATTATGAAAAGAATGAACAGGAGTGTAAGAGTTTTTTTCATATGGAATAAATTTTATTGATCAGTTCGGATAAAAAATGCATGGAATTATTCCCATGGATATTTGAGTTTGAGAGTCAGGTCTGATGAATATGAATTTCATATACTTAGCAGGCAAATGAATAGATTCATAACATAAACAAAACAAATATATAAATATAAACAAAAAATTATTCTCTTGTTGAAAAATTTGAATCGCTTAACATTGAACCCGGGTAAAGCCGTTTGGTTGGTTTCTCATTTGTAATCTCAGGATTTTCCTATTTTTGCAGAAAAGAAAGCCAAAATGAACTTCATCGAAGAACTCCGCTGGCGCGGGATGATCCAGGATATAATGCCCGGCACGGAAGAGCAGTTGTCGAAAGAAATGACTGTGGCTTATATCGGTTATGACCCCACTTCCGACTCCCTGCATATCGGGAACCTTGCTTCGATCATGTTGCTGGTGCATTTTCAACAGGCCGGGCACAAGCCCATTGTACTGATTGGCGGCGCTACCGGCATGGTGGGCGATCCTTCCGGTAAATCAGAAGAACGGAACCTCCTTGATGAAACCGTGCTCAGGCACAACCAGGAATGCATTAAAAACCAACTGGATAAATTTCTTGATTTTTCCAACCCGGTGAACCCGGCTGAGATGGTAAATAACTATGACTGGACCAGGAAATTCGGGTTTCTCCAGTTCCTGAGGGAAGTCGGCAAGCACCTTACCGTAAACTATATGATGGCAAAAGATTCCGTAAAGAACCGCATGGAATCGGGTTCCGGGATCTCTTTTACCGAATTCAGCTACCAGTTATTACAGGGTTATGATTTTTGCTGGCTTTTCGAACATAAAAACTGCAAACTGCAGATGGGCGGTTCAGATCAATGGGGAAACATCGTGACCGGGACTGAACTGATCCGCCGGAAACTGGGAGGCGAAGCTTACGCTCTTACCTGTCCGCTTATTACTAAAACTGACGGCGGGAAATTCGGAAAGACAGAAGCCGGGAACATCTGGCTGGATGCAAAAAAAACATCACCTTACAAATTCTACCAATTCTGGCTGAACACCAGCGATGATGATGCAGTGGAATATATCCGGAAATTTACCCTTCTGTCAAAGGAAGAAATTGACGAGGTGATCCGTCAGCACTCAGAAGCGCCCCATCTTCGTATCCTGCAGAAATTACTGGCCAAAGACATCACAATCCGGGTACATTCAGAAGAAGACTATCTTTCTGCTGTTGAAGCTTCGGAGATCCTCTTCGGAAAAGGAACCACAGAAACCCTGATGAAATTATCAGAAGACATCCTTCTTTCGGTTTTCGAAGGAGTTCCCCAAAGTGAAGTAGCGAAAAGTGAAGTAGTGAAAACCATGAATGTTGTTGACTTCCTTGCCGGTGCCACGACGGTTTTTCCTTCAAAAGGTGAAGCCCGCCGCATGCTGAAGGAAGGAGGCGTGTCCATCAATAAGGAAAAAGTCACAGAAGACTTTGAAATCAATGAATCCCGGCTGCTCAACAACAAATACCTGCTTGTTCAGAAAGGGAAGAAAAATTATTACCTCGTGAAGGTTGTTTGATCCATTTCTGCCTCTTCATTTAACCACAACAAAAACGGCAACGGTAAATGTTACGGTATAGACAATCATGATGCCGTAATAATTATTTTTGATTAATGGAAATGAGAAAAGGTTGTGTCAAAATTCTGAGACTGCCTTTTTTTTATAGATATAAAGGACAATATCAATATTATAAACTATATCTGATGAAAGAATTACAACGAAATCTCAGGCAGGCTTCAGAGGCTGACTAATAAACTTTTATGGCGGCCAAATTGGCCACCATAAAAAATGTTACCTTATTATTTATCAATAGATTGATTTTTATTATTCTCAGAAATAATAGCGGATTTCCGCTATTTTATTTTACGGGTTTCCGCAATTGGCAAGCAAAGATTAACACCATATATTTTCCCCAGCAATAAGCAATAAATAAGCCCGCTTACCGTTTGAATTTATTATATGAAAAAGAAATTACTGTTTCTTTTTTTCTTTGCTTTCTTGGCAACAACGCATATCATTTGCCAAAGCACCTTCACATTACTGATCAGTAATCCCACAAATGAATTTCCTGGTGATATTATTGAGTTGTCAGATCATTCATTTATTTTGTCTTCAGAATATTTCACCTCTTCACCAGATCAGGCAACACAAAGATTCTTTAAAATCAGTAGTAAAGGCACAATCATTCGTGATTCAATATTCGAAAATCCAAACGGAACCAGTACTTTATTAAAGCTCGTGTACATCAACGATACAAATATATTTTGTATTGGTGATTGGGCTGATTTAAACGTAAAAGATCAGAAATGGGTTGCTGGTATTGATTCGGAGTTTAATTTTCATTGGAATAAAAAATATCAATTAAGTTATAATTATGCAAAAACCGTGGCGGCTTTTCATAATTCTCAGGGTAGAATAATCTCTGCATCAACAGCTATAAACGTTTTACCTTATACTCATTTATACTTTCAGGAATACTCGTTGACGGGCGACACAATAATATCATCTATCGATTCTTCTGCATCTGGTCCAAATATGTTTTCTATGATGGAGTTTCACGCAAATGGCATGTACATTGCAGCAGTTAGTGGATATAATACAAGCTCAGCCGGACAACTATTAATAATGGACTCATCCTTAAAGATTGTAGATGTTGATCCGATACCGAATAGCGTTTATTGGTACAATGCCTTAAAAAAGATTAATGATTCAAGCTATTATTTATCAGGTAATATACATCCCAATCAATCATATGATTATGCGGTTATGTTGTTAGATGAGAATAACGATTGTAAAAAAATATATATACTTGGACAGGATGACACTATTGATTATGCAGGGACGGTTCAAAGCATGGATTTTTTAAACCCAAATAAAATTTTTGTTGGGGCCACATCGAATATCGCATTAGGTTCCGGGCATTATGGTCAGCAAAATTCATGGTACGCCTTAAGTAATTTCGACTCTGCCCTTAATCTCAGGTGGACAAAATATTATGGCGGGGATGCTTATTATCTCCTTCAAAGTGTCGTGGCAACCCAGGATGGAGGAGCCATATTGGTTGGAACGAGATATGACTATCCAACCCAAAGCAATCAATGTGATATTTACCTCATAAAAGTCAATGAAAATGGAGTATTAACGAATGATGATCATAAACAGCCATCTCCGGTTCACGATGCCATCGTTTTTCCCAATCCCGGTTCCGGTTACTGTATCATTGAATCAGGCCCGCAAATTTCCGGCGCTGAATTCAGGATGACTTCCATTGATGGGAAGCAGGTTATAGCAAAAACACTCAATGAAAGAAGAACAACCCTGGGAACGCAAATCCTCCCGTCCGGAACCTATGTATGGCAAATCTTCTTTAAAAATAAGGTCATGGAGACGGGGAAATGGATTAAGGAATAATATGACTTTTGAGTTAACCTCTCTTTAACCATTTTAAAAAATGAGACAGATTTTGTTACTTATTTTTTTCCTGGTCTTTAATTTTGTTTGCGGACAAAGCACATTCACATTACTTATCAGTAATCCTGCTGACGAAAGGCCGGGTGATATTATTGAATTGTCGGATCATTCATTTATTCTTTCTTCAGGATTGGTCAATGCTTCAACAAATCAAGCTGCGCAAAGATTCTATAAAATCAATATTGTAGGCACAATCACCCATGATTCAATATTCGAAAATCCTAATGGAACAGGTACTCTGTCAGCGTTGGTCTATATTAATGATACAAATATATTTTGTATCGGTGAATGGGTTAATTTGAATGAAAAATGTCAGATATGGGTCGCCGGAATTGATTCAGGGTTTAATATTCATTGGAATAAAAAATATCAGACTGATTATAATTATTCGTGGAACTACACAGCATTTGTTAATTCTCAAGCGAAAATTATCTACGGAACCTCTTTATTTAACAGTCCACCTTCTGGACATTATTATTTATTCCTGCAGGAATTTTCGCCGACAGGTGATTCCATACGATCTGTCATGGATTCTTCTGTAATAGCTCCATTAATTTTTGATATGATGGAGTTTCCCTCAAATGGAATGTACAGGGCAGCAGTTAGTGGATATGGTCAGAATTCAATGGGACAGCTATTGATGATAGATTCCTCCTTAACGATTTTAAACGTTGATCCAATACCGAATAGCGTTTATTGGTACAATGCCTTAAAAAAAATAAATGATTCAAGTTATTTTTTATCAGGTAATAAACATATCAATCAATCATATGATTATGCAATTATGTTATTAAATGAGAATAACCAGTGCAAGAAAATATCTATAATTTCGCAGAATGACACCATAAATTATGCAGGGATTGTTCAAAGCATGGATTTTTTAGACCCTGATAGAATTTTTTTAGGGGGGACATCTAATATTTCGCTTGGTGGAGTATTCGGTCAACAAAATTCGTGGTATGCCTTGAGTAATTTCGACTCTGCCCTTAATCTCAGGTGGACGAAATATTATGGCGGGGATGCTTATTATCTCCTTCAAAGTGTCGTGGCAACTCAGGATGGAGGAGCCATATTGGTTGGAACGAGATATGACTATCCAACCCAAAGCAATCAATGCGATATTTACCTGGTAAAAGTCAATGAAAATGGAGTATTAACGAATAATGATCATAATCAGCCACCTCCGGTTCATGATGCGATTGTATTTCCAAATCCTGGTTCCAATCACCTGATCATTGAATCAGGCCCGCAAATTTCCGGCGCTGAATTCAGGATGACTTCCATTGATGGGAAGCAGGTTATAGCAAAAACACTCATCGAAAGAAAAACAACTCTGGAAACGCAATTCCTTCCACCAGGAAGTTATGTATGGCAAATCCTCTTTAACAATAAAGTCATCGAGTCCGGGAAATGGATCAAAGAATAATCAACATTACCACGAACTCGCGAAAACCTCAAGAAGCACAAAATTTTAGCGTCTCTTCGCGTCTTAGCGCCTTTGCGGTGAAAAAACAGTTAACTCTATTTCACAAACTGCATCGCATAATACTTAGGAGTCAGCTTCTCCCCGGTAGCTTTTTGGATCATGTCATCCCAGTAAAATTCCATACCAGGCGCAAAAACTTTTTCCTTAAGAAACTTGCCGATCTCTTTATTACCCGTAAAACTCTGGAATTTATAATCGTCAGACTTCACGATATTTTTAACCATGTAGTAATACAACTGAGAAGCAAGAAGCTCGCCTAACAGGTAGTTGTGATAGTAGCATGGATATAAGGCAATGTGGATCTTGGTTGCCCAATCCGGTTCGTTGCGTCCTTCCGGACGTTTCAGCATCTGGTACTTCTCTGCCAGATCCCACCAGAGTTTGTTCAGGTCCTGGTCCGGGTTTTCATACATGCTCTTTTCGAACCTGTACATCAATTGAGCCCAGCGGCTGAAAACCAGTTGCTGAATACGGAATGTCTTCAGGCTGGTTTCGGCAATCTTCATCTTTTCCTGCTCAGGTATGCCCAGGTTATCCTTTATCCATTGAGGATTCGTTGAGAACCTGCCAAACATTTCTGCAATGGCTTCCGTAGTGAAAGTGTGGGCCGGGTCACGTAAAATAAACGGCAGATCGCGATTAATCCCTGCAAAATAGACGGAATGCCCGAATTCATGAAGCATCGTACCCATCCATATCTCATTGGGAACAATGTTACAAAGAACACGTATATCCCCATTCTTGTCAATATCGGTGGAATATGCATGCTGATTCTTCCCGGGCTTTGCGTAAAGATCACTTTTTTTGATCATCTCATCAATGGGCAATCCTATTCCGGCATAATAAGCTGCGTCAAGGACTTCAAGGTTTTTCCCTTTATAATACTGGTCCAGGTCCTGATCATAGATCTTCGGGGCTTCCTGGAAGAAACGGTTCTGATAATTCCAGGGCATCAGTTCGTCTTTGCTTTTCAGCTTGTAATATTTTACAAAATAATTGTCAATCTCTCCCTTTACTTCTGCAAATGAATTTTTTGTAAGACTGTCCAGCTGTTCAAAGAGCTGGCTGATGACTTTCGGATCCTGTTCACTGAGCGTAAGGCTCATCTCATGATAATTTTTAAAACCAAGATCCTTTGCGATCTCATTCCTTTTCTTTACCAGGGCAATGATATCTGAAGCAACTACGGGCCCGATCTTTTTTTGTGCCACCCAGACCTCTTTCTGGGCATTTACATCTTTTGAATGCTTCAGGATATCTTCAACTTCATTATCGTTAAGTTTTTTCCCTTTCACTTCTGCGCGGAAATTCCCGTATTTCTGTTCAATGGCGCTTTGCATGCGCACCGTAGCGTTCAGTTTGGCCGTATCAGCTTTTGCCATCATAAAGTCCCTGTAAAGAACGTCAAGCTGACGAAGCAGCAATGAATCGGTGATCATCCCTGAAACCTTGATTTCTTCCAGTTTTTTTAAAGATTCTTTATCGGCAAATAGTTTTACCACTTTCATCTGCAGATCTTCCGATTTTTTAAAGTCTTCGGGTTTCCCTGAAATAGAAGCATCCCAGCTGGCAAGGTTACTGGCCTTGTATAAGGGGATGTAAACAGAATCGAATTTCTTGATGAAATCAACCAGTTCTTTTTTCATTTTTTCCTGTTTGGATTGACAGCCTGATATCAGTGCCGCCGATGCAATTAAAGCAATGATAAATTTGAAGGTTTTCATAATTCAGTTTATAAAGTTTTTAAAGTTCATAAAGTTCTTAAAGGCGCGGTTCAGGCAATTCTCAATTTTTATTTCACCATCTCGCTATTTCATTATTTCCCATTCTGGTCCGTCTTTGGTGTCTTTTACCGTGATCTTTAGATCCTGCAAGGCATCGCGGATCTGGTCCGATGTCGAAAAATCCTTTTTCACCCTTACCTCCTTCCGGATGGCAAGAATAAGATCCATGAGTCCTTTTACAACATTATTCTGGTCTTCCGAAGATTCTTCTGTTAATCCCAGGATTTCAAAAATGAAAATACCGAACATGTTTTTCAGAAGTTCAAGGTCAGGGAGACTGATCACTTCATTTTTATCCCAGACCGAATTGATGATCCTTACACCTTCAAACAGATTTGCGATCACCATTGGGCTATTGAAATCATCGTTCATTGCCTGGTAACACTTGTCCATCAATTGTTTTACGTTGAAGCCGGAAGGAGTACCGGAAGTATCGGAAGGGAGGATCTTTTGCAATGTTTCAATGCCGGAAAGTAATTTCCTTAATCCTTTCTCGGCTGCCTGCAGGGCTTCATTCGAGAAATCAAGGGTGCTGCGGTAATGTGCCTGCAGGATAAAGAACCGGATAGTCATCGGGCTATAGGCCTGGCTAAGGCCGGGGTGCTTTCCTGTAAAAAAATCCTCCAGGGTTATGAAATTGCCCAGCGACTTGCCCATTTTCTGCCCGTTGATGGTGATCATGTTGTTGTGCATCCAGTATTTCACCGAATCAGAGCCATTGGCAATTCTCGATTGGGCGATCTCTGATTCATGATGCGGAAACATCAGATCCATGCCTCCGCCATGAATGTCGAAATGTTCACCAAGGTATTTGGTTGCCATGGCGGAGCATTCGAGGTGCCAGCCCGGAAATCCTTCACCCCAGGGTGATGACCACCGCATGATGTGCTCGGGTTGTGCTTTTTTCCAGAGGGCAAAATCCACAATGTTTCTTTTTTCCGCCTGTCCTTCGAGTTCGCGGGTATTGGAGATCAGGTCTTCCACGATCCTTCCGGATAATTTCCCGTATTTGTATTTTTCGTTGTATTTTATGACGTCGAAATAAACGGAACCATTGACTTCATAAGCATATCCGGCATCAATTATCTTCCGGATCATTTCGATCTGTTCAGGAATGTGGCCGGATGCCCTGGGTTCGATGGATGGGCGTTTCACATTCAACGCTTCCATAAACAGGAAATAACGATCGGAATAATATTGTGCAACTTCCATGGGTTCCAGCTTCTCCAGCCGTGCTTTTTTGGCGATCTTGTCTTCCCCTTCATCCTCATCATTTTCAAGATGTCCTACATCCGTGATATTCCTGACATAACGAACCTTGTAACCCAGGTGTTGAAGGTAACGGAAAACCAGGTCGAACGTAATGGCCGGGCGTGCATGACCCAGGTGCGGATCGCCATAAACCGTAGGCCCGCATACATACATCCCGGTAAAAGGGGGATTGAGTGGTTGAAAGTTTTCTTTCTTCCGGCTCAGGGTGTTATAAATGATTAAACTGGATTTCATCCTGTTTGGATTCAGACAGTAAAATTAGAACTTTTTTCAGATATCCCCATACAAACGCCAGGTATACAAATGGTAAATAACAATCATTGAAAAAAAATATCCTGAAATTTTTATTCCAACTTCAGAATTCCTCCATTTTTCGATTTCATCTTTGCCTAAAATCAATTCAAAATAAACTTTATAAAAAATCAGAGTTATGAAAAAAGCATTGGCATTAATCCTTGTAGCTGTATTTAGTACAGCAGTAATGTTTGGTCAGGATGTAAAAAAAGACACCAAACAGACTGAAAAGAAAGATGTAAAGACCACAACAACGACAACAAAGGATGCAGCAAAGCCTGTTGTTGAAAAGAAAGATGTAAAAACCACGACAACCACAACTAAGGAAGCAGCAAAACCTGGTGAAACAAAAGCAGTGAAAACTACAAAAACCACAAAAAAAACAACTGGAAAACCGGTTGAAAAGAAAGAAGTAAAAACAACAACTACCACTACAACGAAAGAAACTGCAAAACCAGCAGAAAAGAAGACTGAACCCATAAAGAAATAAGGGTTCGCGAAATTTCCTTAATTGGTGAACGTCCCGCAGGATGATACGATTGTATCAGGATTTCTGCGGGACGTTTTTTTTATGCCGGAAAATAAAGAAGATTGTACCTTTGACCCTCTAAAAATCAATTCCCATGGAATTTATTGAACATCTTGATGGCGCTGTAATGATAAGTGATGCAGCGGGCAACATCATCTACCTGAATGAAAAAGCAGCAAACACTTTTCAAAAAGACGGCGGGCGTGCGCTGATCGGGAAAAACCTCAAGGATTGCCATCAGGATAATTCAAATGAGAAGATCCGGGAAATGATGGAGACCCATGAGAAAAATGTTTATACCATTGAGAAGAAGGGAAAGAAAAAACTGATCTACCAGGCGCCGTGGTTCCACGAAGGGACGTTTGCGGGGCTGGTGGAATTATCCCTTGAAATTCCTTTCGAAATGCCAAATTTCATCCGTGAATAAACCATTTTCCTTTGTGTGCCCTGGTGTTGCATTTTGTGCGACTTTGTGGTAAAAATATTAACCATGAAGGAACACAAAGGATTCACTAAGTAGCACAAAGGAGTTTGAATGGTATTTTCTTCCTATTTTTGCCAAAATTTCACAATAAACTTCTCTTGAGATGGAAAAAATCCTTGTCATTGGTTGTTCCGGCCAGATTGGTTCGGAACTGACACTCGAATTACGGAAGAGATATGGCAATACGAATGTAATTGCTACCGATATCCGTCCTGCTTCACAGGAAATTGTGGATTCCGGCAAGTTCGAGATCCTGGATGTGCTGGATACTTCAAAGCTGCAACTTATCCTCGAACACGAAAAAATCACCCAGGTTTACCACCTTGCTGCCATCCTTTCGGGGAATGCCGAAAAAAGGCCCCTGGCTTCCTGGGATATCAACATGAAAAGCCTGATTAATGTGCTCGAGCTGGCTCGTGAACTGAAGATCAATAAAGTATTCTGGCCAAGTTCCATTGCGGTGTTCGGGCCTACTACCCCGAGATACAATACACCTCAGTTTACTATCATGGAGCCAAACACGGTATATGGGATCAGCAAGCTGGCCGGTGAACGCTGGATCGAATACTATTACCATAAATACGGAGTGGATATCCGCAGTCTCCGTTACCCGGGTTTGATCAGTTATAAAACCGAAGCCGGCGGCGGCACTACCGATTATGCAGTTGAGATCTTTTACGATGCCATCCGTCAGAAGAAATATGAATGTTTTCTCGGCCCTGAATCGGACCTGCCCATGATGTTTATGTCAGATGCCATTAAAGCCACGATCGACCTGATGGAAGCGGATCCATCGACACTGAGCCTGCACTCCAGCTACAATGTTGCCGGGATCTGTTTTAATCCCCGCCAGCTGGCTGATGAGATCAAAAAACACATTCCTGAATTTGAGATCACCTATAAACCTGATTTCCGCCAGGCCATAGCCGATTCCTGGCCTGCCAGTATCGACGATTCAGTTGCAAAGAAAGACTGGGGACTTTCCTGCGAATTTGATCTTCCGAAAATGACTGAATTGATGATCACCGAGATTCGGAAGAAACTTAGTTAATTATCCAATGCGGGAATTTAGAATGCAGGAGTTCTAAATGCAGAATTTTAAAATGCAGAATTTTAAAATCGAAATAATTTATCCATAATTCCTGCATTTCTGCATTCAGAATTCTAAATTCCTGCATTTTTCGATCTTCTATTTCTTTTCCTTCTTATAGGTGATCTTAAGACGGCCAAGGGATGTATTATCCACTATCACAACGGCGCTGGTATCATTGATGTGCCGGATATCAATGGACAACTTTTTGCCTGTTTCCTTGCTGGTAGCGAGCAAAAGGGTTCCCTTGTTCTTGAGGTTCCATATGGCATGTTCGGTTTTCCCACGAAATTCCCTGCTCCCTGTTTTATTAGCGTTAATGGTTATAAAAGAACCTTGTTCTGTCACGGTCAGCCTGGTTAATTGCCGTTCTGTTCTTAACGACTGTTTCGCCAATTCTACTGAATCTATTTTCGTCCCGGTACTATTCTTGGTATTCTGGGTATTTGCAGCAGTATTTGATGGTTGATTCGGAATTTTCATTTTTTCAACATTAACAGCCTTCCATGTTCCGATGAGGTATTTCTGGTTTGGTTGAATTATTGCACAGGATGAGATCAGGAATGCAACGGTAAAAACAAAAAGCAAAGTCAGGAGTCGTTTCATATTCATTTTATTTGTTTTTTAAAAAAACGTAACATGTCTGGTTTTATTATCTGTTTAGAGGTCCTTTGTTACATCCACTGTGGAATCCTGGGCATTGATCCGGATATCGAATCCCCGTTTCCGGAAAACAGAGATCATTCGCTTATTGTCGGTCGTAGTCTGGGCAATGAAGCGTTTCAGGTTCCAGCTGCTTGCAATTTCCAGGCAATAGTCGGTAAGCAGGTTTCCCAGGTCTTTCTTCTGCCATGCATCTTCAATTAATATGGCATATTCCACGTTTTCATGGTCAGGATCGGCGATCAGCCTGCCTACACCCAGTAATTTTTTGGAATCACCATCGTTCATTTCGGCAACAATGGCGATCTCACGGTCATAGTCGTTATAGCAAAACCGGGTAGCGGCTTCGTGCGATTGCCAGTGGAAAAAAAACCGGAATCGTGAATAGAGTGAGTCTTTCGAACATCGCCCGATCATCGCGAGCCACAGGGGTTCATCCTCAGGTTTGATTGGCCTCAGCAATAAATTTGTTCCATCTTCCAGCGTGATTGGCTTAACCAGTTTTTCAGGATAAGGAAGCAGGGCAAGATGGGCATAGGGATGATTTTCCTGGCGTATTGTTCCCGGGTCAATAACGATCCTGCCATCTAAGGCAATAGCCTCTGCAGAGGTTACCAGCAGGGGGTTAATGTCAAGTTCAAGGATCTCCGGGTAGTCGGCGGCAAGATATGAAAGCCGGATAAGCACCTGGATCAGCTGATCGGTGTTTTTAGGTTTGCTTCCCCTGTATCCCCTGAGCAAAGGATAGATCTTCAGGGACTCCAGCATTCGCCTGGCAAGACTCTCATTGAGTGGAGGAAATCCCAGCGCTTTATCGCTGAATAGCTCGGCTGTAATCCCACCCATTCCCACCATCAGCACCGTACCGAAAACTTTATCTTTTTTAATGCCAAGGATCAGTTCAACTGCATCTTTGGAAGAAAACATCCGCTGCACGGTCACGCCTTCGATCCGTGCCGATGGCTGATGGGTCACGGCAGCCTCCATTATTTGTCGAAATGCTTTTTCTACCTGCCGGGAGTCGGCGATGTTCAGCATGACTCCACCAACATCTGATTTATGCGTGATATCAGGAGAATTTATTTTCAGCACCACCGGGTACCCTATTTTTGCTGCAATGCTGATCGCTTCTTTAGCAGAAGCAGCTTTATGAGGCATAGTGGTCGCAATACCATAGGATTCAAGTATTGTTTTTGAGGTTTCTTCCGATAATACCGTTTCACTTTTCCTGATAATCTGTTCAAATTCACTACGAAGTCTGACACGGTCAACTGTGAACTCAACCGGTATATCCCGTGGGGTTTCATAGAGGATTTCCAGGTTTCGTGAATAGGAAACCATTGTCATAAAAGCCCGGATGGCCTGTTCGGGTGTTTTATAAGAAGGGATGCCGGCTTCAACAAGTATATCATCGGCTTCATGCATGCTCTGCCCTCCCAGCCAGGCAGCCAGGATTGGTTTGTTGGTCAAGCCAACCAGTTTGCTGATCTCTTTTGCAGTGGCATTCGGGTTGGTCATCGCCTGGGGCGTAAGGATCACCAGCACGGCATCCGTATTCTGATCTTCCAGAACGATTTGGGTGGCTTTGGCAACTCTTTTTGCACGGGCATCTCCCAGTACATCAACCGGGTTACCATGCGACCAGAAAGCCGGGAGGTTTTCATTCAGTTTTGTGATGGTTTCTTCCGAAAGTTCCGCAAGGACACCGTTTGAATCAATGAGGGCATCGGTTGCCATGACACCCGGTCCACCGGCATTGGTAATGATTCCGAGGCGAGGACCGCGTGGGAATTTGTTTCTGCTGATCAGTTCCGCTACGCTGAATATGTCGCCGATCTCGTAAACCCTGGCAAGTCCTGCCCGCTGAAAGGCAGCATCATACACTGCATCTTCCGAAGCCATTGCCCCGGTATGGGACGCTGCAACCTGTGCGGATTCGGGGAAACGTCCCGCCTTGTAAACGATGATCGGCTTTTTGCGCGCGAAGGCACGGGCAGCCGTCATAAATTTCCTCGCATTGGTTATGGATTCGATGTAAAGGATGATGCAATGCGTATTCTCATCTTCCCCAAAATAATCGATTAGATCACCAAATTCAACATCTAAGCTGTTTCCGATTGAGACAAACTGGCTAAAGCCGATCTTTCCTTCCATTGCCCAGTCGAGTACAGAGGTACACAAAGCCCCGGATTGGGAAATAAAAGCAATGTTGCCTGGTCTGGGCATGGCTGCCGCAAAACTGGCATTGAGTCTCAGGGATGGCACGATCACCCCGAGACAATTCGGTCCGATGATCCGCATTCCCTTGTACTTTTTTATCAGGGCTCGGATCTCTGTCTCCAGTTTTTTTCCTTCTTCCCCGATCTCCTGGAACCCGGCAGAGATGATGATAAGTCCCGGAATACCTATTTCCCCGCATTCATCGACAATACCAGCCACTTTTTCAGCCGGTGAGCAAATGATTCCCAGGTCGGGGACCTTTGGCAGGCTTTTTATATCCGGGAAACAGGAAATTCCCATCACCGATTCATGGTCGGGATTAACAGGATAAACCACACCCCGGAAACCTCCGCTGACAAGGTTGATCAATACTTTACCGCTTACGCTGTTGGGATTGGTTGTTATGCCTATCAAGGCAATCCGTTTGGGGTTGAAGATCGGATCGAGGTTGTGGATATTCATGATGGCTGATAAGCGATGTTATGCGGGTGATTAGGAGAATGCAAAGATAGGAGAATTCCGGGGAAACGTAATGAAATGCAGAACCATTCCCCTGCAATAGATGAAAACCTCACGTTCATTTGTGTATGGTACTTTATTTTTTCTTCTTTTCTTTGCATCATAAAATGAAAAACACCGCCAATGAAAAGATCTATCCTCTTTCTCTTCCCCGCATTGCTTAACACTGTAATCCTGCCAGCCCAGTCAACAGACAATAAGGCACCTTTGTTCGGGATCACTTTTTCGGGTTATGTTAAAACTGATATCATTTTTGATACCCGGCAGACGGTGGGTATACGTGAAGGGCAATTTCTTCTGTATCCGGATGTTGAAGCTAAGGATGCCGAAGGGAAAGATATCAATGCGAAACCTAACTTCAATATGTTATCCATCCAGACACGGCTTGCCGGGATGATTACAGGTCCTGATGCGCTGAAGGCAAAGACCTCGGCCTATTTTGAAGGGGAATTCTTTGGCAATATCAATACAACTATCAATTCTTTCCGGCTCAGGCATGCCTGGGTGAAACTGGCATGGACACATACAGAACTGATGGTGGGACAATACTGGCATCCCATGTTCGTGGCCAATTGCTCCCCGGAAACGGTTTCCTTCAATACCGGTGCACCCTTTGTCGTTTTCTCCAGGAACCCACAGGTTCGGCTGACGCAGAGCCTTGGCCATTTTAAGCTTCAGCTGGCTGCCATTTCCCAGTTGGATTTCACCTCCACCGGATCCGATGGTGCCAGTCCGAAGTACCTCCGGAATTCTGTTCTTCCGGAAATGGATTTCCAGATCCAATATGGAATGAAGAATGAGGCGAAAGGAACGGAATTCCTGGTAGGTGCAGGGATCGATTACATCATGCTGACGCCAAGACTTTCAACTGATGTGGTTCTTAAAAAAGCATATGATACGGTTGTCAACAACATCGTGGTTCATCATAATGCTGTGACGTCAACATACAAATCCACTTCAACCACAAGCGGGATTTGCTACAACATTTTCGCAAAACTGTGCCTTTCCAAGATAACGCTGAAAGCCGGAGGATTTTATGGATCGAACACTTATGCTTTCACCATGCTTGGTGGCTATGTTGTGAAAAACATCTCTGATTCCGTCAGGGGAACCGAAAGTTATGCTGCCATCAGGACTTTTGCAGCCTGGGCTGAGTTCATGACCAACGGGAAACGCTGGCAAACAGGTATCTTCGGAGCTTTCAGCAGGAATCTCGGCGCCGGTGAAAAGGTTGCTGGTCCATATTATTCAAGGGGAAGCAATATTGATTACCTCTACCGGGTATCTCCGCGACTTATTTTAAATGTCAAAAAATTGAGGATTGCTGCTGAAGTGGAATACACCGTGGCAGCATATGGCAAGACAAATGAAAAGGGGTATGTTTCCCAGGCAAGTGAAATTGGGAACTTCAGGGCGTTAATGGGTGTTTATTACTTTTTCTAATCCCCACCCACACAACCAGCATCCAGGATCTAGCATCAGATAAGTAAATGCAACCTATTTTTCAACATAAGAACGCGGATTCAGCGCTTTCACATTCCACATCTTCAGGAAAGTGACGACTTTTGTAGTATCGTATCCTTTCACCGTGGCATGTTCCAGCAATCCTGAATCCTGGGTATGAAGCCGTTTTCCTTTTCCATCGAGGATAACAAAAACAGGAAAGCCAAAACGGTTGGGATATTCCAGTTGTTCCATCACATCCATGTTCTTGTTTTCCTTGCTATAGTTGATCATCAGATAAACATAATCGGCCCGGATCAGTGAATCTACTTTCTTCGCACTGGTAGCCATGGCATGAAACCGGAGGCACCAGGGGCACCAGTTTCCTCCCACCTGGATCAAAACATGCTTATTCATGGCGTTCGCTGCCAGGATGGCTTTTTGAAGGTCGGCCTTTGCATCCGCGTTGGGATTATAAGGTTTTGCCTGGTCCTGCGAGAATACAAGGATAGAGGACAGCAGAAAAAAGATGGAAATAAAAGTCGTTTTCATGAGATGGAATTTGAACTACAAAGGTAGGTATTTTAACCATACCGGGTTCATTATGCAAGGCAACAGGCAATAGGCAAAAGGCATTAATAAATGACTTAAAATTTTGAAATTCAGACATTTTTTCTTATGTTTGTTTAATAAATTATATTGTCATGAAGACATTCATCTATTACCTGTTATTTGTTATCTCACCGAGCCTTTTATTCAGCCAGGTGACGTTTAACAAGACCTTTACTATAACCGGGGACGATGATGGCATTTCCGTCATTCAAACCAGGGACGGAAATTACCTGGTTTACTGTTTATCCGGATCGATCATAAATAATTGTATTCTCATAAAAACCGGGGCGAATGGCGATTCAATCTGGTGCAAACTATACCCGGGCCATCTTTCTCCCTGGATCATCAACAACCACGAACCCATAATAGAAACAGGTGACAGCGGATATTTATTTACAACTGTCTTTCTCGATACGACCTTTCTGATCAGGACAAATAAGAACGGGGATACCCTCTGGACAGTTAAATATATGCAACTCAGGTATGCAACATTCCAGCAAACCATTGATGGAGGATATGTAATATGCGGGTTTGACACGACGAATAAAATCTGCATGATAAAAACGAACAATTTCGGACAGGAACAATGGAAAAAATGGATCTCCTGGGAATTTCCAGCCAACGCCATGTACATGGAAATTCCATCTGAATTATCTATAAAGCAAACTACCGATGGGGGATTTATTGTAAGTGGAAATACCCATCACCTTGTTTTTAATCCCCCCCTTCCTAACCTCTACCGTATTTTTCTCATAAGAACAAACAGTTCAGGGGATACCTTATGGACAAAGAAAATCCATAACATGCCATTACAAAAATTAAATACTGTTCAGGCAACATCGGGAAATGGTTTCATTGGGGCCGGGACATTGGATTCATCTGATGCTTATAACAATATCCACATGAATGGTTTCGTCATGAAATTTGACGAAAACGGAGATACCTTGTGGACAAAAAGTTATGGCGGCACTGGAAACCAGGAGTTCAATTCCTTTGAAAAGACAGATGATGGAGGATTTATTGCCTGTGGGTATAATAATCCGGATTTTAGTCAGATTAATCCATATACATTCGCAGGCTTCTATCTTGTAAGGATGGATGCTTCCGGTGATACGTTATGGACAAAATATTACCCCGGTGGTCAGGCCGGAGGGCATGATATTTTAGGATATTCTGTTCACCAGACATCAGATCATGGTTTTATTGCCTGCGGAGTACAATATGATTCACTTTACAATGGTCATGTCTTTCTTATAAAAACAGATGCTTTGGGAAATGTTTATCCGCAGGGAATTGATGATAAACAACCTTCTGCTTTTTTATCTCTTTTCCCAAATCCAACAAGAGGAATGGTTTACCTGAATCCACCCGGAAAGTACAATACCTTTGAAATCTCTGATCTGCTGGGAAAGGTAATTCTCTGGAAAGATATTGATCCGGATAATAACAGTACCTTGATGATTGATCTTTCCGGAAATCCCGGAGGGATCTACATCATCCGTCTTAAAAATGATCAAGGCATGGCTGCAGGAAAAATCGTTCTTGAATAAAAATAGCGAAATAACGATTATTTTATTTCGCCATTTCGCTATCTCGCTATTTCACTATTTAATTTACATCCCGTATTTCTCAATGATCTCCTGTTTGCTCTTTCCGAGAATGTCATACTTTTTCCCAACTTTCCTGAAAGCATCGAGGGCTTTTTCGAGATGATGGATCTCGTGGCCTGCGGAGATCTGTGTACGGATCCTGGCCTGGCTCTGGGGTACAACCGGGAAAAAGAACCCGATAGCATAAATACCTTCTTCATAGAGGTCGCGGGAAACATCCTGTGCAAGCTTGGCATTGAAAAGCATCACCGGCACGATGGGTGTATCACCTTCCTTGATAATGAGGCCCATTTCGAGGAGGCCTTTACGCCAGAAAAGGGTATTTTTTTCGAGTTTATCGCGGCGTTCGGTGGTAGCAGAAAGAATCTCCAGAACCTTGATCACGCCGGCAACGACAGGAGGTGCAATGGTATTGGAGAAAAGATAGGGACGGGCTTTCTGACGGCACATTTCAACGAGTTCCTTCCGTCCGGAAACACAACCGCCGGATGCTCCGCCCAGGCCTTTTCCAAAGGTGGTGGTGATAATATCCATGCGACCCATGACCCCGCATTTTTCGTGGGTTCCCCGGCCGGTTTTGCCAATAAATCCACTGGCATGCGAATCATCACAGAACAACAAGGCATCATATTTATCGCAGAGGTCGGCCATCTGATCCAGCTTAGCCGTATCGCCATCCATGGAGAACACACCATCGGTGATGACCATTTTCAGGCGCTTGTCATTGTGAAGCTGAAGCTTTTCTTCCAAATGAGCCATGTCGGAATGTTTGTAAGTATCATGCATGGCGCTGCAAAGACGGATCCCGTCGACGATGGAAGCATGAACGAGACGGTCGGAGATCATTACATCATCCTTGGTCAGCACTGCTTCGAAGACGCCTCCATTTGCATCCATACAGGAAGGGAAAAGGATGGTATCTTCAGTACCGAGGAATTTTGTAACCATCTTTTCTAGTTGCCTGTGGATATCCTGCGTTCCGCAGATAAAGCGAACGGAAGACATGCCATAGCCGTGAGAATCAAGACCGGCATGGGCAGCCTTTACAACCTCCGGGTGACTGGACAAGCCAAGGTAGTTATTTGCGCAAATATTGATCACTTTCTTCAGGGGGGCTCCTTCAGGAAACTCCACTTCAATATCTGCGGCCTGTGCAGAATGAATGAAGCGTTCAACTTTTAAAAGTCCGGCATTTTTCATCCCGGTCAGGATTTCCTGGTATGCACCACGTGTTTTGTCGCTGTAAGCCATATGATTCCTCCGTTATTTTATATATTCATTAACCAGTAAACAGATCTTGTTAACCGAGTCGAAAGCCTCAGGTGTGGCTTTATCATCAGGAATAGAGATTTTGTATTTGTTTTCGAGGAACCGTTTGAGGGATACCATCGAAAAAGAATCGACGATACCGCCAGAGATCAGAGGGGTATCATAAGTTACTTCGCTGTCGTCTTCCACATACTCGTTGATGACGTAAGTTTTAATTATTTCTTTCATGTCTTCCATGGTGTATTCTCCTTTTTGTTTTTGTGTATAATTGATTGGTTTCTCTTACAAGATTGGAACACCTATGGTGTTCAATTGAAAATTTTATTTTTTCTTGATTCGACTTCAAAATTCTTTGTTCGTCCCCCTACCCCTGCACTCCTCCCCCAATTGGGGGAGGGGACGGGGGGGGATTTAATCGTTTTCCAGCGTACTCGTATCACCTATCTCCTCTCCCCACTCCTTGGCATGAAGGATCCTTCTCATAATTTTCCCACTTCTTGTTTTGGGCAATGAATCAATGAATTCGATTTCCTGAGGCATTGCTAAAGGCGATAGTTTTTTCCGAACGAAGTTCATGATATCAAGATCCAGGTCCTTACTGGCGATAAAGCCGGGTTTCAGGGTGACGAAGGCTTTTACAACTTCCATATTTACGAAATCCGGTTTTGCCACTACTGCAGATTCTGCTACGGCAGGATGTTCCAGCAAGGCTGATTCCACTTCAAACGGGCTGACCAGGTGACCGCCGGTATTGATCACATCATCATCGCGGCCGACAAACCAGAAATAACCTTCATTGTCGATGCTGGAACGGTCGCCGGGAAGGTACCAGCCATTCTTGAATTTATTCTTATATGTTTCTTCATTCTTCCAGTACATCCGCATCATGGAAGGCCATCCGGGTTTGATTGCAATGAGCCCTATTTTTCCTGTTTCGCCAAAAGGTTCAAAGGTATCGGCATTCACCACCGTAGCAGTGATTCCGGGGAAAGGCTTACCCATCGAGCCGGGTTTGATTTTCATTCCCGGGTAATTAGAGATCATGATCGAACCGGTCTCGGTCTGCCAATAGGTATCAAGAAACGGCTTACCAAAAACTTTTTCCGACCAGATCACGGCTTCCGAATTCAGGGGTTCTCCCACGCTTGCCAGGTGACGCAGGCTGGAAAGATCGAACTTTTTAATGATCTCATCCCCTGCTTTCATCAATGAACGGATAGCTGTAGGCGCCGAATACCACATCGTGATGCGGTGCTTCTCGATGAACCGGTACCAGTTCTCGGCAGAAAACCCGGAGTCAAGCACACATTGTGTCACCCCGTTGCTGAAGGCGCCGATGATCCCGTAAGAAGTTCCGGTAACCCAGCCCGGGTCGGCAGTACACCAATAGATATCATCATCCCGAAGGTCGAGTACCCACTTTGAAGTAAGGTATTGCGAGATCAGGGAATAATGAACGTGTTTAACACCTTTCGGCTGACCGGTAGTCCCTGATGTATAATGAAGAACGGAAGGAGATTCTGCATAAGTAGGATAAATCTCAAATGTTTCTACTTTCGGCAATTCTTCCAGGTTCAATGCTACCTCTCTCTGCTGCAAAGGCTTGGCAGGATCCTGATCTACGATGATCAGGTATTCCAGCCAGGGCATTTTGTCCATAATTTTACGCACCTTGGGGGCATGTTTTTTCTGTGTGATGAGGGCCCGGGTCTGAGCATTCTCAAGCCGGATGAAGAGGGACTCGTCTCCAAAAGCAGAGAACAAGGGTTGTGCGATAGCGCCGGTTTTCAGGATACCGAGAAAACCAAGGTAAAGCTCAGGAATTTTATCCATGAACAAACAAACCCGGTCTTCCGGCTTAATCCCGAGGTCTCTCAGGAATTGACCGATCGTATTGGTGGCAAGGCGGATGTCGTTGTAGGTGTATTTCTTTTCGACACCTGCATTCCCTTCCCAGATCAGTCCCAGTTTATCTGCTTTTCCCATCTGGCAGATGCGGTCGGAACAATACCAGCCAATATTGATGACATCCCCTGGCTTATAATCCAGTTCCTGCTCTGCAATGTTCCAATTGAAATTTTTTACTCTTTCATCATAAGATCCGATGTTCGGCATAGTGTGTTCAGTTGTTTGATTAGTACTTGTATGATTAATATGGTCATACTTACTTCATAATTCGTTGATCAATATTCGATTGTTCAATTCCCCTCCTTCTCCACAATTACAATAGCTGTAGCGATCTCTTTTACGTGCGATAAAGATACATGAATTTTTGAAATTCCTTCGATCTTTCCCAGTTCTTCAGCTTTTCCATGAAGACGGATCAGGGGTTTGCCGAATTCATCATGGTATACTTCAATATCCGCAAACCGGATCCCGAACCTCCACCCGGTGCCAATGGCTTTCATAAACGCTTCCTTGGCTGAAAACCGGGCAGCATAATTTTCATATTTATGCCTTTTCGTTTCGCAATAGGCGATCTCCCCGGAAGTGAAAATCTTCTCCCGGAAACCAATATCCTTTTCCATCACTGCGTGAATCCTGGATACTTCAATAATATCAGTACCGATTCCGTAGATCATTTAGTTACGTTTATAAAGTATTGTCTCGCTTTAATAGTGACGCGTTATGCGTTACGCGCTACGAATTTCAAATAGCGCCCAGTTTCTTTCCGACTTTCTTAAACTTTTCGATGGCAAATTCGATCTGCTCTGTGGAATGCGCTGCACTGATCTGTACCCTGATTCTTGATTTTCCCTTGGGAACAATAGGATAATAAAACCCTATCACATAGATGCCTTCATCGAGCAATGCATTGGCGAAGTCCTGGGAAAGTTGGGCGTCATTGGGAAGATGGCCGAATAAGACAGGTACGATGGGATGGATTCCCGGAACGATCCTGAAGCCGGCTTCTTTCATTCCTTTGCGGAAAAAGCTTGTGTTTTCGAATAGCTTATCCCTGAGCATTGTAGTTTCAGACAGCAGGTTCAGCACTTCGAGGGTAGCACCGGCGATTGAAGGCGCCAAAGTATTTGAGAACAGATAAGGTCTCGATCGCTGGCGAAGGATCTCTACGATCTCCTTCCGGCCCGAAATGCAACCGCCGGAAGCACCGCCAAGAGCCTTACCAAAAGTTGTGGAGATGATATCCACCCTCCCCTGGGCATTGCAATGCTCTATTGTTCCTCTTCCCGTTTTCCCGACAAATCCGGTTGCATGCGAATCGTCCACCATGACAATGGCATTGTGTTTTTCGGCCAGGTCGCAAATCTTGTCAACCTGTGCAATGATTCCATCCATAGAAAAAACACCATCGGTGACGATCAATTTGAAACGCGCTTCACTGGCATCCTGCAGCACCTCTTCAAGGTCCTCCATGTCGTTGTTCTTATACCTGAAACGCTGGGCTTTGCATAACCTGACACCATCGATGATGGAAGCATGATTCAGTTCATCGGAAATAATGGCATCCTTTTCACTCAACAGCGGTTCAAAAACCCCTCCGTTGGCATCAAATGCAGAGGAATACAGGATCGTATCTTCCATCCCGAGAAATTCACTCAGCTTTGCTTCAAGGTCCTTGTGAATCTTCTGGGTTCCGCAGATGAACCTGACCGACGACATCCCGAACCCATAGCGGAAAAATGTCATATTAGCGCCTGCCATCGTTCTTGGATCATTACACAGCCCGAGATAATTATTTGCACAGAAATTCAGAACCTTTTGTCCTTTATCCGTTTTGATCTCAACACCCTGGGGAGTGGTCAGGACACGTTCGGTTTTGTAAAGTCCTTCCGAGATAATGTTATCAAGCTGTTTTTGCAGGTGATCTTTGAATTTGCCGTACATTTTGCAGATGAAGAGGATGGTTAACCAGGAAACAAAGGTAAATATTTACCATTAACTGTTGAAAAATTTAGCTGCACTTATGTTGGATTTCTCAGCTAATTTTTCTGATCAAACATGAAATTCTTCGCTGCAAAGCAAGGTATTTGCAGATTAACTTCTTAATTTTACAAAAATTTAATGCCACAGTTCATGGAAAATTTCGTTTTTTGCAACCCCACTACCCTTCATTTTGGGAAGAATTCCCTCAGCGGATTGAACAATGTGATTCAGCAATATGGCAGGAAGGTATTGCTGGTATATGGAAAAGGATCCATCAAAAAAACCGGACTTTATGACGATGTGATGAATTATTTGAAGGGGGTGAATGCTGAGGTTTTTGAATATGAAGGGATCCGGTCAAACCCGGTGATTGAAGATGTAGATACTGCTGCAGCCCTCGGACGTAAACATAAGGTCGATGTCATTCTCGCCGTTGGAGGAGGAAGTGTGATCGATTCGGCAAAGTTCATTTCCATTACCATACCGGTTAAGCATCCCGCCTGGGATTTCATAACCCGGAAAGCAAAGCCTGTTAAAGGAGTGCCCTTGATTTGTATACTGACGCTTGCCGCTACAGGAACTGAAATGAATCCTTTTGCCGTGATATCTAATCCTGCTGCCAAATTTAAAGACGGTTACGGATCTCCGCTTATGTATCCTGCTCATTCTTTCCTCGATCCGCAATTGACGGTTACGGTGCCCCGGAATTATACTGCCTATGGTATCGCCGACCTGATAGCGCATTGTTTTGAGGCCTGGTTTGGTCCCGGAGAAGCCACGCTCAGCGACCGTTTCATCATTTCTATTGTTCAGGAAGCCATGAAATACGGGCCTCCCTTACTGAAGGATTTAGGCAATTATGAACTCCGGGAAAAGATCATGTATGCCGCCACCATGGCACTCAACGGACTTACCATGCAGGGGAAAAAATCGGGCGACTGGGCTGTTCACGGCATCGGGCATATTCTTTCCCTGCTCTATGACATTCCGCATGGCGCCTCGCTTACGATTGTCTACCCTGCCTGGTTGAAGTATATTGAGAAAAAGTATCCCGACCGGATAGGATTACTGGGTTCCGGCATATTTAATGAGCCTCTCACTGCCCATGAATCCATCTGGCGGATCGAAGAACTGTTCCGTTCCCTGGAATGTCCTGTACGTTTGTCGGAAACGGGGATCGTGACCAATAAACAAAAGATTTTTGAAACTCTGGTGATCAATAAAGTGAGCGGGGCCAATTATAAATTAAAGGAAGAAGACTTAAGAAAGATTGTGGAGTTGTTTCTGTAAGAGATTTTTAACATAAACTTTCGACTACCCTTTTTAAATATTTTCCGTTTTTGAATATCCAGACGGCACAGAAACTGCCAGCTCCATCACTTCCGAATAATACAATGATAAAATATTCGCCTTTCCTGTCCATTTTGGCAAGTAGGTGAATACTTTTGTTTGAAAATCCTTCTGTTGGATTAAATAAATCCCTGAACTCACTTTTTGGTATTATGATTTTCGAATTATTAAATAAAACCTCGAATTTTTTAATCTCTTTCATTGGAACAGTTTCATCTGTTCCCCAGAATATTTTATTGTCGATCAGGCAGATCCCCCCAATGGCGGATTCTGTTAATTTATGTTTCCCCGGATCAAAATTCTGGCATTCCAACCTGATTTTATATCCTTTTGCCGCTCCCTTGTCAATCATAAAGTACGCGACTGAATCATTGGTGAATTTTGGTTTATAATCGATAAAATATTTGGGACTGTCATCTGTTTCGGTAAGTTCGAAAAAGGGAGTCAGTATTTTTTTCAGCCTGGGATCCCTGATGGATTTTAAGCTGACTTTATCATATTCGGATTTGTGTACCGAATAGCAATCTGAATCTGTCACCATAACCTGACCGTTTGAAGGTTGTGTGGATAAGATCAGAAGGAACAACAGAATTAAGAAAAGTCGATCCATAATTTTAATTTTTAAAATCCTCACTTCTCACCACTCACCAATTTAATGAACTAGGATATAGTTATCAAGCTCCCTGTGCCAGTCGTCAGGTTCAAAAGTCTTAGGCAGGGTATTTTCATTAAATAAAAGATCCACCAGGTAGTGTGGTTTTTTTCCCCCGATATAGATTGATTTAATGCAGGAGACACAATAAACTACTACATCTTCTGCCGGCATCTCTGATGTCCTTTTTTTCATCAGCTTTTTAACTTTTTCTGTCGGAATTAACCCATAGAAACTATCCCCGCAACAAACGCTTGCAGTTTTGGTTTTATCCGGTTCTGTTAGTGAAATATTCATTTTTTGAAGCAGCTTTCTAATGGCTGTGTGCACCCGTTCCTGGTCGCGTGTGGGACAAGCATCCAGAATGGTCATCGGCCGTCCGCTGTAGTCGGGGAAAGTAAAAAAATCGCTTTCGGCTAAAATCTCCCAAAGTGAAATGGTTGAGGATCTATCGTAGTCATTTGCAAATCGTTTATCACAGCCCGGACAAACATTTATAACCTTTGTTTCCATCCCGAAGTGAGGGTCGTGATGACAGCAAATTTCCAATTCGTACAGTTCACCAAAATGTTCATTAAGCAGCAGGTGCAGCTTTTTTGCCAGTTCCGGTTTATACAACATTAGTGCACATCCCGGGGCGAAAACGATCTTTTCGGTTTTCTTCTTGTCAGAGGTAGTCATATGAGGGTGGGTTGTCAGATTATCGAGCCGATGGCCTCCCCTTGTTCATTCAAATCATCCGGGAAAGCTGTTCAAAGTTACCACAATATCTTTTAACTGTTAACTGATACCGTTCCCGGCAAATGCCTCTAGTTGGTCAAGTTGTTCCTGGGTATGTTTTCTGCAGGCGCCTACCATCAGCTTCATCATCAGCGAAAGAAAAATTCCATTCACCTTAATAATTTCAAGATTAACTGCAATTGAGGTCTTATTCCCGTCCAGTGATGTAAAAGTATTTACGGCTCTGTGAACCATTTGTATTTTTGTACCCTGTTTGTATTCAAAACTGGCTACAAATTCAAAGGAAAAGTTTTTTGAAACAATTGTTTCAACTATGATAAACTTTGAATAAACCAGTTTTGTGACTGAACCAATTTTACCTGGTGATCCGCTGATTTGCTCAAAGAATTCAAAATCTTTTTTTACCAATTTCGCTCTACTGGCATTTATTAAATAACCATTTTAGTAATCACTAAAACAGAATATAAAAACATGGTTAGTTGTATTCATTTGAATATTTCTGGTTTTTTCATTGGATACCGGATAATACGGCACCTTATTGCAAGATGAAATAATTATTATCAAAAAAATCGGAAAAACCCATCCTATTGCTTTCATTTTGGATTTTTTAGGGTTGCTTCTAACCCACTTATATGCGATACCAATTAGTGCATTATTTCAGATTTTTTCGCTTGAAAAAAATAATCTTCATATTCTCTCTTCTCTTTGCCACATTAATATTATGTTTTCCTCACATCCCTGATCAGTAAAATTAAAGAAATAAATTGACATCATATATTCTTACCAATAAATGTTACACCATTTCAAGTTGCCTGATTTTAAATCCTTGTCTAGTTCATATGTTTACGCCCAAATTTTCACTTTTGATTGTTAAAATTCAAGATCAAGAAAACCCCATTTCCGCAAAAATTGAATATATCTTGAGTATAAGGTTCGTTAAAGCTCAGTATGACATGAATTTTGAAGTGTTTTATCTGTTCATCTCTTTTGCTCGTCCAAAAGAAATGAACCAAAGAAAAAGACGGCCCCGGGTTTTCAGCGACCCACCATCGGCTCGATTCCTAAGCCAGATGAGCAGTGATGCGGCACGCGTCAAAGACGCGCGCCAGCATGTTTTTTTATTCCGCCTCATGAAAATTTCGTTAAGAAAATCAAGGCCTCTCCCTGATTCTCCTCCCCAGTTGGGGAGGGGTCGGGGGTGGGGCTTTTGGTGAAGCAAAAGAAAGTAAATTCTGTCCCGCCCGGCCTTGAGGGCAAAAGAAAGAAGTTATTCCTAACTTTGACCGCTAAACACTTACAACAATGAAAAATGTTTTATGCGGCAGTGAAATGGACAAAATGCCAGGTTGGGCATTCAGGATCATGGCCTTCATGTTTAATGTAGTTGATCTTATTAAATTGAATGATAAGAAATTGGATCCTTTTCACCTTCAGAAGGGTCAAACCGTTGTGGATTATGGCTCTGGAACCGGCAGGTACATACCTCAGGCGTCCGGATTGGTTGGAGATGAAGGTTTGGTTTATGCTGTTGATATTCACGAACTCGCTGTCAAATCAGCCTTTCGCACGATCAAAAAACACAATCTGAATAATGTCAAACCGATCCGTACCGATGGGAAAACTGTAAACATTCCATCGCAAACTGCAGATATCATTTATGCGTTGGACATGTTTCATATGGTGAAAAACACTCAGCAGTTTTTACAGGAACTGAGCAGGATCCTGAAACCGGGAGGGTTTCTTTTTCTTGAGGATGGGCACCAGGCGAGGTCACTTACAAAAGAAAAAGTGCTGGGTTCGGGATGCTGGAATATTATTGATGAAACGAAGAGTTTCGTCAAGTGCTCCCCGGTAGTTGGCTTATAATTCACATGTTATTTTTATTTGTTCATTTCTTTTGCTCGTCCAAAAGAAATGAACAAATAAAAGGACGGCCTCGGATTTTCAGCGACCCACCATCGGCTCGATTCTTAAGCCAGACAAGCCATTTGTCCCGGTATTTTATTGCTGAAATATATTCCATTTCTTAATTCCGGGACTCACTTCTCCGTCTGGCTTTTAACGGAATCTTCGCCGGGTGGGTACCCTGCTGAAAACCCGAAGGCATAAAAAAGAAAAAAACGCTGCATGAAAATAAGAAAAAAACATACCAGTCGCCGCATAAGCAGCCTTGGCTGGTGCCATCGAACGAAGTGAGATTGCGCCAGACGCAGTTGTGTTGCGGCGACGAGGCCTCCCGGCCTGAGGAAAAAAATTAGTGAAATGTGTGAGGTGAGATATGGGATAAGTGAACAACTAAAAATTGTCAATTAACAGTGAACAACTAACAACGAACAGTTTGAAGCTAATGTTATCTGTTAATTGTTCTCTGTTAACTGATTTACGATATCTTCTTCAGGTTCAGATTTCTCAGTTTCGGCGCCCATTTGGCAGTGGCGCCTACAATCCCAAGTGTCATGATTCCCCCGAAAATCACAGAAGGGATCAGTCCCATCAGCTTGGCCGCCACGCCTGATTCGAAGGATCCTATTTCATTGGAAGATCCGATGAAGATGCTATTCACGGAAGCAACCCTGCCCCGCATTTCATCGGGTGCTACCAGCTGCATCGTCGCCGAACGGATCACGACGCTGATATTGTCGAACATCCCGCTGAAAGCCAATAATACCATGGAAAGATAAAAGTTCTTCGAGAGGGCAAAACAGATGATGCTGATTCCGAATCCTGCAACTCCGATCATCAGCAACCGCCCGGCTCTGACCATGGGCGGGCGATAGGCCAGAACCATCGACATCAGCACCGCGCCTGCCATAGGGGCGGCCCGCAGAAGTCCCAGGCCTTCAGGACCCACCTTCAGAACTTCTCCGGCGAAAACCGGTAGCATGGCTGTAGCGCCGCCAAACAGTACCGCGAACATATCCAGCGCCATGGCTCCCAGCAACAATTGGTTACTGAATACAAACCGGATCCCATTGGCGAGCCTTTGCAGGATCGTTTCTTCTTCATTTATCGCCGGAACTGGCCGGCTGCGGATATTCGATAATAAAATAACGGAAATCAGCATGAACACGATGACAGCCGAATAGGCAACCTTAATCCCGAAAAAACCGTACAGTAGTCCGCCAATGGCAGGGCCGGTGATGGCAGCAATCTGCCAGGTGGTGCTGTTCCAGGTAGAGGAATTGGTATACAGGGAACGCGGGACGATCTGCGCCATCAGTGCGATCGTTGCAGGATAAATAAAAGCCCTTGCGATTCCGGAAATGGCAACACAGAGGTAGATGGGCAAAATTCCAACAATGCCGAAGAAGCCGGTCGGGTGAAATGTAATCAGCAAGAGTAAACCGCTGGAAAGAAGAAAAAGCAGCTCAAACCAGATAATAATTTTCTTGCGGTTAAACCGGTCGGCGATATGGCCCGAATAGAGGGCCACAGAAATAAAGGGAAGAGCTTCAGCCAGCCCTATCAGCCCGAGCGAAAGAACATCGTGGGTAAGTTGATAAACCTGCCATCCAACGATAATGCTCTGCATCTGGGCAGCAATGGTCATGAAGAAGCGGAAAGAAAGGAACAACCGGAAGTCCTTCAACTTGAGGACTGCGTAAGCATCATGTTTACCGGTAAGTCGTTCCGTTTGCATTACTTAAGAATAGTGCACCCCACGAAATTCCCCCTCTCCTGAAGGAGAGGGGGCGCAGGGGGTGAGGTGCTGGTGATTTACCATTTGCAGATAAAAAAACCCGGTCAAATTGCCGGGTTTTACAGTGTCAACAAGCTAAATATTATTCTTCATCTTTTTCCTGTTCTTCGTAAGCCTTAAGTAGCTTATCCTGAACGTCGCCCGGCACCTGGGTATATTCGCCAAATTTCATGTTGTAGGTAGCACGACCACTCGTCAGTGAACTCAGGGCGGTAGAATAACGGTTCAGTTCGGCCAGCGGCACCTTGGCCAGGATCTTCTGGTATGTACCCTCGCTGTCCATCCCCATGATTATGGCACGGCGGCCCTGGAGATCGGTCATGACATCACCCATTTTTTCTTCCGGAACAATAACTTCAATATCATAGATGGGTTCCAGGATCTTCGGTCCGGCATTCTTGAATGCTTCCTTGAATGCGGCACGGCCGGCAAGTTTAAAAGATATTTCATTGGAATCAACCGGGTGCATCTTACCGTCATAAACGCTGACGACGATATCACGTGCATAAGAACCTGTGAGTGGACCTTCTTCAATTTTTTCCATGATTCCTTTCAGGATGGCCGGGATGAAACGTGCATCGATGGCGCCGCCTACGATACAATTCTGCATCACCAGCTTGCCGCCCCAATCCAGCTCAATCACATCTTTTCCGCGAACCGGGAATTCATTCTGATCTTTCATCCCTTCCCGGAAGGGTTCAATCATCATATAAACTTCACCAAACTGTCCTGCGCCGCCAGATTGTTTCTTGTGGCGGTACGAGGCTTTTGCCGGTTTGGTGATGGTTTCACGATAAGGTATTTTCGGTGCGATGAAATCAATGCCTATCTTTTCGAGGTTCTCCAGCTGCCATTTTGCAATGTTGAGATGAAGTTCTCCCTGTCCCATCAGGATCACCTGCTTGAGTTCTTTCGAATACAACAACACCAGGGTCGGGTCCATTTTGCACAATTCGCTCAGTAAGCTGCCCAGTTTTTCATCATCAGCCTGGTTTTTGGCTTTAACCGCTGCCCTGTATTTGGGTTCAGGATAAACCATAGGTTCAATAATGATATCCGCATTCTTGGGAGAATTAAGTGTATTATTCGTAAAGGTATTTTTCAGCCTGATGGTCGCGCCGATATCACCGGCCACCAGTTTTTCCACTTTGTCACGGTTTTTCCCGCTGATGACAAACAGCTGCGAAAGCCTCTCTTTTGAATTATGGCGGCTGGGGTTGATCATGTCCATGGCTTCGGTGATCTCACCGGCATAAACCTTGAAAAATGAAACTTCCCCGAGGTGGGGTTCTATGGTGGTTTTGAAAACAAAAGCCGATGCAGGCTCCTTCGGATTGCATTTCAGCTCTTTTCCTTCTGTTGTCTTGATGGCCGGCATGGCGTCGGGAGAGGGCACACTGTTCAGGATGAATTCCAGGAGCCGGCCAACGCCCATATCCTGCTTTGAACACACACACATCACAGGGAAAATCGTACGGTGAATGATACCTGTCCGGAGCGCTTTTGCAATCTCCTCTTCGGTCAATGTCCCTTTTTCAAAGAAGACTTCCATCAGGGATTCATCTTTGGAGGCAAGTTCTTCGATCAGCGCATTGTGCATTTCTTCCGTCTTTGCTTTTTCACTCTCCGGCACATCCATGATCTCCGGTTTACCCCCGCCCTGGGGATATTTGTACATCTTTTTTTTCAGGAGGTCGATGATGCTGTTGAACCCGTTACCTGCATTGACCGGGTATTGCATTAAAGTGACATTCTTCCCGAATTGCTGATGCAACTGGCGGATGGTCTCGTCAAAATTGGCATGTTCCTGGTCGAGGTGGTTGACCACGAAAATAACCGGAGTCTGGTTTTTTGTAGTATACCTCCAGGTGATTTCTGTTCCTACTTCAACACCATTCACAGAATTGACAATCATCAGGGCAGTATCGGCAACTTTTAGCGCTGCTACAACTTCCCCGATGAAATCATCGAAACCCGGGGTATCAATTATATTGATTTTCCGGTTATCATACAACGTACAAAGCACCGATGCAACAACTGAATTCTGGCGTTCGAGTTCGATCGGACGGTAGTCGGAGACTGTATTCTTATCTTCCACACTACCCCGGCGGTTGATCATGCCACCTTCAAAGAGCATCGCTTCACCCAATGTGGTTTTTCCTGATTTCGCACCCCCGATGAGGGCGATGTTCCTGATCTCACTCGTTTGAAATACTTTCATTTTTTAAAGTTTCTTATTATAATTGGAAGTAGGATTGTTTGAAAAGGGCTGCAAAGTTAAAAAATGTGCATTAATAATCAAAACTTTCCGGAAAGATGAATGGATGCTGGATCCTGGATCCTGGTTGTGTGAGTGTGGGGGTCCGGATTTCTGCAATCATATCGAATTTCAGAAATCCTGCCTGCGGCAGGCAGTCGTTGATCGGATGTTCGATTGTTCATTTTAAACTATCAATGATCTTCTTCCATACTTCCGCCTCCATTTTCGACCCGATCACTTCGATCACATGTCCAGCCAGCAGAGTACCCATCTCTCCGCATTTTTCAAGCGAAAGGTCCAGGGATTGTCCATACAGGAATCCGGAGGCATAAAGATCACCGGCGCCTGTTGTATCAACCGGGGTTATGGTTATGACGCCTATCTCAACAACTTCATTCCCGCTTTTTATCAAAGATCCTTTCGGGCCGGTTTTCACCACAGCAATCCCGGCCATACCGGCAATCTCATCCAGGGCTTCCCTGGGTTCTTTGCCGGTGAAGGCTTTGGCTTCTTCTTCGTTGGCAAAAACAATATCCACATATTTCTCAACAATCTCACGGAGGAAATCCAGGTTGTCTTCCACGACATTATAACTCGCCAGGTCAAGTGAAACGGTCAACCCATTTTCTTTTGCCAGGGATACTGCCGATCTTACAAGATCATGATTCTGGACCAGGTATCCTTCGATGTGAAGATAATCGTATTGCTTAAAATTAAATCCTGTCAGGTGATCGGCTGCGAGTTCGATGGCAGCCCCAAGATATGTGGCAAAGGTGCGTTCCGAGTCGGGGGTCACCAGTGCAATGGCGCGACCGGTTTCCTGCAGACTATGGATCATATGCGGTTCAACGCCGGCATTGATCATATCCTTCACAAACGACCCGCCCAGTTCATCTTCTCCGATCACACCAATATACCCGGTAGGAACGCCAAGCATAGCCAGACCGTGAATTGTATTGGCGGCGGAACCTCCTGCAGAAAAACTTTTCGGATGTCTTTCGAATTTCTCCAGAACAGCCTGGCTCCTCAAGGCATCCACCAGCTGCATGCTTCCTTTTGGAAGCTCCAGATGGTTCAGGTACTGATCGTCTTCAAGCCGAATCATGATATCGACAAGCGCATTGCCCATTCCGAGGATCTTTTTCATACTTTTCTTTTTCTAAAGGATGGCAAAGGTATTAAAATATTTCAGGAAGAGTGACGTGGTGACATGGTGACATGGTGAGGTGAAAAAATGTTGGACAAGCGGACAAGCGGACAAGCGGACAGGCGGACAAGAATGTGGTGAACTGGTGATGGATTTTTAATTTAGGTCGTTTTCATTTTTCATTCTTCATCACTTAAAATATATTATCGTGCTATTATTTTTTTTATTTTTGAAAGAGGATATTTTTCGCGAAAGGAAGAAGCAGGGGTTATTATCATTTTTGAGATAAGGCGAATGAAAGTAAAGAGTAATAGATAGTTGTGCGTAATTAAAATTTATCATCCCCGCTGAGCGGAATTTGCAATTCCGCTCGGAACTTTGCAGAATTTACAATTCTGAAGCGGATTAAAGAATAAATGATAATAGAATGTCAACCGGCTATCAGATCAAAGATCAATCGGCAGCACACTACCTGACTTTTCAGGTCGTTTTCTGGATTGATCTTTTTACACGGCAGGTTTACCGCGATATTATAATAGATAGTTTACGTTATTGTCAGAAGGAGAAAGGGCTGGAGATCTTTGCCTGGGTTATTATGTCAAATCATATTCATGTAATAGCAAGAAGTAAAAACAATGACCTGAGCGGGACAATACGTGATTTTAAAAAGTTCACCACAAAAAAGTTCATCGAGACAATCAGTACTGAAGGTGAAAGCCGTAGAGAATGGATGTTGAGGCTGTTCAAACACGCTGCAAAACGACAAAACAAATCAGGGGAATACCAGGTATGGACTCATGAAAACCATGCTATTGAAGTTTTTGGGAATGCATTTATAGGAAAGAAAGTGGAATATATTCATAATAATCCTGTTCGGGCAGGGATTGTTGAGCGAGCAGAAGATTATAAATATTCGAGTGCATCTGCCTATGCTGATAAAGAAAGCCTTCTTGAAATTATACCAGTATTTTTACCTTTGAAGAAGATCAAATGAAGATTGGATAATTGCAAATTATCCAAAGTTCCGAGCGGAATTGCAAATTCCGCTCAGCGCGGAAGTTTCGGGTATAAGAGAGTTAGCAGTTATTTTTATTATGTAATTTATTTTTGAGGGTTTTTATAATACGTATTTATGGTTTTCACAACAGATTTGTAAAATAGTTACTTGGTTCAATGCATTTGGTCAAACATTGATGAAACAATTGCTTTACTATATTCTTTACCAGTTGGAAGAGAAACCGTGTAAAAGCTAATAAATAAAGATGCAATTCGATCCGGTGATACAAGATGTGCAAATGCATGTAGGATCAAGCAATTCAGATGAAAAAACAACTGCTAACAAGCAGGCAGCCTCA
>Ga0182027_10000589_pt1 | contig 62559 bp, 50 predicted proteins | sample 712E1DmetaG_FD_121300 | JGI IMG/M metagenome (GOLD analysis project Ga0182027, IMG submission 121300) | Permafrost microbial communities from Stordalen Mire, Sweden - 712E1D metaG (Illumina Assembly) | ecosystem: Environmental > Terrestrial > Soil > Wetlands > Permafrost | place: Sweden...
ATGTACGGGAAAACGGTAACAGGTGTTCTTCGAACTACATTTATTATTGATGAAAAAGGCATTATAGAAAAGATCATTTCAAAAGTAGATACTGCAAATCATACCGAACAGATATTCAAATTATTCAACAAATAAAATTTTATAACATGAGCAACGAACGCAAAGAGATTAACAAAGATAAACTTAAGGCTCTGGAAGTCACTCTGGGGAAAATTGAGAAAGATTTTGGCAGAGGAACCATTATGAAGCTTGGAGACCATGCTGTTGATAATATACAGGTGATTTCAACCGGTTCAATCGGTCTCGATGCTGCACTTGGTATTGGTGGCTTTCCAAGAGGTCGGGTCATCGAGATATATGGACCGGAAGCATCTGGAAAAACAACCCTTGCAATACACGCAATAGCCGAAGCTCAAAAGAATGGTGGTATTGCTGCAATTATTGATGCTGAACACGCTTTTGATCGTAATTATGCGGAGAAACTGGGTGTTGATGTCGAAAACCTTTTAATCTCACAACCTGATAACGGTGAACAGGCACTCGAGATAACTGATCATCTTATAAGATCAGGAGCTCTCGATATTATTGTGATTGACTCAGTTGCAGCTCTTACACCAAAGGCTGAGATTGAAGGTGAAATGGGTGATTCAAAAATGGGCCTCCAGGCAAGACTGATGTCCCAGGCTCTGAGGAAACTTACAGCCAATATCAACAGAACAAACACTTCATGTGTATTCATCAATCAGCTGAGAGATAAGATCGGTGTAATGTTCGGCAGCCCGGAAACAACAACAGGTGGCAATGCATTGAAGTTTTATGCAACAATAAGAGTTGATATTCGCAGAACAAGTCAGATAAAAGAAGGTGAAGAAATTATCGGAAGTCGTACCAGGGCAAAAATCGTGAAGAACAAACTTGCTCCTCCTTTCAGAAAAGCAGATTTTGATATTCTTTATGGTGAAGGTATTTCACAACTGGGTGAAATTGTTGACCTCGGTGTTGATTTTGAAATTATTAAGAAAAGCGGTTCCTGGTTCAGCTATGGAGAAACTAAACTCGGACAGGGACGAGATGCAGTTAAGCAAATACTTAAAGACAATCCTGAACTTTATGATGAATTGAAAATCAAGATTATGGAAGCGTTAAAAAAATAATACTATCCTATGAAAAAAAATCTCATTCTGATAATTCTGCTGGTGTTTCTTTTATCTGTTTCATGTAAACAGAAAGTTCCTGTAATTCAGCCACCTCAGAACCAATTCTCTGTTCAACTTGCTGATTCAGAAAAAAAAGGCGGAGTGATGACTCCCGAAATAATGTGGAAATTCAGCAGATTGGGCACTTTTGCTCTTTCACCCGACGGATCGACCATATTGTATACTCAAACGCAGATAGATTTGCAAACTGAAGCCAGACGAACCAATATTTATAAGATTCCTGTGAAGGGAGGTGAATCTGTCCAGCTAACAACGGATGATGGAAGCTCCCCTCAATGGATTTTTGGTGGGAAAACGATAGCCTTCGTCAAAAAGGGAGACCTCTGGACAATGAATGCAGATGGTTCTGAACAAAAAGCAGTAACAGGATTGTCTGATTTTGAGATATTTAACATATCACCTGCAGGAGATAAAATATATTTTACAAAAAGAGTCAAACTCGATCAGACTGCAAATGAGAAACATAATCTTCCAAAAGCCAAGGTAAGGATTATCAACGACCTGATGTACCGACACTGGAACTACTGGGACGATTTTTCATACAGCCATGTTTTAGTTGCCTCCTTTGACGGGAAGAGTGTCACTGGTGAAATTGACATTATGAAAGGTCAGAGATTTGAATCACCAACAGCTCCCTATTTCGATGATAGTGAAATTTCCTGGAGTCCTGATGGAAAATCAATTGCCTATACAACAAAAAGGCTACACGGCAAAGCTGATGCAATAAGTACGAACTCAGATATCTTCCTATATGATGTTTCGTCAGGGAAGGAAGTAAATATTTCAGCAGGAAATATGGGTTATGATAAAAACCCTGTCTTCTCCCCCGATGGTTCTATGATTGCATATCAAAGCATGGAAAGAGATGGATATGAATCTGATCTTGACAGGTTATTTGTTTACAATATTAAAGATGGGACCCATTCATGGATATCAAAAGGATGGGATTTTGATGTTGCTAATATTACATGGGAAAATAACAGTACAATATATTTTACCTCTTCCTATCTTGGTACTGCCCAGGTATTTAAGACTGATCTTAAGGTGAAAGGTGTATCTAAAGTTACTGAGGGAATACATGATCTCGGACCTATCAACCTTAAATCAGGTATCCTTGTTTCAGAGCTGTTTTCAATGTCGATGGCACCTGAAATATCAACAATTGATATGAAGACCGGAGATATAAAGCAGATATCATCTATCAATAAATATATATACGATAATATAAAGATGGGTAAGGTTGAGGAGAAATATATTAAAACCAAAGACAAGAAAAACCTGCAGATGTGGGTTATCTATCCTCCCGATTTTAGCCCTGCAAAAAAGTATCCTACACTGCTTTTCTGTGAAGGAGGACCTCAGTCAGCTCTTGATCAGTTCTGGTCGTACAGGTGGAATATGCAGATGATTGCTGCAAAAGGATATATCGTGTTTGCACCGAATCGTCGTGGAGTATCCGGATTCGGGCAGGAATGGAAGGAACAGATTTCCGGTGATTATGGCGGAAAGAACATGCAGGATTACCTTGATGCAACTGATGCAATGGCAAAAGAACCATTTGTTGATGCGAACAGGCTTGGTGCAATCGGAGCAAGCTATGGTGGATTCTCAATTTATTACCTCGCCGGAATTCACCAGGGAAGATTTAAAGCATTTGTTGCCCATTGCGGAGTGTTCAATTTTGAAAGCGAGTACGGATCTACGGAGGAGCTCTGGTTTCCGAATAAGGATTACGGAGGTCCCTATTGGGAAAATCAGCCAAGCTATAAATTTTCCCCTCATCTCATGGTCAATAAATGGACGACACCTATACTTATTATAACCGGACAAAATGATTTCAGGATTCCATATACTCAGAGTCTGGAGGCATTTACCGCTGCGCAGCTTCATGGTGTGCCAAGCAGGCTTCTCTTCTTTGAGGATGAATGTCATTGGGTCACAAAACCTCAGGATGCTGTAATCTGGCAGAGAGAGTTTTTTGAATGGCTTGATACCTATCTTAAAAAATAAGATGATTGTTAGCCAAAGAGGACACTGTAACGCTAAATAAAAATCCATACAAATCTATGCTCTCCTTGGTTTTTTAGATTCTATTCCTTCAAAAGACCTAAAATCATTTGAACTTTTTCTTCCTTCGGTATGATCCCATCAATCCAATGGATCTTGATGCCTCGTCGTTCCATTCCTCTGAACCATGTCATCTGTCGTTTTGCAAATTGATGAATTGCAACTTCCAGCCTGCAAAACATTTCCTCATGTGGTATCTTACCAGTCAGGAAAAGTGTAATGAATTTATATTCAAGCCCATAATAGAGAAGTGTTTCAGTTGAGATACCCTTATCAATAAGCAACTGAACCTCTTCAATCATTCCATGCGCCAATCTTTCTTTCAATCTCAGGGAAATTCTTTTGCGTCTCGATTCCCTGTCATATCTTATACCTATCACCAGGGATCTGAAAGCCGGAAGATCAATCTCAGCCTCCTTATTTTCAGAATAATAGTGTTCAATTTCTATCGCTCTAATTGCTCTTTTTTTTGTATCCATTTCTGTGGTATTGTGAAGGTTTTTATAAGATCGTAAAATAGCAGTCAAGTCATCCATTGTCTTTTTCTCCAATTCTTCTCTAAAAGCTTCATCAGGAGGCACTTCAATCAGTCTATGCCTGCTTATGATGCTATCAAGGTACATGCCTGAGCCTCCGCATATAATAGGAAATTTATCTCTGTTTCTTATATCCTGAAAGGCTTTCAGGAAACTCTTCTGGTATTCAAAAACATTGAATTTGCTGCCCGGGTCTGCAATATCAATAAGGTGTACCGGTATCCGGGTTCCATTAATTAAATAATCAGAATAATCTTTCCCGGTCCCGATATTCATTTCCCTGTAAACTTGTCGTGAATCTGCACTAATGATCTCGCCGTTCAATCTGGAAGCTAAAGTAGCTGCCAGTGCAGTTTTACCGGAAGCAGTTGGTCCGGTTATAACAAGCAGATCATAATTAATTGTCATTATTCTACGGATCTTATAAAGGTTTCTATATTAAAGCAAGTTAATAATAAATTTATTTAATTTTGACGGGCAATAAAACCTGAACAGCTATGGATTACAAGTTCTTTTTTAAAAATCTTATAAGAATTATTTTTACCCCTGAAAAAGCCTGGAATGGTATTATTGAAGAAAACAGGCCAATAAAGGAACTAAGAAACAATTTCTTATTCCCACTTATTTTATTGGTCTCTCTTGCTGCCTTTCTTGGGTCCATCATTTTTACAAATACAAAGTTATCTGCTATTTATTCTGTTTTTCTGGGGATTAAATATTTTATCATTCTGCTAATTGCAACTTATTCATCCGCTTTGGTATTAAGCGAGATAACCAAACCGCTCGATCTTGGTAAAAATTTCACAGCATCTTTCAGACTTATTGTTTATTCTCTGACTCCCTTGTTTATATGCCAGATCGCCAGCCATCTATTTGAATCTCTGATTTTTGTAAACATATTATCACTATATGGTTTGTATATATTCTGGACCGGTGCAGAAAAGATTCTAAATCCACCTGATTATAAAAAGATGCCTATGCTGATAGCAATTTTTGTATTTGTAACAGGAATGTTTTTTGCATGTAACTGGATTATCTCAGCAATAACAGACAAAATGTATTTTTCTCTTTTCCATCATTTTCTCCGATGAAAGGTAGCTCCGTCAATATTGTAATAAGGAATAAGAAAGCATCCCATGATTATGAGTTCCTTGAAAAATTTGTTGCCGGTATTAAACTCACAGGGACAGAAATAAAATCAATAAGGTTAGGAAAAGCAACACTTGTAGACTCCTATTGTCTTTTCAGAAAAGGAGAACTCTATATAAAGGGAATGCACATTTCGGAATACTGGTGGGGAAATATTAATAACCATGACCCTTTGAGAGAGAGAAAGTTGCTTTTGAAAACTTCAGAGCTTAAAAAAATTGAAAGAAAGATAAAAGAGACCGGTTATACGATTGTGGTAATTAAAGTATTCATTAATGAACGCGGACTGGCGAAAGCCGAAATAGCTGTTTCAAAGGGTAAAAAGGAGTACGATAAACGTGAAACTCTTAAACGTAAAGATGCGAACCGTGAAATGGACCGGATGAGAAAGGTCTGATCCCAAGATGAATTCCAGCTATCTCACTATTAAATCAGAAGTTCGGACTAAGCAGGTACCTTGAGTAAAACTTAACAATATAATCAACAGCTTCATCAGAAGTATCTACCAGAGTAAACAGGTTCAGATCGTCGGGAGAAATGTTATGCTCTTCCTCAAGCATTTCTTCTTTTATCCAATCTATCAGTCCTTTCCAGTACTTTTTACCAACCAGAATAATAGGAAATTTGCCGATCTTCCTTGTCTGGATTAGTGTTATAGCTTCAAAAAGCTCATCAAAAGTACCAAAACCACCAGGCAGGACAATAAAACCCTGGGCATATTTCATGAACATAACTTTTCTGACAAAAAAATGGTCAAATGTTATAAGTTTGTCTGTGTCGATATAGGGATTTGGTTTTTGCTCAAAAGGAAGGTCAATATTAATACCTACTGATTTGCCTTTACCTCTAGCAGCTCCCTTATTTGCAGCCTCCATTATTCCAGGTCCACCTCCGGTTATTATACCATATCCCTTTTGAGTAAGTTTGAAAGCTATATCTTCAGCAAGCCTGTAATGCTTATCATTATAATGAGTACGTGCTGATCCAAAAATTGATACACAGGGTCCGATTCGGGCAAGTTTCTCAAATCCTTCAACCAGTTCAGAGATTATTTTAAATACTCTCCAAGAATCGGTAGTATGAATCTCAGCCCAGGTTTTCTGTTCAAATGCATCTTTAATAAGATCTGACGGTTTCTCCATAATTCAATGTTCTATTGTTAAAGGATTCCAAATATAGTTAAATTCTTATGTGGTAAGTTCAGACTTAAGAAAAAATCCTGTATAGCTTTCGGAACAGTTTGCCAGAGCTTCAGGAGTTCCTGAAAAAACGAGGTCTCCTCCATCTTTGCCTCCTTCACGTCCAAGGTCAATCACATAATCAGCCATCTTAATTACATCCATATTATGCTCTATAACAATGACTGTATTGCCTTTTTCGACCAGTTTGTCAAGAACACCTAATAAAACTCTAACATCTTCAAAATGCAATCCTGTAGTGGGTTCATCAAGGATATAAAGAGTCTTGCCCGTATCACGACGTGCCAGTTCAGTGGCTAGCTTCACCCGTTGAGATTCACCACCTGAAAGTGTCGTGCTTTGCTGTCCCAGTTTAATATACCCAAGACCAACATCCTGAAGAGTTTTAATTTTATGATAGATAGAGGGAACATTGACGAAGAAATCCACAGCTATATCAACTGTCATTTCAAGAACATCGCTGATAGACTGACCTTTATATTTAACTTCAAGAGTCTCCCGGTTGTAGCGCTGCCCATTGCAATCTGTACAATGAACATACACATCAGGAAGAAAATTCATTTCGATAGTTTTCATACCTGCTCCTTCACATCCTTCGCAGCGTCCGCCTTTCACATTAAAAGAAAATCTGCCAGCATTGAACCCTCTGATTTTTGCTTCAGTAGTCTGTTCGAATAGTTTTCTGATATCTGTGAAAACTCCGGTATAGGTTGCCGGATTTGAACGTGGTGTTTTACCAATAGGTGATTGACTGACTTCGATAACTTTATCGATCTTATCCATTCCTTCTATTTCCCTGTAAGCTAAAGGTGCTTTTCCGGAATTATGATATTTCCTGGCAAAGGCAGGATGAAGTGTCTGATTAATTAAAGACGATTTTCCGCTTCCTGAAACTCCTGTAACACAAATAAATAATCCTAAAGGGAATTCTACATCAATATTTCTAAGGTTATGACCTGAAGCTCCTTTTATTTTAAGATAATCTCCATTGCCTTTTCGTCTTACTTCAGGGATATCGAATTTCCGGCAATTGCTGAGGTAGCTTGCAGTCAGTGTCTCACAATTTCTGAAATCTTCGGGTTTTCCCTCTGCGATGATCTCTCCTCCGTGCAGTCCGGCACCAGGGCCCATATCAACAATATGGTCAGCAGACAATATCATCTCCCTGTCATGTTCAACGACAATTACCGAGTTTCCTGAATCACGCAACTGCTTAAGGGCAGTTATCAAACGCCTGTTATCTCTCTGATGAAGGCCAATACTTGGTTCATCCAGAATATACAGAACATTTACCAGTCTTGAACCGATCTGAGTGGCAAGACGGATCCGTTGGCTTTCTCCACCTGAAAGAGTTCTGGCGCCCCTGTTAAGTGAAAGATATTCAAGACCTACATCAAGAAGGAAACCGAGCCTCGACCTTATTTCTTTAAGAATTTCAGCAGCTATTTTTTTTTGCTTGTCACTCATTTTTTCCTCAACATCAGATAGGAAATAGGTTAGTTCACGGATATCCATGGAAGATAATTCCCCTATATTCTTATCTGCTATTCTAAACCAGAGAGCCTCCTTTTTCAGTCTTGTTCCGTTACAATCGGGACAGGTGTTATATTGGACATACTGATCCCTGATTTTGGTTCCGTTCTTTTTCCCGTTAATGACCTCTATATTTCCGATGAAATTTACAACACCTTCAAATGTAAGAAAGTAGTTTGAGGACATTCCAAGAGGTGTATTTGATAATTTGAGAACTTCATCCGATCCGTAAAGTACCTTATTAAGAGCCTCTTCAGGGATTTCTTTTACAGGAGTGTCAAGTGTAAAACCATTCTTCTCAGCTATAGCTTCAATCTGCCAGAATATCCATGTGTTACGGTACTTTCCAAGCGGTTCGATTCCGCCTTTTCTGATACTCAGATCACCGTCAGGGATTAATTTGGCATGATCAATACTCGATATTTCACCGAGACCATTGCAATGCGGGCATGCACCCTGGGGAGAGTTAAATGAAAAGCTATGAGGTGCAGGTTCGTTGTAAGAAAGCCCTGTGACCGGGTCCATCAGATGCCGGCTGAAATAACGCGGTTCATTGCTCTCGTTGTCAAGCACCATCATTACTCCATCACCCTGGTCCAGTGACATTAACACAGAATCGTGAAGCCTTTTGTCTGTAACTTCGCCAACCCTGAATTTATCGACTACAAGTTCAATATAATGTGTTTTATAACGATCAAGCTTCATTCCGGGAACAAGCTCTTTTATCTCATTATTGATTCTGACACTTAGGAATCCTTTTCTGCGTAACTGCTCAAAAAGCTCCTTATAATGTCCTTTTCTGCCTTTGACGACAGGAGCCAGAAAATATACTTTGTGATCATGGAATTTTGTTTTCACCAGATCCAGTATCTGCTCATCAGTATATCTTACCATTTTCTCACCCGAAGCAAAAGAATAGGCATCGGCTGCCCTGGCGTACAATAGCCTCAGAAAATCATAAATTTCCGTTATTGTACCAACGGTGGAACGAGGATTTTTATTTGTAGTTTTCTGTTCAATGGAAATAACCGGACTAAGTCCGGTAATCTTATCAACATCAGGGCGTTCCATCCCTCCAAGAAACTGCCGTGCATAAGCAGAAAGTGTCTCTAAATAACGTCTCTGTCCCTCCGCATAGATTGTATCGAATGCCAGAGACGATTTCCCACTTCCACTTAAACCTGTAATTACAACAAGTTTATTTCGTGGTATTGTAACATCAAGATTTTTAAGATTATGGACCCTTGCCCCCAGTACTGTTAATTCATCGCTCATCTCAAAACCAAGGTATCAGAAATCATTTATCAATATTTTTTAATCACCAACCCGGAAACCTTCAACCGGAATTTTAATTAAATATGTTTTTCCTGATTTATTAGTCAGGTATGGTTTTCTCAGCCATGGATTCAGCATTTTCAATAGCTTATAATTAGTTCTGAATTTCCTTGCAAAATTTGAAAAATCGGTCACAGCCGTGTCAATCTTTACTTCACTAAACCTGATCTCAGGATAAAGTTCATTTTTATGGATCTCAAAACCGTATGCCGAAGGGTCTGAAATTATCAGCTTATATGAAATTACTCTGAATATATATCTGGCAGTCTCTTCGTTGAGAAGAAGATCATAATAGTTTTTTTCATGCTGAATTTCAATCTGATCATCAAGACCGTTTCTTCCGCCGTTATATGAAGCAGCGGCAAGGGTCCAGTTACCATATTTTTCATATGATTTTAAAAAGTATTCACATGCAAAACTGGTAGATTTTTCTATATTATATCTTTCATCAACTTCGTTATTTATTTCAAGTCCTTCCTCTTTTCCCGTTTCGGGCATAATCTGCCAGAAACCTGCAGCACCTGCAGGTGATACCATATTACTCAGATCGCTTTCTGCAACGGCGAGGTACTTAAAGTCGTCTGGGATATTATATTTTTTCAGCATTTTTTCAATAACAGGGAAATATCGGTTGGCTCGTTTTATTATAAGTATTGTTGAGGAATGCCTGTATGCACTTGTAATAATTTCTCTTTCAAGACTTTCACGTGTATCGAAATTTTCAAGTGGCATTCTTTCACTCGCAAAACTGACACTATCAGGCAATTTAAAGGATCTGGACACATCGCTGCTATAGCTGTGATGATTATTATCCGGATCTTTGTTTTCTCCACCAAACCCCATTGAAACAAAAAAGAGACACGCAACTGTCAAAATTATTGCAAGAGTTGTTTTGACTGTCTTGCTTTGTGAAATTATCATAAAATACTGTTTTGTCAGAAATAAACTGCAAAGGTAACAATTTTGAACCTCACCAGTTATGTAAGGCAATCTTAAAATAACATTATCGTTTAAGATGTTCCCGGATCAGGAATTTCAGAATTTATATGATAATCCTGAAAAGACTCCGAATGAGTAAGGATGAATTGATGATCCGACTAGTCCGCCAAGTGGCGTAAGATAGTATCTGAAAGTAGGTTCAAGATTAAGAGAGATTTTTCCCGAAAAATTATATTCAAATCCAAGTCCTAATGAGCTGCTGAAGTTTACATTGCTCAACCCATCTGTTTTTCCTATTGAATATTTCACGCCACTGACATAGGTAAAGGCTGAATTATCGACAAGCATGTTATAAGAGATTCCACCAATAAAATTTAAATCTAATTTCCTGTCAATTGCCTTATATCTAAAAAAAACAGGTACTTCCAGGTAATTAAAATTCTGAATAACTGAATTATTCAGATAAGTAAGGTCTGCTTTTACAGGATCGAAAGAATCACTTGTGTACCTTGTAAGAACTCTGGATGATATATTGTCCTTCAGAAAAATATCATTGTTGGTGGAAACAATCATTCCACTGGAAGTCTGGATGCTAAATCCGCTGTTACCTTTCGAATCAAAGAAATTACGAAATCCTGAAAAGGTACTTATTCCGTTAATTTTTTGACCAATTGAGGAATAGTAAATGCCTGAACTGACGCTGATTCTTTTATTTACGCTATATGAAAATGACATACCGCCAGTATATGAAACGGCAGGCTTTTCATTTTTAACAAGGCTTGATGAAGCATCATTTTTTGCTAGATTTGAATTAGAAAAATAAGTTGGTGATCCCATTGCACCGACACTCCATCTTTTGACCTCATTACCTGTATTTGCGGAAACTGAATTATCGGGAATTATATCAAGATATTTATTTATAGCAGCACTGGAATTTCCGGTCAAATCACCTTTAGCAATAACCGGTATTATACCTTTAGGTAATGTGTTTCTCTTTAAAAAAACGGATAATAAACCCGAAGATGGCATCTTAAGGCTTACCTGGTCAGATGATTTATTTTCACTGACTGCAACTGGCTCTGTTGATTCTATGTTTTTAATCTGAACTTTGTTTACAGCAGTTGTTGCCGGTTTATTTTTATACATATAATATCCCGAGGGAATGACATCCTGATTCATTGAAATTGAGGGTCCATTAAAGTTCCTGGATATTTCAGTAGTAAGCCAGAAAGAAAAGGCAGAGAGTGAAATCAATATGGCAGCAATAGCAGCAAATCGTATTATATTCAAAGATTTCTGCTTCTTTCTGAGTGCAGGCTGAATATTCTCCCATACCTCAGGCGGTGGAAGAACTTCAAATTCTTTCAATCCGTTCCTGAAAAAAATATCCACATATGTACCTCTGTCAGCCATTAACCACTTTCTTCTTAATTCCGGTATATGATCCAACTCTTCTCTGGAGAATGATCCGGGCTCGTGAAAGATTGGATTTCGAAGTACCTTCAGAGATATTCAGCATTTTGCCTATCTCTTTGTGTGAATAACCTTCTATCGCATAGAGGTTAAATACCATACGGTACTTGGGAGGCAATTCCCTGATAATGAAAAGCAGATCAATTGCATCAAGACCTGCATAATCTTCATTATCGGGATCTGATTCCGGTTCGGTGATAGAGTCAATATCGTCAACCCTGTAAAGACTATGCCTGTTTCTGAATTTTTCCAGAGCAGTATTGACAACTATCTTTCTCATCCAGCCTTCAAAAGAACCTTCATGTTTATAATGATGAAGATTCTCAAAAATTTTAATAAAACCTTCCTGGAGGATATCCCTTGCCTCTTCATCATTACCCGAATACTGAAGACACACTGCAAACAATTTAGAGGAATGCCTTCTGTACAAAAGTTCCTGATCCCTTCTGTTACCGTCAAGACATCCCAGTATTATTTGCTTTATATCACTCAAGGTATTATCCGATTGAGGATATAAATATATAAATAATCTAAATGAATTGCCAGTAATCTTTTATCAGATTGATGTGGTATATTGAAAAAAGGTTGCGTGCAGAGGAAGATAGTGCTTCTGTGAACAGATTTTAAGCTAATCTCATTTACTTCTTTTCAATTATATCAAGTTGCCTGAAGTACGCTGTGCCATTTCAGTTGCCGTCAGAGATGAACATAACAAGCCTTCAAGTAAAGTTGCCATTGAAAACATAAGAAATATCTGATGGTCAGGTGTTCTTTATTCTATCTTTCTCAGTTTAATTGGCTTATTGTCCTTGAAATCGTCATAAAGTAACTGCAGGGGAACAATATTGTCATTAGCATTTTCAGCAACTGTGACAGCAAATACTTTTATTTTATTATTTACAGGAAGCGTAAGCGTCCTTGCACCTTTGGGAAGAGATATCTCATATTTATAAAGATAACTATACCTGTATGCTTCGTTTGCATTTGGCGAATGGCTGTGGGAAGCATACCATGCAATATTATCTCTTTTTGTGAACGCTTTAATAATTGAATCAACCTTAAGGTTATCTGAGCTAAGGACTCTTTTATAATGCTGACCTACAAAACCGGTCCAGTTCTGAATATTAAGATGTGTTGTCTGATTACCGGTCTTAAAATCTCCCTGTGTGTCTTCAGTACCAGCAGCAAGGATATAAACTTTGTTATAGTTTCCTGCAGGGATATTAATTTTCTGACCTTTAGCTGCTATCATATTCATTTGTCCGTCAGCCTTATTGCCAGTTACGAATCTGATATCTTCACTGATTATTTCAGCAGGGACAAGCTCAGCCGGAAGGCTGAATCCGCCATTCATATTTCCATCTGATCTCTTTGTATCATAGCTTATTCCATCTTCATTAAAAGGAATTTCTAAAGCAAGCTGCACAGGCTTAACTGAAGATGAAGTAACACTTTCAATCTTTACGGCAAAACTTCGCATCAAAAATCTTGTCATATTGAAATTGAGATTACCTCCTGAGAAATCTGCTGCTCCGATCTTCTTTTCCTGCCCGTTTACTTCATAAGCATCAACTATTTTGCCGGGAAGTGTAAGTGTCACATTATTTGCATCCTTTCCAAAAAGTTCATTAACCCTGATGATATAATATCCGCTCTCTTCAGCTTTTTTGAAAGCCATAACATCGACCTGAGGAGAACTGATTTTGATCAATGAGATCTCTTTTCCAAGACTTCCTTCATGTTTCGGCACTTCAAATGCGATCAGAGGGTTATTAAGGAAGCTTCCTTCCCAAGGGGTTTTAGCATATGCCCAATCCCCGACATGAGCATATATTCCATATTTCACATCATGTATTCCCCAATCCTGGGTTCCCTGATAGACAAAAGAGTTTGCCTTCGGTGTGTACATAAGAGTAAGTCTCAGAGTACTGTTATCGGGTTTGTCGGAGCCGTATTTACAATCTTCAAGGATTGAGATACCGTAATTATTAGGACGGTCCGTAATATCTATCCATTGACGTCCGGGAACTTCAAATTTGACTTCATTATTGGTTGTCCGCTTTATGGCAGCTGTATTCAGACTATAAGTTGCAAATTCATTCATAACAGTTGTCGGGAAGGCAGCTTTCAGGCTCACCTCTCTTGACTGCCAGTCAATTTTATTTCTGACCTCAATAACTTTTCCTGCATCACCTGCTGCAAGGCTGATTATCTGAGATATTTCTGAATTCCTTCCTTTTTTAGTCACTTCAAGAGCAACACGTACCGGCCCTTGTTCAACAATCTTTACGGAGACATCTTTATTCATAAAGTCTATCGGTGGGTTTTTGCGGTCATTCCAGTCCATATTCCATGAGGGCCATTGTGAAGGAGCTTCGTGCTGAAATTGCAGAGATGCCGGTTTTGACAGAACCTCTCTAGCAGCTTTTTTATCCCATATGCTTGCGATATCGCCATTATTATCAATCTTCACTTTGAAGAAACTGTTTTCGAGATATTTGTCTGCTACTTTCAGTTCAGAAACTGCTTCTTTCTCTGTAGTCTCACTCACATTAAATACGGATATACCAGCTGAAGGAAGTTTTGCCAGGAATATCACAGTTAATGTATTGCCTTTTGAAGAGATTATCTGCGAGGGAATCAGATTCCCATCCTTGTCTGTTACTTTTATACTGACAGGTATTTTTGAATAAACCAGATCTGCCGTTACCACATCTTCCCTTGCCATAGTGACAGGGTTATAAACCAATACAGCCCTGCCATTAACCATTGTATTCATTCTGGTTGATATGGCGCTTATTGAATTCTTCATCACTTCGGAAAAACCATTCATTGCAATGAATTCATCATTCCAGGCATAATCGTATGCCTTTGGTATTGCCGTACCTGGCAGTATATCATGGAACTGACTTCCAAGAACCAGATCCCATGACTTGTTCAGCTTTTCATATGGATATGCTGCTCCGCCAAGCCAGTCAGCCAACACAGCCACTTGTTCAGATGACTTAGCCAAAGCTTCATTTTTCCTGTTGGCTCTTTTCATATATGATTCTGAGGTCATTGATCCTGCACTATGTTCAATAAGAAGAAGATCGCCTGAATAGGTAGGAAGCTTAGCTCTTATTTCGGGAGTAATATCTTTATAGATCTGATCAGACGAAGAAAGAATAACCTTGAATTTACTGTCAGCCTGGGGGAGGCTTCCAACTGCGTTTTTTACATCTTCGTCTCTTGGAGCTCCGCCTACATCACCTGTACCATAATAGCGATAGTCGAATGATAGTCCGTATTTATTAATATCATCCTGGATCCTCGCGTTCCATGTACTGTCTTTGTCCAGACGATTTACAATATGTCCGGTATAATCTGTTGCGTTAAGGGAGGCAATGAGAGTTTTACCATCGGGTCCTTCCCATAGTCCTACATTAAATGGGACGCCATTGGTAGAACGCCACGTAAGTTTCTGAGTCGAGAATCCCAGCAGACCTGCATGACTCCAGACAGATGGCATGGTAGCAACGAAACCGAAACAATCCGGAAGCATATAATCAACACTTTCCTTGTTGAACTCCCTTTTAAAGAACAGGTTTCCATAAAGTACCTGTCTGAGAATTGATTCCGATGATGAGATGTTTACTTCACCTTCATCGACAGATGATCCCGAAACGAACCATTTTCCCTGGCTGATATAGTCTTTAACTTTCTTATATGATTCCGGATAATATTCCTTCATCATATTATATCTTCGTGAGCCTGTAAAATTGAACCTGTAATCAGGATATTTCTCAAACAATTTGAAATTATCCTCCATGGTATTTTTAATATATTGATTAATTGTAGTGGGATAATCCCAGTTCCACTGAGTATCCAGATGGGCGTAACCGATTGTGTACAAAACCTTTTCTTTGGCTATGTCGTACTGCTGTTTTGCAAGCGGCTGACCATACGATGCTGATATAAGTACCATGCATACAAGGACGATAATAAATTTTTTCATTTTTAATCTGTTGGGTTAGTTGGTTGTATTTTTAATGATTTTCCAATTCTAAGCATTTTATTATTATTTCGTAATTCAGATCATAGGTGGATCACTTCACCGTAAGCTGCAGCAGCTGCTTCCATTATTGCTTCCGACATGGTAGGATGAGGATGTACTGATTTGATTATTTCGTGAGCTGTCGTTTCCAGCTTTCTTGCCACGACAATCTCAGCTATCATCTCGGTAACATTTGCCCCGATCATATGAGCGCCTAACAGTTCTCCATAGGTTGCATCAAAAATAAGTTTCACAAATCCATCCCTGGCTCCGGCTGAACTTGCTTTTCCCGAAGCAGTGAATGGGAATTTTCCTACCTTGATTTCATACCCTGCATCTTTTGCTGCCTGTTCAGTCATCCCACACGATGCAATTTCCGGTGTAGTATAAGTACATGCCGGAATATTGCCATAATCCAACGGATGAACATCAAGACCTGCTATTTTCTCTACGCAAATTATTCCTTCTGCCGATGCAACATGGGCCAATGCCGGCCCGTGCACAATATCACCTATTGCGAATATTCCGGGAACAGATGTCTGATAAAAATCATCAACAACAACCTTGCTTTTTTCAGTTTTTACACCTGCCTTTTCAAGTCCAATTCCTTCAATGTTTGTCTCCACACCAACCGCAGATAAAACGATATCCGTTTCCTGAATTTCTATTCCCTTGGGTGTCTTTATTGAAACTTTGCATTTTTCTCCAGATATGTCGACAGATTCAACGGAAGAGTCAGTCATGATTTTCATTTTCATCTTTTTAAAGGACCTTTCAAGCTGTTTTGAAACCTCTTCGTCTTCATTAGGTACAATGCGCGGAAGAAATTCTATAAGCGTGACATCCGTTCCAATAGACTGATAAAAATTTGCGAATTCGCTTCCGATTGCCCCGGAGCCTACCACAATCATTGATCCGGGTTGCTTTTCCAGAGTCATTGCTTCACGGTAACCGATTATTTTTTTACCATCCTGCTTCAGGTTAGGAAGCTCTTTCGATCTGGCTCCGGTTGCAAGAATGATATTTTTTGCCGTATAATTTTTTTTATTTCCGTTTGAGTCTTCAACCTCCACGGAATTGCCTCCGGATAACCTTGCAAAACCCTTGATATGCTCAATATTATTCTTTTTAAAAAGGAATTGAATTCCCTTACTCATCCCATCCGCGACCGACCGGCTGCGCGCAACTATTGCAGTAAAATCAGGTTTTGCCTCTCCCGCAATCGTTATGCCGTAATCAGATGCATTTTTTACATATTCAAATACCTGGGCGCTTTTTAAAAGAGATTTTGTAGGTATGCATCCCCAGTTCAGACAGATGCCTCCAAGTTCGGCTTTCTCAACGACTGCAACTTTCATCTTCAGCTGAGCTGCCCTTATTGCTGCAACATAACCTCCCGGTCCGCTGCCTACAATTATGAAATCGTAATCCATATATAAAGGTTTTATTCTTGAATTTTTATTACCGTTTTCTCAAATAACAAGTGCCTTGAGTTTGGAATGCCAAAAGTACTTAAAGTTGTTTCTATTTTTCATAGTAATTTGTTTTCATTGTTTTCAACTCAAGTCACTCTGGCTCACTTTAGGCACTTTAAGTACTTCTATTTTCTTAACAGCAAAATAAATTCCCTTACTCACAACCCATATTATCACCAATGTAAATATTATGGTTGCTCCTACCGGTATACCGGCAAAATATGAAATTGCATATCCTGCTGATGTGCCCAAAAATCCTGCAATAACCGACCATACAACTATCCTTCTGTAGATTTTGGTAAAGATCATTGCAATATTTGGCGGAATAGTAAGTAACGAAATCACCAGAACCACACCTGCCATCCTTATATTAAGCACGATTGTCAGAGCCATCAGTGCAGTTGTAATATATTTGAAAAGATCTACGTATGATGAGTATGTCCTGGCAAAAGCTTCATCGAATGATATATAAATTATTGTCCTGAAGAAAATTCCAAAATAAATTATAAGTACAATGGACATTATCCCGAGGGCAATTATATCTGCATTTGTAACAGTAAGAATACTTCCGAACAGGTAACTCATCAGGTTGGGAGTATAGCCGGGTGTAAGATAAATGAAGATTATACCGATAGCCATTCCGAATGCCCAGAGTATACCGATCGCAGAATCTTCTCTAATCCTTTGTTTTACCGAAAGGTACTCGACACCCAGAGCTGATAGGATTCCGAAAACCGCAGCACCTATCACAGGATTTATTCCGGTGAAATAGCCAATTCCTATTCCTCCGAATGAGGCATGAGTTATGCCACCGCTCAGGAAGACCATCCTTCGTGAAACGATATATGTACCTGCTATCCCTGCAGTTATACTGGCGAATAAGGCCCCTAAAAGACCTTTTATTATGAAATCATATTGAAATATACTTCCTCCCATTAATCGTGTTTTTCAAGTACTGTATGTGGAATTCTTCCGTGTGAAACAAGCTGAATCGGACAATCATATGATGAAAGCTGTTCATTGGTTATTTCAGGTGAAGGATGATAATGAAGCTTCCTGTTAACACATGCAAATGATTTAACATGGGAAGAAATCGTACCCACATCATGAGAAACCATTAATATTGCCATCCTTTCATTGAGATCATGCAGTTTCTGATAAAAATCGTTCTCAAATGTTGCATCTACAAAATTATCAGGCTCATCAAGTAATAATAATGCCGGTGACCCGATTATTGCCCTTCCGAGAAAAACTCTCTGCAGTTGTCCTCCGGATAGCTCGTTCAATGGTGATTTCTTTATCTCTCCCAGGCCAAGTTCACCGATAACATTTTCAGCCTTTTTCCTGTCTTCTGCATTAATTCTGGCTACCACACTTTTATTAATCATAAGTCCCGATAATATCACATCAAATACTGTCACGGGGAAGGTTATGTCCCCAGCCGCCATCTGTGGAAGATATCCTATTCTTGTCCTTTTCAGAAGATCTTCATTAAAGACTATTGTACCACTTACAGGTTTCAGAAGGCCGAGAATAATCTTAAGCAGAGTAGTTTTTCCGCCGCCATTTGGTCCTATGACACCGATAAAATCATTTTCACTTATTGAAAAATTAATATCTCTGAGTACAATATTTGAACCATAACCGGCAGTAAGAGATTTTATATCGATAAGTAATGCCATAATATTCTGTTCATGTTTCTATTTAAGACTCCTGTAGATAGCTTCTATCATTTGCTGCTCGGAAGCTGCCCAGTTTTCAGACAACGGGTCAATTGTTTTAAGAACAGCACCCGTCTCCGAGGCAATTGCCCTTGCATTTTTGGTATCATATTCTCTCTGAACAAATATCACTTTTATTTTTTGCGCTTTCCCGATGTCAATCAGCTTTTTTAGTGAGGAAGGGGTTGGTTCTTTCCCCTCATTCTCAACAGCTATCTGCTTCAGTCCATAATCCCTGGCAAGATAACCGAGTGTAGGATGGAAAGTCATGAAAGATTTGCGTTTGCAGGATGTAAATAATCCTCTGGTTATTGTATCCATATAGCTGATTGATTTTATCAGTTTCGAATAATTAAGTTCATATTTTTCTCTTTTATCAGGATTGATATCTGTCAATAAAGATTTTATTTCGTCAGCCATTTTAAGAGCGCATAATGGTGAAACCCAAAAGTGAGGATCGGCGCCTTCGACATTCTCCGATTCATTATTTCCGACAGGTTTGATGAGGTCAATTTTCTTCCCCAGCGAGAGTTTCTTCATGCGCGGATTTGTCTCATAAAACCTGTCCAGCCAGGTCATTTCAAATCCAAGGTATCCATCGCTGATATATGCAATAGATTTTCTCAGATTTGTTATCTGTTCCGGAACGGGTTCATAAATATGAGGATTTGCTCCGGCAGGTACCATTATATTGACTTTAAAATCATTACCTCCAATCGCATCAATAAAGTATTTGAATGGAGGAATACTTACTGTAATTATTTTTTCACCGCTGTAGGAACCGGTTTGGTTACAGGACACTGTAATCAGCAGAAAGCAATATATAAACAATTTCCTCATCGATCAGCAGATTTTCCTTCTGTGCAAATTTAACATATAACATAACAACAGATATAAGTGTTGTAAATAAAATAATATAAGCTAAATTTGATAACACATTTATAAAACCATTTCATCCTGGATGAAGAATAAAGGAGAGATACTGGCGACCATCCTAAGTTATCAGGACAACTGCTATTTTTTCCTGCACAACACAAAAGAGAAGGGAATTGCTGAAAAAATCATGAGGGAAGGATTCGTTTTCGAGAATCAGCTCCCCCACTCCACAGACAGGGTCAACCCCTGTGAACCAATTGAAATAACATATTTCCTCTTCCAGCGAAAAGATTATGGCTCATTTACAATGGTTATTGCTATCCCTAAAACTACCTACGATTTCTATACGAAGTGTTCCAACGAGAACGATACCGGTTTGGAAGAGGTAATAACAATAACCGAACCTGTTCTCGGGGATAATGATGAACTGATATATACCATCTCTCCAAAACATATTTACGGCTATTTCAACAATAAAACAGGAGAATTTATCAGGAATGAAATATGGGACCCCGGGTTTATTGCTTCACTTTTTATTTCTGCAGAGGAATAAATTCGGATTGAAACATGGAATACCATCCCATAAAACAAAAAGAGGCTGATCCTCAGTATCAACCTCTTTTTTTTCCTCAAATAAGTATTAATAGGTCTGAAGAGAAATCCTGAAGAAACCTGTTGCTTTTTCTGCCTCAATCCTGAACTTCCATTCTCCTGCTTTATCCTTATTCTCGGTTTCGGATATTGTAAACGACTTTCTGTAGTTGAGATTACCCGATTCATCAATAAGAATATCCGAATATACTTTTCCCCCCGGCATAACTATCTTTACTTTTATCTGCCCGGCTTTGCAATCACCCATCACGTTCATTATAACCGTTTTGACACTTGATTCCACATCGAATGAATAATCTTTCGAGAAGGTATTTTCTTTAACCTGCTTCGAAAAATCCCATGAAGTGCTTTCAGAATCGCCTTCGCGTCCGAAATATCCTGAAACATCGCCATAAGGTGATCCTACAACAAAAGGATCAACTCCTCCGAATGAACTGCCTGAACTGCGTCTGCCGGGTCTGTAGAAATTCATCCCATTGTTATCTCTAATAATAATCCGGTCAGAATCCATCCTGATTTTTTCGAGTTCCTTCATCTGATCTGCCATAGCTTTTTTCTGAAGGACAATTGCCTGCTGAAGCTTATCCTCCTTTTCCTTTTCCGTCGTTGTGTTCTCCTGTGCAGAAATTGACTGAACGGAGAAACATGCTGAGATCAGGAAAACTAACATTAATAATAATTTACTCTTTTTCATGACTGCCTTCTTGGTTTGGTTTGACTAAGTAAAGATACAGCCGGTTTTATTGTTATTGTGTTAATATCAGGTTAATACCGGGTTAATGATTGGCACACTGTTCACTGATATCAATAAATTGAATAATTTTGAGGAAGTTATATGTTTGATATGAAAAATAGAAATGTTATTCTGACCCTTGTCGGAGCTTCAATAGTTATTCTGATATCAGTTCAGGTATTCATTATCCGGGGTGTCTGGAAACAGAAAGACGAAATGTTCGCGTTAAATTACACAATGAGGTCGCAGGAGGCATTAAACTATATCAGAAGGAATATGAAGACTGACGGTTTTGACACGGTACGTATTCTCTTGGCCAATTATTCAGAAAAGGCTAACAAAGAGATACATGCAATCAAAGACCAGAAAGAACTTGATGCCAGGAAAAAGGATATACTCGCCTATTTTACTAAGGTAGTAAACCAGGAACAGTATTTTTCAGCTTTGCTTTTATCCTATTTCAAAATGCGCGGATCGGAAAATAAATTCAATTCCACAATTGTAGTTGACGACATAGAAATGATAAATAATGACACTATTGTTGTATATAGGAGTGATGGGTTTTCAAATCGCCGGCCGGCCGACAGGGGAAGAAGGACTCGCTCTCCGGAAATTTCAGGATCAAGAATATTTGTTAACTGGTTCGGGTGGGAGGACAATAATTACCGGTTTCGTTTTGAATACTGGATCGATTTTTCAGATAAACAGAAAGTGATTTTAAGAGAGTCGGCTGCTTACCTGGCAATGAGCGCTTTCAGCATTATTTTTGTCGTGATCCTTTTCATGATCGCTTACAGGAACCTGATGGAAGAGAAGCGATTATCAAATCTCAAAACCGATTTCATTAACAATATGACTCATGAGCTTAAGACTCCACTGTCAACAATAACTGTAGCCGGTAAGACTCTGGAGATGGCGCAGATAAGAAACAATGAAGAAAAGATCCTCGAAACTGCAAAGCTCATTGGTAAACAAAGCATCCACCTTAATCAGCTCATAAACCTTATTCTTGAAATAAGCATGTGGGAAAGAACGCAGTTCCAGCTTGATAAGAAACAAGTTGTTGTGGAAGATTTGTTGCATGATATCGTCGAAAGTTTCAGATCGGGATCAGGCGACAGTGCCAGAATAATCCAGAAATATAGCCTAGATGGCGCTAAAACAGATCTTGATGTTGTTTATTTTACCACATTGATAAATAATCTGCTTTCCAATGCAGTTAAATACTCAGATAAAGATCCTGAAATCAATGTTGAAGGATTCACGGATCAGGACAATATATACATTAAGGTATCCGATAACGGTATTGGAATAAGTAAAGTCGATCAGAAACATATTTTTGACAAGTTCTACAGGGTGTCGACTGGTAATATACATAAAGTTAAAGGATTAGGACTTGGATTATATTACGTGAAAAGAATTGCGGAATCACATGGAGGTGATGTCAGCGTAGAGAGCAAACCGGGAAAAGGTAGTATATTTACTGTGAAATTACCGTATTAATCACTCTTCTTCTGAAATGAAACTCTTAAGTCCACTATTAAAAAGTCATAAAATGCAAGTACCTTTAGGATATAAAGATTCACAGAAAGGTAATAATACATGCTTTGTGAAACTTGGTGCCTTGGTGCCTTTATGGCAAAAAAGCATTTAATAAAGTGGTCTCTAATCTCTATTTTGAAACAACAATTCGATTGATATAATTGACAAATATTTGGATCTTAAAGACCATTAAAAAATAAACTGATGAAAGTTCTGATTGCAGAAGACGACAGGGATTTTGGAAACATTCTGACGCAGTATGTTACCATCAGCGGATTTGAAGTTGATCTTGCCCGTGACGGGAAAGAAGCCTGGGAGAAATTCAATCATGAAAAACCCGATATCTGTGTCCTCGATGTCATGATGCCTGAAATGGATGGTTTCACCCTGGCTGAAAAAATCAAACAATCTCATTCCGATATGCCAATTATCTTTCTTACAGCAAAGAGCCTGAAGGAGGATATTGTAAGAGGGTTAAAACTGGGCGCAGACGATTATATAACCAAACCATTCGACCCTGAAGTTCTCATCCTGAGAATAAATAACATTCTTAAGCGTGCATACTCTTCTGTAAATGATGAGTACCATGTCTCTTCCACGGTTTTAAAGTTCAATACGCTGGAACTCATTTGCGGAAAAACCAGGGAGAAATTAACACTTAAAGAAGCACAGTTATTGCGCTATTTCATCATAAATAAAAATAAGATCCTTGCCAGGGAAGATATTCTTACTGAAATATGGGGAGAGGATGATTATTTCCTTGGAAGAAGCATGGATGTATTCATCAGCCGTCTGAGGAAATATGTCTCTGAGGATAAAAACATTGACATAAGGACTGTAAGAGGTACCGGATTTATACTTGAAGAAAAGAAAAACGGGGAGATTGATTAATCAGACAACCCGTTGATTGCCACAAACTCAAACTTAGTCTCCTGACTGGTTTGGAACTGCGTTTACTTACCACCTGAATCCCCCTCTCTTCTAATTCTTACTACGCTTTATGCACATTTATTAATTTGATACTATACTAAAGCATGAATTAATAAATAATGACACCGGAGGTGTCCAAATCCAATAGCCACAGTTTTATCTGTGGATGGATATGCCGATTATCAGGCAACCCCGCAGTGGGTTGAATAAGTTTAAGTTATAAGGTAATCATCAATATAATCCACAGAATGTTCTTTCATTAATTTGTTTTATATTTTGACAACATTTCCCTTCCTGATTAAACTCGATTATTGGAATTCAATCCCTCCGGGATTGTATTCTTTTTAACACGATCGTCCCTGGACATGACCAGGGCTATTGGGTTTTAAAGCCTCCGGCTTTACCATTTCGTCAGATTAACTTTAGGCTCGTAGTATAACACTAAATCAATATAATAAACAGATGTGGTTAAAGAGTAGTAATTCTTAGAGAGAATGAGGCAGGTGAGTTAATTTCAATAAAAAAGGGGCATTTAAGCAGCCCCTCATTTATTTTGTGAGTTTTATTTATTTCTTCTTGGCAGTAAGTATCTCTTTAACTTTATTATAAAGATCGTCGCCTCTCTGGTTTTTTGCAATTATCGTTCCGGTTTCATCAAGAAGGAAATTAGCCGGGATTGAATTCACTGCATAAAGTTTTGCGGCAGCGCTGCTCCAGTACTGAAGATCTGAAACATGTGTCCATGTAAGTTTATCGTCAGCAATAGCTTTCAGCCAGTCTTCTTTTTTCTGATCGAGAGATACTCCGAATACATCAAATCCTTTTTTATTGAATTCTTTCCAGACTTTAACAACATTGGGATTCTCAGCACGGCAAGGACCACACCATGATGCCCAGAAATCAACCAGAAGAAGTTTCGATTTTCCGATTTTGGAAGATAGAGCCAAGGGCTTATCATTTACATCACTCAGTGTAAAATCAGGAGCTTTCTGACCAACAGCTACAGTTTTCATGACAGCAACTCTTTTCTTAAGATCTGTTATTATTGGAACCTTCGCCACATTGGTATCAAGTGCATTTATAAAAGATTCAATGTCGGTAGCTTCCATTTCATAACTTAAGCTTTGCAAAAGTGTGGGAGAAATGAAGGAAGCAGGGTGTGTCTTCACATAATCTTTTGTGAAAGCAGTCTGTTGGTTATAGATATCTTCGCCTCTCTTTTCAATATCTGCCATTTTGGTTTTGTTTCCGGCATCCTGGGCAGTTTTATACTCATCAGAAAGAGCTTTATTCTTTTCATTGAAGGGCTTCAGTGATTCCTGGTACGCTGTATATTCATCCTGTGTTTTGGAACCTGTAATCTTTGCATTATAAAGTGAATCTATATTCCCGGTAATTACAATATCTGAGTTTTCAAGATAGAATGAAAAGCCTGCTCTTTTCCCTTTAGCCATAAGAGATACCCTGTCAGGCATATTAACGCTACCGCCTGTAATTTTAAATTCCCCTTTCAGTACTATTGCTGAATCTAATTTGACTGTTTTCCCATCTACTCTCTTCTGAAGAATAAATGTGACACTGTCAGCGCCTGCAATCTTACCGGTTATGGTATAATGAGGTCCCTTTGGGGTGGTTGTACATGCAGCCATAATAGCTGCAGTAAATAATAAATAAGTCAGTTTTTTCATAGTCTCTGGTTTTGAATTTTTGTTCTTATGATTGTCATTTAACTCGCTCAAAGATAAATAATAATGTGAATTAAGCTTATTTTTTGAAATATTTGTTCAGCATTTTCCATGCTGCCTTATAAGAAGTAATTGTCCCTTTGATAAGCTGATTTTCGATCTCTGCGCTCATATTTTTTATTTCATCTGAACTATAAAATGAGCTTTTAAGATTTTCAAGAATGGTATCATGCATTCTTATAACAGCCTGTTGTTTCCTTCTCTCTTCAAAATATCCCGACTGTTTAGTCAGGCTCACATATTCACAAACTGATTGCCATATGTCTTCAATTCCTGTATTCTTGATTGAGCTGCATGTAAGAACTTTAGGTATCCAGCCAGAAAAGGGCAAAGGAAACAGATGAAGCGCTGTCTGAAATTCAACTTTTGCACGTTCAGCAATAACCGTGTTGTTGCCATCAGCCTTTGTAATGGCAATTATGTCGGCCATTTCCATAATTCCCCGCTTCATTCCCTGCAGCTCATCACCGGCCCCTGTCAACATAAGGAGTAGGAAAAAATCAACCATTGATGATACAGCGGTTTCCGATTGCCCTACTCCCACGGTTTCAACAATTATTGTGTCATATCCTGCAGCTTCGCAGAGAATGATTGTTTCTCCTGTTTTTCTGGCAACCCCGCCAAGGGTTCCTGCTGCGGGGGATGGTCGTATAAAGGCATTGGGATCGGCGCTTAATCTTTCCATCCTTGTTTTATCACCAAGAATACTTCCTTTTGTATGTTGGCTGCTCGGGTCTATGGCCAGAACAGCAAGACGCCTACCTTTACCGGTTATAATTTTCCCAAATGTCTCAATGAATGTACTTTTACCTGCCCCGGGAACACCTGTAATTCCTATCCTTATTGATTTTGCGCTGTGTGGAAGACACTTTTCAATTATAGCCTGTGCTATCTCGGAATGTTTATTATTAGAACTTTCCAGTAATGTAATAGCCTGACTCAGAATTATATTATTGCCTGATAATATACCTTCTACATACTCCTCGGGAGTGTATTTCTTCTTCCTGTTCCTGCCAAGTCTTGTTATTGCATCAGGATTTACACTCGGAGGCTGGGTTATGCCTTTCTGTATATATAATGCACTTTTATGTTTTTCCGTTTCTCCCATTACAGGAACTAAATTACGTAAAAATAATAAAAGGGTGCGAATTCGGTTTCGACACCCTTATTGTATTGACATAAATAATATTAAAACATCCTTTCCTACTTTTCAGCAGGTTTCGCAACTACTTCCGCGTTAAAATAAAGTACCACTTCCGAATTTTTCGGATCGTTGGTATAGACATAAATTGCCTTGGTTACTTTACCGCTATAACCTCCTGAATTAAAAGTAGCTTTAATTGAACTCGCCTGTCCCGGCTTGACAACCGGATCTCCCTGCAGAACCGCAGTACATCCACAGCTTGCTTTGACATACCTGATATTGAGATCTCTTTTCCCTTCATTTGTAAACTTAAATTCGACTTCCTTGTTTGTTGCCTGCTGCATGGTTCCTAGATCAACGGTAGTAGTTGCAACTTTAAATACTGGTGCATTAAGGAGATCCTCTTTTGAAAGTCCGGAAAAGTCTTCAACCAGATTGGCGGAAATATACAGATAGATATTATTCTGAACAACTCCATCAATTTTTATTTTAACCGGATCGCTCAGATTACCCCAGCCACCCGGATTCTTGTTAGCATCATATGTACCTTGAACAAGTCCTTTCTCCCCCGGTTTAAGCGTTTCTGGATTTGCTTTCATTTCAAGATGTGCCGGAAGACCGTCAAACTCAAGTTTTACAGTTGAACCTGAATTATTGATAACTGGCATAACCCTTATCTTCTTTTCATTCTTTTTAATATTTAAGAATGACATAACCTGACTTTCAAATCTTACCGGTCCGGCAGCAAACGTATAAAGATCCTCAACTGTCTTTTCTTTTGCCTGTACCTCGCCTTTTATAGTCAATATAACAAGCTCGGGTTTGGAGTTAGTATGAACTGAAAGTGTCTTGGTAAATACTCCCGGTCTACCAGCCGGGTCGTATATTGCTGTTACCTTGCCTTGTCCCTTTGGAGGAATAGGACTTTTGGTCCATTCAGGAGTTGTACATCCGCAGGAGGGGACTACATTGGCAATTACAAGAGCTGAATCGCCTGTGTTGGTTACAATAAAATTAAAAGTCTGCCTTCCGGCTTCCTCTTTAAAAACTCCAAAATCATGTTCAGTTGTCAGTAACTGCATTTTTGCCTGTGAAAAAGCGACTGCTTCAAGCAGCAAAAAAGAAATTGAAAGGAATAAATTTTTCATTTTAAAATATTTTTTATTTCTCATTATTTGGATTGTAAAATTAATTTTATGTTTAATCTTGAACATATAACAAGTCCGGAGAAGATTTGGTTGCATTCCCTAATACAAAAATCAGACCGGAAAAACAACATTTCTTTTCAGATCACAAAAATAATAAAGTTATCTCTTTTTATATGTTTTAAAAGAGAATATCTTAGTTTTGCTGACAATGCCGAAAATTTTGGAACACTATTTGTGCGTAAAAAGATCAGTTTCTTGTCCTGTAAGAATGATAAAAAGACTAGCTTATAGATTATTTTTCACTCTCCTGGTCGCCAGTAGTTTTACCGCTGCAAACGCTCAATTCTACAATGGACTTCAAATGAATTTCGGTAAAAACAGGGTTCAGTATTATGACTATTTCTGGTCATATTACAGATTTGATGATATCGATTGCTATTTCAATGAAAACGGAAGAGACCTGGCTCAGTATGCTGCCAACTATGCTATCAAGCGGCTTGCTGAAATCGAGGACTACTTCGATTACAAGCTTGAAAAAAGACTTATTTTCATCATCTACAATAAGCAGGCTGAATATCAGCAAACCAATATCGGGCTTGTCACTTTCTCAGATGATGATTACAACATGGGAGGATTCAGCAGGTTAATCAAGAACAAAGTATCGTTATATTATGAAGGCGATCATATTGCCTTCCAGAAGCAGATATCACAATCCATAGCTGAAGCAATCATAAACGAAATGATTACTAATGCTGATCTGAAGGACCGGACATCCAGTTCTTCTGAAATCAATATGCCTGACTGGTATATGAAAGGGCTTGTAAATTATGTTGCTTTTGGCTGGGATTATACTGCAGAAAATATAGTGAAAGATGGGTTTAAATCCGGGAAATACAAAAAAATCAGTCATCTTGAATATGATGATGCTATTTATGCCGGCCAGTCATTCTGGAGATTCATTGGGAATCAATATGGCGATGCTTTGATCCCGAATATTATTTATCTCACAAAAATCTACAAAAACATTGACGATGGATTTTCTTATGTTCTGGGGCAGGATCTGAAAGATCTGTTTAAAGAATGGCAGGAATTTTACAAAAAGGAATTTTCTTCGGATAAGGATATTACCGCCCCTGAAGCAAAGACTTTGAAAAAGCCAAAAAAAGATCAGATTATTCAACAAGTAAAAATAAGCCCCGACAACAAATATATAGCTTATGTCACAAACGACTGGGGAAGGAAAAGGATATGGCTGTATGATCAGCAAACCGGGAAAACAAGAATAATCTTCAGAAGGGAACCAAAATATGAACATAAAACAGATAATACGTATCCTGTCATAGCATGGCATCCGAACGGAAGGATTCTTACTTATATCAATGAAGAAAGAGCAATTCTGGACATGTATTTTTATAGAGTTAATGAAAAGACAACTGAAAAGAAAATGCTTCAGTATTTTGATAAAGTTCTTGATTTTTCATATGCCCCTGAAGGATCAAGATTAATTCTCTCTGCGGTGAAAGACGGGATAACAGATATTTATATTCATACCATAGCATCAGGAACAAATGACCAGATTACCCATGATGTTGCAGATGATCTTAACCCGTCATTTATGAAGGATTCGCCCGATGAAATTGTTTTCTCATCCAACAGAATAAGCGATACACTGAAAAATGATGCAGATCCTTTCGAAAGAATTTTACCCACATTCGACCTTTTCACCTATAATATTGAAAAAAGACCCGAATATCTTACCAGGCTCACAGAAGGAAATTATAACGACCGGTTGAGATCAATAGGGTCAAGAAAGAATATGCTTACTTACCTTGGAAATAACAATGGCATATTCAACAGGTATATTGCGAAACTCGACAGTTCGATAAGTTACATTGACACAATTGCCCATTACAGGTATTTTATAGACTCTCGTCCGCTGACAAATTATGACAGAAACATTCTGGAAGAGGATGTGGGTGATGGTTCCGACTCATATGGTGAAGTAATCTATGACAAAGGCAAATATTATGTAAAGAAAGGACAATCAGGAAATTCAAATCCGATCAATGATAAAGATCTGGTTCTAACTTCATTCAGGCAACAACAAACACGGCTGCTTCATAAGGCAGATAGTATTGAAAAGCTAAGACAATGGCTGGTAGCAGAGGATAAAAAAAGAAGGGATACTCTCACAAAACCATTGTACGAGTATTATGTCAAAAATGAACCAATTGATATTAACCATTATATTTTCGAGAAGGAAAAAGAAAACTATTATGAGCAATTATGGCGCAAGGATTATATGAATATTGATCTTGATACTGGTAAACTGAGGCTTCCGCTAATCAGAATATATGAAACTTCTTTCTATAACAATTATATTGCCAGCCAGGTAGATTTCAGTTTTCTCAGTGACTCATATCAACCTTACACAGGAGGGGCGCCTTATTTCAATCCCGGAGTGAATCTGTTTACAAAAATCGGAGTTCTCGATCTTTTTGAAAATTACAAGATTACGGGAGGCTTCAGATTTTCGGGTAATTTTGACAGTAACGAATACCTGTTAAGCGTCGAAAACCTTAAAGGAGAATTCGATAAGCAGCTTGTCTATCATCGGATATCATACAGCAGTTCAAACGATTCCAGCCTTTTCAAAATGCACAGTGACGAGCTTTACCTCTCGTATTCCAAACCAATCACACCGGTTCTTGCCCTAAAAGGAACGGTATCTTACAGATTAGATAATTATGTAACACTTTCGACTGATGTAGCTTCACTCAGCAAAAGCAACGTTGAAAATCACTGGGTAAGTCTTAAAGGTGAAGTGATTTATGATGACACACGGAAAAGGTGCGTAAATATCTATTACGGGACAAGGTTTAAACTCTTTGGAGAATATTATAAAGAAATCTCAGCCGGTCAGTCAGACATGATTGTCCTTGGAGCTGATTTCAGACATTATATGAAGATTTCACGTGAATTGATTTGGGCAAACAGGTTTGCAGCCAGCACATCTTACGGACCTACAAAGCTTCTCTATTATCTTGGAGGTGTGGATAACTGGATGGGGTATCTTTTTAACAAGATCCCGGTATTTGATAATACAATACCAGTTAGTCAACAATATAACTATGGCTTCCAGGCTCTCGCTACCAACCTTAGAGGATTCAGTGAAAACGTCAGAAATGGAAATAGTTTTGCTCTTATTAACAGTGAGTTAAGATGGCCGTTTATAAGATACATTGCTGGTCACCCGCTTCGGTCAAATTTTCTTAACAGCCTACAGATAGTCGGATTCGGGGATATCGGAACTGCATGGTCCGGAAAATCTCCCTGGTCGGGTGATAACGCTTATGATACTGAAGTTATTAAGAATGGTCCCATAGAAGTTACTCTCAATACAAACAATGAACCAATTGTTGCCGGCTTCGGAGCAGGTCTGAGAGCTCAGATACTGGGATATTTCATTCGAACAGACTGGGCATGGGGTATTGAAAATCATTATATCCTTCCGAGAGTATTCTACCTCTCTTTCAGCCTTGATTTTTAAAAGTTTCAATACGGATGTACCTAATTTGAAGTTATTTAACATTTATATAGTTAAGTATTTTCACATTTTAAAAAATTAAGGTATTTTTGTATCCTTAATGTAATTTTTCACAACTAAAAATAATTGAAATGGCTTACAAAATTAGTGATGATTGTACTGCTTGCGGAACATGCATTGATGAATGTCCTGTAGAGGCAATTTCTGAAGGCGATATCTATAAAATTAATCCTGATGTTTGCACCGACTGCGGTGCATGTGCAGACGTATGCCCCGTTGAGGCAATTCATCCTGCGTAGTATTACAATTAGAAAGAAATAGGGGCTCTCTGTAAAGCCCCTTTTTTTATTTTCTGTTTTGTAAGATTCATAATAGTCAGATCAGTCTTATGTTTCTTTGAAAACGACAGGAAATAGATTAATTTAGACTCTCTTAAAACTACTCTTATGTCAGGGAATGATATTGATCGCCGTGCTTTTATTAGAAACACAGCTATGGCAGCCACTACGGTGGCATTTACGAGGGATTTACCCTTAAAATTTCTTAAATCTTCTGCTGCAAAAAATAAATTATCCAGGTGGAAGGGATTTAACCTGCTCGACTATTTCTCGCCGACTCCCGGCAGAAATTCAGAAATCAATAAAACAACGGAAGATGATCTCAAATGGATGGCAGACTGGGGTTTTGATTTTGTCAGATTGCCAATTGCATATCCTCGCTATCTTGACTTCGACCAGGCAAGGAAAATCACAAAAGATGATTTTTATAAATTCAATACAAAAGTACTGGAAGAGATTGACCAGCTAATATTTATGGCCAATAAGCACGGAATGCACTTATCTCTTAATCTTCACAGGGCACCTGGTTATTGTATAAATGCGGGTTTCTTTGAACCATTCAATCTATGGAAGGACAAAGAGGCACAGGATGCATTTTATTTTCACTGGGGAATGTGGGCTGAAAGATATAAAAACATCTCATCTGAGAAAATCAGTTTTGATCTCCTCAACGAGCCTGCCTTCAAAGATGACCTTAATGACCAGTTCTCAAAAAGCAGTGCAGTCCCGGGAAATATTTACCGGATGGTTGCTGAAGGTGCAGCAAAAGCAATACGAGCTGCCAATCCCGACCGGATAATAATTGCAGACGGAAACAATGTCGGTAACAATACTGTTCCTGAACTTTTGGATCTTAATATTGCTCAAAGCTGCAGGGGATATTATCCACATTATATATCTCATTATCAGGCAACCTGGGTATTCAAGGATCCATCCAAAGCTCCGACTCCTGTCTGGCCCGGAACTATTGAAGGCAAATACTACGGGAGAGAACAGTTGGAAGAGTACTATAAACAATGGATCGACCTGATCAATAAGGGAGTGGGAGTTCATTGCGGAGAATGCGGCTGCTGGAAAAAAACTCCACATAATATATTTCTTGCCTGGTTTGAAGATGTCATCGATATTCTGACAAAAAATGGCATTGGTTACGCACTCTGGAACTTCAGGGGAGATTTTGGCTTATTGGATTCAGGCCGGACAGATGTAAATTATACCGACTGGTATGGACACAAACTGGATTCAAAGCTGCTCGATCTGCTTAAAAAGTACTAATGATATGAATTGTAGTACCTTCGATAATCATTTTTCACTAGTCAAAACCCCAAGTGGGTAAGATTATCTTGGATCGTATTTTGCCTTTTCAAGAATTCCCTGGCTATCAGTATTTTTCATAAGATCTTCCAGAGTAATACTCTTATTATTCATCATAAACGATTCAACAATCCTGAATCCGATCCAGACAACGGCCCTTCCCGGTGACTCATTTGAGAAACAGGAAGTGAATGGGGCTTCCCCTGTCAGTTTTCTTTTGGTAAGCTGCTCGGAACTGAATAATAAATTATGTTCAACAAGGTACTGCCACATCTGTGATTCATTGTTCCTGCAAAATTTCATCTGTCCGGCAGCATATCCAAATATCAGATTTTCATCATGTTCCGGTAACATTGATTTTACAAAATAAAGTAACTTGCCTTCATGGATCATTTCTGCCAGTACATTGTCTGTTTTATATCCCATTTCTTTATAATTCCATTCAGATGAAGCCCACGCATACATACAATCAGAAACAATATTGAAGGGATTCATTTTGGCAGTCTGGTACTTGTAAAATTGTAATCCGGGATAATACTTGCAGTCTGATCCAAGGTACTTGTCAAGCCCTATACCGAGAACCGAATCCCCTACAATAATGCTGTTATTAAATCTGGTTATGCAGGTAAAAATTCCCGGGATCTTTTTCAACGGGAAGTAATACTTATAATGAATAAATGCCTGATTAAGTTCCTTTTCAAGATTCTTTATTTCCGGGAAAACCTGCATCGTGCCTGTATAAACCTCATTATTAAGTTTATCTGTACAGAACCTTAAGAGCCCGTCACTCCAGGTTGAATCAGTAATCTCTCCTATATTAATTACATATCCAAAGTATTTCAGGAATCCGTCATACTTCTCCATAAGGGCCGGAATCTTTTCTTTAATTTCAGATGGATTCATTGTAAAGAGATCTGTTTCAAGCCGTTTTATGGTAATATTGACAGCAATTTTTGAAGTATCAACTTTAAAATGATCTCTTCTGCAGGAAATCAGAGTAATGGGAAGAATCATTAAAAGTAAAGGACCAAATAGTTTGAGCTTCATTGTTGACCGATTTGAAAATGCTAAAATAGATACTTTCGGTTAATAAGCCAACATTTGTAAACGATTGAATAACTTCAATTTTTATTTGCTATTTTTACATTAGAGATATGGCTATTTTGCCGGATAACAGAAATCAATATTTATATCAGAAATGAGAACATTATCTCGTAGAACAATAAGCGGAATTTCAAAGCTGTCATTAATGGTATTATTATCATTATCTGGCAGGCTTACTGCTCAAAATATCAGCTTCGGGATATTTGCAGATCCGGTAATAAGCTGGTTCTCCTCAAATACCAACCTGACACAAACTAATGGAGCAATGGCAGGTTTTAATTTTGGCTTCACATTTAACAAGTATTTCAGTACCAACTATGCTTTTTCAACCGGGTTAAATATTATGAATGCCGGGGGAAAACTTAGTAATACGGATACAATCAATATGAGTTTAAACAATCTTTCAGTTAAAGTTTTACCGGGAAAACTGGTCACATACAAGGTTCAGTATCTATGTGTGCCTATTGGGCTTAAGTTCAAATCCAAACAGATAGGATACATTACATTTTTCTCAGATATCGGGCTTGATCCGAAGGTCATAATCGGAGGAAAAGTAGATATTCCATCTCTCAATATCAAGGGAGAAGGAGCAATGGACGAATTGAGAACTTTTAATATTTCTTACCATATTCTTACCGGGATTGAATATTCTCTCGGAGGTTCGACTGCAGTGGTTTTGGGTCTGGGTTATGAAAATAATTTCCTTGATGTGACAAAAGATATCAATAATCAGCCAAGCGATATGGTAACACAAAACATCATAAAGTTCAGGATTGGATTAAACTTCTAATCAGGAGATTATGAGAATCAGCATTGCCCAAATTAACTATCATATTGGCAACTTCCCAAGAAACAAAGAACTGATCTGCAATGCCATCAGAAAAGCCAAAGCCGATGGCTCGGATCTTGTTGTATTTTCCGAACTTTCAGTTACCGGCTATCCGCCCCTTGATCTGCTTGATCATTATGATTTTATAGAGAAATGCAACGCAACAGTTCTTGAAATCGCGAAAGAGTGTGTCGGTATTACGGCTATAGTAGGCGCGCCGACAATAAACAGGAATCCGGAAGGCAAAAAATTATTCAATTCTGCATTGGTTCTTTCTGAAGGCAAAATAATCTTTGCTGCCAATAAAGCGCTATTACCGACTTATGATATTTTTGATGAATATCGCTATTTTGAACCGGAAAAAACTTTTTCGATCCTTTTATTTAAGGAATTGAAAATTGCTCTGACAATTTGTGAGGATTTGTGGGATGAACAGCCATTCGACAATGAGTTTGAGAAATCGAGACTTTATAGTATTTCTCCAATGGATGAGCTTTCCAGGCAAAATCCCGATCTGATAATAAACATTTCAGCATCGCCATTTTCCTATACCCATATCGATGCAAGAATTAATATATTCAGGAATAAGGCAAAAAAACTCAAGATTCCTGTAATATCAGTAAATCAGATCGGAGCTAATACTGAACTCATTTTTGACGGAGGATCAGTGATTGTCAACAGAAAAGGCGAAGTATCCCATCAACTGCCGTTTTTCAGGGAAAGTCTTTTTACTATTTCACTCGATGAAGTTTTTAGTGAAACAGTAGTAGATACTGAGCAAAAGACAAATATCACAGAATTGATTGAAAAAGCCCTGGTTATAGGCATTAGCGATTATTTTTCAAAGATGAATTTTAAGAAAGGCATAATAGGTTTATCAGGAGGAATAGATTCTGCTGTATGCCTCTGTCTTGCTACTGAGGCTCTCGGCCATGAAAATGTTACGGCTCTTTTGCTTCCCTCAAGATATTCATCTGAGCATTCAGTTTCCGATGCAGTTAAGCTTGCAGTCAATCTTGGCGTGAAACATGAGATTATAAACATTGAAAAGCCATTCACAGCATTTGAAGAGGTAATGTCTCCTCTCTTTGCTGGTATGGATAGAGATGTCACCGAAGAAAATATACAGGCAAGGATCAGGGCCGTTATACTGATGGCAGTCGCAAATAAATCGGGGTATATCCTGCTTAATACTTCAAATAAAAGTGAAGCTGCAGTTGGCTATGGAACACTTTATGGAGATATGGCAGGGGGAATTTCTATCATTGGTGATGTTTATAAAACAGATGTTTATAAGCTTGCAGATTATATAAACAGGGATAAAGAGATTATTCCCCGAAATATCATTAAAAAAGCTCCTTCAGCAGAGTTAAGACCGGATCAGTTCGACACCGATTCATTGCCTGAATATAAAATACTGGATTCAATTCTTTACCAGTATATTGAACTCCAGAAACCGGTTTCATTTATAAAATCTTCAGGCTTTGATAATGTTCTTGTTGATAAGGTCCTGAAAATGATCAACTCAAATGAATATAAACGTTACCAGGCTCCACCTGTTCTGCGTATCTCTTCGAAGGCTTTTGGCGCCGGACGAAGAATGCCTCTTGTTGCGAAATACTAGAAGCTGACAACTCGGACCTTCAGCGGACAATAATCGACCTCCGTTGTACAGTTTTGTGATATAAATCATCTTCAGCTTTTAAGGTTGAGCAATAATGCATATTTGCAATATTCTGTCATATTGAGCTTTACAAGTGCTTGAAATTGAATATGTTAAAAAATGTTAATTCAGTTTTAATAAAGAAATTTTATTAACTTTGATATGTTATTTAACATAAACTTATTATGCTTTATAAGAATACATACATAGAACAATGCCTTGAGGGGAATTTTTCTTTATTGACGGGACTTAATCAAAAAGAAAAGGAGACTCTCATTCAACATCACACATATGTACAGTACAAAAAGGGGGAACTGCTTTTGAAGGAGGGTGAATTGCCTCGCGGATTAATTTGCCTTTCAGCAGGAAAAGTGAAGGTATTCAAAGAAGGCGTAGGAGGTAGAGAACAGATACTCCGAATGGTAAGACCACAAGGGTTTATAGGCTATCGGGCAATTTTTGCCGGTGATACTTACTGTGCGTCAGCAATTGCCATTGAAGATTCTGCAATCTGCATCTTTGAAAAGGATTGCTTTATCAAAATAGTCCGCAAGAATTCTGATCTGGCTATGAAGGTAATGAAAAGCTTTGCCGATGAGCTTGGTTTCTCCAACAACAGGACTGTCTCCCTCACTCAGAAGCATATCAGGGGTCGTCTGGCTGAATCATTATTAGTACTCAGAGATACTTACGGTTTTGAAAATGACGGTAAAACAATAAGGGTTTACCTTTCCAGAGAAGATATAGCGAACCTTTCAAACATGACAACCTCAAATGCAATAAGAACTTTATCGAACCTAGCTTCAGAAGAGATTATATCCATGGAGGGTAGAAAAATAATGATCCTTGATTGTCATAAACTTGAAAAGATCAGTGAGTTAGGGTAACTTCTTCTGATTACCGGTCTTGTCCGGCATGAATCTACTTACTGTAAAATACTCTTTTAACCCTTGATGGAATTGAGGTCAGTATTTCATAAGGTATTGTCTCACATTTCTCTGCAATTTCTTCAACTCTGATATTATTACCAAAAATTTCAGCCTCATCTCCTTCAGATGCATTAACCGCGGTTACATCAGCCATACACATATCCATGCATATATTCCCAATCAATGGAACGCGTGAATTTCTGATAAAAAGATTACCCTTCCCATTGCCAAGTTTTCTGCTAAGCCCGTCGGCATATCCTACTGGCAAAATGGCAATAACCCTGTCTTTGTCAGAGACATCTGCACAACTGTAACCCACAGGTTCTCCTGCAGGAATGCGCTTCATCTGCGATATTCTTGTAATAAATCTGCCAGCGGGTATAAGATCATACTTGCCAAAATTGCCTATACCGTAAATTCCAATACCAGGTCTTACCATATCAAACTGATAATCAGGGAACCTGACAATACCTGAAGAATTGAGAATATGGCGCAAAATACTATATCCAAGTGAATTTTCAATCAGAGAAGCAGCAGTCAGGTAGGTCTTTACCTGGCTGATGGTGAAACTGTCGAATTTAGGATCATCTGAGGCAGCCAGATGCGAGAATACAGAAATAACCTTCAATCTTTCAGAAGTTTTCAAAAGCGAAATGAGTTCGTTTATTTCATCTGGCATTAATCCGAGCCTGTGCATTCCGGAATCAATTTTAATATGAACAGGGTAACCTACTAATCCATGCCGGGAAGCAATTTCTGCAAATTTTCTTAAAATAGGGATTGAGAATATCTCCGGCTCAAGATTGTACCTGATAATCAATTCGAATGCAGACGTTTCCGGACTCATAACCATTATCGGCAGTGTGATGCCTGATTCTCTCAGTTCCACTCCTTCGTCGGCATATGCGACTGCCAGATAATCCACCCTATGATATTCAAGAAGATTTGCAATTTCAGATGACCCTGCACCATAGGCGAATGCTTTCACCATAGCCATTATCCTGGTACTAGCTGACAGATGTCGTCTGAATTCATTCAGGTTGTGTGCGACAGCGTCCATGTTAATTTCGAGCACGGTCTGATGAACCTGCTGCTCGAGCAATTCACTGATCTTTTCAAATTCAAATGCCCTGGCTCCTTTAATCAGTATTGTCTCATTCCTGAAATCACCGTGATTGAAATTACGAACAAAGTCATTGGTCGAATTGAAAAATATGCTTCCTGTTTTAAAACTTGTATTATTTGCTTTGAGAGCTTTTCCTATACCAATAAACCTCTCAATTCCAGACTGTTTAATAAGTTTACCTACATCGGAATATAATTCCTTTTCATCCCTTCCGATCTGAATAAAATCAGAGAGGATCAGCGTTGTCTTTTTTGCATTTTGAGATTTAAGATATTCCAGGGCCATTCCAAGTGAACCAGGATCGGAATTATAATAATCTTCGATCAGATGGCAATCATTAATACCATTTTTGAGTTCCATCCTCATGGCAACTGAAACCAGCCCGGACAATCCTTTTCTGATTAATTCAGAATCAATTCCAGATGAAAGACAGACCGCAGCTGCAGTAATTGCGTTTTCAACAGAAGCTCTGTCAGCAAACGGAATTACAAAGAACAGAATCATGCCATTATAGGTAATCTCAACTTCCGTTTTTTCAGCTGAAGAAATTTTCTTCTTCACAAAAATTGCAGCATTTTCATTTTCAAATGACCAGCCAACAAGTTTTTTAGTGCTCAGATTCCTGTCTGTGGAAAGAAGCTTATGAATAATCTCATTATCTCTGCAATAAACTATTACAGCAGAATTTTTAAACAGCTTGATTTTCTCAGCCGCTTTTGTTTCCAGATCATGGAAATTTTCCTGATGGGCATCCCCTATATTTGTAATAACCCCGATATCAGGATCTATCACTTTCTGAAGCCGCTCCATTTCACCTGGAAGAGAGATTCCTGCTTCAATAATACCGATTTTGTACGCAGAATTAAGTTTCCAGACTGACAATGGCACACCTACCTGTGAATTATAGCTTTTGGGGCTTCTGACAACTGGAATGGACAATGCCAGAATATCTGCAAGCCACTCTTTTACAATGGTCTTCCCGGTGCTGCCTGTTATACCAATTACAGTGCCTTTGAATTGTTTCCTTTTATATGCAGCAAGATCCTGGAGGGCACGTATAGTATTTCCTACCTGAATAAAGGAGCTTCCTGAAAAGGTATTCAGCCCGGCTGGTAAATCTTCAACAATAAAAATTCTGATTCCCCGCTTGTATAACTGTTCTATGAAAATATGTCCATCATGATTAACTCCCCTGATTGCGAAAAATGCCAATCCTTCGGAAAAATTGAATTGACGACTATCTGTAAGAAGTTCCCTGACTAACAGATCCGGACTACCTGTAAGCTTTCCCTGAACTATATCGGCTATATCTGAAGTATTGATTTTCACGTTTATTTGTAAGAGAATCTGAAATAAGTCTAAATTTCCTTGAAGTTACATAAAACCAGCTTTGAATGATAAAGCATGAATGAGGATTATTTGTTCATTGCTTTGTTATAGCAGCTTCTGCAAAGAGGTTCATAAATGTTTTTTTCACCGAGAAGTACAACCTGCTCTTCATTTGATTTCCGGTGGGAGTACTGGGCAAGATTACCGCACCGCATACAGATAGCATGAACCTTGGTCACGTATTCAGCTATTGCCAAAAGAGCTGGCATCGGACCAAAAGGTTCTCCCATAAAATCCATGTCCAAACCCGCAACCAGTATTCTTATACCGCTGTCTGCCAGCTTATTGCAAACGTCAACTATTGATTCATCAAAAAACTGGGCTTCGTCAATTCCAACCACATCGACATCACCGGCAAGCAATAAAATAGAAGAAGCATTATCGACAGGAGTGGAATTTATTGATTTTTCATCGTGAGAAACAACCCTGGTCTCTGAATATCGCGTATCGAGCGATGGCTTGAAAATCTCTACTTTTAGTCCGGCAAACTGAGCCCTGCGCAATCTTCTGATAAGCTCCTCTGTCTTACCTGAAAACATAGAACCGGTAATGAGCTCAATTGAACCTCTTTTCCCTTCTGATCTTACCGAATTTTCAAGAAAATCCATCTTTGGTTAAATATATTTGTCTGAAAGTAAATAGTATTTCTAATACTTCAGGACTTTTAGAATATTAGTTACTTTTGCAAAATAAAGAAAATGGTTTGTTTTATTTACATTTAGTCCCATGGATTTCAATACAACCATAGATATAATTATTAAAGATCTCCGTGAAGCACGTGAAATCATTGACGATCTTAAGAATTATCCCGGAGTACCCCAATTACAGATTGAGTTAATTAAATCGAAATGCAAAAGCGCTGAAGAAATCATTGCTCTTCTGAAAACCATGAAGCCTGATAATATATCTCAGGCAGGTCATGAAGCTGAAAATGTTAAAGATACAAAGTCTTTTGCGAAGGTAAATCCTGATCCATTAATTGAAATTAATGATGAAGATGAAGGTGAATCTGGTTCCATTTCTGTCGATAAGATTAAAGAAACTGAGGTTCGAGAACTGACCGGAATTAAGGATTCAGTTGGTGAAACTGATGTTGTAATCAGTGAGAAAACAAAGGACAAATTACCTGAGGCAAATATAGTCGCGGATAAATTCAGCGTTATTTCAAGTTCATTACACGAGCAACTTGGAAATAGAATCAGTGACCCTGATCTTTCATCTGTTTTAAAATTAAAACCCGTAACTGATCTTACTGAAACTATCGGAATTAATGACAAGTTCCTTTTTGTACAGGAAATTTTCAAAGGAAATCAGGTGGCTTATAATGAAGCAATTGAAAAGCTGAATAAAGTTATCAGTCTTTCAGATGCAAAAGCTATAATAATGAGTTATACCGGTGAAAGTTTAGAGAATGAACCTGTGAAACTACTCATTGACCTGGTAAAACGGAAATTACCTGCAGATGAGTAAGTTATACCTGGTTCCTACTCCGGTAGGCAATCTGAAAGATATCACTTTCAGAGCTGTGGAAGTTCTTGAAAACGCAGATCTTATTCTTGCTGAAGACACACGGCAGGCCAGAAAGCTCCTGTCTCATTATAACATTAAAACACCGGTGCAATCTCATCACATGTTCAATGAACATAAGACCGTTGAGACAATTTGTGATAAAATCGCATCAGGACAGACAATTGCACTAATTTCGGATGCTGGCACTCCGGGAATTTCAGATCCCGGTTTTCTTCTTGTCAGAACATGCATTGAAAACGGAATAGCAGTTGAGACGCTGCCCGGTCCGACAGCTTTTATCCCGGCACTTATTAATTCCGGCCTTCCATGCGAAAGGTTTTGCTTTGAAGGTTTTCTCCCACAGAAAAAGGGTAGACAAAAAAAATTGCTGGCATTAAAAGAGGAGAGCAGAACCATGGTTTTCTATGAATCACCATATCGGCTGGTAAAAGCTTTGGATGAGATGACAGCAGTTTTCGGAGCTGAACGAAAGGCATCTGTTTCAAGAGAGATAAGCAAGATCTTTGAGGAAAATATCAGAGGCTCATTGTCTTTTCTTTCAGAACATTACAGGAATAATCCGCCAAAAGGAGAGATCGTAATAATTGTTGCCGGGGAGAAGTAAAAGTATTTAAAATGAACTTGAAGTTGAAGCTTGCCTACTGGCAGGCATATGCCTAAGGATTAATTCCAAAGAGAATTTTACTTCAGGCACTCAGACTCAAGTTTTTTTGCTATAGTATTTGGAACATTTATTCTACTTAATGAGAAGCATTTTAGTTATTTTATTTGTTTTTATTTTCACTAACAATATTTCTGCCCAGGTACTGAAAGGTACAATAAAAGACTCCTCGGGAGAGCCTTTGGCTTATTCAACAGTCTATATCCGAGAGCTTCAGCAAGGCACAACTTCAAATACCAAAGGCAATTATGAAATACATCTTCCGGAAGGCAAATACACTGTTGTATTCCAGAGTCTTGGTTTTGCACCCGATATCAGGGAAATAACTCTTGGCAAAAATATTATCAATCTCAATATTGTGCTTCAGACCCAGTATTATGAAATACCTGAAGTCAGGATAACGGCTTCAGGTGAGGATCCAGCCTATGGAATAATGAGGAAGGTAATTGGGTTGGCACCTTATTATCTCAATCAGATCAGTCATTACCAAGCTGAGGTTTATCTGAAGGGCAATCTTGTAATTAAAAAAATACCAAAGCTTTTGCAAAAATCAATGAAAGTCGAAGCAAGAGATGAGGCCGGGAATTCAGTCAGCAGTACAACTATGAAAGCAGGAGATTCGTACCTTATGGAATCTGTGAATGAACTTGAATTCAATGCTCCTGACAAATACATCCAGCGGGTGATTTCATATCAGAGTACATTTCCTGCAGAGGGAAATGGAATATCACCAATGGATTTCATTCAGGCAAGCTTTTATCAGCCGGTTTTTGGCAACATGGCAATATCTCCTCTTTCACCTGAAGCATTCTCTTATTACAGGTTCAAATATCTTGGTTCTTCCGCGCAGGGTAAGTTTTTCATTAATAAAATACAGGTAATTCCAAAACGGAAAAGTCAGCAACTATTTGAAGGTACTATATTTATAATTGAAGATCTCTGGTGCCTGCATAGCTTAGACCTTGTAAATGAAAATATTGCAGGGAAAATAAGGATCCAGCAGGTATACATTCCGGTTCAGGAAAATGTTTGGATGCCTGTCAGTCATAAGTTTGAGATTGAAATAAGTATTATAGGATTTAAAGCTGACGCCGGTTATGGAAGTTCAATAAAATATGATAGTGTTACTCCTAATACCGTTTTGAAAAGACCATCATTCACCGGACCTTTTTCAAGCGATAAACTTTTATCCCGGCAAAAGCAGGAAGATACTACTGTATCAAAAACTAAGAAACAAATTGAGAAAATACTTAATAAAGATGAGCTTACAAACAGGGATATGATTAAACTGTCGGGGCTTATGGAGAAAGAATCAAAAAGTAGTCAGAGCGACAGCGCGAAGAAAAGTCTTGAAATAAAAGAAAATATAAGGCACATAATTGAAAAAGATGCATCAAAAAAAGATAGTTCATATTGGACAAAAATAAGACCAATACCTCTTTCGGAATCTGAATATAAGAGCCTCAGAGTCAGTGATAGTCTTAAGGCGAAACTTAACATGAAGGACCAGAAAAATGATACCTTAAAAACAGCTGGTAAAAGGAAGATCAAAATTGTTAAGATGCTAAACAATATCACTTTCGGACATACCTGGGCAGATACCATAGGGTTCAGCTTTGTGAATGGCGGCCTGATTAACTTTAAAAAGATTTATTTCAATCCTGTGGATGGATTTGTTTATGGAACTGATTTCAGGTTTTCAAAATCCTGGAAGAACGGTAATCGGCTTTCATTTTATCCTGATTTTCTGTATGCATTCAGCAGAGAACAGTTAATGTGGAGCATCAATTCCCAGTATAACTTTGACAGGCTGCATCAGCGACAACTCTATTTTAAAACCGGTATGGGAAGCAAAGATTTCAATAATAATGGCGGTATAAATGTCTTCCTCAATTCTATTTCTTCACTTCTCCTGAAGGAAAACTGGCTTAAATTATATGAAAGCAGGTATTTTATGGCAGGTTATAAAAGTGAGCTGACTAATGGGCTTTATGCTGAATACAACACTACTTTTGAAGACCGGGCAATTCTTTCAAACACAACCAGTTACTCCTTAATAAAATCGTCGAAAGATTATTCCGCAAATGTGCCGGAAAATCCTTTTCTAAATAATACAACTACTATTGACAATCTGCTGCAAAATCAGAAACATGCAGATGTTGCTGCAATACTGACATATACTCCCAGACAAAAATACAGGATACATGATAAAGTTAAAGTTCCAATGGGATCTGACTGGCCAACATTCACGCTTTCTTATAAACATGGAATTAATGAATCAGCTCAACCTGCATCTTCCTGGAAAGGTTATGATCTGATTAAATTTGAAGCATCAAAAAGCAATGAAACAGGAGCTTTCGGCCAGTACTTTTGGATCATCAGGAGTGGTGGATTCTTTAATAACTCCCAAATTCCATTCTATGACTTCTTTCATTTCAGTTCACAGCAAATACCAGTATTGTTGAATAATTACAGAGATGCTTTTATGCTGCCAGGATATTATTCTTTAAGTACTTCCGAATTCTTTGCAGAGGCTCATGCCAGGTATACAAATCCGTACCTGTTTTTAAAACTACTTCCCGGCCTTAGCAATACGCTTATCCGCGAAAACCTCAGCACTTCTTTCTTATGGTCAAGATATCAGAAATGCTATACTGAAATAGGGTACAGTCTTAGTGAGATATTTTTACTTGGGGAGATAGGAGTATACGCCGGGTTTGATAATTTCAGATATAAAAGTACAGGAGTAAAGCTTGTACTGAATTTCCACTAAGAAATATTATGCAAATGGCGGTTCAGATTGATAATCAGTTTCATTCTCAAATTTATCTCCCAGCTTTTTCATGTCATCATGATTCATTTTAGAGCCGAATGTCATACTTTGCCTGCCCTGGCGTGTATCAATATCTCCTTCAATCTCAAAGTCTTCAATGTCGACAAAGAAAGCTTTTTCTTCCCGGAACCTCAACCTGATGTCATCTACAGGACCGTTTCTGTTTTTGGCAAGAATAATTTCAGCAATACCTTTTGTGGAAGATCCATCTTCAAATTCGACAATACCGAACTTATCCTGCCTGTGGATAAAAACCACCATATCTGCATCCTGTTCTATAGCTCCTGACTCCCTCAGGTCAGATAACTGGGGCCTTTTTGATCCGCCTCTTAATTCCGCCGATCTGTTAAGCTGAGACAAAGCAATAACAGGAACACCAAGTTCCTTTGCAATGCTTTTCAACGATCGCGAAATATTGCTGACTTCCTGCTCACGACTCCCCGAATTCTGAGGTCCTGTCATCAGCTGGAGATAGTCAATAATTACGAGGTCGAGTTTATGCTGAGCCATTAATCTCCGGCATTTTGCACGCAATTCGGTAATTGTTATTGCCGGAGTATCATCAATGAATATCGGAGCTTGAACCAACCTCTTTATCCTGGAATCAAGTTGTTTCCATTCTTCTTCATTCAACCTGCCGTTTTTGATTTTGCCGCCAGGGATATCTGTCTCAGCTACAATCAGTCTGTTTACCAGCTGGACAGATGACATTTCGCAGGAGAATATTGCAACTTTTTTACCATGATCAATTGCCATATTCCTTGCCATAGACAAAGCAAAGGCAGTCTTACCCATCGAGGGACGAGCAGCAATAATGGTAAGCTCTGATTTCTGCCATCCTGATGTCAGCCTGTCAAGTTTTGTGAATCCGGAAGGTATGCCGACAAGAGCGTCCTCCCTTTTACCTGCCTCTTCAATTTCTCTAATTGCTTCCTTTATAACCTCATGAATTGGAGCAACTTCCCTTTTAATGTTGCCTTCAGCTATCTGGAATATAGAATCTTCAGAATAGTCCAGCAGTTCAGTAATATCATATGTATCGTCAAATGATCTGTTCTGTATTTCTGTAGCGACCCGGATGAGCTCTCTCTGGATATATTTCTGTGAGACAATCCTTGCGTGGTATTCAACATGTGCTGCAGATGCAACCTTTGAGGTAAGCTGGGTCAGATATACAGCCCCTCCGACACTATCAAGTTCATTGGTAGCCCGGAGCTCTTCGGTAACTGTATATAGGTCAACGGCAAATTCCCGGGCTGCCAGGGCAACAATTGCATTGAAGATTTTCTGATGTGTCTCCTTATAGAAACTTTCTGCTTTGAGAATATCCAATACCGTAATTACAGCTTCTTTATCCAGCATTATAGCTCCCAGGACAGCTTCTTCCATATCCACTGCCTGTGGTGGAACCTTGCCATAGTCAGGAATTGGGGTTATTGCAGGCCTGGCACCTGGTCTTTGTTTTGCCATCAATTATATCTTATTGTATTTTAATTACTTGGAGAATTATTATTTCATCCATGGAACCATTTTCAAAGGTATTAATTACATAAGAGAACGGTTGATCTGCGATACTTTTTGTTACAAACATTTTATGTTTAAAACTTGTTGAAAAACCAAAAAACATCTATTTGACTTAAAATTCAAATCCGAATGGTACTTTTACATCAAATAACAGAATATGGTCATATTCCCAAAGGCTAAAATCAATATCGGGTTACGGATAACTGGGAAAAGACCAGATGGTTTCCATGACATCGAGACCATTTTTTATCCGGTATGTCTTTGTGATGCAATTGAATTTATGGTTCCCGAACTACCTTTGGAGGATGATATTCTGAAGGTGACAGGAATTCCGGCAAATCAATCTCCTTCCGATAATCTGGTAATTAAGGCAGTCAGGAAGATTCGTGAAATAAAAAAGATTCCTTTTCTAAAGCTCCATCTGCATAAAGCCATTCCTATCGGAGCAGGTCTTGGAGGTGGTTCGTCGGATGCAGCTACTTTGATTAAATCGGTGAACAGATATTTTAATCTTGAATTGAGTAATGAAAAGCTTAAAGAAATCTCACTTGAACTCGGTAGCGATTGCCCGTTTTTTATTAATGGAAATCCTTCATTTGCTGAAAGCAGAGGTGAACTTTTGACACCTGTTAAGTCTCTGCCGGAAGGGTTACAACTTTTGTTAGTCAATCCGGGAATATTTGTTAATACCCGTGAAGCCTACAGTCTATGCAATTCAAAAAAGCCATCCACAAATCTTAAAGATATTTACAGTCTTGGAATTTCAGAATGGAAAGATCTGATTATAAATGATTTCGAAGAATTCATTTTTATGAAATACCCTCAAATAGCTAAAATTAAGAAGACTTTGTACGAAATGGGGGCAGTTTACAGTTCGATGTCGGGAAGCGGTTCGACAGTATACGGGATTTTTTACAATAAGCCAGTAATTCCTGAATCAATCAGGAATATGGTTATCTATTCAGATGTTCTGTAAAGGAGAATATTATAAATCTCAGTTATCACACTTATTCTAATTCAATCAGAAGTTTTCCCTTTGAGATTTTATCCCCCTTATTCACAAGAATTTTTTTTATCAGACCCGAAATAGGTGATTTAAGTTTGTTCTGCATTTTCATTGCATCGAGGATCATCATTTCTTCTCCCTTTTCAACTGATTGTCCCTCTGTAACCATAATATCCAGAACTGTTCCCGGAATAAAACTCAGAATCATTTTTGGATCCAAGGGTTGATATTTCTTCCTGGTTTCAAATTTCTTACTGAGCCTCGTTTTATACAGACTTTCATCAATATTGAGTGATTTCAAAGCATCATTTGCTGGCATCTTAGTCATTGGTTGATCATTAAATGGCACTAATCAAAAAGGAGGAAGCCCATGTTTCTTATCAGGAACAGAAATGTCCTTATTTTCAGATATTTCCAGTGAGTGCATAAGAATCTTCCTTGTTTCTCCGGGTTCAATTACGGCATCAACGTAACCACGGGATGCTGCTACGTAAGGATTGGCAAACTTATCTTTATATTCCTGAACTTTCTTTTTTCTCATCTCATCAGGATTATCAGCAGACATTATTTCTTTCCTGAAGATAATATTTGCAGCCCCTTCAGGACCCATAACTGCTATTTCAGCACCGGGCCAGGCGTAAACAAAGTCTGCACGCAAGTGTCTTGATGACATTGCGATATAACCGCCACCATATGCTTTTCTGAGTATAACAGTCAGCTTCGGAACTGTAGCTTCACTGTAAGCATACAGAACTTTTGCTCCATGCCTGATAACACCAGCATGTTCCTGATCCACTCCCGGGAGATATCCGGGAAGATCAACAAAGGTGATTATAGGAATATTAAAAGCGTCGCAGTAACGGATAAATCTGGCAGCTTTATCAGATGAATCAACATCAAGAACTCCTGCCATTTCCATTGGTTGGTTGGCGACGAAACCTGTGGTTCTTCCACCCATTCTTCCGAATCCGATCACGATGTTTTTTGCGTAGAGTTCCTGTATTTCGAAGAAATCTGAATTGTCTACAATGGCCCTGATAACATCCTTTACATCATAAGGAAGGGTCGGGTCGTTAGGTACAATTTTTTCTATCTTATAATTCGGTTTAGGTTCGCCTGGTTCAAAAGCCCTTGCTTTCCTCTTATTATTCCAGGGGATGAAAGTAATAAGTTTTTTAATTTGCTCAAAGCATTCGTCTTCAGTCAGGGCAAAGAAGTGAGCATTACCTGTTATCTCGCTGTGAACCCTTGCCCCACCAAGATCTTCCATAGAAATTTCTTCACCGAGAACAGTTTTTATAACCTCAGGACCAGTAATGAACATTTTTGAGATATTGTCCACCACAAAAACAAAATCAGTAAGAGCCGGGGAATAAACGGCGCCTCCGGCACAAGGGCCAAGAATAACAGATAATTGAGGTATAACACCGCTTGACAAGGTGTTACGAAAGAAAATTTCCCCATATCCGGCAAGCGAATTGACCCCTTCCTGAATTCTGGCGCCTCCCGAGTCGTTGATACCAATAAGCGGCATTCTCATCTTAAGAGCATGGTCCATAATCTTGGTTATTTTCCTCGAGTGCATAAGACCAAGGGAACCACCGGCGACAGTGAAATCCTGCGCAAAAATTGCTACCGGGGCTCCATAGATTGTACCTGTACCAATAATTACGCCATCGCTGGGAAGTGATTTTTTGTCCATATCAAAGTCGCGGGCCTCATGCTCAACGAAAAGGTCATATTCATTGAATGAACTCTCATCCAGCAGCCCCATGATACGTTCCCGGGCAGTTCGTTTACCCATTGCTTTCTGCTTTTCGATTGCCTGTTCGCCTCCTCCAAGAAGTGCTTTTTCTCGTTTCTCCTGTAACTCCCTGATCTTACTATCCAATGCCATATTTATATTTTTACTTAAATAATTATTCTGCTATTCAGGTTACAATTTTAAGGAAATAGTTCAATAAAAGAAAGGTTTTTGTCAACATTCGACCGGGATTATCTGGTAAAACTGATGTCCATTCTTTTCAACTGATTATTTGAAAGTTACAAAATTAATAATTTCGACCATTGTATTATTTGGGAGCAATCCGGTAAAGGAACAGGGCAATTATAGAATAAAGCAGGTTAGGAATCCATAATGCAAGCATAGGATCGAGATTCCCTTTCAGCGAAAACTGAGAAGCAAACTGCATAAAAAGAATGTATGAAAAGCTTAACGCCAGGCCGACGCCTATCTGCATACCAATTCCTCCTCTCACCTTCTGGGATGAGAGTGAGACGCCAATGAGCGTAAGAATAAAGACGGCAAATGAGGTGGAATAACGTCGTTGTTTTTCAATCATATAGAGTTTCAGTTCATCTGATCCCTGAAGTTTTAGCAAGCTTATATAATCATTTAATTCGTGGTAAGTCATCGTTCCGACAAAATCCGGTTCACGGGCAAAATCCTCAGGTGTCACAGAAAGAGTAGTATCAATTCTTAATCCTTTGATTATAGAGTCATTTATTCCGTGAATATCCCTGATATAGTAATTCGAAGCGCTCCATTTACGGATAATAGTATCCCATTTTACCATTGGTGCCATAAGTTTTGATTCCAGATGACCACTATCATCAAACCTTTCAAGGCTGAAATTCCTACCAGACTGTGATTCAGGGTAATACATTTCCATATATGCATATACATTTTTATAAACCTGCCGGTGATAATTTGAAACGACTCCCATTCTCATTGAGGGATGTCTGTAGTATTTATTTTCAAAACCCATCCTTAATAGATTCGCATGAGGTATGACAAAATTTGTAAGAAGAAATGTAAGAATTGCAATAAAAAAAGATGACAGAAAATATGGCCACATCATTCTGCGGAAGCTCATGCCACTATTAAGAATAGCAATAATCTCTGTATTGACAGCCATCTTTGAGGTGAAGAAAATTACTGATATAAATACAAATAATGGAGCAAAGAGTGTAGCAAAATAGGGAATGAAGTTGAAATAGTAATCGAAAATAATTGCTTTGACAGGGGCATGATTCTCCATAAAATCATCTATTTTCTCGGTAAAATCGAATACGACTGCAATTGTAAGAATAAGGACAAGAGCAAAAAAGAATGTCCCGAGGAACTTCTTGATTATATAAATATCAATAATCTTGATTCTCAGGTCGTCTAAAGCCTTCCTGATAATTTCTTTATAATTTCGTTTTTCCATTTTGAATAATTGCGTTCTTCAATTTTTTTTCTTGCACAGCTTACCAGATCGAGGTAGAATGCCAGATTATGTATACTGGCAATCTGTGCTCCTAAAATCTCACCGGAAATTATCAGATGCCTCAGGTAGGCTTTTGAATAGGTTCTGCTTACCAGGTTAGCAGAACATGAGTCAAGCGGGGTGAAATCATCAGCCCATTTTTTATTTCTAATATTTATTATGCCATCCCAGGTAAATATCATTCCGTTACGTCCATTTCTTGTAGGCATCACACAATCAAACATATCGACACCTCTTTCAATTGCCTCAAGAATATTTGCAGGCGTCCCTACTCCCATCAGGTAACGGGGTTTATCTTCTGGCAATATTTCATTTACTATCTCAATAATGCGGTACATTTCCTCAGCAGGTTCACCAACAGATAATCCGCCAATAGCTATCCCTGCCATGTTACATGCCGCAGCATTTTCAGCTGATTCTTTACGGAGATCATCAAAAGTACTTCCCTGAACGATAGGAAACAACACCTGATCATATCCCCAAAATGGTTCTGTTTCTTTAAACCGTGTTATTGCGCGATCTAACCAGCGGTGTGTCAATGAAAGTGACTTTCTGGCATTTTTGTGATCGCAGGGGAATGGAGTGCATTCATCAAAAGCCATCATAATATCGGCCCCGATAATCCGCTGTATATCAATTGTATTCTCAGGAGTAAAAAGGTGTTTTGAGCCATCGATATGTGATCTGAAGAGTACTCCTTCTTCGGTAATTTTTCTCATTTCATTCAAAGAAAAAACCTGGTAGCCACCGCTGTCAGTAAGAATAGGCCTCTCCCATGCCATAAATTTATGTAATCCGCCAACAGTTTTCAGAATTTCTGTACCCGGTCTGAGAAACAGATGATAAGTATTTCCAAGAATAATTTTAGCATCAATATCTTCTGCTAGATCGCGCTGAAGGATACCTTTTACCGTACCGGCTGTTCCAACAGGCATAAATATCGGCGTCGGAATATCCCCGTGAGCCGTTTGAAGTATCCCTGTTCTTGCCTTTGATTCTTTATCTCTGCTCTTTAACTGGAACATTATTTAATCCGGTTTTTCAGAAGCACAAATGTAATTCATCTGTGTGGCCTTATAAAATTATCATTGTTTTTTTTGATGCTGTTCTCATAAAGAAGAAAATTGTTGAAAACTATCTTTTGCCTTTCCAATTATCTTTTTAATATTGCCAGCGAGAATTACCACCAACATGATACCCGGAGATAATCTGTTTTTGTTCATCATATTTTTAATTTTATGTTCCGCGACAGTAGTTCAGTTATTTTACTGGCTCTGGTTTTACCTTGCCCCTTATTTTTATAAACCTGTTGAAATTGAAAGTGGGAAAGAATCAGTTTCAATTATTATCTGTGCAAGAAATGAAGCAGAAAATCTCAGGGATTTTCTTCCTTCAATACTTGAACAGGATTATCCATCATATGAGGTAATTGTTGTAAATGATTGTTCAGAAGATAGTTCAGATGATGTTCTTGGACAGCTGCTTATGCAATATCCGAATCTAAAAGTTACATCAATCACCAAAGATCCTAAATTCACTCACAATAAGAAATTTGCACAGTTTATAGGTATTAAGGCTGCGATAAATGAAATCCTGTTATTTACTGATGCAGATTGTCAGCCGGAATCTGATAAGTGGCTGATGAATATGGTTTCGAATTTTGACAGTAAAACCGATTTTGTTCTTGGTTACGGAGGATATCTTAATGAAAAGGGACTTCTAAACATATATATAAGGTTCGACTCAATGTTCATTGCTATGCAATATTTAGGAATGGCATTGAGAAAAATCCCTTATATGGGAGTTGGACGAAACCTTGCATATCGTCGTTCCCTTTTTTTCAGAAACAAGGGGTTCGGTGCATATAATCACATTATTTCGGGTGACGATGATCTTTTCGTAAACTCTAACGCGTCAAAGAATAACACAAAAATTGAGTTGAGAACTGGATCATATACAAGGTCGGTTCCTTCATCAACCCTGTCAGGTTTTATCAAGCAAAAACAGAGGCATTTTACAACTGCAAAATACTATAAAACAGGGCATAAGCTTCTGTTGTTTCTTGAACCCTTTTCAAGGCTTCTCTTCTACGCCAGTTTTGCAGTATTAGTTTCAGTATTATATCTATGGCAATATGCCCTTGGTATATTCGGGTTAAGACTGATCATACAAACTTTTGTTTTAGCCTTGGTTCAGAAGAAGCTAAATGAAAAGGGTTTACTGATCTTCTCAATAATTTTTGATATCTTTTCACCGGTAATAAACGGAGTCCTTTATTTTAGCAATTTGCGTAACAAACCCGGGAGAAATACATGGAGATAGGAAACGATTTATCGGAAAAAGCTAAGAATGATCTGCAGCTTGTGGAACAGGCACGAAAAGGGAATGAAAAAGCATTTGCCTCCCTTTTAAATCGTTACCGCGACTCAATATATTTTATGCTCCTCAAAATGGTAAATAATTCTTCAGATGCTGAAGATCTGACAATTGAAGCCTTTGGGAAAGCATTCCGCAGTCTTGAAACCTATACTCCTACTTTTGCCTTCAGCACCTGGTTATTTAAAATTGCCACAAATAATTGCATCGATTTCATAAGAAAAAAACAAGCCTCTCCTTCGATTATAGATCAAGCCTCGGATGAAATGGATAGTTATACCGTTAACATTCAGTCTGATATGCCTGATCCGGAAGAAGCGCTGATTAACCGTCAGAAATTTGCACAGATCAGAGAGGTCGTAAGTCAACTGAAACCACGCTATAGAAATCTTATCGAATTACGATATTACAAAGAGTACTCTTACGAGGAGATATCAAAAGAGCTTGATCTGCCTATTGGTACAATAAAAGCCCAGCTTTTCAGGGCGAAAACCTTACTTTATAATATTCTGAATAAGACTGGAAACCGGTAAAGATGGAAGAAATATTAAAGTACTTCCCTGACCTTACAGACATTCAGAAAGAACAGTTTTCATGTCTGAAAAATCTTTATGAAGATTGGAATTTAAAGATAAATTTAATTTCAAGAAAAGATATGGGAAATTTTTACACTCACCATGTTCTTCACTCTCTTGCAATTGCAAAATTTATCAGATTCATTCCTGGCACAAATATTCTTGATGTCGGGACCGGAGGAGGCTTTCCAGGGATACCGTTATCAATTCTTTTTCCGTTAGTTAGGTTTTCCCTTCTTGACTCTATTGAAAAAAAAATTAAAGTTGTAAGAGAAGTAACAAAAGAGCTTAATCTTTCTAATGTCAATCCTGTGAGAATGCGGGTTGAAGATTATCATGAAAGATATGATTTTGTTGTAAGCCGTGCGGTCACAGCCTTTCCCGGATTTGTAAGGCTGACATCAAAAAATATTTCAAAGGAAGGGAAAAACAGACTTCTGAATGGGATTCTATATCTCAAAGGCGGGGACCTTTCTGAAGAATTGACAGGATTAAAGACCAAGGTCACTATCCTCGATATTAAGGACTTTTTTACTGAACCATTTTTTGAGACAAAGCGTATTGTCTATTTGCCGGTCTGATTTTTTATAAAAAAAATGGCTTCTGATTTTGAAATTGGAAAAAAATATTACCTTTGCGATCTCAATTCAGAAAGTTAGAATAAAAACCGTTCACAATGAAAAGAACATATCAGCCGTCAAGAAAAAAGAGAGTCAATAAGCATGGGTTCAGGGAAAGAATGTCAACTGCTAACGGCAGAAGAGTTCTGGCAGCACGGAGGGCAAAAGGAAGAAAAAAACTGACTGTCACTCCAGAACTTAAACTAAAAGGATAATTTCAGCTTTAATATCTTATTTAAAGGTGTCTTCGGAAAAGGCACCTTTTTTATTCGACAAATTTCAGATGGAATAATTACTAATTTTGCAAATCATAAAGCCAGAATGAAATGATTGATTTCCTGAAATATATTTATGATTCTGATATCAGGGGAATTGCGGAAAAAGTCACCGGAAATAAAAGAATAACTCCAGAAGAGGGACTGATCCTCTACCAGAAAGCCGATTTGCCGCTTCTTGGAGTTCTGGCTGGCATAGTCAGACGCAGGTTTAATGGCAACTTAGTATACTTTAACAGGAATTTTCATATAGAACCCACAAACAAGTGTGTTTACAACTGCCGTTTCTGCTCCTATCATAAACCCGCAAAAGATCCGGAAAGCTGGGAGTACAGTATTGAGCAGATGCTTGATATTGTAAAGAAGTTTGATGAAAAGAAAGTTACTGAGGTTCACATTGTTGGAGGAGTTCATCCGGAACACGATCTGCATTATTATGGAACATTGATTAAAAAGATCAGACACCACCGACCTTCACTTCATATTAAAGCATTCTCGGCCATTGAGCTTGATTACATGATCAAATCTGCAGGCTTAACTATTGAAGAGGGGTTGAAAATCCTGAAAGATTATGGTCTTGATTCAATTCCCGGTGGCGGTGCGGAAATTTTCGATGAAGAGCTTAGAAAAAGTATCTGTGATGAAAAGTCATCTTCTGAATTGTGGCTTTCAATCCATGAAACAGCCCATACATTAGGGATTCCTTCAAATGCTACTATTCTTTACGGACATATAGAAAATTACAGTCATCGGATCGACCATATGGAACGCCTTCGAAAGCTGCAGGATAAAACGCATGGTTTCAATGCCTTCATTCCACTTAAGTACAAGAAGCTGAATAATAACATGTCCTATCTTGGAGAGGTAAATATTCTTGAAGATCTCAGGAACTATGCTTTGTCAAGAATATATCTCGATAATTTTCCACATATAAAGGCATACTGGCCAATGGCAGGTAAAGAGACTGCCCAACTAAGCCTCTCTTTCGGAGCAGATGACATGGATGGGACAATTGACGATACAACAAAGATTTATTCCATGGCCGGCTCTGAAGAGGAAAATCCCGCAATGACAACTGAAGATATCTGTAAGTTAATCCGGGGTGGAGGTTACATTCCTGTTGAAAGGGACACATTGTATAACATAATAAAGGAATAGTAACTGCCTCAACACTTCTGACAGAGGTAGACTAAATATAATTTTATCTTTACCTTTGCGTTATTAATCTGCACAATTTTGGAGTATGACCTTAAAAGAATTTCTCTCCAGCAAAATTTTTGCTAAAAATCTGGCATTAGCTGCCGCACTGGCAGTAGGCATGGTAATAATCCTCCTTATCTGGTTGAATATTTATACAAGGCATGGACAAGCCAGGTCTGTACCGAATTTTTATGGACTTACACTTCAGGAAACCGCAAAGCTTGCCAGAAAGAACAAACTTAGTTTCGATGTAATAGATTCCGTTTATACAACAGTTGTACCCAGCGGGTGCGTGGCAGAACAAAATCCTCCTCCTGGTTTTAAGGTAAAAAAGAGAAGAAGAATTTTGCTAACTATCAATGCTTACAATCCTGAAATGGTCGGAGTTCCGAATCTTGTCGGTCTGCCTAAAAGACAGGCAATAGCTATGATTCAGAGTGCCGGGTTGGAAACCGGACAATTGAGATACATTCCGGATCTGTCAGTCGATTTTGTGATTAAACAGCTGCATAACGGGAAGGATGTTGCAGAGGGTGATTCCATTCAGAAAGGTTCAGCCATTGATCTTGTTCTTGGGAAAGGATTAAGTAACCAGAGGACATCTGTCCCGAATCTTATAGGGCTGAAACTGGAACCAGCCAGGAATACTATTCTTGGAGCCTCGCTTAACCTGAACGCTTATATTTATGACAACACTGTTTCTTCTGCAATAGATTCATTAATGGCTTTCGTTTTTAAACAGAATCCGGAATACAGAGAGACTTCAACACTTAAACTTGGAGATGGGATATATCTATGGCTGACTATTGATTCCGCTAAACTGCACATAGAGTCAACTTTAGTTTCAACTCCTGATACGCTTAACTCCACAGTGAAGAAAAAAGTGGTATCTAAAAAGTTCAGATGAACAGACTGATTCTAATAAATATAACCCTTTTTATTTTTTGTCTGACCACAATTAAAGCCCAGGAAGTCGTAACAGGTTTGCAATCAAATCCGCTGGTCAGATCGGCTTGGAAAAAATCGGATAAAAGAAAAGGACTAAATGTTTCTGATACACTTAATCTGCCATTCTTTGATGATTTTTCAAAGTTGACGGTATATCCCGACCAGTCCAAATGGATTGATAATTATGTTTTTATTAATAATACATATTCCAACCAGCAGAAAACCGTAGGTGTTGCTACTTTCGATGCATTAGATAATACGGGAAGATTGTATGAAACAGCATCGACTTATCAGTTTATGGCAGACCAGCTTACCTCCAAACCTATCAATCTTAGCTATTCTCCGTCAGACAATGTCTATTTAAGTTTTTTCTATGAACCCGGTGGATTATCAGATGAGCCTGAACCGCAAGATAGTCTTACATTGCAGTTTTATGCCCCCTCTGAAAACATGTGGTACTCTGTCTGGAGGGCTGAAGGCACTCCGGTACAGCCCTTCAGAGCAGTTATAATTCCTGTCGATAATACACGGTTTTTGCAAAAAGGATTCCAGTTCCGCTTTATCAATTACGCCAGCCTGAGCAGCTTCACAGGAGACCCTGCTATGGTTGGCAATTGTGATATCTGGAATCTGGATTACGTCCTTCTCGACAAAAACAGGAATAGTGCTGATACTATTCCGCATGATGTTGCATTTACACTACCTGTCCGCTCAGTGCTGAAGACATATGAAGCGATGCCGTGGCGCCAGTTTCGACAGGTATATCTGTCCGAAATGGGGCCATGGATACAGATACACTATCAGAATAATGATAAGATAGTCAGAAATGTTACCCGTAATTTCGAAATAACAGATGTTTACAAGAACGCACTTGCTTATTCATTCTCTGCCGGGGCTACTAACATAGATCCCGGAGCAGCAATCGATTATAAGGCCAGCTTGCTTTATACCTTTAACTCAGTCTTTACCGATTCTGCATTGTTCAGGATTAAAAGCTATATCATCACCGATGTTTTAGATCCCAAACCTAACGACACAATAATCTATTATCAGAAGTTTGGCAATTATTTTGCATTTGATGACGGAACCGCAGAAAGCGGCTATGGCATTAACGGCCTGGGTTCAAGAAATGCAATGGTCGCATTCAAATTCAAATCATTTGTGCCGGATACTCTCCGTGCCATTCAGATATGCTTCAACGATAGCTATCAGAATGCAAATCTCAGAACATTTGACCTTATGGTCTGGCCTGATAATAACGGTATTCCGGGTGATGCAGTTTATACGCAGGAAGAGATGATGGTACAACAGGGAGATGGAATAAATGGGTTTTATACATATGTTCTTGACGATCCCCTGCCTGTTGATGGCGATTTTTATGTTGGCTGGAGGCAGAGATCAGAAACCTTTCTCAACGCGGGATTTGACATGAATACTCCTAATACCGGCAGACAGTTCTACTGGCTCAATGGAAACTGGAACCAGTCACAGGCAAAAGGTTGCCTGATGATAAGACCTATGGTCGGCCCACCTGTAGCGATGACCCCTGTTCAGAATGTGACGGTAAAGAATAATACGTTGAGAATCTGGCCTAATCCTGCAAAAGAATTAATAAACATTGATCCCGGAGATTTACTTCAGAACACTTCATCATCAACTATAAGAATTCTGGATATAAGGGGAAATGAAGTGATGAATACACTTTTTGATGAGCAGATAAATGTTTCTTCACTCTCTGATGGTATTTATTTTATTGTCCTGAATATCAATGGTAATCTATCAAAACAGAACCGTTTTGTAAAAATAAAATAGAGAAAGATGAATGAAGACGAAATTCAGGATCAGCAGGAGCTCTTTGAACATCACAGGTTTAAAGCCGACCCTGGTCAATCGGTACTGAGAATTGATAAGTTTATTGCTGTCCGCCTTGAGAACACTTCCCGTACACGAATCCAGAATGCTGCTAATGCCGGAAATATACTAGCTAATGACAAACCTGTAAAACCGAACTACAAAGTTAAACCGGGAGATATTATCCAGGTTGTTCTTCCGACACCTCCGCGTGAGATTGAACTTATTCCTGAAAATATACCTATTAATATTATATATGAAGATGAGGATGTGATTGTTGTTAACAAGGAACCAGGAATGGTCGTACATCCTGCTTATGGAAATTATACCGGAACGCTTGTTAATGCCCTGATGTGGCACTTCAAGGACCTTCCTCTTTTCCAGACAGGTGAACTTAGGCCTGGTCTGGTACATAGAATTGATAAAAACACTTCAGGGATTCTTCTGATAGCCAAGAATGAATTTGCTCATAACAGGCTAGCAAGACAATTCTTCGACCGGACCACAGAAAGAAAATACGTTGCTCTTGTATGGGGTACTCCTGATCCACCGGAAGGAACCATAACAGGTAATGTCGGAAGGAATCCGAAAGACAGAAAGATAATGCACGTATTTCCTGATGGAAGTCAGGGGAAACATGCTGTCACGCATTATAAAGTGATAGAGAATCTTGGGTACATTTCAATGGTGGAATGCAAGCTGGAAACAGGAAGAACGCATCAGATCAGGGTTCATTTAAGCTATATCAATCATCCGTTATTTAATGACGAAGAATATGGTGGCGATAAAATATTAAAAGGTACGACATTTACGAAATATCAGCAATTTGTCAGGAATTGTTTTGCTATTCTTCCCCGCCAGGCATTGCATGCAAAGTCACTTGCATTTGATCATCCTGTTACCAGGAAAAGACTATCATTTGATTCCGAATTGCCGGAAGACATGAAGAGGGTAGCTGAAAAATGGAGGAATTATATTTCAGGAAGAGACTCTGTAGTATAATCACCAGCTTCCTCCGGCACCACCTCCTCCAAAGCTGCCACCACCAAAACCGCCGAAGCCTCCACCTCCACCTCCACCTGAAAATCCACCCCAGCTCCCGCTGTGTGAATTGCTGCCTGAGTTCATCATACCCATCAACATCCAGAATGGTAAACCGCTGCGGCTGATATTGTTATGATTCGACCTACCTGCACTTCTAAGTATAATCATTATAAACAAAATGATAATAAAAAATCCTATGGGAGCTGATTTAGCACGACCCGTTTTAATGTTCTTACCATATTGGGCAGCTGAGTATTCACCTCTGGCCAGTGCCATTATTGTGGTAGTAGCCTTGTCAAGTCCGCCATAATAATCACCTCGTCTGAAAGCAGGAAGAATATCATTATCAACTATCTGGGCGCAGGTAATATCCGGAATTGCCCCTCCGAGTCCGTATCCTGTAACAATTTCCACTTCTCCCTGTGAAGCTGAAGTTCTTGGTTTAACAAGAATCAGTACGCCATTATTCAGAGTCTTCTTGCCTATACCCCATTTATCGCCAAGACGCTGAGCATAATCGGCCTTACTATAACCTTTAAGGTCTTTAACAATCACAACAGCTATCTGGGTTGAGGTTGAATCATCAAATGCAACCAGCTTATGTTCAAGCATATTCTGTTCACCTGCTCTGAGAAATCCTGCAAAATCATTTACGAGTCTGGGCGGAACCGGCTTCTCAGGAAAATCCTGAGAATAAACATAGGTCAACCGGGTTAAAAACAAAATAAATGTCAAAATGACATTTAATAAATTATTTCTTTTCATATTAATCATTCTCCTTTCGGTTTATCGAATGAGATCTCATCAGGAAGTTCATTAACATCATCCTTCTGATGAGGAAAATGTTTTTTCAATTGTTCTCCAGCCATAATAATTCCCTCTGAAAGTCCTTCGGTAAATTTTCCTTTTTTAAAATCCTTTAGCATCAACTCTTTTACACTGTCCCAGAAATCATCAGTAACTTTGGCATGTATTCCGGAATCACCGATTATAGCAAATTTCCTGTCCTTAACGGCCAGATAAAAAAGAACACCGTTCCGCTGGGCAGTTTTGTACATACCAAGTTTTTTGAATACCCAGGCAGCTCTGTCAAGAACATCGCCTTTGAAAGAGGTTTCGATATGCACCCTGATCTCTCCTGAGGAGGCTTCTTCAGCAGCTTTTATTGCCGCTAATATCTGCGCCTGCTGCTCTTTTGTAAAAAACGATGAAGCTTTCATCATAATATTCAATATTACTAGAATTTAACCTCGGGAGCTTTTTCAGCACCTTCAACTGATTTGAAATAAGGTTTAGCCTGGAATGAAAACATTCCAGCAATAAAATTCTGTGGAAATCTTTTTATGTATGTGTTATAAGATAATGCCACTTCATTAAATTTCCTTCTTTCAACAGATATCCTGTTTTCTGTTCCTTCCAGTTCAACCTGAAGATCCCTGAAATTCTGAGTTGCTTTCAGTTCAGGATATTTTTCAACAACGACCATTAGTCTTGCAAGTGAAGAGCTTACCTGATTCTGAGCCTGCTGGAACTGCGCCATTGACTGTTCGTTAAGATTTTTTGGATCAATTGTAACAGATGTAGCTTTCGCTCTTGCTTCAATAACCTGTGTAAGTGTCTGCTGTTCAAAGTTTGCAGCGCCTTTTACAGTATTGACAAAGTTGGGAATCAGGTCCAGTCTGCGCTGATATTGCGTTTCCACATTTCCCCACTGGCTTGTTACAGACTCACCCATAGTAACCATGCCATTATAAACTTTCACTCCCCAGAGAATCGTACCAAGAATGAACAAAGCAATTACAGCTCCGATAATTATACTGATCAAACAACCTCTTTTCATGACTAAATATTTTTAAAAATTTGATCAAAGGTAATATATCTGCAGGTTATTCAATATTAAGTGAATTGAATAATTTTAAGGGCAGTCAAAATATGATTTTCTGACGTAAAATGCGCTAAGTTGTTGCAGAACGCGCAAAATAAAAGAAATGTTTTTATCAAAGTATCCTATGAATCCTCCTTCTCTTTTATTTTATTAATCTGTCTTAAACTTCTGATTCTTATAAATAACTAAATTTGAGCCAAATTCTAAATAATTCAAGATGAAGACAATTGCAATAGTTGCCGGAGGTGATTCTTCAGAATTTGAAATCTCAGTGAAAAGCGCTACTGAGGTTGGCAGAGTACTGTCGTCCAGATATATGACTTATATAATTATGATAAAGGGCACCAACTGGTACTGGGAGGATTCAAAGGGAAGATACCATAATATAGACAAGAATGATTTTACTCTTATAACCGATGAATACAGGATAAGATTTGATGGTGTTTTCATTGCCATTCATGGAACTCCTGGCGAAAATGGCCTTCTCCAGGGATATTTTGATATGATGGGTATTCCATACTCAAGCTGTAGCGCTTTCTGTTCAGCTTTGACCTTTAATAAACAGGCAACCAAGCTGTTTCTGAAAGAGTATAACATCAAGATGGCTGAGGCTGTCCTTATCCGAAAAGGTGAAGCTACCCACCCGGAGTCGATCATTAATAAAACAGGACTACCCTGTTTCGTGAAACCTAACGACAGCGGTTCAAGTTTCGGCGTAACAAAAGTGAAACAGAAAGAAGAGCTGTTACCAGCAATAGAAAAGGCATTCAACGAGAGCAATGAAGTGATGGTTGAGGAATTCATGTCAGGTCGTGAGGTAGCTTGCGGTGTAATACAAACGAAGAATAAAAAAGTGGTTCTTCCTGTTATTGAAATTATCAGCAGGAATGAATTCTTTGATTATGAAGCTAAATACACACCCGGCAGATCAAATGAAGTCGCTCCTGCCGATATGCCTGAAAATATGACTTCTGAAATCCAGGGACTAAGTTCTCTTATTTACGATCTTCTTGGATGTAAAGGAATTGTGAGAGTTGATTTCATAATTGTAGATGACAAGCCTTTGTTCCTGGAGATCAATACTGTACCAGGAATGACAGCTGAAAGTCTCGTCCCAAAAGAGGCGATGGCTGCAGGTATCTCACTTGAAGAGCTATACTCGATGGTTGTGGAGAATATGTTTTAAAAAGACGCAGGACGCAGGACACAGGACGCAGGTGTCTCGTCCCGCTTAATATTATTTTTCTTTTGCTTTCTTCAGAGCGCTGGTTGTTGTATAATACTTCGTTATCATGCCCTGAACCTCCCAC